>Ga0157371_10000107_pt1 | contig 126477 bp, 120 predicted proteins | sample C45metaG_FD_113462 | JGI IMG/M metagenome (GOLD analysis project Ga0157371, IMG submission 113462) | Corn rhizosphere microbial communities from Kellogg Biological Station, Michigan, USA - C4-5 metaG | ecosystem: Host-associated > Plants > Roots > Rhizosphere > Soil | place: USA: Michigan...
AGGCGCCATCGATCACGATATATTCAATATTCGGATAGGTTTGACTGATAACCGACAGTAGTGTGCGCTCAATGTCAGCGGCATTGTTATAAACCACCGTGATGACACTTAATGTAGGCTGACCGGCTTTCATTTGTTCAATACAGATTGATAAACGCTGATGTATTGCTGCGCGATTTTCTCGTTGGTATAATTATCCAGCACCCGCTGGCGCGCGCTGACTGATAGCTCATCCGCTCGACCATTCAATATCTCAGCTAAACCTTTAGCCATATCGGCCGGGTCTTTCAACGCAGCCAGATACCCATTTTGCTGATGGTCTATCATCTCAGGGATGCCTCCGGTGTTGAAAGCCACCACCGGCGTTCCGCACGCCGTAGCTTCCATGATGGTATTGGGCAGGTTATCCTCTAACGACGGCGTTACAAAAACATCCGCCAGGCTATAAACTTCGGCCAGTTCGTCCTGCGAGGTGATCAAGTTCAACTCATGAACCTTAAACGGCAAACTGCTCACATCAAAGTGTTTGTTTTTTCCGAAGATCACCATTTCGATAGGTTCGTCCGGGTATTGTTCTTTTAATATCTTCAAAGCATCCAGCAGATATATCAGCCCTTTACGCTTATCGTTAATATTAGCCGCACCGAACAGAATAATCTTAGCCTGCGGGTCAATACCGCGCTTTTGCCTTGCCGTGGCTTTATCCTTCGGCGAATAGGTATTGATATCAATCGGGTTAGGAATAGCCTCTATCCTGAAATCTTTGATCAATGAACTTTTCTTGGCCTCGCCAGCCAGCCATTTACTACAAGTTACAAAGGTGATGTTTTTAGCGCCGGCATACATGGCGGCCTTGCGCAGCCAGCCTTTATGCGAAATGTCGTTGTCCCCGGCATCTCGCAGAAAGGGGCAATTGCCGCATTTTTGCATAAAAGCATCGCAGGAGCCCGAGTAATGACAGCCGCCGGTAAAGGTCCACATATCATGCAGCGTCCAGACAATGGGCTTACCGGTATCTACCAGTCCTTTTAAATTGGCGATGGAAAGAAAGCCGGAGTTTGTCCAGTGCAGGTGAATGATATCGGCGTCTTTAACCAACGGATGATTTTTGATGCTTGTTCCGGCATTGGCCGTCGAAAAAGCAAAGCGCACTGACCTGTCCTTTTCATGAAACTGCATAAAAGGGATACGCTCTCGTAAAAAATTGAGGTTGGCTCTGAACCGGGTGAATGCATTAGTGACGATACCCGAAACCCGCTCATCATTAGTCTTTTTGTGCTGAACCAGTAACCACGCATCTGTTTTTTGCGACACCAGCGCCTTCAGCAACCTGAAGCAGGCAGCAGGTGCGCCGCCTCCGGCGTCGGATGTATTGATGAGGGTTACTTTCATTATCACAAGTATACTAATAATGCCGATAGCGTAAAGCAGAAAGCTGAAAGTAGCTTTGCGATTTAAAAGGAGGCTCCTAATGGAGCCAGCGATCATATTTAGTTGATTCTATAAACAGGGAGCTCCTACGGAGCTATAATTTTATAGATCGGTAGCGATATATTGCTATAAGTCGACCCATAGCACTCGCATGTTTGTCGTCAAGCCAAAATTGAAACTTATTCATTCTATAAATTGGATATTCTTGTAAAACTATAATCACCATTTGTCGACTCCGTAGGAGTCACGTGTTTATAGCAAAAACCAAAACTTAAAAAACGGCTCCGTAGGAGCCTCCTCTCATCGTCTATCCAAAATCATTCATAGTATGCCGAAAATTTTTACTTTTGAGTATTAATCCATAACACCACAGGGCAAATTCAGCATGAGTTACTTATTTCAGGATTGGCAGGCAAACCGTCGCAATTTTAAGGGGCAACTCGTTCTGTTTATGTTCAGGCTGGCATCACTCATTAACCGGTCGATGGTGGCTAAAGTGATTTTTTATCCTTACCTGCTGCTTTATCGCTACGCGGTTGAATGGGTTTGGGGGATTGAAATTCCGCGCAAAACCAAAATCGGCAGGGGGTTATCCTTATATCATGGAGTTGCTTTAGTTGTTAACCAGGGCGTTGTTTTTGGCGATAATTGTGTACTGCGTAACAGTGTGACCATCGGCCACAAAAAACTGACCGACGGTACCTTTAGCCGGTGCCCGCGACTGGGAAACAATGTGGATATAGGCGCTAACGTGGTAATCATTGGTGATATCGAGATTGGCGATAATGTGATCATCGGCGCCGGGTCGGTAGTGACAAAGAGTATACCGGCCAACAGCACTGTAGTAGGCAACCCTGCGCGGATATTGGAGAAAAAAGAGACTTTATAATATAAATGAATTTAACTGATCGTTCTTTTTGGAAAGCATTTTGGGAATCAAGACTGGGGCTGATATTTAATATTAAGCGCGATTATGTTTTCGGTAATATTCTCGGCAAATTAATAGCCGATAATGGCTATAAAACCGCCATTGAGCTGGGTGGCTTCCCGGGCTATTATGCCATCTATCTTAAAAAATACGAGCACATAGATACCACCCTGTTTGATTATTTTATCCATCAGGGACTGATCAACCAACTGCTTGAAGCTAACGGACTAAAACAAGGCGACATCAACATCATTGAAGCTGACCTGTTTGAATATCAACCAACGCAGCAATACGACATTGTTTCATCGTTCGGACTGATAGAACATTTCAAGGATACTAAAGCCATCATACAGACCCACCTCCCCTTTCTTCGCGAAGATGGCACACTGTTTATCACATTACCCAACTTTAAAAGCATAAACGGCTGGGTACAACATACCTTCGATCGCGAGAATTATGATAAGCACTACATTGAATGCATGGACCCTGCCCTGCTGGCCGGCATTTTCAAAGAGTTAGGCTTGAAAGAAGTTGAATCATACTATCACGGTAAATTTTCCATGTGGCTGGAGAACAAAGGCACTCAATCGGCTTTTGCTAAGGCTTTTGTTAAGACATTGTGGTTTACCGGCAAGATAATTACCAAGATTGCTCCTTTTGAGAGCAAGGCGCTTTCGCCTTATATTGTGGTGAAGGGGAAGAAGTAGCCTCCGCCCTGTCATTCTGAGCATAGCGAAGAATCTTGTATAAGCGACAAGTGAGGCATATAAGATTCTTCGCTATGCTCAGAATGACAATGCTTAATTAACTGTCCTCTACGCTTTCTTAGCCGTCCCCTTAATGCGCCATTGCTTAAGCAAGCGCAATCCACGTTGCATGAGCGTACCTTTGCGCTTTTTCAGGAAGTTACGAATGGCAATATGTGCCTGCGCATTTTCTTTGATCTCTGTGGGGAAATATTTGATAGGTTTTTGGGCAACATCCACGCCATACATATGCTCGATGTTGGAGTGCACACCTGTGCCGTCATGACCAATATTGTGTACCAACGAGTGGGCCGGATTAAGCGACAAACCGCCTTTTAAAAACATAGAGGCATACCAGCGTATGGCCCATGAGTTATTTTTGCGGGATTTAAACTCTTCCATCTGGCGCCAAAAGTTCATGGTATATTCTACCGAAAAATTGTAGCGCTTCTCCATATCAAACTGCTTCATCAGCACATCAATATCCGGTTCAAAGTTTTTCCAGGCGCGCGCCCAGGTGGCCCAACCCCAGCTGGTGGCTATGCGGTAAAAAAAAGTCTCAGGTAAGGTTTTATCCCCAAGCGGATACATATAAGCGCCGATGTGCATTACGGTATCGTCAATCTGATACTTGGTCAATGCCTCGTTGAAATACTCTAATGTATATGGCGACGAAATCAGATCATCCTCAAAAACAATGATCTTACCAAACTCGCTCACCAACTGACTCACGCCGATAATGATAGAATTAGCCAAACCCATATTTTCTTTACGGGCCACAACTTTGACAGATTTAAAACCGGTTACCTCATTAGCCATTGCATGTACTTGTTCAACCTTCTCTCTGTCGGCTTCGGTTTTGGGACCGTCGCAAAAAATGTAAAGCTTGCTTTCGGCAGCCAGTACATTTTTTTGTAAAGAAGCTATCGTCCGGCGCATATGGTCAGGGCGATTGTAAACAAATAAAGCTATTGGGGCAAGGTTTTGCATGTTTTAGAATATATCGGGTTTGTGATCTGCTTTTTTACACAAAACAGTGTAATAGTTGGCAAATTTTTCCTCCAGCTTTTTTCCGAAGATCGACGCCGCCAATTTTTTCACGTTATGTTCTAAATCAATCTTAAAACTGCTTAAAAAGTTTTCAGGTTTTTTCAAAGTTTTAAAAGTATAAAACTTAGTAACCTCCGGCGCTATGGTATCGGTCAGATCTTTTACTATTTCGAAGCCCTCAGTAAGCAGTAAATAGCGTAATGAGGTTGGCGTATAAACATTGATGTGTCCATACGCCAGGAAGTGTTTAATACGGGTATCAACACCTGCGCGATAATCACGGGGAACCTCAATTACTACCATTTTGGCCACACGTTTCAGTTCGCGCAGCAGCATGCGCTCATGCTCAACGTGCTCCAATACGTGGGTAAGAATAACCAGGTCCATGCTCTCGTCGTCAAAAGGCAGATGGTAGCCATCAAACTCCTGTACAGATTTTATGCTCGGTATATTACGCTCTTTAATACGCTCTACACCACTAGCAGAAAGCTCAACCGCGTGATATTCAGTAGCAAAATTTTTATCGGCCAATAACTTTAAAATCACGCCATCGCCGGCACCAACTTCAAGTACTTTGTTAAAAGTGTAGCCTTTGCATACTTCTAAAATGTGCTCAACCTTGTATTTGGCCCCCAGCAGGCGCCATGTTTCGTCATTATTTTCGTAATAATTATCGTAGGCTGTTTTTAAGTTGCCGCTGCTGTTAACTTCCTGCATTTTTTGATTTTTCGGTTATTTTTGGTGAGGGCAAAATTAAAATAAAAAGCTAAATAGGTCGGCCTGCGGCAATTAAATATTACTTAATAAGTGCTACCCAGCCAGACAACGGTTTAGAGCCGTCATGCAAATCTATCGTATAATAATAAGTACCGAACGGCAACGCCTTGCCATTAAGAAAACCATCCCAGGGTTTTGAGTAACCTACGCTCCTGAAAATGGCGACTCCGTTGCGGTTAAAGATATTGAGTACACCTTTTGCATAGGTCGGCAAACCGGCAATTTCCCAGGTATCATTAGTACCGTCGCCGTTTGGTGTGAAGCTGTTAGGGATAACCACCTTTTCAAAAACGCTCACCGTTACGTCGTCAGTCACTATGGAGCAGCCCTGATTGGTGATGGCGGTTAACCTGTACGTTGTTGTTTCGATAGGCCTAGCTATGGGGTTCAAACTGTTGGGATTGCTTAGATACTCTGACGGCGACCAACTATATTGCACATTATTGCCTGTAACCTTGCCCGCAAGTTGTACCTGTTCGCCTTTATACATTCTTACATCGGCGCCTGCATCGGCAGTTGGTTTAGGAACCACAATAACTTTAACCATGGCATTTACCGCACAATGCCCGCTATCTGAAACCTCGACTGTATAAGTGGTAGTTTTTGTTGGCGATGCCATTGGCGACGCTATATTGGTAGCCGATAATCCATCGGCAGGCGACCATTTGTAGGACCTACCTCCCGATGCCTTCAACATAGTTTTGTCGCCAACGCAAACAACAACACTATCCTGAACACTAACTGTAGGGGTGTGATAAACTCTTATGGCAACCGCTTTGGTAGCCGACGGAACATTACATACATTGGTGGTTACCATGCGCCGGTAAAAAACAGTAGCATTACTTGCCGGCGGATCAAAATCAGGATAGTTGGCGTTACTACCGCCAATATCTGTATAGCCGGCGCCATTGGCCGAGCTTTGCCATTGGTACCGCACACCACTACCCCCGGTTACCGTTGAACCTTTAATCGGGCCGGCATCGCCCTGATCGCAAAAAACAGTGTCGGCCGGGGCAGTTATATAATTATTGGAGGCGGTTGTAGCTACGTTGATAGTAAGCGTGTCGCTATAAACCGGCGCAATACAGGCATCAGCCACAATAGCTGCGCGGCGATAAGACATGGTCTGGCTAATCTCTGCCGGATCATAATCTCTGCCGGTGGCTCCGGTTATATCGGTAAAATTTATACCATCTACAGAGTTTTGCCATTGGTAGGTAAAACCGCTGCCAACAGCATCACTGCCTGTTATTTTTTTTGGTTTGGCAGGTATAGAGCAAATCACTGCCGGGTCAGGCACCAATTGCGAAATAGTATTGTTGGATACATTGGCTGTAGATACTTTAATAGCCAGCGATGAGCTTGGACTGGGAGTCATACAAGTAGTATCGGCCGAATATGTTGCTACCCTGCGATAATAGGTAGTTTGAGTAATTTTTGGAGGATCATAATCTTTATCGGTTGCGCCGGTTATATCAACAAAGTGAATATTATCTCCGGATTGCTGCCATTGATAAAAGAACGAGCCGCCACTACTGCCGCCGCCGGGCAGCTGGCCAGTTATCATTGAAGGGTCGGCATTTGTACGGCACAAAGTACCATCAGGTGTGGCCTGGGCTATAGTGTTATTAGTGATATTGAAGAGCGTTTTAACGGCAATAACTATCGGATTTGAATTACGCCCCGGATCGCCGGTATAACAAGGGCCGGATCTTACTTCACGTTTAAATAAGGTTGTTGTTGTTAGCACTCCGGGGACGTAATCGGCGCTCGTAGCCCCGGGTATTGGTTTAAAATAATCTCCGGGTTTTGTGGTGGCGCTCATCCACTGATAGGTATAATTCACACCATCGCCACCGGTAGGTTTCAAAGCAATACCCATTAAGGTACCAGGATTACCCGAGCCACAAAACGTAGTTTCGCCGGTGGCCCGCAGCAAAATATTATCCAACACCGGATAAACAGTCAATTTAATTTCATTGCTTATTGATGGCGTCGCACAACCCGGTATCATGACCAGTCGCCTCACCCAAACGCTGACCGAGTTTCCATAATTTTTCAGGTCTTGCTCTGTAGGGCTGGTATTACTTGGAGAGGATCGAATATTTGACCAGTCTATATTATTGGTTGAACTTTGCCATTGATAATTGTACACACCACCACCCCCTACGGGTTCAGTGCCCGATATCAAATTGGCGCCCACACTGCCGCAACCATCAGTACTTTCAACAGTGCTGATAACATTGTTTTTTATACCCTGCACCGCCGGATCTATTGATACCGGGTTGCTTAATGAAAATTGCCCGCAAGCGCCTGAAAAAACTTTCCGCAAATAATAAACAATACCGCTGGCAGCAGGCGGCTGATAGTTTATACTATCTGCTCCGGGTATCTCCGTAAAATTCGTTCCATCGGTCGAGCTTTGCCATTCATAGGTATAAGTACCTACACCACCCTGCGGCACGCTGCCAATTAACTTATTGGCTCCGCCACCGCAGTTTGCCGGATTAGATACAATATTGTTGGTTATAGGCGTTTGCAAGGTGTAATCTGCCAAAAGCATGTCATGATCTGTGCTTTTGGCGGTAATATTAAACGCAGGGCATACTGAGCCGCCAAAATCTGTGACCGAACAAAATGTACCGGCAAGTATCACATCATTACTGCCGGTTGCAGCAATACCATTAGCTGCTACGTTACTACAAGCAGCGTTACCTGCACCGGTTACTGTTACCAGGCCAAAATCGAGCGTGCCATATTTAGCTAAAAACAGATCTGTATTGCCATGATAGGTTAATGGAGACGGCGCGCCAACGATAGTACTAAAGTCTACCGTTTTTTGAAAATTGCCGGTTAAATAAAAAAACTTATCGTCGGGACTTATAGCTATTGCTGAAGATTGAACGATTGAACCAGCTACGCCACCAAATTCTTTGAAAACACTCAAAGAGCCTGCCTCCCCGTACCTGGCTACAAAAACATCAATAGCGCCCTTAGCAGTCAAAGTGACACCGAGTTTAAACTGCGTGGTTTGCGAAAAAGGTGAAGTTACATAAACACTATTTGCACCATCAAGCGCTATTTTAAAACTATTACCCGGCGCATTGAATACAAAATTGCCTTGAATATTATTAACCCAGTTTAAAATGCCATCCGGCGAATACTGCGCCACAAACAACGCCTTTTGTGCGCTTGAAATAAAGATAGTACCTAAAGGGTTAAAGTTGACGGGCCCATTTAAATAGCCGATGATATCAACGTTACCCGCTTTATCAACCGCTATATCAGATATCGAATTATCCAGCCCGGCGTACCCTAAATCGATAGTAAATACGATGCTACCGTCCGGCGCGTATTTGACCAGCATACCATCTGTAGTACCCATTGCTGTATAATTATTACCCCGAATGTTTATGGTTGATTGAAATTGCTGTACAGTGTATATATTGCCGTTGGCATCAGTTGCTATTGCATTGCCTGATTCCTCTCCCTGACCACCGATTCCATTGGCCCATAAATACACGCCGTTGCCATCTAAATGTACAACAAATGCATCATAACCGCCCGCCGAATTAAGGCCATGCATGCCGTTACCCGGATCAGCATCCATTGTACCTGAAAATTTTCCGATAACGGAAATAGAACCATCAGACCCAAGCGTTAATGCGGTTGGAGAAACATCTGTGCCGTCAAAAGTATGGGCCCACGCCAGGCTGCCGTCGCTGTTATATTTGGCTATGAATCCTGAAGTAGATCCCGGCGGCGTTACCAGGTTTGTTGCAGTAGCCGGCGCCGGATCAAAATCAACCGTACCCTTAAAACTGCCGACTACGTACACATTATTTGCCGCATCAACTTTAACAGCGTTGGGTGTGGCGCTACCCGCAGCGGTACCTGCATCATCAAACCACCTGGGTAATAAAGAATTTTGACAAAATGCCGCCGCAGGCAAAATAAACAGGCACAAAGCTGTCAGCAGTGTATATTTTGCGCGGCGCATCACAGGGTTATAATTGAAACGAAAAAGTTACAAAAATCTATTTTAAGTAGCGTAAAGATACCTCAAAAACAGACGTTTAGGTCGGTTTTTAAAAGATTTTGTAGCGCCTATAAGTTTATTTTATCAGATTGAAGGTTTTCTTCAAAGTAGCATCGACCTTTTCATTGATATCGACAGAAATTTTAAAGAAATAGGCGAGCACTCCATAAACCAAAGCTGTTATGGCGCTGCGGACGGCAATATCCAATACCACATTGGGCATGCGCCATAGATATTGGCCGGCGGCCCAACCGGCGACCGAAATTACAATCACTAGCAAATGTTTGTAATTAAACGGCTGCATGTTGAAACGATATTTCAAGTAGAACCACGTGCAAAGATTAATACCGAAAGTGGTAAGCAAGTAAGAAATAGCAGCGCCCAATCCGTAGTATTTGGGTATGAGGATATAATTTAAGCCGATACAAAATATCGCCGCGAAAATAATGAGAAATGTAATGAGCCGGTATTTGTGCGAGGTGGTAATGATGTAGGTATTCAAGCCGCCGGTAATGTCGACCAAAAAACCCAAACCTATCACCAGAAACAGGGTAAAGTATTTAGGATCAGTAAATTCTTTGTTATGGGCGATGGCATAAAGATTCTCCCGGTTTACAATAATGCCGATAAACAGCAGGCAGCCTATTACCATCTGTATGATAGATGTTTTATAGTAAACATCTTTAATATTGTCTCTATTATTAGCTTTCCAGGCATCGGCCACAATAGCATAAGTGGTACGGCTTAAAGCCTGCGCGGGTACGCTAATCACTATCGCAATGTTAAAATACCAGCTGTATACCCCCTGTACGTCGTCGCCGGCCATTGAGCTGAGCATGAGCGTGTCTACCTTTTGCAGTAACACATAAATAGAGCTCGACACCATGGTAAAAATGCCAAAGCCCAGCACCTCGCGTTTATTGATGGCTTTAAAGCGATGATGATCTAACCGATAAGAATAGTTTTTTGTAGCGATGATGCTGATGAGCAACAACAGAGATATCAGTCCGTTGGCAGCAATATAAACCACCACAAAAGCATCGAAATCCATCCATCCGGCAATCATCATTAACAGCATGGCTGTAGTGATGAGCCTCAGTAAAACGTTTTGGAGGAAGTTTGAATAGATGGTACGATAAATGACGCGCCCGGTCATCTCCAGGTAGTTAAACGTCAATACAAAAAACGACAGCGGGATGAGGTAGTAATAATACTCCACCAAAAAAGGCACTGTCCTTACGGCATCGGTTTTTTTAAACTTGCCGGCAGCCACGTGTCTGGCCGTCTCGGCATAGGCCTCGGTAATAAGTGGTTTAAAAACTACAAAGAGAACTGTAGCTATTAAAACCCCCAAAAGTGCCAATCCGGCCGACCAATGCATAAAGCCATTGTGCTTTTTGTCATCAGTACGGTAAACGGGGAAATATTTGGCAAGTATACTGGGCACACCCATCGATGCTGCCAGCGAGTACAACACCGAAATACTAATAATGAGGTTATAAAATCCGTATTCGCTGGCAGTACAGCTGATAGTAAAAAGCATGACCGTATTTACATACGCTATGATCATACCTCCGTATGATATAACGGTATTTTTATACGCGTCCTTTTTTACTAATCCCATTGGGTAGCTTTAATATTTTATACCGATGCGGCCGGTATAATCAATACGATTCAGCAACAGTGGTAACTTTTGGGCTTCGATATATTCGTCAACCGCTTTGCGGGCGCCTTCCCAGTGGCCATAATCGTCAATAATGATCACACCGCCCGGTACCAGCAGCGGGTACAGGTGTTTCAGCTCATGCGCGGTTGACTCATAAAAATCGGTATCCAGACGCAGCAGGGCTATTTTGCCCGGCAATGTCTGCGGAATGGTATCTTCAACCTTGCCTTTTATAAAGTGTATTTTTTCTGACGGATACTTCAATGTACCCACGTTACGCTGCACCTCCTCAATAGCCGAGTAGCACCAAACCGACGTTGGGTCCTCGCGGTCGGTAGTCTCCATCAGCCGGTCGGCACCGGTGCCTGTGAAAACTTTATCCACTTCAGTAGGTTCAGACATACCTTCGTAGGTATCGTACAAATATATCTCACGACTTTTGTCGCCATTTTTAAGCAAAGTATCAATAGCAGCCATGGTACTGCCACCGCGCCATACGCCACACTCTACAAAATCGCCCTGGATGTTGTTTTTCACCAGGTAGTTCACCGCATTCACCAGCGAGGCAATACGCTCTGGCGTGGTCATGGTGAAAGGTTTTACCCTTTTGTAAGTATCAACAGTTTCCTTATCAAAATCGGCTGGCAGGCCATCAACCACTAATCTTTCGTCAGGTTTAACAATGTCATAACCGAATTTCTTTGCCAGTCCGCGTACGGTTTTTCTAATCATTTTTTTTATTTGCTATTGCTTGCTCAAGCAGTTTAGTTATTGTTTTTATGCGACTTTGAATATCGTAATTTTCGCGAATATACGTCGCTTCCTTCGCCCCCAATTCAACCGCTAAATTTACATCAGCAGCAATCATTTTCATATAGTGGGCCATGCCTTCAATATCATGCTCTGGTACCAGGTAGCCAGTTTCGCCGTTTATTACTGCTTCCTTGATGCCGGTATGCTGCGTGCTCACAATGGCCAGGCCAGATGAGCCGGCTTCGAGAATAGTTACCGGGGTACCTTCCTTGTCGCCGTCCTTAGCAGTCACGGAATGCTGTACAAAACAACGGCTTTCCTTCAACAACGCCTTAATTTGCTGCTGATTTTGGGCGCCTAACAGCGTAATGCTATCATCAAGCCCTAATTGGCTCACCAAAGCTTTGGTTTCGTCAAACAGCGGACCAACACCTACCATTTTCAGCGTGGCGTCAGGAAATTTGTCACGTACCGGTTTAAAAGCTTGTACAACTGAGGCCGGCGATTTTTTCTCAACGAACCTGCCCACCGATAAAAACGTGCGACCGGTCTTCGAAATATCCAAAGCAGGAAATGCGCCCGGATCAATACCGCAGGAAGCATTGGTAATCTTTTCTCTGGGCGCGCCCATATCCACCAAAGCATTAACCATATCGCCCGATACGGCAATCAGCGCGCTGGCATAAGCAAATGCTTTCCTGTAGAGATTAATGTAACGTTTAATGGTTTCCGTATGATGAACATCGGCGCCATGATAGTGAATCACCAGCGGCACATCAGCTATCTGGCAAGCCTCGGTGATCGATGCGCCAACCATGCCGTATTCGGCGAATACGACGTCTATTTTATTTTCCGTCAGATATTTGGCCAAAGCACGGGTGCGTACTTTGATATCTATGCGGTTAAAAATTTTTTTTTGGATCAGGTAACTCAACAACCCAAACGGCGAGCGGATGAGGTATTTACCCTCATGATCATAAACCGGGAAAACGCCACCGTACAGCACCTTTTTGTTACTAGGTAGCCGCTCAATATGTTCCCTTACAAAAGTCTCTGAAACAGTTTCTTTATTGGGTTTAACAATGCAGAGGTTAAATTGCGCCATTAATTAATTTAACGGTTTTTGAGCAAGAACAATATACAACGAAGCATCCCTGTCGCGCTGCGTTTGCGAGTTGATTTTGTTAAACAGCATGATCTTTAATTGCATGATAAAAGCAAATGGCGGGCGCAAAAACTTAGGCAGTTTATTGATGATAGCGTCCTGCAGCAATTGCAAGCCGCTTGCTGCCAAACCCATAATACCGAAGAAGGAGGTTACTTTAAAACTTTCGTCTTCAACAGTTTTACGCAAGCCAGCGCTTGTCCACCGCCAGTAATCATTTGGGGTTGGATGATAGTACCAGTAGCCATGCGTAGTGAGGATGATGGAACCGCCCGGCTTCAGGATACGCAGGGCTTCCTGCAGATAGCCTGAAGGGGTATCCACATGCTCCAATACCTGGTTTGACAGGATGATGTCGCAATAATTATCAGGCAAGGTAGTTTTGCTGTCAAAGCCGATATGATGATCGGCTTTAGGGTTCATTTCCAGATCAACACCCAGGTAAATACCTACATGTGGCTCAATAACCGACCGGTATGGCATATCGCCGCAGCCAAAATCAACCAGTAGTAGTTCTTTGTTATTGGCAGTTAGCTCTTCAATTTTTTGGATGGTTGCGTCCCTTAATTGGGTAAGGTGCACATATCTTGGATGAAATATATTGGGGTTTAGCCTGTCGTTACCTTTCATGCGGCTAATTTACTGCTTTTATACAGGTTATTAAAATTACTTATTGCGGGTAGTATGCATCTATTTATGCTTAACATAATGACGCAATAAATTAAGTTTGGCGGTTGTATCTTTGCGCCATACTACCAATGAATCGGCAGTTAATTTTTGTATTTCGTACGATTTTTCGTTTGGTTTATTTTTATCAAGCACCAATGCACAACCCGGATTAGTAATCCCCCAGGTACCGGTAATCATTGGAGGAGGCGTCTGTGGTGTTGAATTGGTTGTCAATACTACGTTGTAACTGGCATCGGCATTCAATTTTAAATAACCCGTTTCAGGCACCAGTTCGCTTTTAAAAACAGTGTCAACCGCGTAACGCGATTGCATAGTAAACACCATATCCCACCTAAAGCGTAAACTGGCCAGACTTGGACATTTAAATGCCTTATATTTTTGAGTAATGACTGTTGAACCACTGCTTTGGCGCAATATAAGCGAGTCGTTAGAAAGCTGAATCACTTCAAAGTCGCGTTCTTTCGAGGTACGGGGATTTAATACAAACTGGCAGTTTTTGTTAATCTCCCATTTACCTTTAGCGGGTGCCGGGTCGCTATAAATATAATAGGTAAAATCGGCGTTGATTTCAAAATAACCGTTGGGATGGGTTATGGCGCTGCTTATCAACTTTTTTTTAGCGTTATAAACGTCGATGGTATTGCTTTCAATGGCCCAGCGTTTTTGATAATCGATAGATGAGTTATGCAAGCAGATGCCTGTAACTTTTTCTGCCTTACGGCAAGAACTTGCGGCAAGTGCCGCTACGATAATCAAAGTAGCACAAAAGCAGTTTCTTAAAACCATACGTATCAGCAAATATAAACGCAAACATATAACAAAAAAAGGGCTACAATATTGTAGCCCTTTTATATTAAGGATGTTATCGCTCAATTATGACTGAAATTTTTTGGCATTGATTTTACGCTCGTTTTCAGTTAAGTAAATTTTACGTAAACGGATGTTTTGAGGTGTCACCTCGATATACTCGTCGGCCTGAATATACTCCATCGATTCTTCTAATGAGAATTTGATAGCCGGTGCAATACGCACGTTGTCATCACTACCAGAGGCACGCATGTTGGTTAACTGTTTACCTTTAACCACATTAATCACCAAATCATTGTCGCGAATGTGCTCGCCCAATACCTGACCCTCGTAAACATCAACACCCGGATCAACAAAGAAACGACCACGGTCTTGTAATTTATCAATTGAGTAAGCAGTAGTCTGGCCTTTTTCCATAGAGATCAATACACCATTGCTGCGGCCAGGGATAGTACCTTTCCAAGGCTCATAAGCTTTGAAACGGTGCGCCATGATAGCCTCGCCACCGGTAGCAGTTAATACGTTGTTACGTAAACCGATGATACCACGTGCCGGGATTTCAAACTCTAAGTGTTGCAAGTCGCCTTTTGGCTCCATGATCAACAAGTCGCCTTTACGTTGTGTAACCAACTCGATAACCTTACCGGCAACCTCAGCAGGAACGTCAACAATCAGGGTTTCAATAGGCTCACACTTCACACCGTCAATTTCTTTAACGATAACCTGAGGTTGGCCCACCTGCAACTCATAACCTTCGCGACGCATGGTCTCGATCAATACGGACAAGTGAAGAATACCACGACCGTAAACCAGGTATGAATCAGGAGAATCAGTTTCAACTACACGCAGCGCTAGGTTTTTCTCCATCTCTTTGTACAGACGGTCGCGTACGTGGCGTGAAGTAACAAACTTACCTTCTTTACCAAAGAAAGGCGAGTTGTTAATAGTGAACAACATGTTCATGGTAGGCTCATCAATTTTTATAACCTCCAGTTGTTCCGGATTTTCAAAGTCGGCAATAGTATCGCCAATATCAAAACCTTCAATACCTACAACAGCGCAGATATCGCCGGCTTTTACTTCTGTAGCTTTAACTTTACCTAAGCCTTCAAATGTATAAAGTTCTTTAATTCTTGTTTTCTGGATAGTACCGTCACGTTTTACCAATGATACCGGCATGTTTTCTTTGATAGCACCACGAGCCACACGGCCAATAGCAATACGACCTACGAATGAAGAGTAATCCAAAGAAGTGATCTGCATTTGAAGTGTACCCTCGTTAACCGGTGCAGGTGGAATGTTTTCCAGAATAGCGTCCATTAACGGGAAGATATCTTCGGTTGGTTTTTTGTAATCTATGCTCATCCAACCTTGTTTTGACGAACCGTAAATTACGGGGAAATCCAATTGCTCTTCAGTAGCGTCAAGATTAAAGAACAATTCAAAGATTTGTTCATAAACCTCTTCGGGACGGCAGTTTTCTTTATCAACTTTGTTTACTACCACAATTGGCTTTAAACCTAATGAAAGCGCCTTTTGGGTAACAAAGCGGGTTTGAGGCATGGCGCCTTCAAAAGCGTCGCAAAGCAATAATACGCCGTCGGCCATTTTCAAAACGCGTTCAACCTCGCCGCCAAAGTCGGCGTGGCCCGGGGTGTCAATGATGTTGATCTTAACATCTTTGTACATTACCGAAACGTTTTTTGAAACGATGGTGATACCACGTTCACGCTCCAGGTCGTTATTATCCAAAATCAGCTCTCCGGTTTCTTGTCCTTCACGGAAAATAGCGCAGCTGTGCAGAATTTTATCAACCAAAGTAGTTTTACCGTGGTCAACGTGTGCAATAATTGCAATGTTTCTTATTTTTTGCATGAAATGCCTTTAAAAATTTGGCGCAAAGGTAGGGTTAATTTATGGTAAATGAAAGGGTTTACAGCTTTTTAACACAAGCATAATCTCAGCAAAAGGTAAATTTACCGCAAAAGCAGAACTAAACCCAACATATGTACGTTTGTTAATAAAATATGTAATTTTGCAACCATGAATATACAGGCGTTATTAGTTGTTATATTATTTGCGGCAGCCGTATTTTACATTGGCAGGATGCTTTACAGAAGTCTGTTTGTAAAAAAGGGATGCGGCGAAAACTGCAAATGCGGGGTTGACTTTTCAAATATCAATCCTGAGAGAAAATAACATCAACCTAAATATTTACTAAACTTATTAAATGGCCAAACAGGTTTTTCAAGCTGATACCCCCGGTAGATGGAACCGTTTTAAATGGCTTAGCCGTATTCTGCTTATTGTACTGATATGCAGCGTTATTGGCTCAGTAGTTACTATTACCTCGCAACAATACCCGGAGCTACCCAATCTTAATCCGGCACCAAAAAAACTAAGCAAGGAAGAGCTTGACGCGCTAAAAAAATCCAAACAGTTCAAAGATTTTAAAATTGACGAGGCTCAGATTAAAAAACTGGAGCATGTGCGTAGCGCATATCGCTTACGTCACCCTAATAATAAAGAACGGATAAACGCAGCCTTTTATCGCGCCTGGGAGGCACAGGCCTACAACTCACTGGTCGACCATATATCACACCTGGACATGGTGGTGAGCGAAGGCTTTTTGATGAAACCTAATACCGACACCATTACTGCAGTAATTGATACCGGACTCATCAACCTTAACAAAAAATATAAAAAGCCTATACTGGTAACGCTGTCAAACTATGTTAATTACAACAATGCCAGCGGCGATTTTGACACTAAAGACGTGGAGCGCATCATTAAAAGCAAGAAGCTGCGCACTACGTTCATTAACAGCATTATAAACCAACTGAACAAATATAAATTTCAGGGGGTTAACCTTGATTTTGATAATATAAAAGACCGCAACTCGCCCAATTTTATCAAGTTTGAACAGGAGCTTTATAATACGCTGCATCCTATTGGCTTCATGGTGACGCAAAACGTCATCCCTGACGACGATCAGTACAAACTTAAGATGCTGCAGCATTACAATGACTACCTGTTTGTAATGGCCATAAACCAGCACACTGAGGATAGTAACGCGGGCGACATATCCAATCAGCACTGGGTTGAACAAATTTTGGATGAAGTTTGTAATGAAATACCAAGCGAAAAGGTTATTCTTACCGTTTTTGGCGGCGGTGTTGATTGGCCCGAAAACAGCATAGGCAAAGGCGTAGGTTATCAGGCAGCTATCAGTACTGCGCATGAAAACAAGAGCAAGATCATTTACGACCCGGCATCTGCCAACCTGCATTTCAATTATAATGGACAGGACGGCCTTGCCCACACAGTTTATTTTACCGATGCAGCCACCAACTTCAACATTATCCGCATGGCCGACGACTGGGAAACCGGCGGCGTGGCTCTGTGGCGCTTAGGCGGCGAAGATCCGCGGCTTTGGAGTTTCTTCCAGAAAAACCTGGCTATTGATTCATTAAGAAAAACCGGCGTTGATGTTAAACGCCTCACTTATGTAGGTTTAAATAATAAAATCAACTACGAAGGTGATGGCGAGGTACTCGATCTGATCACTACCCCGGTTGAGGGTAAGATTGATGTGAAGATGGACACCACCAATTACACAATCGCCAATCAAACTTATGTTAAGCTGCCAACCAAATATGTAATACGCAAATACGGCTATAAACCGGGCAAAATTGTATTGACTTTTGACGATGGGCCTGACCCGGATTTTACACCACGTATATTGGATATCCTGGAGCGAGAGAAAGTGCCTGCGGCATTCTTCGTAGTAGGTTCAATGGCCGAAAAGAATATGCAGATACTGCACCGCGAGTATCATGACGGGTTCGAGATAGGTAACCATACCTTCTTCCACCCGGATATTTCGACGGTAAGTCTGGACCGCGTAAACCTGGAGTTGAACGCAACCCGTAAGCTTATCGAATCAGTTACCGGGCATAGTACTATTCTATTCCGCCCGCCATTTAACGCCGATGCCGAACCGCGAACTTTAGCAGAGGTGATTCCGGTGGCCGAGAGCCGTAAGCAAAGCTATATTAACATTGGTGAATCAATCGACCCCTGGGACTGGCAGCCGGGCGTAACTAAAGACAGTATAGTAGCACGTACCATTAAGCAAGCTAATAACGGCTCAATGCTGTTATTGCATGATGCCGGAGGCGACACACGCGAAGAGACCGTAAAGGCCCTGCCCGAGATTATTCATTACTTTAAAACTCACGGCTACCAGTTTACAACCATTGCCGATATCCTGGATAAAAGCAAAAATGAGTTGATGCCGCCGGTAAAAAATAGTACAGGCATCTATAATTCCTTTTACGATATTTTTGTTGTCGGATTCTTTTATGGCAACTGGTTCCTGTTCTACCTGTTCCTGATTGCGATATTCCTGGCCATTGGCCGCATTGTGCTTATCGGCGTTTTAGCGCTAAGACAATATGCCGAAAACAAAAGCTTCAGAAAATACCGCGACCGCGTGTCTAAGATGCAGTTACAGCCCGTGAGTATTATAGTACCTGCTTATAACGAAGAGATTACTGCGGTAAAAACCATAGCATCGCTGCTAAAAACAGAATACAAAGACTTTGAGATCATTTTTGTAAACGACGGCTCCAAAGATAATACCTACCAGATAGTAAAAGACGCCTACGGCGATAATCCGCAGGTTATGGTGCTCGATAAGGTTAACGGAGGCAAAGCATCGGCACTAAACTTTGGTATTGCCCATGCCCGTTATGATTTTGTGGTTTGTATTGATGCCGATACTCAGCTAAAAGGCGATGCCATTTACCACCTAATAACATACTTTACTGATGACGAAATTGGCGCAGTAGCCGGAACGGTTAAGGTTGGCAACGACACCAATATCATCACCCGCTGGCAGTCGATAGAGTATATTACCGCTCAAAATATGGATCGCCGTGCGTTTGATCTGATCAATAGTATCACTGTAGTGCCGGGTGCCATTGGGGCATTCCGCAAATCGGCGGTATTTAAAGCGGGCGGCTTTACAACCGACACTTTAGCAGAGGATTGCGATTTAACTATGCGCATTCTAAAATCAGGCTACATTATTAAAAACTGCGCCGAGGCTATCGCTTATACAGAAGCGCCTGAAACCATTAGTGCACTGCTGAAACAACGTTTCCGCTGGAGCTATGGCGTAATGCAAAGTTTCTGGAAGAACCGCAATGCGCTGTTCAATAAAAAATTCAAATACTTCGGCATGGTAGGTATGCCCAACATACTCATCTTCCAGATCATATTACCGCTGTTTTCGCCGCTGGCAGATCTGTTCATGATCCTGGGCCTACTGGGCGATAAACCGGGCAAAATACTACTGTATTATGTAGTGTTTGTGGTGGTGGATTTTATTGTGGGGGTGATAGCCTTCTGGATGGAAAAAGAGGATTATAAAAAGCTGGTATACATCATTCCGCAACGATTTATCTGGCGCCAGCTGATGTATTACATCTTGTTCAAATCTATCCGTCAGGCGCTAAAAGGCGAACACAGCGGCTGGGGTGTGTTGAAGCGTACCGGTAATGTGAAGCAGGTGGAGGTGAAGAAATAATAATTTACACCAACGTGTAGAGACGCGAAGCATCGCGTCTCTACACTATATCTTCTAATCTAATAGCTAACCTTCAGACTCTATTTTCTCAATCAAACAAACCGCATAGGCTACAACACCTTCCTCGCGGCCTATAAAACCCAGTTTTTCATTGGTGGTGGCTTTAATGGAAATATCTTCTTCACTTATACCGGCGGCTTCGGCAATATAACCTTTCATGGCCGGTATGTGCGGATTGATCTTTGGTGCTTCAAGGCAAACCATAGCATCAATGTTGCCTATCTCCCACCCTTTTTCGCGCAGCAGTACCATCACATGTTTCAATAGCTTTAAACTGCTGATGCCTTTCCAGCGATCGTCAGTATTAGAGAAATGAAAGCCTATATCGCGCAGGTTGGCCGCGCCAAGTAATGCATCGCAAATGGCATGAAGCAAAACGTCGGCATCCGAGTGCCCATAGGCACCTGAATGGTGCTCCAGCTTTACACCGCCTAAAACAAAAGGATGTTGTTCTCTTAATTGATGGACGTCAAATCCAAATCCTACCCTAATCTTGCCCATAATATTATTTGGTGCCGCCGAAGTTTAAAGCCAGCGTAAATCTTAAAGTATTAGCCAGCGGACTTGCAGCCTGTGTAGCCGCCAGATACGAAAAATCGAAACGATAAATATCATATTTCAAACCCAGGCCCAAAGTGAGATACTGGCGACCGCCTTTGCTCGGGTTTTCATAGAAATATCCGCCCCTGATAGCAAACTGCTGGTCATACACATATTCAAAACCCGGCGAAAAGGTGATCTCTTTAATCTCTTCGCTAAAACCACCCGGCGCATCAGTAAATGATCCGAAAATACCCGCAGGCACTGATACATCATCATTTTTGCCTTTGATGATGTTGCCGTTAACATCGCGAATTGGCGGTGTAGGCACCAGTAGTTTATTAATATCAAAAGCAAAGGTTATCTGGTTAAGATCGTCGATATTTAAGGTATTGGCTATCCCCAATCTCAGGTTGGTTGGCAGGAAATATGAGGGACCGACATCGGTATAACTCATCTTGGTACCGATGTTCGATATATTAACGCCATAGCTAAAGCTTGCGTCCTTACCAAATTGCTGTACGTTGCTGATATGATACATAGAAATATCGGCAGCAAAAGCATTGCCCGCCTTGGTTTGCTGGCTGGTACCTGATGCAAAGGATTGGTTTGACAAATTTGAATGAATATAACGTGCTGTTAATCCCAAGGAAAAATCATCGCCAAACTTGCGCGCAAATGAAACATCAAACGAAAACTCGCTTGGCCTGTAAGTGCCCTGCTCATTCTGGTTAGCATCAACCAGTTGTATCGATCCTAAATTAAAATAACGCAATGAGGCGCCTAAGGTATTTCGGCTATCCAGTTTATGCGCAAAACTTAAGTAAGACAAGCTTACATCAGGCACCAAATGGCGCAGCCACGGGCTGTATGACAATGAAATTGCGTTAGTCGCTGTATCCAGAAAAGCCAGTTTTGAGGGGTTCCAGTAGTTGGCATTTACATCAGGCGAAGTGGCGACACCGGCCTCGCCCATGGCCCCGGAACGTGAATCGGGCGAGATGTTGAGAAACGGTACTGCCGTTGGTATAGCATTAGCGCTGTTACTTCCGTTAGTACTTGTACCGGTCTGGGCCGCAGCAAAAAAAGGTGTAAGTAGTGCAATGTATATTAAAGAGGTCTTTCTGTAAGAAAACTTCATTCAGTTCCGGTTTTGTTATTTAAAGGATAAATATAGAGTAATTATATGTTTGTTGTCGGTCGCAATACCTTTTTTTTGATATAAATTCAGCAGCGGTGTAACACTGCTCATGCTTTCTGCGTTAAAAGGCTTAAGCGATTAATTTGTTTATTTAACGTAGGCTTAAGTTTAGTATTTTAATTGAAAAAATTTATAAATTTACCCCTATATATCATTCTTGTAAAAATATGAAAATACTTTTTACTTATACTGCTTTAGCGTTGATGGGAGCTGTGACGGTGTTAAGCAGTTGTAAACATAGTTCGAAATCACAGAAGACCGGAATACCTTATAACGACAAGCGTTATGGCTATTCAAGGTTCAGACAAACCCACCCTGCTCCGGGTCCGGGTTTGGTAGCTATTGAAGGCGGTACCTTTGTTTTGGGTGGCAGTGCCGACCAGGACATCAATTTCGAATACAACAATGTACGTAAAAGAGTAACTATCCCTGCATTTTACATGGATGAAACCGAGGTATCTAACCAGGATTGGCTGGATTACCTTCACTGGATCAGTGCTACTTTTCCTGATGACCATGAATTATACTACAACGCGGTGCCTGATACACTGGTATGGCGCAGACCATTATCTTACAATGAGCCTTATGTAAATAACTACCTGCGTCACCCTGCTTTTCAGGATTACCCGGTAGTAGGTGTTACCTGGGATCAGGTTCAGGATTATTGCGTTTGGCGTACCGACCGTATGAACGAGTTTATCCTGCAACAAAAAGGCATGATCATTAACCCGAGAGATGCTAAGAAAGGTGCACAAGCTACTCAGGCTGCAAATGCTCAGAAAACTCCGTTCAACACTGATATGTACTTGAACAATCAGTTTAGAGGCCAGGGTATTGATGGTAAAAAAATGACTGTTGATTTAAATGGCAAACCTGCTGCAGGTAAGAAAAAAGCCGTTAGACCAGCCATTGTTGAAGACGGCATCTTAAAACCGGCTTACCGCCTGCCTACAGAAGCAGAGTGGGAATATGCAGCTTTGGCTTATGCGGGTAATACCCAGTTTGAAAACATTAGCGATGGTAAAATATATCCATGGAACGGCTTAGGTGTTCGTTCTGCCAAAAAAACAACCCGCGGTTTGATCTTAGCCAACTTTAAACGTGGCGAGGGTGACAACGGTGGTGTTGGCGGATACCTGAATGATAAGGCATTTATCACTGCTCCTGTACGTTACTATCCACCTAACGACTTCGGTTTGTATAACATGGCCGGTAACGTTAATGAGTGGGTACAAGATACTTATCGTCAAATGTCTTTTGAGGATGTTGATGATTTCAACCCATTCCGTGGTAACCAGTTTGCCAACAAACGTCTGGCCGACCCTGCTGTTGGTAAATATGCGAAAGACAAATACGGCCGCCCTATAAAAGACCCTGCAAAAGCAGCTAAGAAAATGAGCTATTCTGATTTGATCGCTTCGCAATCAGGTTCGCCTATAACTCCGCAAAAAGACCCATTGGCCGGCAAACCTTACAATCCTGATGCCCGCGGTTATCTGGATACTGTAAATACCAGCTTATATGGTACTACTACTTTAGTGAGCGATAAATCAAAAGTTTACAAAGGCGGTTCATGGAACGATATGGCTTATTGGTTAAACCCTGCAACCCGTCGTTTTATGAATGAGGACGATGCAAGTGCTGAAGTTGGTTTCCGTTGCGCAATGGACCTTGTAGGCGCTCCTGAGATCCACCCTCAAGGCAAACCTCACTTCGCTGTGAAAAAAGCTAAATAATATATTAATCACTATAAAACAAAAAGGGCTGTCTCGAAATGGGATAGCCCTTTTTGTTTTATATGTTCCGCTTGTCATGCTGAGCATCGCGAAGCATCTTATCACAGCGTACAAGATCCTTCGCGATGCTCAGAATGACAAACCAGAGAAAAAAAATGCCTACACAAACTGTAATAATATCTGCCCCTTCTCCAACTTATTGCCCGGCTTAACTTTGATAGACTTAACCACCGCATCAACCGGCGATTTGATAATGTTTTCCATCTTCATGGCCTCGAGTATAAAAAGGCTGTCGCCCTTTTGAACAACCATGCCTTCCTCTGCAAAAACTTTCAATACCAGGCCGGGCATCGGGGCTTTCAGTTCACTTACTTTGGCACTGGTTAGGCTGGTCAATCCCATCTGGTCGAGCAGCAAATCAAAACGGTCTTTTGCGGTGATGGTGTAGATATTGTCATTAACCCTGATTTGGGCAGTTTTGGCCACCTTGTCAAAGCCGATAAGTGTTACGTTGTATGATTTTAATTGCTCAATAATGTGCCAGGTATTTGGGCTCAATTGCCGGATATCGGCTTGTATTTTGGTATCGTTCACTAAAAGATCATCGCCTTTATTGTCGATATCGAAGTCATATTTATTGTTTACTTTGAGCTTATACATCAGTATTATTGCGTTAGCACGTATTGAATCAGGTTAGCACCCATTTTTAAGGCCTTTACGCGGTTTTCCTGGGTATCGCCGGCGTAGGTGCCATAATCTTCCCAACCGTTGCCTAAATCGCACTCGTAGGTATAAAAACAAACCAGCCGCCCTTTGTAGATCAGCCCAAACCCTTGCGGACGCTTACCATCATGCTCATGAATTTTTGGCAAACCATTCGGGAAAGGATATTTCTGGTGATAGATGGGATAATTCAGGGGCAGCTCCACAAAGTCCAGTTCGGGGAAAACCTTTTTCATTTGCGGGCGAATGAATTTATCCAATCCGTAGTTATCGTCGATATGCAGGAAACCGCCACCGGTTAAATACTTGCGCAGGTTAGCCGCTTCCTGATCAGAAAAGATCACGTTGCCATGGCCCGTCATGAAAACAAACGGATAATTGAACAATTGTTCGCTACCAGGTTCAACCACATCGTCTTCGGCTTCGAAATTAGTCTTCAGATTATCGTTGCAGAATTTAATGAGGTTAGGCAGTGCCGTACGGTCGCCATACCAATCGCCACCACCACTGTATTTGAGCTTGGCCATTTTATAGGTAGGCGCGTTGAAGCTGCTGATCAGGATCAGCAGACAAGCGGCACAAATGGTGTATATGGCTTTTCTCATTTGGTTATTACCTTGTCATTGCGAGCGTAGCGCGGCAATCGCGAACTATGCATCCTTGCGGTTGCCACGCTACGCTCGCAATGACAAGAAGGAAATATTACCTGTTCAAAAAATTCACCTCAAAGCAAGCTTCAAGCGCAGCGGTTTCGGTGCGCAGCCTGCTTTCACCTAAAGTTATGGCTTTATATCCGTTATCCAAAGCGCCATCAATCTCGGTAGGCGAAAAATCGCCTTCCGGGCCTATCATTATAAGATATCGGCCATGCTTTTGTAGCTCGGCCTGTAAATTCGTTTTATCCCGGTCCTCGCAATGCGCGATGAATTTCTGTCCGTTGAAAGATCGAGCTAAGAATTTATTAAAGGCAATAGGCTCATTTAATACCGGATGATATGCTTTCAGCGATTGTTTGATTGCCGAGGTAATGATCTTATCTAATCGTTCAGTCTTGGCTTCTTTGCGTTCTGAGCGCTGGCAGATGATCAGCGATATTTCGTCAATACCTATCTCGGTAGCCTTTTCCAAAAACCACTCCAGGCGGTCGAGGTTTTTTGTTGGCGCTATCGCGATATGCAGGTAGTGATTACGTTTCTGGTACTCGGTAGTGACACCGGTTATTTGGAGGATAGTGCGTTTAGGATGCGCGTCTTTAATCTCAGCCGTATATAGCCCGCCTTTGCCGTCAATAAGTTGCACCGGCGAGCCTGCTTCCAGGCGCAATACGCGCACGGCATGTTTGCTCTCCTCCTCATTCAAAAAGTACTGAGGGTGTGACGGGGTAATATCGGGCGTATAAAAAAGATGCATTTTTGAATCAAGAGTCGAGAACTAAGAGTTAAGATAAAGGAATATTCTGGTTTTACAGTCGTGATCCAGCCTCCTGTCTCTCGCTTCTAATTAATGTAAATCTACTGTATCCTCTTCGTTCAGCAACAGCTCAAGCTTAACCGACTCAATATTTTGGTCTGATTTCTTCAATACGGTAATGTTATAGCCGTTTGATTCTTTTTGCTCGCCAACGTCAGGGATCTTTCCGAAGATATCGCCTAACCAGCCTGATACAGTATCAAAGTCACCGTCCTCAGGCAAATCATGCGGCAGGTGGCCGTTAACATCGTATATTGGAGCCAGGGCGTTCACAATGAACTCGCGCTCATTCAGTACCTCAACTATTGGTTTTTCCTCATCGTACTCATCCTGAATCTCACCCACCAGCTCTTCAACAATATCTTCCAAAGTAACCATACCGGCGGTACCCCCAAACTCGTCAGACACAATGGCTATCTGCATACGTTTTTGTTGCAGCTCGGCCATCAGGTCGTTTATCTTTTTGGTTTCCGGGATGAAGTATGGCTTGCGAATGATGTCTTTCAATACAATTTCTTCACCACGAACCAGCATCGGCAAAACATCTTTGGCATGAACCACGCCCACTATCTTGTCTATTACTTCATCGTAAACCGGCAGGCGCGAATAGCCTTCGGTAACCAGTATATTCAACAGCTCGTCTTTTCCGGTGTTGATCTCCACGCCCGAAATTTTGGTACGTGGCACCATGATGTTTTTCACCACGCGCTCATTAAACTCAAATACGTTCTGGATCAGCTCGTGCTCGTTTGAATCGATAGCGCCGGTTTCTTTACCTTGCTCCAGCAGGTATTGCAGTTCTTCAGAGCTGTGATGCGCCTCATGACCGGGAACAATGTTGATTCCAACCAATCGCAGTATAAAATTAGCAAAGGCATTCAATACCCAAATAATGGGCCTGAAAACAATGAAGAATATCCTCAATGGCCCAGATACAGCCAATGCCGTGCGGACAGACCGTTGGATAGCCAATGTCTTCGGCGCCAGCTCGCCAAAAACAATACTTAAAAAAGTAATGAATATAAAGGCAATTACGTGGGCCGATGTAATAACAAAACTTGATGTAATAGCAATGCCGATGCCGGCAAAAGCATTTAAGAACACATTGGTAAAAACGCCCTCTCCTATCACACCCAAACCTAATGAGGCAATGGTGATACCTAACTGTGTCGCGGCCAGATAGCCATCCAGATTGGCTACAATGCCCCGGGTAACTTTGGCAATGCGGCTGCCAGATTTAGCTTTTACTTCTATCTGCGACCCGCGGACGCGAACCAGTGCAAATTCGGCTGCAACAAAAAAACCGTTCAGTAGAACCAGTAAAAAGGTTAGGAGTATAGAATAACCGTTTATGTCGTGTGTCTCGGGGCCCATCAATTAATTATTGGTACACAGGGAAAGTCGACTTATACAGTTCCAGACTTTCGTTAATTACTTTATGAGCATACTTCTTGCCCAGCATGTGCTCAATTGTCACAGACTTGTTTTCTAAGGCCTTGTAATCTTTGAAAAAGCGCTCAATCTCTTTCATGGTATGCGGGGGTAATTCGTTCAAATCGTTAATATAATTTACAGACATGTCATTTTTTGCTACCGCGATGATCTTATCATCTTGCTCGCCATTATCAACCATGTGCATTACACCGATAATTTTAGCTTCAATTATTGACATCGGGAACACGTCGGTCGAACATAGCACTAATATATCCAAAGGATCTTTATCATCACAATAAGTTTGCGGAATAAAACCATAATTAGCCGGATACATTACTGACGAAAACAGCACGCGGTCAAGTTTTAATAAGCCCGACTCTTTATCAATCTCATATTTTGCTTTTGAGCCTTTTGGAATCTCAATAATAGCATTTACAAATTCAGGAACGTTATCACCCGGTGAAACCTGGTGCCAAGGATGTTGAGTACTCATTTAGATGTTAATTATATTTATGTTATTCGCTTTTTTTTAGTCGCTTTTTTAAGAAAGCAAAAACAAGCGGAATTGTTGTAATTATTATTAGTCCAATCACCACATATTCCAGATAGTCTTTGATCTGGGGATATCGCCTGCCCAAAAAATAACCTGAAAGGATAAATGTATTTACCCAGGCAACGCTACCTGCCAGGTTGTAGATGGTAAACTTCTTAAAATCAACCTTAACTACACCTGCAAAGATAGGAGCAAAAGTTCTTATTATAGGGAAAAATCTGCCTAAAACTAAAGCCATACCGCCGTGTTTGGCATAAAACTCTTCGGCTACGGTTATGTAGCGCTTTTTAAAGAACAACGAATCGTTGCGCTTAAATAGCATGGGCCCCGTTCGGTAGCCAAACCAGTAACCCGTATAGTTGCCCAAAATACCGGCCGCAACAACTCCTAATAACAGTGTACCCAGCTCAACATCGATCATTCCTGATGAACATAATAGCCCGGCCATAAATAACAAATAATCGCCCGGTAAGAAGAAGCCGAAAAACAGTCCCGTCTCGGCGTAAACAACAAGCAGCAGGAGGTAGAACCCACCCTTACTTAAAATGAATTTTGCTTCCGTTAAATGTTGCAGGTGTTCCCAGAAAGTTTCCATTCAGAATATTTGTAAAACTACAAATATTAAATCATTTTCCGGGGATTTTGACGAGCCATTAAATAAGGCCGCTTACCAACTGAGGGTAAACACCGATAACTATGGTGGCCAAAGCCGCAAAGCCCAGTACAAAAATGTAGTATGGCGATACAGCAATCTGCTCGCGCTCGGCAGGACGGAAGTACATAGCAATAATAACCCTGAAGTAATAGAATATGCTGATGATGGCGTTTATAACCGCGATAACCAGTAATGCTATATGGTATTGGCCCATAGCCATGTTGAAGGCATAAAACTTACCGATGAAGCCTGCTGTAAGCGGGATACCCGCTAATGAAAGCATAGCAACCGTTAATACAAAAGCCAGGAAAGGATTTTTCTTACCCAGGCCGTTAAAGCTGTCAAAGGTATCGCTGTTGGTTTCTTGCTGCACCAGGATCAAAGCGCCAAATGCTACAATTGAAGCAATTGAATAAGCTGTAGCATAAACAAAAATGGTATTGGCTGATGATGCACCTAATGAAAGGATAGCAAACAGTAAATAACCCGCATGCGAGATACTTGAGTAAGCCAACATACGCTTAAAGCTTTGCTGATATAAGGCAGTAATGTTACCGATAAATAAAGTGATAACTGCAATAGCTATCAGTCCCGGTTGCCAGATGTTCGAGATAACAGGGAAGCAGGTAAGGAACAAGCGCAGGAACGCAGCAAAACTTGCGGTCTTTGCTACTGTCGACATGTAAGCGGTGATAAGCGATGGTGAACCTTCGTACACGTCAGGCGTCCAGAAGTGGAACGGAGCCACACCTACTTTGAAGCATAAACCTACTAATACCAAAATCACACCTGCGCAAAGCATCGGGGTCATTTCTTTGTGGCCAAGTACCCAGCTTTGGATACCTTCCAGACTGAATGAACCGGTTGAACCGTAAATAAGCGTAAAACCGAATAATAAGAAACCTGTTGAGAATGCACCCATCAGGAAGTATTTCAAAGCAGCCTCGTTTGAAGCAAAATCGTTCTTTTTGATACCGGCGAGGATGTATAAACTTACCGACATGATCTCTATGCCGATAAACAACATCGCCAGGTTATAGTAAGAAACCATTACCACTACACCGGCTAACGAGAATAAAATGATAGCATAATACTCGGCGACATGGTTGCTGATCTTCTCAAAATATCCTTTTGACAATAACAGGATCAATATGGTGGAAACAATAGTAACCGCAGAAAAAGCAACAGAGTAATTATTGAACAACATCATGCCGCTATAAATAGGCACCGCACCATTGTTCCATTGAGTAACCGCTAAACCTAACGCTACAAGCAGCCCTATAACAGTAACGGGCAGCAAAGCTTTTTGCGCTTTATATAAACCTAAATACAAAAGCACTATAGGTAAAACAGATATGACTATTATCGTATTCATGATTAAAACTTACCTGATAATTTTACAGTGTATATCAAATTATTAACCGCTGCTTCTGAGATATGCAGAATAGGCTGCGGATAAATACCCAAACCAATGATCAATAAACAAATGATGCCCAATACTACTTTCTCTGAACCGGTAATATCGGTAAAAGCAATGGTTAGGTCGTTAGTGGTGCCTTGCATTACTTGTTTGTACATGCGCAGCATATAAACCGCACCAAAAATGATAGTAAGACCGGCAGCTACAGCCACCCATAAGTTAAATTGATAAACACCGTTTAATAATAAAAACTCGCCAATGAAACCGTTGGTTAACGGTAAAGCTACCGTACCCAAAGTGATGATTAAAAAGGCGACAGCAAATTGAGGCGCTACTTTAGCAATACCGCCCAGTTGGCTTAAAGAACGTGTACCTAAACGACGGCTGATGATGTCCCAGATAAAGAACATACCTACTACGTTGATACCGTGGCTAAGCATCTGGATCATTGAACCCTGCAAACCTTGCTGGTTAAAAGCGAAGATACCCGCAGCGATCAAACCAACGTGCGCAATTGATGAGTAAGCCACCAAACGTTTACCGTCTGTTTGAGTAAAGGCGATGATAGACGCGTAGACAATACCGATAACCGACATGCCGATAACCACCGTTTGCCATGAAAACATACCTTCAGGCGCCATAGGTATCAACCATCTGATTACACCGTAGATACCCATTTTCAGCATGATACCTGATAGTAACATGGTACCTGCAGTTGGCGACTCGGTATAAGTATCCGGCTGCCAGGTGTGGAATGGAAATAATGGCATCTTGATAGCAAATGCTATAAAGAAAGCCCAGAATATTAAGCTTGAATGAGCTGATGATGCCAACGCTCCTTTGTACAGATCCTGGATATCATAGGTTTGACTCGGCGATTGCAAGTAAACAAAGATCAGTCCCAGCAGCATGAATAATGAGCCGGCAAATGTGTAGATGAAGAACTTAATGGTAACACGCACCCTGCTTTCGCCCCCCCATAAACCGCTGATGAAGTAAATAGGTATCAAGGCAGCTTCCCATCCCACATAGAACAAGAAACCATCCAATGCAGTGAATACAGTAAGCATACCGGCTTGCATAAACAGTATCAATGCATAAAAAGCATTGGCATTGCTGTATTTGTGCTGATAGGTGCTTAAGATGATTAATGGAACAAGTACTGTTGTTAACAATACCATGATCATGCTTATACCATCAATACCGGCTTTAAAGTAAATGCCCATTTTTGGCATCCACGGCGCATCAATCACGAATTGACTGCTGGCATCGGGTACAAACTTTGCTAAAAATACGCCTGCTAATGCCAGCTCAATTACAGAGAAAAATAATGCAGCGTGTTTAGCCGACTCGTTCTTAAACAGCAGAACAGCAAGCGCCGCAATTACCGGCAAAAATATTAATATGCTAACCGTCATTTTATATTGTAAACAATTTTAAACTATATACCAAAAGGGCAACAATACCAATTACCATCACAAAGATGTAAAAGCCTACGTTACCGGTTTGCAGCAGGCGCAAAGCCTTGCTGGTTTCCAAAGTACCTTTACCCAGATCGTTCACCAAACCGTCGATACCTAAACGCTCGACGATGTTGTAGAAGAATCCTGAAATGGCATCCAACGGACGGCGGATCAGGAAGTCATAGATCTCATCAACATAAAACTTGCGGTATGAAAGGTTGGTCAGTATTGAACGTTCTTCAGTGTCCTCAACAGGAACCTGAGCATTTTTAACATATTTAATGTAGGCGTAGATCAGGGCTACTACAGCTAGCAATACCGATGTGCCCATCAATCCAAACTCGGTGCTGCTGCTTAGCTCATGCTCGCCTAATATTTTGGCTGAGTTTTCGAAAACCGGCGAAAGGAAAGCATGCAATTCATGATGTCCGCCTAAAACTGCCGGTACACCGATGAAACCTGCAACAGCCGATAAAACAGCCAGCACAATCAGCGGAATGGTCATATTAGCCGGCGACTCATGTAAGTGATGCTCCTGCTCATGTGTACCGCGGAATTTACCCCAGAAAGTCAGGTACATCATACGGAACATATAGAATGAAGTCAGCATAGCGGTAATAACACCAACTACATAATAAGTTGGGTTATGCGCGTAAGCTGCTGCCAGGATTTCATCTTTTGAAAAGAAGCCTGAGAACGGAGGGATACCTGCGATAGCGATAGTACCAATCAGCATAGTGATAAAGGTAATTTTGATCTTACCTTTCAGTCCGCCCATTTTGCGCATATCCTGCTCGCCGCTCATGGCGTGGATAACAGAGCCCGCGCCCAAGAATAGTAAGGCTTTAAAGAAAGCGTGTGTTAACACGTGGAAGAATGCACCGGTGTAAGCGCCAACGCCTAATCCCAGGAACATATAACCCAATTGAGATACGGTTGAATAAGCCAGTACCTTTTTAATATCGGTTTGTGTAAGCGCTATCAAGGCGGCAAAGGCTGCGGTGATTAAACCAATGATGGCAACCACTTCCATAGTTTCAGGAGCCAGTGTGAAGAGGATGTTTGAGCGGGCGATCATGTAGATGCCAGCAGTAACCATCGTAGCAGCGTGGATCAGGGCCGATACCGGGGTTGGGCCGGCCATCGCGTCGGGTAACCAGGTAAACAATGGCAGCTGTGCCGATTTACCTACCGCACCTATAAATAATAATATAGTGATCAATACAAACGGAGCATTATGAGCAGTAACTGCCTTGCTAAATACCTCGTTGTATGATATGCTATCAAATGTCTGGAAGATCAGGAATATACCAATCAGGAAACCTAAGTCGCCTATACGGTTCATGATAAAGGCTTTCTTAGCAGCATCGGCATAGCTTGGATTGGTATACCAGAAGCCAATCAACAGATAAGAACATAAACCTACACCCTCCCAACCGATGAACATGATCAGGTAGTTTGAACCCATCACCAGTAAAAGCATGAAGAAAACAAACAGGTTCAGGTAAGAGAAGAACTTACCGAAGCCGTCGTCGTCATGCATATAACCTACTGAGTAAAGGTGGATCAGGAAGCCTACGCCGGTGATGATAAGCAGCATGATTGCGCTCAGCTGATCAACCAGGAATGAGAAATTAACCTGCAAACTGCCTACATGGAACCAGGTAAACAGGTCGGCATTAATTGCGTGCCCGGTTGATTTTACCTCGAAAAAAGTAGCAACACTCAATCCAAATGCTATGAGCACCAATAAACTGCCAATAAAGCCAATCACGCCCTTTGACAGCGTATTGCGGCCAAGGCCGTTAATAACGAAACCGGCTAACGGTAATAAAGGAATAAGCCAGATGTATTTCTCCATAATTGTTTGCCCCCTAGCCCCCTAAAGGGGGGAAAATAGTTGGTCTTTTTATTTTTTTATATTATTTATCCCATTCCTCCCCCTTTAGGGGGTCGGGGGGCCTACCATTTCAATCTATTCAGTACTTTAATGTCTATCGAGTTGGTGTTTCTGTAGATCATTACAATGATGGCCAGGCCTATTGCAACCTCGGCGGCGGCAAGGGCCATAATGAAGAACACAAACACCTGTCCGCTGGCATCGCCTAAATAAACAGAGAAAGCGGTTAATAACAGGTTCACGGCGTTCAACATCAACTCAACCGACATGAAAATCACTATCGCATTACGACGCAGCAATACGCCAATAACACCTATTGCAAATATTACTGTACATAATGTGATGTAGGCATTAAGCGGTACAGTTTGTATGGTTTGTGTTAATTGTTCCATGATAATTACGCGGTAGTTTTTGGATCTTTAGTAGCCAGCAAAACAGCACCAACCATTGCCGATAAAAGCAATACTGATGAAATCTCAAAAGGCAACAGATACTCGTTGAACAATGTCTTTCCTAAGTTTTTCACCAAACCCAGGTTGGTATCTTTCAATACCACAGGTACAGAACCGGTAAAGGTTTTTAAAGCAGCGATAATAGTTACCAAAAAGCATCCGCCGCCTATAACTGCTGCTATTTTTACCAGGTTTGATTTTACGGGCTCGCTCTCTTTGTTCAGGTTCATTAACATCAGGGTGTACAGGAACAATACCAGGATGGCGCCCATGTAAACAATGAAGTTAACGATAGCCAGGAATTGAGCGTTTAGTAAAATGTAATGAACAGTGAACGTGAAGAACGTCAATATCAGGTATAGGATACTATGCACCGGGTTCTTGGCAGATATCACCAAAATGGCGAAGATTACTGACAAAGCTGCAATAAAGTAAAATGTATTCATGCTTAAATTTACAAGACATTTGCCCCGCTAAAAATCGGGGCAAATGTATAAAACTTCTTTATTGATTTAACGGCGCCTCAACTAATTTGTCCTTGCCGTAAATAAAATCCTTCCTCAAATAATCAGACGGTACAAAGTCGCCATCCAGATAGATTGCCTCTTTAGGGCAGGCCTCTTCACACAATCCGCAGAAAATGCAGCGCAGCATATTGATCTCATAAACTGCCGCATATTTTTCTTCGCGATACAGGTTCTCCTCGCCTTTTTGACGCTCAGCAGCAATCATGGTGATAGCTTCTGCCGGGCATGATAAAGCGCACAAGCCGCAGGCGGTGCAACGCTCTCTGCCTTGCTCGTCGCGTTTTAATGAGTGCATACCACGGAAGTTCTCAGAAAATTCGCGTCTTTCTTCAGGGTATGAAATGGTAACCGGCTTTTTCCAGAAGTGCTTCATGGTAATAGCAAGCCCTTGTGCTATAGCTGGTAAATAAGAGCGCTCCATAAAGTTAAGCGGCTTATTATTTACTTCTTTTCTTTTATTACTTAGTGGTTCCATCTTTATCCTCTAATAAAAGTAATCCAAACTGCGGTGATAAGAATGTTGAATATGGCCAGCGGGATCAGGCTTTTCCAGCCCAGGTCCATCAATTGGTCATAACGGAAACGCGGGATTGTCCAGCGCACCCACATAAAGAAGAATATGAACGCAAATATCTTCGCAAACAAAAATACTACACCTAAGATAGTTACCAAGTTTGGCGAATGGATCATATCCATGAATGGGAAGTTATAGCCGCCAAAATAAAGTGTAGCCATAACTGCCGATGAAATAAACATGTTAATATACTCAGCAAACAGGTAGAAGCCCAGCTTCATTGATGAGTATTCGGTGTGATAACCACCCACCAGCTCGGTTTCGCACTCAGGCAAATCAAACGGCGAACGGTTAGTCTCAGCAAACGCACAAACAATGAACAGCAGGAAACCCAGTGGCTGCTTAAAGAAGTTCCAGGTAAACCAGCCGTTTGCCCAGAAGCCGTGTTGCTGCTCAGCAATTTCGCGTAAGCTCAGGGTACCGGTCACCAGCAATAAAGCGATGATGGAAAGACCCATTGAAATTTCGTAGCTGATATTTTGTGACGCTGCACGGATAGCCCCCAGCAAAGAGTATTTATTGTTTGACGCCCAACCACCTATCATGATACCGTATACACCCAGCGATACTACACCAAAAATGTACAGGATACCTACATTTATATCGGCAACTTGCAGATCGATAACGTGATTACCGATAGTTAGCTTTTGTCCCCATGGAATCACTGCCGAACCGATACAGGCTGTCATGATAGCCAACGCCGGACCTACGATGAACAGAAAACCGCTTGAATTAGTTGGGATGATCTCCTCCTTCAGGAACATCTTACCGCCATCGGCCAAGGGTTGCAATATCCCCCACGGACCGGCACGGTTTGGACCTACACGATCCTGGAAAAATGCTGCCAGTTTACGCTCGGCATAGGTAGAATACATGGCAATCACCAGGCTTATCGCGAAGATGATAACCACCAATATAAATTTTATGATAATGTCTGCTAATTCCATTATAGTCGGGTTTCGCGTTCAAATTGTTCTTTATTAGCCTCTTGCAATACCGGGTTGGTTTTAACAACCGGCAGCGGGTGCATGGTTTCGTAATGGTTAGCGCTGATCACTGAATGGTGCGATACTTTGCGCGGGCCTTCAATTACCCAGTCAGAAGTTTTCTTTTTATCGAAACGGCAGGTGTTGCAGATAAACTCTTCAACCTCGCCATACTGATCTTTACGTGCTGTTACGCGGATAACATCGTCGCCTTTATACCAAAGCGTTACTTTACCATTGCATTTTTCATGATCGCAATCGCGGTGAGCTTCAACCGGTTTAGTGAACCAAACACGGTTTTTAAAGCGAAAAGTTTTATCGGTCAAAGCGCCTACAGGGCAAACGTCGATAACATTTCCTGAAAAATCATTATCGATAGCAGCATGAATGTAGGTTGATATTTCTGAATGATCGCCTCTGTTCAGGATACCGTGAATACGGTGATCAGTAATCTGATCGGCGGTGAACACACAACGGTAGCAAAGGATGCAACGGGTCATGTGTAACTGTATTTTATCGCCGATATCGATCTTCTCAAACGTACGGCGGTCAAACTCATAGCGGGTTTTAACAGCGCCGTGTTCAAACCCCAGATCCTGTAATTGACACTCGCCGGCCTGATCGCAAATAGGGCAATCAAGCGGATGATTGATCAATAACATCTCTACCACACCTTTACGTGCCTCAATAACCTCTGGCGAAGTCAAGTTTTGCACTTCCATACCGTCCATACAGTTAGTACGGCACGACGCAACCAGTTTAGGCATAGGGCGCGGGTCTTTTTCAGAACCCTTGCTCACTTTTACCAAACAGGTACGGCATTTACCACCACTACCTTGCAGTTTAGAATAATAGCACATAGCAGGCGGCACCACATCACCACCTATAATTCTTGCGGCATTTAGGATACTGGTTCCGTCAGGTACTTCTACTGATATTCCGTCTATTGTTACTTTCATTGACACTTTATCTTAGTCAAAATTTATTTTCAACACGTCATTGCGAGGAACGAAGCAATCTCTACACATGCAAATCCGAAATGCTTATCGGGGATTGCTTCGTTCCTCGCAATGACGCAGGTATTATTATTTTTTACGCTGCCGGCTCCGCTTTCGGTTCAGGCTTTGGTAGCGGGTCAGCATAATGTGCTAAACCATAGTTTCTTGTTGTAGCTTCCTGCGGATGTGACACATGCCATTCAAACTCATCGCGGAAGTGACGTATCGCGCTGGCTACCGGCCATGCTGCTGCATCGCCCAATGGGCAAATGGTGTTGCCTTCAATTTTCTTTGAAACGTCAACCAGCAGGTCCATGTCGCTCATGCTGCCATGACCATTTTCTAAGCGATGTAATACTTTTTCCATCCATCCGGTACCCTCACGGCAAGGCGAACATTGTCCGCAGCTTTCGTGGTGGTAGAAACGGGCGAAATTCCAGGTATTTCTTACGATGCATTGATCTTCGTCAAATGCTATAAAACCGCCTGAACCCATCATGGTCCCGCTCACGAAACCACCTTCAGCTAACGACTCGTAGCTCATCAGGCGGCCCTCGCCGGCAATAGTTTTCATGAACAGGTTAGCCGGCAAAATTGGCACTGATGAACCGCCCGCAACAACCGCTTTTAAACGTTTGCCGTTGGCGATACCACCACAGTACTCATCGCTGTATAAAAATTCTTCAACCGGCAGGCCAAGTTCAATTTCATAAACACCCGGTTTAACCAGGTTACCACCGGCAGATATCAGTTTGGTACCGGTACTGCGACCAATACCTATTTTAGCATATTCCTCGCCACCCTCGTTAACGATAGGTACGACAGCTGCAATTGATTCAACGTTGTTTACCACTGTCGGGCAACCATACAAACCGGCGATAGCCGGGAATGGCGGTTTAATGCGCGGGTTACCGCGTTTGCCTTCTAATGATTCTAATAAAGCAGTTTCTTCGCCGCAGATGTAGGCACCACCACCCGGTTGCACGTACAACTCCAGATCATAACCACTGCCCAAAATATTTTTACCTAAAAAACCGTTTGCTTTTGCTTCGGCTATGGCTTTTTCAAGGATGCGGATCTGGGGCATCATTTCGCCACGTACGTAGATATATGACGTGTTGGCTCCTAATGCGTAACTGCTGGTGATCATCCCCTCGATCAATAAGTGAGGGACATAGGTCATCAGGTAACGGTCTTTGAATGTGCCCGGTTCAGACTCATCGGCGTTGCACACCAGGTAACGTGGCACGCCTTCAGGCTTAGCCAGGAAGCTCCATTTCATACCGGTAGGGAAACCGGCGCCGCCACGGCCGCGCAAACCCGACTTCTTCACTTCTTCCACCACTTCATCGGGTGTCATTTTCTTTAAAGCTTTCTCAACCGATGCGTAACCGCCTTTTTGGCGATATACCTCAAAGGTATTGATGCCGGGTACGTTTATATGTTCTAAAAGTAATTTGCGTCCCATGTTATTAATATATTTTTCCCGTTGCTTTATAATAGTTAACGTGCTGCCAGATGCGTGTGCCAAAAGCTAAAAAGGCAATTATTATTTTGTAAACTATATTTATTCCCGGAAAAGGGTTCAGATCGCCAGGTAACAGCAGCAATACTATCAGTACCGCATAAGCTGCATCCCGTATAATCATCATCGTCTTAGCGCTCATTCGCTTTAAAAGAACCTTCCGGTTTCGTTATAATAGTTAATATGTCTTACCGCACAACTGGCAAATGCTATAACCAGCAAGGGCACCAGTATTATTCCGTATTCGTTTATTCCGCCAGTTACCATGGTTAAGATGAACCCTAATGCAAATAGTGAATCTCCTATTATCAAATTTGCATTGTCCATCACCTGGTACATTGGTTTTATCCTTTAGTTTTCAGGTCTGTGATCAATTGATCAACCGACGTGTTTGTTAGTTTTTCGTAAAAAGTATACTCAGGCCCTATTTGTAAAACCGGCCCGAAACCGCAGGCGGCTAAACATTCAACACCTCTCCAGCTAAACAGGCCGTCTTCGGTTACTTCGCCTTCTTTAACGCCTAATTTTTCTTCCAGGTGATCCATGATCGTTTCGGCACCTACCAGGCAGCAAGGTCCGGTACGGCAAACTTCCAACACATATTTACCTTGCGGACGTAAAAAGTACATGGTATAGAACGAAGCTACCTCATAAACCTCGATAGGCTGAAGTTTCAGATATTCGGCTACTTTATCCATTGCCGGTACGCTTGTCCAACCAAACTCGGCTTGTACTAAGTGCAAAATTGGCAATAGTGCCGATTTTTGTTTTCCCGCCGGATAGCGGCTTACAATCTCGTCGAACTTAGTTACTAAATCGGTCGAAAATTCAACCGGTTTTTGTTCGGTATCTTCAACTCTAAGCATCTAATTCTCCGGCTATAACGTTTAAACTACTCATGTTAATTATCGCGTCAGACAGTAACATACCTCTACTCATTGGTGCGTACATCTGGTAATTAATAAAACTTGGTCTGCGGAAGTGCAAACGGTATGGCGCACGGCCACCATCGTTAACCAAATAGAAACCTAACTCGCCGTTAGCGCCTTCAACTGAATGATAAACTTCGGTAGTTGGTGTAGGGATTTCGCCCATCACAATTTTAAAGTGATAGATTAGGGCTTCCATATTATTGTATACTTCTTCTTTTGGAGGCAGGTAAAATTCAGGTACATCCGCATGGAAAATATCTGACGGCTCCTTCTCCAGTTTAGCCAGCGCCTGTTCAATAAGGCGTAAGCTTTGCCACATCTCTTCGTTACGTACCAGGAAACGGTTGTAAACGTCGCCATTCTCTCCTACCGGAACTTCGAAATCAAAGTCTTCGTAAGATGAATATGGGTTCATGGCTCTAACATCATAATCAACGCCGGCGGCACGCAAAAGCGGACCGCTCCAGCTATAGTTTAGCGCATCCTCGGCAGTAACACAGGCTACTCCGCGGGTACGGTCAACAAAAATTCTGTTACGGTTAAACAGCGATTCAAATTCTTTCAGTGTTTTTGGGAAATCGACCAAAAACTTACGCAGTTTAGCGAATGCTTTGGTATTGAAGTTACGCTCAAAACCGCCGATACGGCCAATGTTGGTTGTCAAGCGAGAGCCGCAAACTTCTTCATAAATTTCATAGATCGACTCGCGGAACTCCATCATGTACAAGAAACCGGTAAAGGCACCAGTATCTACACCCAATACACCGTTACACACAATGTGGTCGGCAATACGGGCGAGCTCCATTACGATAATACGCAGGTAGTCGACACGTTTTGGAGTGGTTATGCCCAACAGCTTCTCAACGGTCATGTGCCAACCCATGTTATTGATGGGCGACGAACAGTAGTTTAAGCGGTCGGTCAGCGGAGTGATTTGATAAAACGGCCTGTGTTCGGCAATTTTCTCAAAAGCGCGGTGAATGTATCCGATGGTTGATACGCCGCTAACAATTCTTTCGCCATCTAACTGCAGTACGTTTTGGAACACCCCGTGCGTAGCCGGGTGGGTTGGACCCAGGTTAAGGGTGGAGTTTTCGCTCTGCGGATCGTTATCTGTATATACCGGATGGTTTTGCATCTCTTATCGTCCAAAAAAGTAATCTTTTTTATCGACACGGTTAGGGTCTTCCAATGGGAACTCTTTCCGCATCGGAAAGGCGGTCATGTCGTCAACATTTAAAATTCTGCGCAGGTCCGGGTGGCCGTCGAAAATCACACCAAAAAGGTCATAAGTTTCGCGCTCCATCCAGTTGGCGCCGTTCCACAATACAGTAGCAGTAGGTATGTGGCATTCAACAGCATCAATAAACACTTTAATGCGTATACGCACATTGTTTACCAGGCTGTGTAAATGGTATAAAACGCCGATGGCTTTCTCCTGCTCAGGATAATGCACGGCGGTAATATCTGTCAGATATATAAACTGAAGTACCGGGTCATTTTTTAGGTAGCTTAACAACTCAATAATGCTGTCGGTGCCGGTTTCGATAGTTAACATGCCAAAAGGCTCGCCTACTACCGCAATTTTTCCTTCAAATTTACTATTAATGCTGTTTAAAAGCTCTTCGTTAGTGATCTTACTCATTTACTGAATTCCGTATGAAGCTAATAGTTTTTGGTACTCAGGGGAATCTCTCCTGCGTAACGATTCGGTTTTAACCAACTCCTGTATATGCATAAAGCCGTCTATGATACCTTCAGGACGCGGAGGGCAGCCAGGCACGTAAACGTCAACCGGGATGATCTCGTCAATACCCTGCAATACAGAATAAGTATCAAATATACCTCCGCTTGATGCACAAGCGCCAACAGCCATAACCCAACGGGGCTCGGCCATTTGCAGGTATACCTGACGCAGTACCGGAGCCATTTTTTTGGCAATGGTACCCATAACCATTAAAAGATCGGCCTGGCGTGGCGAGAAGCTTAAGCGTTCTGCACCAAATCTCGACAAGTCATAGTGTGAAGCCATGGTAGCCATAAACTCAATACCGCAGCAAGAAGTTGCAAAAGGCAGTGGCCATAATGAATTTGCGCGAGCCAGACCTACAGCCTGATCAAGCGAAGTAGCAAAGAATCCTGCTCCTTCTACACCCGGAGGGGCGCCAACTATTTGAATATCACTCATGAAATGTATTACTACAAATACCTATCCAAAAACGCAGATAGAATGCGCAAATTTATGATAAAAAACCTTGTATTTTGTACACTAATAACGCCCGTGGATATATTTAGAACTATTCTAAACAAAATAACAAACCTTCTTTCGGCCTACTATTCTTAAACGTTTTTACTAAAGATGTATATATAAGTTAGGTATAAAAAAGTTGCACGAGGCAAGCTAATTTAATCCCAGTTTAAAGCGCCTTTTTTGATAACGTAGATAAAGCCTGCCAGCAACGTCGCCATGAAGATAAACATCTCAATCATACCGGTTGAGCCCAGAGCTTTAAAGTTTACTGCCCAGGGATACATAAAGATCACCTCGACATCAAACAACACAAACAGAATAGCTACCAGGAAATATTTAATGGAGATAGGTGTACGCGCGTTACCAATAACCTCGATACCTGACTCAAACGGGGTCAATTTATCTTTGGTTTTACGTTTTGGCCCTAATTTGTGGGTAGCTACCATGGTACCAACCGCAAAACCAACAGCCACAATTATCTGAAAAATGATTGGCAAATAATTTACCGGTAAACTTTGTGCTTCCATGGGTGCAAATATACAAATGCGTGATAAATAAAAAAGGCTCCATTTGGAGCCTTTTTTATTTAGAAGTATTATTATTTACTTGTTTTTTTTGGTGCGGGTTTTGCACCAGCTGCCGGTTGGTTTTTACTATCAAAGTAGAATTTCACATAAGCGTTATCCGGGTTAAGGTCTCTCGCCTTTGTAAAGTATTCCATTGCTTTGGCATCATCTTTATCGTGGTATTCAGCAAAGTTGCCTAAGTAAGCATAAGCATCAACCAAAGCACCTTTTTCGCCAGCTGAAAGCGGAGTTTTTGTCGCCAACATGGTTACTAATTGCTCGTAATAAGGCTTAGAAAGGCCCTTTAAATTAGCATAATCACCATCTTTCAAATTGTTCAGATAAGCGCGATACATCGGATAATAATAAGTTTGCGTAGGCGCATTTTTTTGCACATAGCTTATTGCAGAATCGCCCCTTGCAATCAATGTTGAATCTGGTTTTATTGACGGATTAGTTTTAGCAGCAGTTACCTGGCCTCTGAAATCATAATAAGCTGCAAAACCCAAATAGAAATGCTCAGTTAATAATAATTTACCATGAACTTTATCAATCATTTCCTGATAATACTGTACCATTTCAGGCCATTTATGAGCGTCCTTATAAAGTGTAGTTATTTCGCCGTAAATTTGGTTTGCTTTAGATGTATCCAAATCAATAGCCTTTTTCATATTGTCAACACCTTTTACTGTATCACCTGTAGCAACTTGAGTGCGGCCCAGGTATAGGTAATCAAGGTAATAGATACGGTTTGGAGTTGCTTTTGAGAACCAGTTATTTAATGCAGACAAAGCAGATTTATAGTCTTTGTTCTCATAAGCTGCATAACCCAGATAACGATAAACACGGGCGTTAACATTTGCATTTTTCGCCAATTTTGCAGAAACTTCCTGTAAAGTTGCATAGTCGCCAGCGTTTACCAGGAAGTCGGCGTAACGCAACAATGATTCTACCGATTCGTCAGTTAACGTGATGAATTTTTTATAGTTTTCAACCGCTTCCTTGATCTTTACTGATGCAACTTTAAGGTTAGCCTGAGCTTCGTCTTTTTGAGTTTCTGCCAATTCGCGGTAAGCAGGGCCATAGTTTGGATCGATAGCGATAGCTGCCTGGAACTGTTTCTCAGAGTCATCATAGTTGTTAGCATAACGCCATAATACGCCGGTAGCGACAGTAGCGCCTACAGATTTTGGATCAATAGCTAAAGCGGCTTGATAAGCATCATAAGCGGCATTACTGTTTAATTGTGAACGATAAGCATTACCTAAAGTAACTTGTACATCTACATCTTTAGGATTGATAGTTTTTGCCTTAGTTAAAGCATCAATAGCTGCATTGGCTTTAGCAGGCGGGAATTTACCGTCTTTAGCATCCATTAAATATGCTTTACCAATGTACAAATACGGTTGATCGTCTTTTTTACCGGCAACTGAAATAGCCTGATTAAATTGCGAAGTAGCGCCCGCATTATCATTAGCAGCTAAAGCAACAGCGCCTAAACCCACGTAGTTTAAGGCTGATTTTGGGTCAAGTGCAATGCCTTTAGTGAAAGTGGCTTTTGCAGAATCCGGATAATCCTGAACAAGGTATACCCATCCTAAATAAAAAAGATTTTCGTCGCTTTTAGGCTGAGTAACTGTCAGGTTTTTTAACATGCCTTTTGCCTTCTGGTATTGCTCGGCATCAATAGCTTTTTTTGCGTCATTAAGACTCTGCCCAAAAACTGCCGACCCGATAAATACCAGTCCTAATGCGACATTAGCTATTTTACTGATCATTTTCATTGTTTAATTAATTTTAGTTAGTATGTGTTTTAAAAGTTTCGTTTAATAACTATTTCCCTTGGCGGTATAGAATCGGGTAATATGCCCGACCTTAAAATTATCCGCTGACCGCGATCGCTCATCACAAACTGATCAAACCCTGCGCCCAGGCCCATTCTGCCGGTGCAGTCCACAAGGTACAAATTTCTCGCAAACGGATATTGGTTCAATGCCAACGTTGTCTGTGACGGTTTAAAGTATTGATTGGGAGCTTTTTTATTATTCTCATCTTTTATGCCTACAATCTTCACCTTTCCCACCGCATCAGCATAATCTTTATCCGGGTCATTCAACCAGCTAAAGCCGGTTATACCAATGGCCTGCGGATGCTGACTAATATATTTTATAACCTCTTTGTTGTTTTTGACTGCAAAGATGTTGTTTAGTTTAAAGTCTTTATTTCCAGAAAAGTTTTTCAAAAACCTTACCAAACTTGAGTTTGGATTATCAAAAACGATATCCATGTTGGTTTTAGTCTCACCGTTAAGCATTTTTTTCACGTCGCTAACGGTCATCTGGGTATCGGCTGATGCCTGATTTACTATCAGTGTTACTGCATCAATAGCAAACCTGTTAACTACCGGCGGCAAAGTGCGCTCGGTTAATATCTTTTTTTCTTCAGCGCTCAAGTCGCGCGATAAAATCGCGAACCTTACACTGTCATTTAATAAACGTCTTAAAACAGTATTTTCTGTCTGATAAGAGATTTGCAGATTAGCTTTCTCATTAAAATGCTTAAATATATAAGCTATTTCGTCGACGATGGTTTCTGCCGATTCATCGGCGGCTATGTTTATCGTACCTGAATTAACAGTATCTTCCTGAGCTGCCGGGGTCGACTTTTGCTTGCAGCTTTGCCAGCAAACCAGTGCAGATAAACATAAAATTAACAACCCGGCTCTTTTACTCATCGGTGTCTTCTTTTTTAAATAGCCTTACAAACCTATAAACGCCGTAAACGATAAGTAGTATCCCAAATATGATTTTTTTGACACCATAATCGGGTAAAATTTCATCCCAGAATATTACGGTAAGGCCGGCGGCCAAATAACAGATAAATGCAAATACTCCAAAAATGAACAGAAATCGCCTTTGGAGCGATTTCTGTTTATCACGAGAATTGTATGGCATACGCTATTCTGAAGTTTCCAACGTAAAGTTGATTGGAACTGTGTAAGATACACGAACAGGACGGCTATTTTGAATACCCGGTTTCCATTTTGGTGATCTTTTCAATACGCGAACAGCTTCATCTTTCATGGTTTGGCTTGGGCCACGTACTGCTACGATATCGGTTAAGCTGCCGTCTTTTTCAACAACGAATTGACAGAATACTTTACCGCTTACACCGTTCTCCCTATCAACCGCAGGGAACTTGATATTATCGCTCAGGTATTTACCAAATGCCTCTAAGCCTCCCGGGAATTCCGGCATTTTTTCTACCTGGCTAAAAATTTTGTTACCATCCTCTTCAGTAACAGCTTTAGTATCGCTGTTACCTACAGGCTCATCGATACGGATATCGGCATTCGGGTCACCTTTTTGATCTTTCTGACCAGGGTCAGAAGTTTTCAAATCCTTTTGGGTTGGCGGCTCTTCGTGCACCTCGTTATCCGGCTTCACAATCGGAGGCGGGAATTTCACCTGATCCGTTTTTGGTTTTGGCGGTTCTGGTGGTGGCGGAGGTGGCAATTTTTTCTGATCAACCGGAGGTGGCGTCAATACCACATCGGTGATCTTTACTTTTACAGGAGCTTTAGGAATAAATCCCTGGATCTTATTGATAATTGTCGGTAACGAAATTACAAAGACGAAAAATGCTGCGCCGAAAATAAGTGCACGGTTGGTTCTACCCGGGCTATTTTTTCTTAATTCATACGCACCATAAGCCTTGTTTCTGCCGTTAAAAACAACATCGATCCAATCCTGATTTAGTATGTCTAATTTAGATCTAAGCATTATTTAAGCTTTAATTTTTTAATATTAATAAACATTGTCTCTTTTCAGCAAATCAACTTCTACCGGACTAATGTCCACGATAGCACGCTGCTCATTACCAACAATATTTAACTCATCCATCATGGTTACCATGTCGGCATAAGTTGATTTATCGCTTGGTTTAATGATCACGATCATTGGTTTGCCTGATGCAGCCAAAACCTGTTTGCTTTTTTCCATCAAAGACTCGCGGATGCCAGTTTTACCAAAACCTGTAACAGTTGGAGCTGTAAGCGGCTTTGACGGCATGCCCATAAACCACTCTACCTTGTTATTTGAACCCAGCAATACAGTCATTGTACGGGTTTCAGGAACAGGTAAACGAGTGTCATCTTTCTCGTCTTTATCCGGCATGGTTAAATCCATTGCCTTCGGTTTTTGCAGCGTTGTGGTAAGGATAAAGAAAGTGATCAATAAGAACGCTAAGTCCACCATCGCGGTTAAGTCAACTCGGGCGTTCTTTTTCTTGGTTCTTATTTTGCCACCGTCCTTTTTACCCCCGCCGGAGGTATCTAATTCTGCCATGTTTCTTTATTTTGTTACCGTTCTTAACGATGTAATTAAACCAAATTTGTTAACTTTTTGCTTTTGCAAAGTTTTGATGATTTTAGCAATGGTCGGATACTCCTCTTTGCTATCACCTTTTATCGCAATTCTAAGCTCTTTACTGTGCACCAGCTTATCTGCTTTACGGGCATTTTTAACCCACCAGTAAAGCTCGTTGTTATCTGTAGTATCAACAGGAACACCGGTAGGCGCATATTTCGCACGCTCAGAAGAAGGCATTGCCAAATACTGCTTTAAAAAGCTGATTGGAAAGCCATAGCCGTCAAGGCTGGCAAATTGTTTGATCTCTTCAGGAGTGAAGCTAATCTTATATTGGTCTGCCATACCTTTCAAAGTTTCCATGCGTATATCGGCACCTTCTACACTAAAAACTACTTTTCCCTGTGCAACCAACAGACTTGAAAAATCAGTCTCCGGCAGGGCTGCTATAGTTGTTGATGCAGGGATATCTGCATGTAACGGGTCCTGCACTTTTGGTTTTGCAGATAATATAAAGAAGGTAAGCAGCAGGAACGCAACGTCGCACATCGCCGTCATGTCAATTGCTGTACTCTTCCGTGGGACTTTTACTTTAGCCATAATCTTTTAAAATATAGTGTTAATGAAATAATTAAAATATCAGGCTTGGCAGGGCCAAGCCTGATTTATACTAACACTAAAATTTATTTGTTTTTGTGGGTTGCAGCAAAAGTAGAAACGATGCTGAAACCTGTTTCGTCGATAGCGTAAGTCAAGCCGTCAATTTTTGATGTAAATACGTTATACATAACGATTGACAATGCTGAAGTACCGATACCTAACGCTGTGTTTACAAGCGCTTCAGAGATAGCTGCTGACAATGCTGATGTATTAGCACCGGTACCCGCTAACTCGTGGAACGCTTTGATCATACCGATTACTGTACCTAACAGACCAGATAATGTACCGATAGATACCAAAGTTGCTATGATGGTTAAGTTTTGCTCTAACATTGGCATCTCTAAAGCTGTAGCTTCTTCGATGTCTTTTTGGATAGCTAATGTTTTTTGGTCAACGTCTAAAGTTGTTTCCAATTCCATTTCGCGGTATTTTTTCAAACCTGATTTGATTACGTTAGCTACTGAACCTTTTTGTTTGTCGCACTCTGCAGAAGCAGCGTCGATGTTACCAGCAGTTAAGAAACCTTGTACTTTTCTAACAAAAGCATCAATGCTTGCAGTACCAGAAGCTTTACCGATAACGATAAAACGCTCGATAGAGAATACAATTACCATTAATACGTAACCCATTACCAATGGTACCAGGTAACCGCCTCTGTGAATGATACCGAATACGTCTGTTGGCTCGCCACCGGTCACATCGCCACCTTTATAGTGACTTGGATCTGCCAATACTAATGTGAAAATACAGATGGTTACTACAAGACAAAGAGGGATAGCTAAGGTCGCAAACAAGCCAGATGCACTTGAGCTTTTTTCTGTCTTAACGGTAGTTGGTTTTGTTGGTGCGTTTGCCATTACTTTAAAATTTTAGTTTTTAGTTTTTGTTTATTTTAGTTAGTTAATTATGATGCTTTTTACTTAGCGGATAACAAAAATAGAATTTTACCTAAATAAAAAAAGACTTTTGTTATTCTTTAACATTAATTTAATGTTGCCCTTTTACAGTGCTTTAACACAGCGTTAATCAAAGCAAAGACAACATCTGTTGCAACAATTTTTTACAATAAAACTTATTATTTTTTTAAATAGCAAGCCATCGATTGCAAAAACTGTGAAATGTACTGTTATAAACCTGTAATAATTCTGTTATAAATATCTCTCAACAAATTGGGTCAGCACTTGTTTGGCGCTGGTATTTCTATTGTGATAAACTACTTAAAAACTCTTCCCACCACAGCGGTAACTTCAGTATAACGTTTCAATTTATAAAACATTATATGCGGCAGATGTAATTGTTAAAAGTATTATAATTTATAATCGGTAGCGCAATATTAGCACTTTATGTGTTAAAACAAACATTTGGCCAATTATTTTTCTACTTAATACAATATTAACTAAAAAATTAGTCAAAAGACCAAATTAAAAATTATTTGTTATTTATCTCTTATCGAGGCACTTACCAACCCCTCTATCATCCCCTCAATAAGAGTCAAATTTGCTTATTTAATATTACCCGCCTGCTTTTTTCACTTTGTATCCTTCAGCTTGTAATAAAGCTAATATCTTGTCTCTGAAATCGCCCTGTATTAATATTTCGCCGTCTTTAACAGTGCCGCCTACGCCACATTTAGTCTTTAGTTTTTTGCCCAGCGCTTCCAGATCGGCAATAGTGCCCACAAAGCCGCCAATTGCTGATACCATTTTGCCGCCGCCCTTACGGTCGAGGTAAATTTTCAGATTTTGTTGCTGCGGGGGCAATGTAGCCTGTACAGCATCACTACTGTCGACATATTCAAACTCAGAATCAGTTGAATACATGATACCCGAACTATTTTTATTCTTTTTTGACATTTCTCTTTGTTTCAATAAACACCTGTCATTTTTTACGCCACCTTGTTAAAGTCGTTTCCTACCAAGATGTTTAATGACGCCGGCAGGACATCTATTTTAACGTCGGCCTCGGCAATTTCAGGTTCGCCGTCAAGGTGCATCGGGCCCTGGGTTTTACGTTTTACCGTAATATGTTTCCCATTTATAATTTCAACAAAGCGCGATTTGTTTGCTGTTTTGTTAAACATACGGATAACCAGTCCGGCAAAAGTGTAAAGCGGGAATGGTTTGATAATACAAACATCCAACAAACCATCCTGTACCGATGCCTGCGGCGAAACATGTGCATTGTTACCGTATTGTGATGAGTTGGCGAAGCTTACCATAAACGCCCGACGATCATATATCTGACCATCAATCTCTATATGATAATCCTGTGGTTTATAATTGATTACTTCCAGCAGCGATGATTTAATATAAGATATAAAGCCCCTATGTTTACCGTGCGAAAACACTTCGCTAATGTGAGCGTCAAAACCCATACCAGCCATATTGAAGAACGGCTTACCATTAGCTTGCGCCGAATCTATCACCGCGACGTCGCCGGTGTTGAGGTTTTTTATCGCCTTTTCAATATCCATAGGTATCTGCAAAAAGCGCGATAAACCGTTACCCGACCCGCATGGCACCACCCCCAAAATAGTTTCGCTACCCACCAGGGCCGATGCTACCTCATTAATTGTTCCGTCGCCACCAACAGCCACTACCATGTCATATTGACCTATAGCTTGTGCTGCAACCTCATGGGCATGCGACACGCCTTCTGTAAATACAATAGTTGCATCGCCCTTAAAATGGCTATTAACCAAATCAGGCACCCTATCTTTCTTTTTTCCTCCCGATATTGGGTTAATAATAAATAACGCTTTCCGTTTCAATAATTTTTATTTTTTTGGCCGTCAAAAGTAAATGTTATTTCTGCTTTGTAAAAATTGTTTTAATTTTGGCGCACGATAGTGGACTGATTTAGTTGTCTTGATCACCAAGGCCGGATTGCAACCACGTAAAAAAGTGCTAAAACCATCTTTCTTACAAAGTTCCCGTTAAATCCTCTCTCGTTATTTAATAAAAAAATAACTTTTTTAAAATGCCATATTTATTCACATCAGAGTCCGTATCAGAAGGACACCCGGACAAAGTTGCCGATCAGATATCGGACGCATTAATTGATAATTTTTTGGCTTTAGATCCTGAATCGAAAGTTGCCTGCGAAACATTGGTAACTACAGGTCAGGTTGTATTAGCCGGCGAGGTTAAATCAAAAGCTTATTTAGACGTTCAAAAAATTGCCCGCGACGTGATCAACAAAATTGGTTACACCAAAGGCGAATACATGTTTGACGGCAACTCATGCGGTGTGCTTTCAGCCATCCACGAGCAGTCGCCTGATATTAACCAGGGTGTTGACCGCCAGGCTAAAGAAGAGCAAGGCGCCGGCGACCAGGGTATGATGTTTGGTTACGCTACCAGCGAGACCGATAACTATATGCCATTGGCGTTAGATTTGGCTCATGCTTTATTGATCGAATTAGCAGCTATCCGCCGTGAAAACACTGAGATTAAATACCTGCGCCCTGATGCTAAATCGCAAGTTACTTTAGAGTATGATGATAATAACGTACCTACCCGTATCGATGCTATCGTTATCTCAACTCAACATGATGATTTTGACGAAGAAGAAGCAATGTTGGCTAAGATCAAACAGGATATGATCGACATTCTTATCCCGCGCGTTAAAGCCAAATATCCAAAATACGCTCACTTGTTTAATGACTTCATTAAACATCACATCAACCCTACCGGTAAATTCGTTATCGGCGGTCCGCATGGCGATACCGGCTTAACCGGCCGTAAAATCATTGTTGATACTTACGGTGGTAAAGGCGCACACGGCGGCGGTGCTTTCTCTGGTAAAGACCCATCAAAAGTTGACCGCTCTGCTGCTTACGCTACCCGCCACATTGCTAAAAACCTGGTTGCTGCCGGTGTTTGCAGCGAGGTATTGGTACAGGTGTCATACGCTATCGGTGTTGCGCAGCCAATGGGTATTTATGTAAATACTTACGGCACTGCAAAAGTTGGCTTAAGCGACGGCGAGATTGCTAAAAAAGTAGAGGGCATTTTCAACATGACCCCATACGCTATTGAAACCCGCTTTAAACTGCGTAACCCTATTTACAGCGAAACCGCTGCTTATGGTCACTTCGGTAAACCAAGCACTACCGTAACCAAAACGTTCACACACCACGATGGTTCAAAAATTACTAAAGAGGTTGAATTGTTTACCTGGGAAAAACTAGACTACGTAGATAAAGTTAAAGCCGCTTTCGGTTTATAATATTATTCTTAATTTGATTTTTTTAGAGCGATAGCAAAAACTATCGCTCTTTTTTTGTTACCGATATTGATTTTCGCCTTATAAAAAATCCATATTTTGGCATAGATCAAAACAAATAATATCATTGATGCAGCATCCCGAAGAAAACCCGTGGCAAATAACGTCTGAACAGGAGGTTTACGATAACCCCTGGATCAATCTTACCGAATACAAGGTTATCAATCCGGCAGGCAACCCAGGTATTTACGGCAAAGTACATTTTAAGAACCGGGCCATTGGTATTGTCCCGCTGGATGCCGATCTGAATACTTACCTGGTCGGCCAATATCGTTTTACAATAAACCAGTACAGTTGGGAAATACCTGAAGGCGGCGGGCCATTGAATGAAGACCCGCTGGATGCCGCCAAGCGCGAACTTCTGGAAGAAACCGGCCTGGTTGCTCACAACTGGACCCAAATACAAACCATGTACCTGAGCAACTCAGTAACCGACGAATACTGCATTATTTACGCCGCCACCGGCCTTGAACAACATGAAGCCGAGCCCGAGGATACCGAGCAGCTCATGGTGAAAAAAGTGCCGTTTGATGAGGTGTACCGCATGGTTTGCGACGGCAAGATTACCGATGCTGTTACCGTAACTGCAATCCTGAAAGTTAAGCTTTTATTGATGGAAGGAAGCCTAACCCTGTAATTACCAAATTATTCTTAATTTCGCCATCTATTTTTTAAAACTGAATGAGAAAGTTTCTGGGATATATTTTGTCGCCCATTGCCATTGTTGCCTTCGTATTGGTGTTGCTTATTTTTCAGCCCTTACAATGGCTGGCTTACAAGCTGTTTGGCTACAGTGCGCACAAAAAAGTGGTCGACATTTTAAATCTGTGCCTGTTCAGCACGGTTTACCTTGCGGGCAATACAGTTACATTTATCAACAAGCAAAATTTGCCTACAGGTAGGCCCATCATCTTCATGGCTAATCACCAGAGTATGCTGGATATCCCACCACTAATCTATTACCTGCGTAAATACCACGCTAAGTTTATATCTAAGATCGAGCTCACCCGTGGTATTCCGTCTATCTCCTACAATCTGAAAGTGGGCGGCGGCGCAAACATCGACCGTAATGATGCCAAACAGTCGCTCATGGAAATGGCTAAGCTGGGTACCCGGATGAAAGAAAATCGCTGGTCGACCGTGATATTTCCTGAAGGCACCCGCTCAAAAACCGGCAAGGTAAAAGCTTTTCAGGCCGGCGGTATCGCTATCATCCTTAAAAAATGTCCGGAAGCTTTGATTGTGCCTATCGCTATTGATGGCTCATGGAAAGTAGTGCAATATGGGCTTTATCCGTTAAACACCTTTACCAAAATGACCTGGGAGGTTCTCGAGCCCATCGAAACCGACTTCGGGACTGTAGAAGAACGCGTTAAAGAAGCCGAAAACCGTATCAAAAAAGCATTGGGTCAGGAATAGGAAAAACCCTATCTTAACCTTATGAAAAAAATAACCTTAACCTTATTTTGCCTGCTCCTGCTGGCTAAAACTTACGCACAAAACAATAATAGTCTGCTTTGGCAAATTAGCGGCAACGGATTAAAAGCGCCATCATACCTTTTTGGCACCTACCACTTGGTCGGCAAAAACCTGGTAGATAGTTTGACAGAGATAAAAAGTCGTTTTAATACCTGCAAAACCGTCGTCGGCGAATTAATCATGGATTCGACTATGGTAACCAAACTGGTTCCATATATGATGGCGCCAGATAGCACCACCCTTGACAAAGTATTCTCGCACGACGAATACCAGCAGGTAGCTAAATGTATAAAAGATATGCTGCACGTTGACGTTAAGGTGTTTAATCAGTTCAAACCTTCGGCTGTGGCAACAATGCTGTCTGCACTAACGTCGCCCAATACCACCAATGCCAGCAACCCGGCAATTGACATGTATTTCCAGCAAGAAGGCAAACGCCGCAACGAAAAGGTAATCGGACTGGAAACCGTTGAGCAACAAGCTGAATTTTTACTGGGTTCGCCAATGGATATACAGAAAAAGCAATTGCTTGCCATCGTGAAAAAGAAAGACATCATGAAAAAGAGTGCTCTTGAAATGTACCAAATGTATTTGCATCAAGACTTGGATGGGTTGAAAAAATTGCTGGAGAAAGATGACGATGACAGTATGCCCAACCAAAAAGACAAGCTCCTCAAAGATCGCAACTTAAACTGGATAACCCAGCTGCCAGCCATTATGCAACAGCAACCCACCTTCATAGCCGTAGGCGCCGGGCATTTAGTAGGTGATTATGGGTTGATTAAACAATTGCGATTGAAGGGTTATAAAGTAACAGCGGTGAAGATATAAGGAACGATAACTTATTTAATTAAAGCCGTCAATGACGTGATTGAGAATTATCAATTCAACTACACGTTCTTCCCGTCAATAATCTTAAAGAAATCGTCGCGATAGGTATCTCCTACGGGGATGATCTTATCGCCGATGCGGATACGGCTGCGTTCAATGCTGTCTATCTTGTTTAGGGCTACGATGTACGACTTATGCACCCGTACAAAATGCTGCGAAGGCAGAGTATCCTCCATCTTTTTCATGTTTTGCAGGGTGATGATACGTTCAGTGGTAGTAAAGATGGAGATATAGTCCTTCAATCCTTCAATAAATAAGATCTGGTGCAGATATACCTTTTGGATCTTATGCTCACTTTTCACAAAGATAAAGTCGCTCATAAAATCATTTTGCGGCTGGGCCTGTTGTGCGGGCTGCTCGGCTGGTACGGCGGCTTTAGCCGGATGTATGATACCCTGTGCCTTTTGTGCCGACTTAAAGAATCGATCGAAAGCGATAGGCTTTAACAGATAGTCGACCACATCCAGCTCATAACCCTCTAAAGCATATTGCGGATAAGCTGTGGTCAGGATCACTTTGGTTTTGCCGTTGGCGATACGCAGAAACTGAATGCCGGTTAGCTCAGGCATCTGCACATCCAGAAAAACAAGATCGATATTGCCGTCCTGCACCATGGTGAGCGCTTCGATTGGATTGGTGGTTGATTTTACCAGCTCCATAAAAGGCACCTTGGATATATAATCCTCCAGTATATGCAGGGCCAAAGGCTCGTCGTCAACTATCAGGCATCGTATCATGGCTATAAAACTAAGGATAATTCGCAAGTGTAGGTATCCTTTTCATCACGGATATCCAAATTATATTTGCCGGGATACAGCAAATCGAGCCTGCGCTTAACATTGGCCAGACCTATGCCGCCTATGGCATCGCGATTATTAGAATGTTTTTTATTTCGGGTATAAAAATGCAGTTGCTGCCGGTTCACATTCACCAGCAAGGTAATGGGCGACATCGAATCGTTAGCGATGCCATGCTTAAAGGCATTCTCAATAAAAGCAATCAGCAGCAGCGGGACAATTTTCTGGTCGGTCACTTCACCTCCCACCTTAAAATCAATATAAGCCTTATTGCCAAAGCGTATTTTTTGCAGGTCGATATAGTTTTGCAGGTATTGCAGCTCTTTGGACAAATCAACTTTGTTATCGTTACACTCATACAGCATATAACGCATAATCTCTGACAGCTTCAAAATAGCGCCCGGCGTATTCTCAGAATGCTGATAGGCCAGCGAGTAAATGCTGTTTAACGAATTAAACAAAAAATGCGGGTTGATCTGCGATTTCAAAAAAGCCAACTCGGCCGTGAGGCGCTGGTTTTCCAGGTCGCGCTGTATACGCTCATTCAGGAACCAATCGACACTAAATTTGAGCAATATGCTTAGCAATACAAATATGGTGCTGGTAAACAGTGTGCTCACAAAAAATGGCAAAAAGCCCAGCGACTCGCGCTTTGCACCGCTCATGCCCTTGTGCATTAACACTTCTTCTTTAAAAAGCAGGCCAACGCCATATTTATCCAGGCCATAGATAATAATAGTGGCTATCACGGTGATGATGTAAACGCTGTACCGTTTTTTATTAAGAAACTGTGGAATGAACAGCAGGTAGTTTAAATAAAAAAGACTAATGTTGATTAAGCCGAACAGCACAATATTGATCAACATGCTTCTTACGGTCATTACGTTGCTGGCGCTGATAATAACCAGGAAAAAGGACATGATACATACCCAAACAAACACATGCCAGAAAATTTGCCAGCTTTTTTTCATCGCATCAAAATTAAGATTTTGAACTACGGCGCTATATTATTTAGATACAGCCATCGCTTTTATCGATGAACGGGCAATTTTGTTCGACAAACCGGCAATCTGCCCAAACCGGCGTTCATCTATAATTTGAGGGGGTTGGTATAAATGTTTTTAGCGGATGATGAAAAAGGTATTCCTTTGTTTCATCAAAAAAAATCAATCGCAATGAAAAAGCTGTTTACTAACACTAATCCATTTGTACTGTTACTTATACCGGTAATGTTTGCATTTATCATGGGCATCAGCTACCAGTTTGAACAAAAAAAGCATGAGGCCGAAAGCATCGCTGTTTCTACCGTTCATGCAACTTCATTGTTTGTTAAAGGCATTCACCTGGTAAAAGCGGTTTGCTCAATTGACAAGCCTGCGGTTTGGTAAAACACTTTTTCTCAAAGATAAGGTGGCGCTACTTTGTCACTAATCTTGTTTCATTCTGTTTCACTCAATTTCAGCAATAAACTAATTACCAAATAGTTAGTTTAAAATCCTGTTTCACTTGTTTCATTTGTTTCACACTCGCGTGAAACAAAACAACATGAGTTAACGCACCGGCTTAGGATAAACCGGTAAGCTTTCATGTCCTTCAGCATCTACCGATTGTACCGCAAACAGATAGTTATCCTTCGAGTAGCTTAAAGTAGCCTGATTGCCGGTAACATAAAACTTCTTCTCCCACACCGGGCTGGTAGTTTCGCGCATCAGGACATAATAACCCGCTGGTTTCTTGCCTATTTTCAGGTCGTCCCATTTCAAAGTGGTATTGTTGGTGAGCTCGGTAGTAGTAACCCCGACATTAACCGGCGATGCAGGCGCTATAGCCAAATTAGCCAATGTCGACAAGTTCATGCGGGCCACTTTTTGAATATAGTTATAATCGGCAAACTCAGGCAAGTCGCCGTAGACGATGCCTTTCTCGGTACGCAGGTCCTGGTGTTGATGGGTAAAGTCTTCATTCATCTCCGTGAGGCGGACAGCGGTAAAGCCTTGTAGCTGGAAAGAGGTTTGGTCGCCGCCTCTCAGAAAGCGGTCGCGGCGGTAAACCTGCTTTACCTCTAGTTGGTCGACATAGCGTTCAGCTGTTTCTTTGATATAGCGGGACAATTGGCGCGACGGACTGTCATTCTCGCCGCCATTACCTATCAATGCACTAATAGCTGCCGCGGCACGTCGAGAGGTATCGCCCTTCAGTACCGCGTCAATCGACGGAATACCTTCGCTGAACACGCGCACATGGGTATTATCCTTCAAGTCATTATCCTGACCGTGGGTATTGCCTACAATGTCGTTATTCAGCATGGCGTCTACGTTCCAATGCTCCTCCTTAGCACGCTTAGCCACATGTGCTGAACCGCTCAGGCCCTGCTCTTCGCCCGGAACAGCCATGAAGATAATAGTGGCCGGGAAAGAGCGCTGAGCCATCACCCTACATATCTCCATAGATACAGCGGTCCCTGAAGCATCGTCTACCGCACCGGGTTCAACAGCGTTAGCGTTCATAACATTGGTTACCCGCGAATCATAGTGGCCAGAAACCACATACACGCGGGTGTCGGTTGGGTCAGTGCCTTTTAAAATGGCAAGGACATTTTTCAGGACAGTCGGTTTGTCATAGCGACCGCCGGCGGGTTGGGTAAAAGTGTCAAACTCTACTTTCATCCTACCTTTGGATGCCTTTGCATAACCTTCCATTTCACTTTTTATCCAGTTACGCGCCGCCCCGATGCCCTCAGTTTTACTTGTGGTATCGCTCAGTGTATTTCTGGTTTTAAAACTCACCAACTTGCGCACAATGGCCTCGATATTTTTGGATGATACCTCATCAACCATCTGTTTGATAGCCGGGTCTTGTTTGATAGTGGTTTGCGCCAGGGTTGGTGTGGCGATGAGGAGTAGGATTAAGAATTTGATATGTTTCATTATTATTTTGATAATGTCATGCTGAACTTGTTTCAGCATCCCACACGCTATTCAGAGTCATTCCGTTACGATGGGATGCCGAAACAAGTTCGGCATGACGTTAATTAATCTGTTTATTCATCCTCCCCCTCATCAGCCAGAGTAGCCAAAACATCATCCACCTGCTTAAAATTGCTGCGGACGAAATGACACCAGTCGCATTCTTTTTTGCCGCAGCCGGTGTTGAAATCATGGGCCATGATTTTTTGATAAACGGTCTCTATCTGGCCGGTTACAATCTCTACATCCTCATCGCTTATTACCACTTTTTCTTTGTGGTACTCGCCTTCGTTTATGGGTTCTACAAAATCAAATATAGTGGTGGTTACCTCCCAATCATGGGTACGGTCGTTATCGATCAATATTTTGTAAAAAACCGCCTGCCGCCAGTAGTCGCCGCCGTCGGGTTGTTCGTCGTCCGGGCGTTTTAGTTTTTTGAGAGCGTTTTTAAGTTTACCCGTTTTATAGTCGACAATGGTGGCGTGCTTGCCTACAAACTCTATCTTGTCCAGGTTACCCTTTATCGGTATGCCACGTACTTCAATATTTTTGATCGGGCGCTCGGTTACGGCTACCTTGTTCCAATGCTCTACGTTTTGCTCGTAATATTCAGATAGTATCTTTTCGCCATAATCAACCTTCAGCTTAAAATCCTCCTTAGTAAACGAATCGCGGTTGCGGTACATGTACCACCTGAACTCCTTCATAAACTGCTCAGTCGACGGGAAATTGGCATCATCGTCCTTTAACCACCTGAAAGCCTTATTCAGCGCCCAGTGCACCGCCTGTCCAAATGTGGCCGACGGACTCTTACCTGACGGCACCCTGATCAGACACTGAAAGTAAAACCTCAACGGGCAATCCAGGTAATTGCTCAGGTGCGTTACCGACAGCGTATAATTTTGCAGCAACTGATTGATATAATTTTTATCCAGCAGGTCAACCTTTGGTTTATCGGCTTCGCTGAACTGCGTAGCGTAAAACTCCAGCATCGCGGTCTCGCTAACCTTTGGATGCTCAATGGCCATATCGGTTTGCGCCAATATCTCGCCGATAAACTGTGAGGCTTCCTGATCTTTGCCATTTTTGTCTTTGGCGGCGAATGATATATTCAGATTTTGTTTGGCCCGGGTAAGTGCCACATAAAATAACCTGCGCGATTCTTCCCGCTGGGCAATATCGTCATTAGCAGCTTGCGTAAGCGTATCCGGGTAAGCGAAACCGCTGTTGCGGCCCTTGCTGTCCCAGGTCTTTTTATCGCAGCCAATGAAGAACACATGCTCAAACTCCTGACCTTTTGAGCCGTGGGCAGTAAAAAAGTTAACGCCGTTTTCAGAGAAGATCACCTGGTTCAAATCCATACGGATACCGTGATCTTTCATAGTGTCGATGATCTGTATAAGCCCGGCCAGCGTCAACTCCGGATTTTTACGGCTCTCATCCTTTAAAAAGTCAAAGAAATTAGTAAGCACCTGCATGTACATGCCCTTGTCGGGCTGCAGCATGATATAGCGCAGGATACCCATTTTGCTAATCACCGCCTGGAACAATTGCTGCAAGGTAACGCTCACCGCATCGCGTAGCAACTCGTCAATATTGGTGAGCAGATATTTCATGGCCGTGTTTGGCGCGGTGTCAAACAAACCTTGCTGGGCAGGTACCCTTATCTCATAAATATATCTGCGTAAAGAAGTCTTCGGAGCGTTTTTGGCAGCCGTGCTAAAATTTTCTTTAGACACGGCAACGCTGGCCTTAGCAATCTCAATCGGCGGTATATCAAAAAAGTCGTAATGCAAGATCTGGAACAGCAGGTCGTCGCCACTATAAGGCGATTCCAATTCCATAGCCAGGTAGCGCAATATGGTGATGATCTTTTCGCCGAACGGCATCGTCAACACATCAATTTTACGACGGGTGTTCACGGCTATCTTCTGCGCATTCAGGAAATGGATCAGGTCTTCCACCTGGTTGTGGTTCCGGTAAATCACCGCAATCTCGCCCGGCTGCGTACCACTATCAATAAGCTGCTTGATACTGTGCGCCACATCTACCATCTCCTGATCGGGGTTTTCATACTCGCGGATAACCGGGTGTACCATCAGCTCCTCAAAACGCGAGTGTGATGCTTTAAGGGTTTTATCCAAATCGAGCTGTTTGGTCAGTCGTTCATTATTATGGTCGATAAGCGCGCGGGAAATATCCAGGATATGTTGGTTTGAACGGTAGTTGTGTTTCAATACCACTGTTGATAGCGTGCTCACATAATCATTGGCAAAGTCCAGGATGTTTTTCATGTTGGCACCCTGAAACTTGAAAATCGACTGGTCGTCATCGCCCACAACAAATACGTTTGGCGTTTCCCAGTAGTTCAGCAAAAACTTGAGCAAGTCATTTTGCGAGCCACTGGTATCTTGAAACTCGTCCACCAAAATATAATGATAGCGTTCCTGGTAGCGGCGCAGTATTTCTTCATTTTCGCGAAAAGCCTTGAGCACCCAAATAATCATGTCGTCATAATCGTAGCGGCCACGGGCTTTCATCTTAGCGTCGTATTTGCTGTATTCGGCTACGGCAGCCAGTAGCTTTTTCATCACCTCGTGCTGGGCTTCAATATCTTTTTGTTTGGGGTCGCCTACGGCGATACCTTTGGCAGCGTTGGCCCGTTTGTAGATGAACTCCTCGCGGTTAGGCAAATCTTCCAGATACTCGTTGATTGCTTTTTTGATAAAAGCTTCATTCCAGTTCTCGCGCTTCATGGTCGAGAACAGGTTTTTCAGTCGGGGTATGTCGTAATAGATATCGCCGGTAAAACGCTTCAACAGGTGATTGTTCGGGAAATCATTCACCAATTCCCTGAATAACATGGCCGATTCCAGATCAGACAACGGCTCCAGGTTCAGCTTGCCAAAATACTCCAGGTTTTCCTGGATCACCTCATTACAAAAAGCATGAAAAGTATAAATGTGGATACGATAAGCATCCGGACCAATAAATTCAAACAAGCGTTTGCGCATGGCCACCGCACCGGCATCGGTATAGGTCAGACATAAAATCTCACCCGGCAAAGCGTCGGTATCCGTCAATATCTTACCGATGCGCGCCGCCAATATCTGCGTCTTACCTGTCCCCGGGCCGGCAATAACCAGCACCGGTCCGTCCATTTTATTAACGGCGGCTAGTTGCTCGGGGTTTAATCCGTTTAGCGCTTCCTGAAATTTTTGATTGTATTTATTGGGATTAGATGGTGTCATGTTGAGTAAAGATAAGAAAGGATTGTATGATATGGCAACTTGCAAGCAATGATAAACTCTACATCTGTAACTTGATCCCTATCTGACAAAAAAAGACGCGTCATTGCGAGGAACGAAGCAATCTCTATACGATAGGTATGCAAGCCAAGCCGTGTAGAGATTGCTTCGTCGTTCCTCCTCAGCAATGACGCGCGTTAAATTTCAACCACGCTACTGCAAATGAGCTATTTACAAACTACTCCCCGCTCCTGTCGCAAAGAAAGTATTTACACTTACCGGTAATTTACCTGTAGGCTTGATTTGCCCGGTAAGCACTTTTACAGCCGAGCGTTGCAAGTCATCGCTCATTTGATAACATATCAGCAGGCCGGCACTTTTTTCGATGCCAGGTAAACCGGCCATGGTGTAAGCATTGGCAAAAACCGTGGTGATGGTTCTGTTTTGGGCGCATAGCGTTGCGATGAATTCTTTAACGCCGTTGCTGTAATCGAGCTTGCTGGCAGGGCGCAGCCGGGTATCGTTAATGCTAAGGTAAACCTGGTCATACTCTTTCAACATTTGTAGAATACGATTCAGGTCGGCTACAGGTGTGCTGGTGTTCACCTTAAACAAATGGCATCCGGTAGACCAGCGGCCCAGCTCCTGCTGAAACACCGTATACTTATCAACTCCAACACTTACAATAGCCGTTTTTTGCAGCGGGTTTAACCTGATACCTTCACTAGTGCCTTTTACCATAGTTACCGCTGCATCACTCAGTTGTTGTATCAATTGGCGGGTTGCCTCGCGATTAATATCGGCGGCAGCACCAACCGAACTTACATCTTTACGATCATTCAGCCCGGCCCAATATTTGGCAGCCAGCACTTTCTTCACTTTAGCTTCAAACTCGGCATTGCTGATCAAACCTTTTCGCACCGCCTTTTTGATTTTCAGGATAGACTTGTCCAGGTTCATAGAAAGCTCGATGATATCGTTCCCTGCTAAAAACGCTTGTAGCTCGGCTTCGCCATCGGGGAAATATTTGGTGACGGCCTTCATCTCCATCGCATCAGAAACTACCAAACCTTTAAAACCCAGCGAATCTTTCAATATCCCGGTCACTATTTTGCGCGATAATGTTGATGGGCGATTTTTGGCGCTATCCAGCACCGGGATGCTCATGTGCGCTATCATGATACCGCTGATGTTATTTGCGATAGCTTCGCGGAAAGGATATTCTTCCAGCGAATCCAACCGCGCGCGGGTAAACGGCAACAAAGGCAAATCGAGGTGAGAGTCGACATTCGTGTCGCCATGGCCCGGGAAGTGTTTAGCAGTTGTCAGTAAACCGGCGTCCTGCATCCCCTTAAAATAAGCAATCCCTTTGCGGGCTACGTTGTATTTATTGTCTCCAAAGCTGCGGTAATTAATTACCGGGTTGTCTGGGTTATTGTTCACATCCATGTCGGGCGCAAAATTCATTTGCATGCCCAGGCGCTTAAAATCATAAGCTACCTGCTGGCCCATTTTATAGATCAGGGTATTATCCTGTATGGCGCCCAAAGTCATCTGGTAAGGGTATGAAAGTGTTGAATCCAGGCGCATGCCCAATCCCCATTCGCCATCCTGGGCAATAAGCAAAGGTACTTTTGATAAATGCTGGTAACGGTTTATCAGGTTTGCCTGCCTGCCCGGCCCGCCCTGAAAAAAAACTACACCACCAACCTGGTGTGTCTCAATAACCTTAGCTACAGAATCTTCATAAGCCTTGTTAAGGTTGGTATGGGCCCGAACCATGAACAATTGTGCAATTCTTTGCTTACGGCCGAGCTTATTATATACCGAATCAACCCATTTATTCTGCTGATTCAGCATTTGGATATAGCTATTCTGCTGGGCAAAGGTTTTGGTAAAGCTAAAGGCTATAAGTATAGCACAAGCATACAAACGAGCTTTCATTGAGGTCATAGAGCCAAAAGTAAATTAAAATGCCAAGAGTTTGAAACCCTTTGTAAACATGGCCCGTACAAAGCATACAATAGGGAACGAAAATTAAGCTTTGAAACCTATTGCAACGGATTTAAATCTGACGCACATGAAAAAAATTTTACTTTTAGCTACAGTATTATTGGTTGCAGGCAGCGTAAGCGCCCAAACCTATTTTAATGGCGATCGTGCTGATTATAATGAATACTACCAGCCAAGATGGGGATTTGAAGCAGCGGCTAATCTTTCAAGCGTTTCGCCCGGCGAAAACTTCAATACACGCACGCTTACCGGCTTCAGTGCAGGTTTTAATTTAGATTTACCGGTGTCTTACCCATTCTCTATTATGCCGGCGCTGCTGTACTCTCAAAAAGGTTTTACAGCCACTACCCCTTCAGGCGATTACTCACAACGCATGCAAACTGCCGAACTACCTATTTTGGCAAGGTTCCGTTCGGGTAATATATTTAGCTTTTATTTTGGTCCGCAGGTATCTTATATCATGTCGACTACTAATACTTTTAACGGAAATTTCTCTTCGGCTATTCGCCAACACTACCAATATGGCGGTGCCAGCGTAAATTACCAGGGCGTTCTGGGCGCCGGAGTAGACGTTACCCCATCATTTAACCTACATGCCCGTTATGCGTTTGACCTTTCAGGCGTAGGTGCTCATGGCGATTCTGCCTATGTGCCAACCTACCATGGTCATATGTTTCAATTGGGCTTTGGCATAAATATTTAGCTGATCTCATAAATTTAATTGCCGAAGGTCATCCGGAGTTCCGGATGACCTTTTTTGTTTTAACCGGGCATTCATACTATATAATTGTGACGCGGGTTAAATACCGCAATGCTTATATTTGCGCTGCCTATGCAAAATTTAGTTAACGATGCTACCGGTAAGAAAAATTACGAATTCATCGATGCCATTCGCGGCGTAGCTATGATGAGTATCGTTGCCGAACACAGCATCGCATTTAATGTGACCGATATACCGCTTGGTACACCCAAATACTGGGTATACATCAGCCTGATACAGCTTAGTAAATTTGGCACTATTGCCTTCTTTTTATTGGCGGGATTTTTAATCGGTGAAAAATTTGCAGATTACTCGCCCTCTCAATATCTAAAGCGACGCATCTCGACCACCTTTGGCCCATGGCTATTCTGGAGCCTGGTGTATGTGCTGGGAGCGGTAATTACGCTACGCATCAAAGCCCGGATTTACCACGACGACCAGTTTAACCTTGATAACATTATAGAGCAGTTCAGGATTACCTATCTGTATACCAGCTACTGGTTCATCATTAACTTTTTGATTAGTATTACCATTCTGCTCATCTTCAGGAAGCACCTTTACTCGCTGTTTCTGGGCATACCGTTATTGTTGTTTACCTTATTTTATGCGGTGGATATTCACTACGAATGGATAGACCCCAGACACACTACCGCCATACTGGGCTTTGTGTTTTTTTTATGGCTGGGCGCGCAACTGCGTAAACATTGGGACCATATTGAAAAACGGGCGGCCCAGGTGCCGTATACTATATTGATTGGCCTGGTAATATTAACTTTCGGTGCGTCGCTTTATGAAATGACAGAACTGCGTGGTCATAGCATCGACCCTTTTAATACCTTGCGCATCAGCAATATATTTTTCTCGCTGGCATTTTTTGCACTATTGCTGCGCATTAAAAATTACAAGCTTGTCAACTCGCTTAAGCCGCGTCAAACCACTTATGGCATATACCTAATACATTATATTTTGCTGGTATACCTGTTTAGGGAAGTATTCATGCATCTGGGCTTTGATATTAACAATTTGCCTACTGTATTATTTGTGTTTGCAAAAGCTGTTGTGTTTGTGGTATTGTATGCGTTAACCTGGGTAATTGTAATGTTGATAGGTAAATCAAAAGCTAAAAAGCTGATAGGGGTTTAAACAAAAAGGGATCCTCTTAGAAACAGGATCCCTTTTTGTTTGCTAATATTGTCACATGGATAGATTAACTGGTTACGGTAAACTGAACAACTCTTTTAAGAAAACGTACATTTTTACCTTTGGTTCAGAGGGCGGCTTTTATTCAGAATTCAACAATATGATCTTCGCGATGATCTATTGTTTGAAATATCAATATCGGTTCATTTTATACACAGGCAATTCTAAATTTAACATAAACAAAGGTTGGACTGATTTTTTTGAGCCTTTTTGCGAAGAAATTACCTCATCCTGGTTTCATAAAAAATTCAATAAACGCGAAACTGAACCTAAAATTAAATTTAAATACCGCCCAATCTGGTCGGCTTATCGTTTATTTAATGGCAATACGGCATTAACCTACGAGCTTTTCCCAAAGTTTTATAGCCGCGATTTCGAACAAGAGCAATTTGATTTCGCCGAACTGGAATTAAAAGGCAATCTTCGGGATGTTTCGAGAGAGTTTGTTAAAATGATTTACCGCTTTAATAGTGGCACCCAAACCAATGTTAAGCGCATTATAAGCAACATAAAGCTGCCTGCCAGCTACGCATCGCTTAACATTAGGCGAGGCGATAAAGATACCGAGTTTACTTTTGTGCCGGTAACCGCCTACGTGGATAAAGCCAGGGAACAGACTGATTTAAAAGACTTCTTTATTCTCACAGATGATTATACTGTTATCGAATACCTACAGAAAGACTATCCAGATCTTAATTTCTACACGCTTGTAAAAAAAGAAGAACGTGGCTATGTGCATGCTGATTTCATGAAAGAAAGCTCTCAGAAACGCCAACTAGATCTAATTAAGCTAGTTGCCTCGCTCGAAGTCATGGCCGGTTCAGCAGTGGCCGTGGGCACTTACACTACCAACCCGGGGTTATTTTTGGGTATGTATATGCCTGAAGATAAATTTATCAGTGTACAAAAAACATCTTGGTATCAGTTTGAGAAAGATGATGTCAGAACATTTATCGTCAAACCATCGTCTCAAACTTAATTACTCAACCCCAAATGTTTGCATATCAATCAGCTTACGATATAAACCATTATTGCCGATCAATTCATGGTGACTGCCTTGCTCAACAATCTGCCCATTCTCTAACACCACAATAATATCAGCATTCTGAATCGTACTTAAGCGGTGCGCAATGATGAGTGAGGTACGGTTTTTCATTAGGTTATTCAAAGCATCCTGCACCAGCTTTTCTGATTCGGTATCCAGGGCCGATGTCGCCTCGTCCAGTAACATGATCGGCGGATTGCTCAATACCGCACGGGCAATACAAATACGCTGGCGCTGCCCGCCGGAAAGCTTGGTACCGCGGTCGCCGATGTTGGTGTTGTAACCCTCGTCGGTTTCCAGGATAAAGTTGTGGGCATTGGCAATGCGCGCCGCCGCTTCAACTTCTTCTCTGGTTGCTTCAGGTTTGCCAAAGGCGATGTTATTATAAATGGTATCGTTAAACAGGATAGATTCCTGATTTACCGTCCCCATCAAGGCACGCAATGAATGCGCAGTAACGTGTTTGATATCCTTGTCGTCAATATAAACAGCGCCCGATTTCGGATCCATAAAACGCGGTATCAAATCCATCATGGTCGACTTACCCCCACCCGACGGACCAACCAGCGCCACAGTTTTACCACGCGGCACAGTAAGGTTAACGTTTGATAATACCTGACGCTCGCCGTAGGCAAAGCTTACATCTTTAAAGTGAATACCTTCATTAAAGCCATCAATTGCTACGGCGTCAGGAGCGTCAATAACTTCTGGTTTTTCGTCTATCAGGGCCAATACACGCTCGCCAGCAGCGATGCCTGAGTGGATATTACTGAACGAGTCTGAAATAGCTTTAGCAGGACGGGTAACCTGCGAGAACATAGCGATGTACGCTATAAATGCCGGCGCCGACAGACCGCCCGATTGCTTGTTCAGAATAAGACAACCGCCATATAACACAATACAGGCAATCATACTCACGCCCAGGGTTTCAGAAACCGGCGACGCCAATTGCTGCCGGCGTGCCATAGAGCGGGATATTCTTGAATAATTTTCGTTCTCCTTATTAAAACGACCTTTAATAAAATTAGTAGCGTTAAAAGCTTTGATGATCTTAATGCCGCTCAGCGCTTCATCCAGATAACTGATCATCGTACCATAGCTTTGTTGAGAAGCTATAGCCTGAGCCTTCAATCGCTTTACAATGCGCGATATAATGAACGCCGATACGGGGATCACCAGCAATGAATAAAAAGTAAGTTTGGCGCTGATAGCAAACAGAGCCACTACAAAGAATATCAGCTGCGCCGGTTCTTTAAAAATAACCTGTAAAGTGGCCGTAACCGAAAATTGCACTACCTGCACATCTGATGCTACTTTTGAAATGATATCACCTTTACGCTCGTTGCTAAAATAAGCCATGTGCAGATCCATCACGTTATCAAAAACTGATTTACGCAGGTTTAACAAAGTATGTACGCGCAAATTTTCCATGATACGCTGTGAAAGATATCTGAAAAAGTTACCCAACACTACCGAAACCACAATAACTCCACAAACAAATTGCAGCGTTCGCCATGCGCCATAAAGATGAAGGAAATATCGTACATGGTAATCAAAATAGGCGGCAATGTTCATCCAGGATGGCTCCGGACCAAGCGGCTGGGCGGCCGCAGCTGCGTCTTGTTGCGAGAACAAGGTTTGCAGCAGGGGCATCAGCAGCGCTAAGTTTAGCGTACTGAAAAACACATAAAGCAAAGTGGCAATAATGTATGGGATGGCAAATTTTTCAATTGGTTTGGCAAATGAAAGCAGCCTGAAATATGTCTTCATTAATTAATATAAAAGTGTGCAAAGTTAACGTAATTATTTAATTACTGTTGTGTTGCGATGAGCGGCAAAACAGCTTCCCATACATTCTCAAGCGTTACCGCCGATATACAAGGGAACGGCTCATTGGCCTCTGTCTTATAAATGCAAATCCAATTGCAATAATAACAAGGCATTTTTTCATAAACGCAAACCGGCGTATTAGGCGTACCCGCCGGGTAAGGTGCAAAGCGCTCAAAATGCCCGCCACCCAGTATACAAACCGATGGGGTTTGCGTAGCCACCGCCATGTGGATAGCGCTGGTTTCATTAGCAATCAATAAGCTTGAGCCGGCAATGGTATCAATCAGTTGGGGCAAGGTGGTTTTATTGATGCGGTTTTCAATACTACCCGCAGGCAGGTTTTGCATCAGGAACTCGCCATGCCTTACTTCGCTTGGGCCGCCTATCAGGAAAATGGGCTCGTTAGTTTGCTGTAGCAGTCGTTTAATGAGTTCCAGGAATTTATCGCCTTCCCAACCGCGCTTAAATGCGCCGGCGCCGGGTAAAATGGCGATGCCGTTTTTAGTGCCGATGTTTGTGCTGATATACGGCACTTTCAAACCGATCTTTTCGCCAAGCACTGTCTCAAAGAAAAATACATTACGGTTAAACTCGAAGTAGTTCTCTTGGGGTAACGGCAAAAGCCGAGTATAGAATTTATCGGTCTTTTTTTTATAGCGCGGAAAGATGCCTTCGTTATCACTCTCATAACCGATGATCTGTTTGGCAGCGGTTAACGCGGCAAAGCCGTCGGTCATAAAAAGGCGGGTATAGGTAGGGTGTAAAACAACTTCGTACCTTTTCTTAAATAGCTGCCAGCCCTGTTTTAGCGTTTTTAAAGGAGCTTCGTAAAAACTATTGGGGTTATCAATGAAGTAAGTCTCATTAAGATATTGCTTATCATACGCCTCATTCAAATCGCGCCAAATTTTATTACCGAGTAGGTCGATCTGGTAATCGCGGTATTTTTCAGATTTTTTGAGGATCTCGATGAAATTGCGGAAGATGACATAGTCGCCGATGGCGTCGGTCTTGATCAGCAGCAGCCGTTTAGCCGGTTTCCTGAACAGCGCAAAAAAACGAAACACCGCCGGCAGCTTTAGCAGCACAAAGCGGGTTAACCTAAACAGTTTGCGGTTCTTAATGTCCATTATTTAAACGCTGCGTCCAGTTCTTTATAAATTACCGCTTTGCTGAAGCTATGATTAAACAAATCGCTGGCAAACTCGCTTTGCAAGGCATAAAATTCCTGATCCTGCAGCAAAGTGAGGATGTTTTGGGCAAATATCTGCGGATCATCGCTTACCAGACAACCGTTCAACCGTTTATTGGGCAAGCCGTCAATTCCACGCAGATTGCAAACTACGGGCAGTTTATGCGCCAGGGCCTCAACCACTTTTACCTTTACGCCGGTGCCGGTAAGCATAGGGCACAAAGCAATTTTTGAAGCCGCGTAATAGTCGTCTAAACTTTCAGCATAAGCCACCCGCTCGATTTTATATTTCTCGGGGATAGATTTATTGATCAACCCAATCACACAGATCTTTAAGCCCTGTGGCAGCAGTGGGTACACCTGTTCAAAGAACCAATCGGCCGAGCGTTTATTGTGGACATTGTCGCTGGCTACGTATATCAGGTCGTATTTTTTTTGAGTAGTCGGTTTTTCTGCTAAATGATCGGCGTCAATCATCAATGGCACCAGCCTGACGTTTGATTTGCTGAACTGCCCGAACACATATTGTTCCTCAGGCGATATCGCCCAAACTTCATCAAACTTATCGAGCCTTCTTATCTCATCCTGGAAAGTAACGCCCAGGTGAAAATTCTTTTTGTATTTGAATTGCGCCGTAATGAAATCGTGGGTATCGATGATGGTCTTGGCGCCTTTCAATAATGATCGGTTGGCGATCAATCCCGCACAGGTAACATAGCTGATAATGATATCATCGTAGGTATTCGCCTTTAAAATATCCTCGAAAGCATTTTTAAGGGCGATGGTCATGTAAGTGGGAATGTTCGACCTGAGCGGATATGATGTCCAGTAATAAATCAGATCGCGCAGCTTATTCCTGAAAAAATAAACAATAGGATTGCCCTTAGCAGGTTTGCGCGGAAGCAGGTAAACATTGTCGGCCAGGTTATTATTCAGCAAAAAGTCGATGGTTTCCGGCTCGGTGCCTTTGTCAAATTTTTCATGCTTCAAACTGACAAAATCCACATGAAAGCCACGACCCTTCAAATATTTAAGCAGCTGTATGGCGCGGGTTTTATTGCCTGCGGTTTGCTTGCCAACATTATCGGGGAAAAAGTATAGTACCTTTCTCATTTAAGCAGTTTATAGTTTCTATACTCGCTCACGCGCCAGCCGGTCCAGTCTTCTATTTTTTGCAGCGCCCTGCGGCGGATGGTCATTTTATCTTTCAGCTTTTTAAAGTCGATGTCCAGCTTCCAGTTGGTGGCGGCTATGCGCTTTGCCATCACTGCCGGATGGGTATCTTTAAAAGGGATGAGCCGGTCGGCGTTTTTGTAGTCAAACTCAAAAGTCTCCGGTACATTCTCCTCAATCCAGGCATCGTCATGATAAAACTTATTGAAATTGCGTAGCTTGTTTTTTAAGCCCGACGGCGGTTTTACCCAACCGTAATGGTAGATGTAAGCATCGATCAATTTAACATTGATCTTGCGATCATCCCAACGGAAACCCTGCGCGTCGCGATAGGCATGGATAGCTTTATTGTTCCTCAGCACGCGTATCTCGCGGCGATACCAGCGGCGCGAATGCCCGTAATAATCGTATGAGCCATAAAAGTGCAGATATTTGAACAGCAGGCCCTCAACTTCTTTTTTGTTGAGATTCTCTTCCATTTCTTTTTTAATAACCGGCAAATATTTTTCATGCACGCACTCATCCCCCTGAATATAAAAGCACCAGTCAACACCGGGCGATATGGCCTGGAAAGCTTTGTCGGTTTCAACAGCAAATACAGATCCGCCGTCGCGCAGACTTTCATCCCAAACGGTGTGGATAATCTTGATCTTTGGCGAATTGATGTCCAGAATCAGTTGCTCGGTTTCGTCCTCGCTATTGCCCAGGGCCACTACAAATTCATCGCAAATAGGTAAAATAGAGGTGATAGCCTCAACAACGGGATAGTCGTTTTTTACGGCATTACGAATAAATGTGAACCCTGCAACTTTCATGTACTATTATATATAGGTATAAACCGTTAATTTGCGTTCTGTAACGGATCAGGCCAAATATACGGTACGCATTATAAATTAAAGACATTTAAAATTTGAAAGCAGACGCGCCCAAAATATCCATCATCATTGTAACTTATAACGTGGCCGGTACGCTGCAGGCCTGCCTCGACAGCATTTACCGACAACAATATCCTTCGTTAGAGATTGTAGTGATTGATGGCCAGAGCACAGACGACACCGTAAACATTCTGCAACAAAACACCAATAGCATAGCCTACTGGAAAAGCGAAAAAGACGACGGCATTTACGATGCCATGAACAAAGGCACCAAACACGCCACCGGCGACTGGATTTACTTTTTGGGTGCCGATGACGTTTTGTTTGACGATTTTACTAAACTAGCCTATGAGCTAAAGGACAATCACCTGATATATTATGGCCGGGTAATGACCCTGGGTGGACCGACGATACCGGTAAACGAGTATGGTTTTGCTAAATATGGACTTTGCCATCAGGCTATGATTTACCCACGAGCTGTGTTTGATAAATATCATTTCAATACCCGCTATAAAATATCTGCCGACTACGCCCTGAACATGGCCCTGTACAACAGCGGCGAGTATAGCTTTGAATTCCGCGATCACCTGGTGGCAAACTTTAACCAGACCGGCGTATCGAGCACGTCAATAGATCATATTTTTGAGAAAGACCGCGGGGGCCTGGTGCGTAAACACTTTGGCAATAAAATATGGCTGCGCTTTTTGTTTTGGCGAATGAAGAAGAACAGGAAGGACAGGAAGAAGCGGTAGGCCTACTTTAACCGACTTGTCAGATTTAACCCGAGAGGCGTAGCCTCGGGCCAATCTATTAGCAACGGATTTTAATCCGTTGAATTAAGAAAACAAACCCATTGAGAACCATAAGTTCGTTTCATTTTAATAGTCAAAGCGGTTATCAATATGTATCGCACCTACGGTACTCGGCACGCGCTTTTTAAACTCAACGGATTAAAATCCGTTGCTACAAAATATGTCGAGCCTATGGCTCTTAATGCTTGTTTTAATTGTTTAACACTTCTTCGTATAAAGCGAGGTACTTGCTAGCTGAGTTTTCCCAACTGAATTGGGCAGCATGTTCCGTAATGGCTGCTGCGCGATGGTTGTCGGTATAATCTTTCATCCCCTCATTAAACACTTGCTGCATGTGGGCCGGCTCAAAGTTGTCGAAGTAATAGGCTACGCTGCCGCCGACTTCGGGTAGCGATGTCGCTTTAGCTAAAAATGCAGGTTTACCGAAATACTGCGCTTCAATAACCGGCAAACCAAAGCCCTCAGCAATCGACGGGAACACAAAGGCGCTGCAGTGTTTAAAGTACCAGGCTTTGTCGTCATCACTCACGGGGCCGGTAATTTTTACTCTGTCCTGGCAGTTGTACTTTTCAGCTTCAGCGATAATACGGGCCTTGTTTGGCGTTTCAATGCCGGCTATTACCAGTTCATAGTCATTGCCATCTAACAAAGACGGTATATACTGAAAGCCCTTTTGCGGCGACAGCAATCCAATGGTAAACAGAAAAGGTTTTTGCGGGCGATAAGTAGGCTCGTGATTTTCTGGCACAATGAGTTTTTCGGCACCATTGTGAATCACACTGATCTTACTTTTTAACTCGGGGATAAAACGCAGGATGTCATCAGCTACAAATTGAGAGATGGTTACCACCCTGTCGCACAGTGAGGCATAGTAGCGCAGTTTGCCAATGTGCTTGTTGATCTTGCGTTGTTTGCTGCCGGGCAGATGTACCTTATTAATATCATGAATAGTCATGATCTTTTTGCCTTTAACGCGGTAAGGCTTCAGTCGGCAGGTTTGATCGGTAAAGTGAATCACATCAAACTTGTTCCAATACGGAAAGAACAGGATGTGCAGGCGATACAGATAAATAATATTAACCAGCTTATTAAAAAAATAGATAGTGTTTTCGAACATATAATAGGTTAGCTTGAACCTATTATTATTCTCTTTAATCAGCGCATCGCCCAGCCCCTTGCCGAAACTAAAATAACCCGAATTGGGGTTCTTCATAGAATCGAAAGTTACTAGTGCGCGTGGCTTTGACATGGTATCGCTTTGCTGCAATTATAAAGATTATCTTAATTTATGTGGCGATATTTTTATTCATTTGTATTATCATGAGCCGTACAGCCAATCAATCGATAACCATTTCAAGTACCGATTTCAAATCGCTCGCCCGTGCTTTGACTATGGTAGAGAATGATTTGGCCGGCGCGGACGAGTTGCTAAAAAGTCTGCGGTTTGATAAAACGACACCGGTAATAGGTATTACCGGTCCGCCGGGGGCAGGTAAAAGTACCTTGGTGAATGCATTGATTACTGAGCTTATTGACAAAGGTAATAAGGTGGCCGTTTTAGCTATCGACCCAACTTCGCCTTTCAACTTCGGCTCCTTACTGGGCGACCGTATCCGGATGACCAATCATTTTAATAGCGTGGATGTATTTATACGTTCACTGGCAACGCGCGGGTCGCTGGGTGGGCTATCGGCTAAAACTATTGAGATGACCGATGTGCTGCGCGCCGCGGGTTTTGATTATGTGTTGGTGGAGACAGTGGGCGTTGGGCAGTCAGAGATTGAGATTGCCGGTTTGGCCGATCTGGCCTTTGTGGTGCTGGTGCCTGAATCGGGCGACGAGATCCAGAATATCAAATCAGGCCTGATGGAAATTGCCGATGCCTTTATTATTAATAAAGCCGACCGCGATGATGCTGATCTGTTCACCAATAACCTCAAAAAGATCATCCACCAAAAAGAAGGAGCAGAAACGCCCGTTTTTAAAACCGTTGCCACCACCAATGAAGGTATTCATGCAATAGCGCAGTTTATTACATCGGCACAAAACATCAAAAACACCCGCAAAGAATTCCTGCTGGCCGAAAAAGCTTACAAACTCATCCAGGAAAGACGCATGGCCGGCGTCGACAAAAAAAAGCTCCGGCAGGATATTGCCGAAGCTTTGAATGATGAAGGGTTTAACCTTTATAATTTTGTTTCTAAATATGCGTGATAAGACGCGAAGCATCGCGTCTCTACAGTTAGATCAAAATCCGAAATCGAACATCCGAATTCCCAATCCTCTACGAATTCATGATCTCCTCAATATGCTCCGCTTCAACCGGAATATCGGCCATTAAATCAACATTACCACCTTTGGTGATCAGTATATTATTTTCAATACGGATGCCCAGATTTTCGGCAGGGATGTAAATACCCGGCTCGCAGGTCAGGATATTACCTACCTCGAAAGGTTTGTAGCGGCTGGCATAGTCATGAACATCAATACCTAAATGGTGCGAGGTGCCGTGCATAAAGTACTTTTTATAAGCCGGCATTTTAGGGTCCTGTTTTTCTACGTCGTGTTTGGTAAGCAGGCCCAAACCTATCAGCTCGCTGGTCATGATCTTGCCTACCTCGTCATGGTACTCGTTCCAGATGGCTCCTTCCACAATCATTTTAGTAGCCGCGCGCATTACACGCAGCACAGCGTCATAAACATCGCGCTGGCGTTTGGTAAAGCGGCCGTTAACCGGTATCGAGCGGCTCATGTCGGCATTGTAGTTGGCATACTCGGCGCCAAAGTCGAATAATATCACGTCGCCGTCATTACAAACCTGGTTGTTATCTATATAATGTAGTACAATGGCGTTTTTACCGGAGGCGATAATAGGCGTGTAAGCATGCCCGGTAGCGCGCTGTCTGATAAACTCATGGATTATCTCGGCCTCAATCTCATATTCAGTAACGCCGGGTTTGGTGAATTTCAGTACCCGCTCAAAAGCATCCTTGGTAATACCGATAGCTTTTTTAGTCAGCTCGATCTCAATGGCTGATTTAACCGGGCGCAGATCGCGCATAATAGGCGCGGCCCTCAGATAGTTATGCAGCGGGTATTTAGTACGCAAATCTTCCAGCATGCGCAGATCGCGGTAGGGTACTGAAAAACTAAAGCGATCATTCTCGTTAGTATTGATATATATATTATCTGCGTAATTAATAATACTATGCAAAATGGTATCAAAATCGCTTAACCAATAAACAGACTCAATGCCTGAGGCTGCCCGGGCTTCATCTTTAGTATATTTGTGGCCCTCCCACACGGCTATGTGTTCGTTGGTTTGTCTTAAAAACAGTACTTCTTTGTATAGAGAATTAGGACAATCAGGGAATAATAAAAGGATGCTTTGTTCCTGATCGATGCCCGTTAAATAGAAAAAATCAGCATTTTGCTTAAAAACGAAAGTCTGATCGCCGCTTCGTGGAAACTCATCATTTGCGTAAAAAAGTGCTATCGATGATGATTTTATACGTGAAACGAAATTTTTTCTATTATTGATAAATAAATTATTCCCGACAGGTAAATATTTCATAGCATTAATTTTATTTGTACTATTTATAGAACATTTTTTATTTCTTTGTGTTAGTAACTATGATTTTTGGAATAGAATTTGGTAATCGTTTCAAACATAATTACTATTTTTGGAAAAAAATCACAATTAAAACATTGTTTAATCTTAAAACTATGAACTATTCTACATTAAAAAAAACAGTCGCTCTTTCTCTTGTTTCTTTGGTGGGTGTAGGCGTAGCTAACGCTCAAACCACAGAAACAACATCGTCGACTACAACCTCTGCCAAGGTATTTGGCGGTGCGGGACAGTACAATACCTGGAGTATTGGCATTAACGTTGGCGCAACTTCACCAAAACTTGCAACCGGTGGTTCAAGTGATTTCAACGGTAACTCTGTTAACCTCGGTTACGGCTTAGACGTTAAAAAACAATTAGCGCATTCTTTCTCACTGCAATTAAATGTACGCGGTGGTAAAGTTCAAGGTACTGCAAATAATGCTGCCGGTTACGTTACTGATGGCATTTCAGGTAACAACTATGTTAAATTCTCAACTGATTTCTGGCAAGGTGCTATCTCAGGTGAGGTTAACGTAGCTACTGTTGACTACTTACGCCGCAAAAACGCAATTAACTTCTTAGTTAATGCAGGTGCTGGCTTAGTAAGCTACAAACCAACCGTTTACGGTGCAAACACTCCTGGTTTCCCTACTACTACTCAGGCTACATGGCCAGATAGAGTAAGTGAATTAGTGATCCCTGTAGGTGTTGGTGTTAAATTCAGATTATCTGACGCTATTGGCTTCAAATTAGGTTACACTGAAAACTTCATCGATGGCGATAACTTTGATGGTGTTCACAAAGGTTACCCTACTAAAGACCGCTACTCTTATGGTTACGCTGGTTTAGACTTCACTTTAGGTTCAAAATCAAAACCAAACTTAGAGTGGGTGAACCCAGTTGCTATGATGTATGACGAGTTATACGACGAAGCTTTACGTAAAGAAGTTGAAGCTCTTAAAGGCCGTGTAACTAACGTTGAAAACGCTGTTAACGATCTGAAAAAAGATTCTGACGGTGACGGTGTAGCTGATCAATTTGACAAATGCCCTAACACTCCGGCTGGTACAGTTGTTGACGGTGCTGGTTGCGCTATCGTGTTCCCTAAACCTGATACTACTGCTGCTGCTCCTGCTGCTGCTGCTTATTCAAACATTCAGTTTGAATTTGATAGCTCAGTATTGAGAACTTCATCTTACCCAGTGTTAGATGCTACTTCAGCTGACTTACGTTCATCAGGTGCTAAAGTTGAGTTGGATGGTTTCGCTTCATCTGAAGGTACTGCTGCTCACAACATGGTATTGTCAAGAGACCGTGCTAACTCAGTAAAAACTTACTTAGTTAACTCTGGTGTTGACGCTAAGAAAATCAAAGTAAAAGCATACGGTGAAACTCACCCAATTGCTGATAACTCAACTGAAGAAGGACGTGTACTAAACCGTCGTGTTCAATTCAAAAGATAATTTTTGAAAAACAGTTAAGTTAAATCATATAAAGGCTCTCCAATTTTGGGGAGCCTTTTTTGTTTATCTATATTTGTAATACCATATCACTGGCTAATTTAAAATTCAGGCTATGTACTTTTTCCGCAAAAAAGACCCTAACAGACCTACCAACTTTAATTTAAAGGTTATGCACGCTATTAACGCTATTGCCATAACGGTATTTCTACTGGGTATAATCTGGAAACTGATACAGTGGTTTGTACTCAAAAAGCACTAAATAAACCCCTCATCATACACCATGAAAAAAGTAATTAAAACTGCCGATGCTCCCGCTCCTATAGGACCCTACAATCAGGCCATTCAAGCCGGTAACACCATTTATGTTTCAGGGCAAATTCCTTTGCATCCGTTTACCGGAGAGTTGGTTACTGATAACATTACCTCTGCCACTCACTTAGTGATGGAGAACATCGGCGCTATCTTAACCGAAGCTAAAGCCGGTTTTGCCGACATTGTTAAAACCACCATCTTTTTAACCAATATGGCCGACTTTACCGAGGTAAACGAAGTATATGGATCATATTTTGAAGACAACTTCCCGGCCCGCGAAACCGTACAGGTAGCTGCCTTGCCTAAAGGCGTTAGTGTTGAGATTTCTGTAATCGCCGTTAAATCCTGATTATAGCCGTTGAACGATCAGCCATTTCAAGCCCCCATTGAGTATTTAAAGGGCGTCGGCACTGCACGTGCCGATGTGCTTAAAAAAGAACTGGCTATTAAGAACCTGGAAGATTTGCTGGAGCATTTCCCTTTCAGGCACATTGACCGTACCCAATACTATAAAATAAGAAATATAAACTCCGACCTGCCCTACGTACAGGTTATAGCCCGGCTTACCCACAAAGAGGTATTGGGCGAAAAACACACCAAGCGCCTGGTAGCCCAGGTGCAGGACGATACCGGTGTAATGGAATTGGTATGGTTCCAGGGACTGAAATGGGTGGAAAAAAACCTCACCGTAGGTAAGGCGTATATTCTGTTTGGCAAGCCCGGATCATTTAATGGCAAGGCGCAAATGTCGCATCCGGAGATTGACCTGTATTCGCCCGAGGCCATGCAGCGCAAGGGTAACATGACCCTGCAACCGGTTTATAGCTCGACCGAAAAGCTGAAGCAGTTTAGCCTGGACAGCAAAGGCATCCAAAAGCTGGTGGCTACACTTTTAGAGCAGTACGCCCGCGACATCCGCGAAAACCTGCCAATGTATATCATCAATAAATTTAAATTGATGAGCCGACAGGATGCTTTTAAAAACATCCACTTCCCTGAGGACGTCAACAAATTGGCCGAAGCTAAGCATCGCCTTAAATTTGAAGAACTTTTCTTTTTGCAGCTAAAATTGCTCAAGAATAAGCTACTGCGCATACAAAAGTTCAAAGGAAATATCTTCGATAAAATAGGCCCGTATTTTAATGAGTTTTACCACCATAAACTACCGTTTGATTTGACCAATGCCCAAAAGCGGGTACTGAAAGAAATACGCCAGGACACCCAGCGCGGCGTGCAAATGAACCGCCTGCTGCAGGGCGATGTGGGTAGTGGTAAAACCGTTGTAGCATTAATGAGCATGCTTATGGCGGTTGATAACGGTTTCCAAACCTGTATCATGGCCCCTACCGAAATTCTGGCTACCCAGCATTACCAAACTATAAAAAATTTAGTGGGCGATGATTTTGTTGAGGTAGCGCTGTTAACGGGATCAACCAAGCCGAAAGACCGCAAGATCATTCACCAAAAGCTTGAAAATGGAGAGCTTAAAATTTTAATAGGCACTCACGCACTGATCGAGGATAAGGTACAGTACCAAAACCTTGGTATGGTTGTGATTGACGAGCAGCACCGCTTTGGTGTGGAACAACGCGCCAAGCTTTGGAAAAAGAATATCGTCCCGCCGCATATATTAGTAATGACGGCAACACCTATCCCGCGCACGCTGGCCATGACTTTATATGGCGATCTGGATATATCTGTAATTGACGAATTGCCGGCAGGGCGTAAGCCTATCAAAACCCTCCATTTTTATGAAAACAGCCGCCTGCGGGTATTTGGTTTCATGAAGGATGAGATAGCCAAGGGGCGACAGATTTATATAGTATACCCACTGATACAGGAAAGCGAAAAGCTGGACCTTAAAAATCTGATGGATGGTTATGAAGTAATATCGCGAGAATTCCCGCTGCCGCAATACAGGCTCAGCGTGGTTTACGGCAAGATAAAACCTGAGGAAAAAGAATTCGAGATGCAGCGCTTTGTAAAGGGTGAAACGCAGATTATGGTGGCGACGACAGTAATTGAGGTGGGTGTAAACGTGCCTAATGCTTCGGTGATGATCATTGAGAATGCAGAGCGCTTTGGCTTGTCGCAATTGCATCAGCTTAGAGGTCGCGTAGGGCGCGGTGCCGAACAATCTTACTGCATACTCATGAGTAAGGACAAACTGGGGCCTGACGGCCGTATACGCCTTAATACCATGGTTAAAACCAATAACGGTTTTGAGATAGCCGAAACCGACTTGCAGCTGCGCGGCCCTGGCAACATTGAAGGCACCCAACAAAGTGGTTTACTGGACCTTAAGGTTGCCGACCTTTCTGCCGACCAGGACATACTTATGCAATGCCGCAAATGTGTTGAAGAAATCTTTGCCGCTGACCCACAACTGGCATCGCCGGAAAATCAAATATTAAATCTGGCTTTTCAGGCTAAGAATGTCGGATTGAGCTGGGATAAGATATCGTAATTACACTGTCTTAAAAATCATTTAATTTAAATCTTGCTATCTGAATTGTAAATTTGCTGTATGGCAGATTCTGATAGTCAACCTTTACCAACCAACGATTCTTTTATAGCGCTTCGTTATAAAGATTTCCGCTCATACCTGGGCATGAAGTTTTTCTTCACTTTCGCATATCAAATGCAGGCCGTTATTTTGGGCTTCTATGTTTATCAGTTAACCAAGAGTGCATTTGCTTTGGGTTTAATCGGGCTAAGCGAGGCCATTCCGTCCATCGGCATTGCCTTGTATGGCGGTTATATTGCCGATAAGTCTGAGAAGAAAAAGATGCTGCTGTTTGTATTTTTTGCTGTGCTGCTCTCATCGCTGGTGATGTTTACGGTTACGCTTAAAAGCATGTCTGCCTATATTCATACCGATTGGATAGTCCCTATTCTGTATGTAATGGTATTTTTTAATGGCGTTGCCAGGGCATTTTATAATCCTGCCGCATTCACCATTATGGCGCATAGTGTGCCTAAAGAAGTATACCCCAACTCAAGCAGTTGGAACAGTTCGAGCTGGCAAATTGCTTCCATATTAGGCCCGTTGGTGGGCGGTTTGTTATATGGATTTTATGGCATTACGGTCACGTTCAGCGTCATCATTTTATTTCTGCTGGTGGCATTAGTATGCGTGTTCTTTCTAAAACGATATCCGCCGATATACGTACCTAAAGAAAGCATCTGGCAAAGTTTGTCTGAAGGGATACATTTTGTGTTTCATAACAAAATGATGATAGGCGCCATGAGCCTTGACTTGTTCTCGGTCTTTTTTGGCGGCGCAGTAGCCTTATTGCCGGTGTTTGCCAATGAGATATTACATGTGGGTGCGCAAGGGCTGGGCATTATGCGTGCTACCTCCTCGTTAGGCGCGGTATTGGTGATGCTGGCCATGGCGCGCATATCGCCTATGGGCAAACCCTGGAGAAATTTATTGATAGCTGTTACTGGTTTCGGTTTATCGATTATCTGCTTTGCTTTATCAAGAAACTTCTATTTATCGTTGTTGTTCCTGTTTACTGAAGGCGGCTTTGACAGCATTAGCGTATTGATACGCGGCACCATTATGCAAGTGCTTACGCCCGATAGCATGCGCGGACGTGTATCGGCAGTAAATCAAATGTTTATTGGCTCGTCTAATGAGATTGGGGCGTTTGAATCGGGTACAGCCGCTAAGATCATGGGCACTGTGCCTTCGGTTTTATTTGGAGGAAGTATGACTTTGCTGATAGTCAGCATCACTTACTTCAAAACAAAAAAATTGATGCCGCTATCGCTCAATGAAATTTCTACTCCGAAGAACAAAGAGGAGTTGAGCGTATAAATTGTGATTGCCATTTCGAGCATAGCGAGAAATCTATACATTGAAAAGCCTGATAAACTATCCGTGTATAGATCTCTCACTACGTTCGAGATGACAGGAAGTAAAAAATTAATCTTCCACCTCTACCGAATATTTCTCGCCAATTTGCTGTCTCCACATGGCGTAGTATAAACCTTTTTGATCAAGCAGATCTGCATGTCCGCCTGATTCAATAATGCGGCCCTTTTCGAGCACATAAATGCGGTCGGCGTGCATGATGGTTGATAAGCGGTGGGCAATGAGGATGGTAATATGATTATTCAGCTCTGATACATCTTTGATGGTCTCAGTGATCTCCTCTTCGGTTAATGAATCTAGCGAGGATGTCGCTTCGTCAAACACTAACAGATCTGGCCTGCGCAGCAAAGCGCGGGCGATAGACAAACGCTGTTTCTCACCACCGGATACTTTCACGCCACCCTCGCCTATCACGGTATTTAACCCTTGCGACGCACGGGCCATCAGGGTTTGGCAAGCGGCACGCTCCAGTACATTCAAACATTCCTCGTCAGTAGCATCCGGCCTAACAAACAACAAGTTTTCGCGAATAGTACCTGAGAACAACTGGGTATCCTGCGTAACAAAGCCAACCTTTTCGCGCAGCTGATCTAAGTCAATCTCCCTGCTATCAATATCGTTATAACTAATGCCTCCTTCCAAAGGCTGATACAAGCCCACCAGCAATTTCACCAACGTGGTTTTACCCGAACCAGACGGACCAACGAATGCAATGGTTTCGCCCATTTTAGTTTCAAAACTTATCTGATTTAATGCGTTGCGATTAGCAGTTAAGTGCTTAAAGGTTACGGCATCAAAAGTTAATTTGCCGATCTTTTCAACGAGTACGGGTTTAGCAGGTTTTTGGTCAATCGGTGTATCTAAAATTGCTTTGAAGTTACCTAATGACACCTGGGCCTCGCGCCATGCTTGTACTACGTTACCCAACTCTTGCAATGGGTTAAACAAGAAAAATGAGTAGAACAAGAACTGGATATAATTCCCCGGAGTTAACGTGTGCTTAAATATCAGCATCAGCAAAACTACTATCATGGCACTACGCACCAGGTTCACTACTGTGCCCTGCACAAAGCTCATGCTTCTTACAAACTTTACTTTTCTAAGCTCCAGGTCTAGGATTTTGTAGGTGGTTTTGTTCAGGCGCTCAATTTCCTGGTTGGCTAGGCCCAGGCTTTTAACCAGTTCGATATTGCGCAATGATTCGGTGGTTGAACCGGCCAGCGCCGTGGTTTCTTTAACAATAGTGCCCTGTATTTTTTTAATACGACGGCTCAGCAAGGTACTCACAATAGCGATAACAGGCATTGAAGCAAAATACACCAGTGTTACCTGGTAATTTACTTTTAATGAATAGATAATCACAAAGACAATACCCACTACACTCACAAACAACACGCTGATGAATGAAGTAATGAACTTCTCGCAGTCGATTCGCAGTTTTTGCAAGATACCCAGCGTTTCGCCGCTGCGCTGATCTTCAAAAACCTGGTATGGCAATTCGAGCGAGTGTTTCAGGCCGTCGCTATACATTTGTGCGCCGGTTTTGAGCACGATGATATTGGTAAAGTAATCCTGAAAGTTTTTAGCTATACGCGATACCATTGCAGCGCCAATAGCCAAACCAATTAATATCAGCGAGCCATGCAAGCGATATTCGTAAGTATAAAATGCGCTATCTTTTGGTAATATATAATTGTCAATCAGTTTACCGGTAATTAATGGATCAACCAGTGAAAAACCGATGTTTATGCCCGCCAGGACCAGTGCCAGCACCACCGTCCATTGGTGTTTTTTTAAATATTGCAGAAGTATATTCATATATGAATCAAAAATAAAAAAAGGGAATGGCTAAGTAGCTCATTCCCTTTAATTTGACACAAGGTGGATAATTACACCGTCATGATATCTTTTTCTTTAGCGTCCGCCAGTTGGTCAACTTTAACGATGTATGAATCGGTAAGTTTTTGAATCTCAGCTTCGCCGGTTTTCATTTCGTCTTCAGATACGCCTTCAGATTTTAATTTTCTGATTTTCTCGTTAGCGTCTTTACGCACGTTGCGGATAGCAATTTTACCGTTCTCGGCCTCGCCTTTAGCTTTTTTAACCAGATCACGGCGACGCTCCTCAGTTAACGGCGGAACATTGATACGGATCACCACGCCATCATTCTGCGGGTTAACGCCCAGATTAGCTTCCATAATAGCTTTCTCGATAGCGCCCAACAGTGATTTTTCCCAAGGCTGTACCACAATAGTACGAGCGTCTGGTGTATTAACGCTACCTACCTGGCTTAGCGGAGTAGCCGTACCATAATAATCAACAAACACATCGTCTAACATGGACGGGTTTGCCTTACCGGCACGTATTTTATTTAGCTCGTTATCTGCATGGTCAAGTGCGCGGTCCATCGCAGCTTTGGCTTCGGTTATTTGTTTCTTAACGAGTTCGCTCATTACTTTATCTTTTTTGACAAAAATAGTAAAATCTGTGACTTTGATTTAAATATCAAAGTGATTATCTATCCTAATCTCTGATCAACCAATCTCTAATCACTATTTTACCAACGTTCCAATATGCTCGCCGTTAGCAATTTTCTGGAAGTTGCCCGGTTTGTTCATGTCGAATACAATGATTGGTAATTTATTTTCCTGGCAAAGAGTGATGGCAGTCATGTCCATCACATTTAAGCCTTTGTCGTAAACTTCCTGGAAGGTAATTTCGTCGTAACGGGTTGCAGATAGGTCCTTCTCCGGGTCGGCGGTATAGATGCCGTCAACACGGGTACCTTTTAATACCACGTCAGCCTTGATCTCAATGGCACGCAGCGAAGCCGCAGTATCCGTGGTAAAATATGGGTTACCGGTGCCGGCGCCAAATATCACAATTTTACCCAACTCCAGGTGATGCATAGCGCGACGGCGGATATAAGGTTCGCAAATCTGCTCCATTTTAATAGCCGATTGCAGGCGTGTTTCAACGCCAACGCTCTCTAAAGCATTTTGCAAAGCCATGCAGTTAATTACGGTTGCCAGCATGCCCATGTAGTCGGCCTGGGCTCTGTCCATGCCTGATTTTTCGGCACTCAATCCTCTAAAAATATTACCGCCACCTACTACAACTGCTATCTCAACGCCTTTGTCATGAACGTTTTTGATATCCTCGGCGTATTGCAGAACTTGCTTGTTATCAATACCGTACTGCTTGTCGCCCATTAAAGACTCACCGCTTAGTTTTAGTAATATTCTTTTAAATTTCATGGAGTGTGGAGTTTGTCAAAAATATATAATTAAAGCTATTGTTAAAATTTTATGTCGTTTTAATTGCCCCGCCGAGTACTGTGGTTTTGACGTTATACTTTTCGTCAAAAACAATAAAGTCGGCCACGCAGCCTTTTTCAATTTTACCCTTATCAGTCGCGCCCATCAGTTGCGCCGGATATAAAGAGGCCATATTAATAGCTTCAGCAAGGTCAATACCCACATACTCAACGCAGTTTTGTACAGCTTTCAGCATGGTAAGGCAAGAACCCGACAACGTATAATGCGGCGGCATTACATAATGATTGCCGCGTAGTTCATGCAGCGGGTAAGTACCTTCGGTGGTTTCGGTAACGGCGTCAGTTATCAGAAACAGCTTATCGCCCAACTCGCGTTTAGCCAGTCGGACCATCGCAAAGTCGACATGAACGCCATCGGCAACAATACTGGTATAAGGTCGCTCTTCAAAGATTGCGGGGATATAACCGGGTTCACGGTGATGCATTGGCGGCATAGCGTTATACAGGTGGGTTACCGCTTTTACCGGATTATTCAAAAATGCTTTCCCTTCCTGATATGTAGCATTGCTATGGCCCGACGATAGTATTATGCCCTGATCATTCAGATAATTCAAAACTTCATTATCCTGCAACTCTGGAGCAATGGTCATCATCTTAATCACACCATTGCCAAGCTCCAACCATCGTTTTACTTTCTCAAGTGTGGCTTTGTGCATATGTTCGGCCAGGTGCGCGCCCTTGCGAAGCGGATTTAAAAAAGGCCCTTCCAGATGCAGGCCTAAAAAGTTGCCTTTGCGCTCGCCATGATAGTTTTTTGCAGCGATGATCACCTTTTCAAAAAATGCATCGCTATGAGTACCGATGGTAGCCAGAAAACCGGTGGTGCCTTGCTTCAGGAAATCATCTTCCATCTGCTCCAGGGCGGCCTCCTGGTAAATGCTTCCTAACAGCTTACCGCCACTGCCATAAACTTGCAGGTCAATTAAGCCTGGCGCCAGGTAATTATTATTTAGGTCGACTTGCTCAGCATCTTGGGGGATTTGGGTGTCCGGAATAACATCGATGATCTTACCGTCCGCAATAATAACGGCCTTTTTAGGGGTGATTGCACCATCAGTTATCAGCCTGAAATTATGTAAAGCGGTTTTCATCTTTTTACGGTGACACAACATTTTGTGCCTCCAATTTGTTCTTGGGATGTTATTAAAAGAGACGCGAAGATTGCGTCTCAATAAGTACTATATCGAACGTAAAAATACACGTTCAGAAAAATAAGGTCAAAAAAAATCCCCCGATAAATATCGGGGGATTAATATGATTAAGCTCCTAAAGCTACTCGCTTAAAGGCTGTTACTGTAAGGCCCTTCTCAACTGTATCTAAAAATTGAGATACATTTTTAGAAGAATCCTTAACAAACTCCTGGTTTAACAGGGTTGAGTCTTTGTAGAATTTATTCAATTTACCGGCAGCAATTTTTTCAACCATTTCTTCTGGTTTACCTTCTGCACGGATTTGATCTTTAGCAATTTCCAGCTCGCGCTCAATAGTGGTAGCGTCAACGCCGTCTTTATCAACAGCAATTGGGTTCATTGCAGCAATTTGCATAGCAACGTCTTTACCTGCATCTTCAGCACCTTCAACGTTTTTGCTTAAAGCTACCAATACACCTAAACGGTAGTTACCGTGAATGTAAGCAACAACTTTTTCGCCTTCGATAGCTTCGAATTTAGAAACGCCGATCTTCTCGCCGATTTTACCGGTTTTTTCGATGCAAGCCTCAGCGATAGTTAAACGTGAGTTTTCAAGATCAATTGACAATTGGTTCAATTCTTCAACTGAAGCCGGATGTTCTTCAACAGCTACATTAGCAATCGCGTTAGCAAAAGCTACGAACTCAGCGTTTTTAGCTACGAAGTCGGTTTCACAGTTTAACTCGATGATCACACCGCGTTTACCGTCAGCCGAGGTACGAGAAACAACCACACCTTCGTTCGACTCGCGGTCTTGACGGCTGGCAGCTACTTTAGCACCTTTTTTTCTTAAAAAATCAATAGCAGCTTCAAAGTCACCATTGGTTTCAGTTAAAGCTTTTTTGCAATCCATCATACCGGCACCGGTTTGTTGGCGCAGTTTGTTTACATCTGATGCAGAGATTTGTACTGTAGACATCTTGTTTTGATTGTTATAGTTTTAAATAGTTAGTGGTGAGCAGTGAGTAGTGAGTGTCATTAAAAAAGACTCACTACTCTCCACTCACCACTCACAAAATTATTCTTCTGTAGTATCGTCAGCAGCTGGTGCGGCTTCTTCGATAGCTGCAGCAGCTTCAACCGGAGCTTTACGGGCTCTTTTGCCTTCGCCGGCAATGGTTGGTTTTTCAGCAGCTTCAGGAGCGTCAGCTTTTGCTTTAGCTTGTGCTGCTTCTTTTTCAGCTTCGTCGTCTTTCTCGCGTTTGCGTTCTTCCAAACCTTCTTCGATAGCTTTGATGATGATGCTGGTGATCAATGAAATTGATTTTGTAGCGTCATCGTTAGCCGGGATAGGGAAATCGATGTTTGAAGGATCAGAGTTAGTATCAACCATTGCAAAGGTTGGGATATTTAACTTTAATGCTTCAGATACAGCAATGTGCTCTTTTTTAACGTCGATCAGGAACAATGCAGCAGGTAAGCGATTTAAATCAGCAATACCACCTAACAAAGTTTCTAATTTTACGCGCTCACGCTGAATCATCAATCTTTCTTTTTTAGAAAGGTTGGTGTAAGTACCGTCTTTAGTCAATTTGTCGATGTTTGACATCTTTTTGATTGACTTGCGTACGGTAGCGAAGTTAGTTAACATACCACCTAACCAACGCTCGGTTACGAAAGGCATGTTTACTGTTTTTGCATGTTCAGCAACGATGTCTTTCGCTTGCTTTTTAGTAGCTACGAATAAAACTTTACGTCCTGATTTTACAATTTGTTTTATAGCTGCAGCAGCTTCTTCAACCTTTGATAAGGTTTTATTTAAATCGATAATGTGGATACCGTTACGCTCCATGAAAATGTACTGTGACATTTTTGGATCCCATTTGCGGGTAAGGTGACCGAAGTGTACGCCTGCGTCCAGTAACTCGTCATATGTTGTTCTTGCCATTGTGTTGTCCTCCTTAAAATATTAACGTTTACTGAATTGGAATCTCTTACGTGCTTTCTTGCGACCTGGTTTTTTACGCTCAACCATACGGCTGTCGCGAGTCATTAAACCTTTAGCGCGCAATGCAGGTTTCTTTTCAGCATCGAGTTCAACAATAGCTTTAGCAATAGCTAAACGTACTGCTTCTGCCTGGCCTTTAACACCACCACCTGCTACGTTTACCTTAACGTCATACTGACCGGCAACACCGGCAACTTCTGTCGATTGGGTAACTACGTATTGCAATGGCAATGTAGGGAAGTATTCTTTGTAATCTTTACCGTTAACGGTAATAGCACCGCTACCTTCGCTAAGGTAGATACGTGCAACGGCTGTTTTTCTTCTGCCTGAAGTGTTAGTTGTTGGCATTTCTTTTTCCTTAGAGTTTTAAATTAGATGGCTTTTGGGTTTTGAGCTGCATGAGGATGTTCAGCACCGGCATAAACGTGCAGGTTGTTAAACAATGCTTTGCCCAAACGATTTTTAGGTAACATACCACGTACCGCTTTTTCAATTACGCGCGTTGGATGTTTCGCCATTAACTCCTTAGGAGAAATGAAACGCTGACCGCCCGGGTAACCGGTGTAAGAAACATATTGCTTATCGCTGAATTTGTTTCCGGTCAATTTAACCTTGTCTGCGTTGATAACTATTACATTATCGCCACAGTCTACGTTTGGGGTAAAATCAGGCTTGTTTTTTCCACGGATGATCATTGCGATCTTAGTAGACAAGCGCCCCAGAATCTCGCCTTCTGCGTCAACAACAACCCATTGTTTGTTAACGGTTTTTTTGTTGGCTGAGACAGTTTTGTAACTTAACGTATTCACTTGCTTTAAATTAAATTATTAAAATGTTAATATAACCCCGCTTTTTCGGGACTGCAAAGATACGCTTATTTACTTTACTTGCAAGGGGTTTTGCAAGGAAAAAATCTAAAATTTTAATACTTGCGAATTCTTCTGCTGGTATGCCTGATTCTGATTATTTTGACTTGGGAGTTCTTAACCCGGTAGGATACGCGGTATTCATCTATCTCAAAGGCATGATAAGTACCGTCGTTGTCTCTTTTATATTTATCCGTGGGGTAGATATTATAATTTTCGACAAGATTTTCGACGCTTAAAAGAATATTATCTTCAAGCTTAATGGCATAATCAAAAAAACCTTTATCAATTATAAAATCTAAAGCCTTTTCAAACTGATAAAGCGCAGATTTAGACCATTTAATTTCCACTTAAGCGCTTTCTTCTATCTGCGAAATGTTTTTTTACTTGCTCATGTGTCAAAAAATCGCCCGAATCGATTTTGGCCTCTGCTTCTTCTAACTCTTTGTTATACTGATTTATAAATTCCACATCTGCTAAATCCTTTTCGTCGGTCGAACTATAATTATAATGCCCGCTTTTAAGAAAGTCTATTAAAGCTTTCTCTTCCTGCTCGCTAAAAGTATAAACCTGGATAGTCATATCACAAATTTAACTAATGGCTGCATTAATTACAAGTGATCCAAAAATGACTTAAAAGTCATGAAAAGGTGATCCAAAGTGATCCACTTTTCGAAAGCTATTTTATTAAATAGTTGATTTTTAACACCTTGTGATTTTAAACTGATCCAACTAATCCAAAATGATACACATTCGCGCGTGGATCACATCATCATATTTTTCAATCATTGTAACATTTACCCACCTGCCAAATCAAAGTAGTAATTACTACTTTTACACCCAAACAAACTGATTTTATTATTCAAACGTTAACATCGATGTTTAGAACCATCTCCCTCTCGGCTTTGCTTTGCCTTTTTATGATGCAGGCCAACGCACAAAAACTCTACATGCCGCGCGATATCCAGAAAGCCTTCAGCAAAGGCACCCGCGATATGAGCGGCAGGCCGGGCAAAAACTACTGGCAAAATACCGGCAATTATAATATCGCCATTACTGTAGCTCCGCCTAACCGTGCGGTTAAAGGTACCGAGCAGATTACCTATTATAATAACAGTCCGGATACACTGAAAAGGCTCAATATGAAATTGATCCTCAATATACATCGCCCGGGTGTTGCCCGTGCAGGTGCCGCAAGTGATGACTACCTGACAGAAGGCATCCAGATCGATAAATTTGAGGTTGGCGGTGCTATGGCCAAGTGGAACAACGCCGCAGCGTCGGGCACTAACCAAATGGTTGGTTTGCCTAAACCGCTGATGCCGCATGATTCAATAAAACTGAACATCAACTGGCACTTTGACCTGTCTAAAGAGAGCGGCCGCGAGGGTGTAATTGATTCTACTACTTTCTACCTGGCTTATTTCTATCCCCGTATTTCTGTGTACGATGATTATAATGGCTGGGACACTCTGGCATTTCTTGACGCGCAGGAATTTTATAACGACTTTAACAATTACACGCTTAATGTAACCGTACCTAAAAACTTCATTGTCTGGAGTACCGGCACTTTGCGCAATGCCGATAAAGTGCTGCAGCCTGAATTTACCAAACGTCTGCAGCAATCCATGACCAGCGACAGCACCATCCACATTGCTACACCAGCTGATCTGGCCGCCAAAAACATCACCACACAAAACGAAACCAACACCTGGACATGGACTGCCACCGATATCTCAGACATGGCCGTGGGTATTAGCGATCACTATAACTGGGACGCCGCCAGTGTTTTGGTTGACGATGCTACACACCGCATAACCAGCGTACAGGCCGCTTACCCTGATCAGTCTGCCGATTTCCATAAATCGGTACAATTTAGCCGCAATGCTTTGGGATGGTTCTCGCGCAATTGGCCGGGTGTGCCTTATCCGTATCCTAAGATGACCGTATTTCAGGGTTTTGCCGATATGGAGTACCCAATGATGGTGAACGACAGCCATCAGGACGATATGAAGTTTGCACAATTGGTACAGGACCACGAGCAGGCACATACTTACTTTCCGTTCTACATGGGTATCAATGAAACCCGTTATGGTTTTATGGATGAAGGCTGGGCCACCACCTTTGAATACCTGATTGGTATGGTTGAAAACGGTAAAAAGGCTGCCGACGACTTCTACAAAAAATTCCGTATCCAGCGCTGGATCAGTGACGCCTCAACTATGGAAGACCTGCCGGTGATCACCCCAACCAGCGAACTTCGTCAGGGATACGGCAACAACGCTTATGGCAAACCGTCATTAAGTTATCTGGCGTTGAAAGATATGCTGGGCGACGCCTTATTTAAAAAGGCCCTGCATACTTACATGGACAACTGGCATGGCAAGCACCCTATCCCCTGGGACTATTTTAACTCGATGAATGCCGGCTCAGGCAAAAACCTGAACTGGTTCTTTAATAACTGGTTCTTCACCAACGGCTACATTGATTTGAAATTGGACAATGCCCAGGCAGTTGCAGGTGGCTATAAATTAAGCATTACCAATGTGGGCGGTTTCGCGGCTCCGTTTGATGCTATAGTTATTTACGCTGACGGAACTACCCAAAGCACTCATGCCACATCAGAAGTTTGGCAGAAAGATCAGCAGCATATCACCATAACTATTAAAGCCAATAAAACTGCTAAGTCTATCATATTGGATGGCGGCATCTTTATGGATGCTACCCCGGCAGATAATAAGTGGATGTCTAAGTAATGGTTTTTCCGAATTGCCATCCTGAGGAACGAAGGATCTTACACGCTGTATTTGCAGCCTTGATAAGATCCTTCGCCATTGCTCAGGATGACAATTTTATAATACTCCTCCGCTGTCGCAATCTCCCCCTAACCATGTCCCATCCAACCGTCATATAATTGATTATTAGGTGATAGATTTGCATCCATCAATAATCCAGATCATGAAGCAGGCAACAAACATAGATGAGTATATCACTAATTTTCCTGAAGATGTACAGGAGCGTTTGCAAACCATTCGCGAGACTATTCATAAGGCAGCACCCGAGGCTACAGAGGATATCAAATACGGCATCCCTACTTTTATATTAAATGGCAACCTGGTGCACTTTGGTGGGCACAAGAATCATATCGGTTTTTACCCGGCGCCTATGGGTATTGAAGCTTTTGCGGAGGAAACCGCGCCATACCAGTCCGGAAAAGGTACTTTACAATTTCCGTTGGATAAGCCGATGCCATTAGAATTGATCGATAGAATAGTAAAGTACAGAGTTGAAAAGAATCTGACCAAAGCAAAGAAACGCAAAGTTTGAGATATGAGACATGAGGTGCTATGCATGAATCAATCGTCTCACATCCCATATCTCAATACTCCAATCTCAATAGTTACCAACATCACTTGTACTTGATGGGGCATTAGCAGAACTTCGCTATCCAATAAAGTATATATGACGAGCCACTATAAAAAAATAGCCGCCGAGTTTTCTATCGCCGAAAAACAAGTTATTGCCACTGCTAATTTGCTTGATGAGGGGGCCACCGTTCCATTTATTTCACGTTACCGTAAAGAGCTGACCGGCAGCCTCGACGAGGTGCAGGTAGCCGGCATCCGCGACCGCATACAGCAGTTGCGTGAGCTGGATAAACGTCGCGAAGCTATCCTGAATTCGCTGAAAGATCTAGGCAAGCTTACGCCCGAACTGGAGGCCCAGATCAATGCCGCCGAGACGATGGTTGTTTTGGAAGATATCTATCTGCCTTATCGCCCCAAAAGGAAAACCCGTGCTACCGCTGCCCGCGAAAAAGGCCTGCAACCATTAGCCGACACCCTGCTGGCTCAAAACAAATTTGACATTGAGGCCGAGGCCGAAAAATATATATCCGAAGAAAAAGGTGTTGCTGGTATTGAGGATGCGCTGAGCGGAGCCCGCGATATCATTGCCGAGCACATTAGCGAGGATGCTACCGTGCGTACCAAGGTGCGCGAGCTGTTTGTAGAGAAGGGTGTGTTCAAGAGCCGTGTAGTGCCGGGTAAAGAAGATGCAGGTATTAAGTTCAAGGATTACTTTGAATGGGAAGAGTCGGTAAAATCGGCTCCATCACATCGCGTGCTGGCTATGCGCCGCGGCGAGAAGGAAGAGATTCTATACCTGGACGTAATGCCGCCTGAAGAAGAAGCCATCGACGTTTTAGAGAAAGCATTCGTAACCGGCCACAATGCCGCTGCCGACCAGGTGAAGCTGGCCATTAGCGATGGCTATAAACGTTTGCTGCGCCCATCCATGGAAACCGAAGTGCGCCTGCTTACCAAAAAGAAAGCCGATGAGGAAGCTATCCGCGTATTTGCTGAGAATGCCCGTCAGTTATTATTAGCCGCTCCGCTGGGTCAAAAACGTACTATGGCTATTGATCCTGGTTTCCGTACAGGTTGTAAACTGGTTTGTTTGGATGAGCAGGGCAAGTTGTTAGAATACACGGCCATCTTCCCACATACCGGCGCCGGTCAGGCTAAGGAAGCTGAGAAAACCGTTCAGCATTTATTTGAGAAGTATAATATTGAGGCTATCGCGATAGGAAACGGCACCGCAGGCCGTGAGACGGAGCTGTTTGTCCGCAAACTGAACTTGCCGGGCGCCAACATTGTAATGGTGAATGAAAGCGGCGCATCAATCTATTCGGCGTCTGAGGTTGCACGCGAGGAGTTCCCGGATAAGGACGTTACCGTGCGCGGCGCCGTGTCTATCGGCCGCAGGTTGATGGACCCACTGGCCGAGCTGGTGAAAATCGACCCTAAATCAATAGGCGTGGGCCAGTACCAGCATGATGTGGATCAAAATAAACTACAAGCATCGCTGGACGATACGGTGATCAGCGCGGTGAACGCCGTGGGCGTTGAGTTGAATACAGCGTCTAAACAGATCCTGGCTTATGTATCAGGCCTTGGCCCGCAATTGGCGCAGAAGATCGTGGAGTATCGCGATGAAAACGGCGCATTCAAGCATCGCGAGCAGTTAAAGAAAGTGCCTCGACTGGGCGACAAGGCCTACGAGCAGGCAGCTGGCTTCCTGCGTATTCACAATGCCGAGAATCCGCTGGATGCAAGCGCTGTGCACCCTGAACGTTATCCACTGGTAGCGCAGATGGCTAAAGACAAGGGTTGTACCGTAGCCGATTTGATGCGCGACGACAAACTTCGCGCAAGCATCCCACTACAGAAATATATCACTGAAAATGTAGGTCTGCCTACGCTGACCGATATTATGGCCGAGCTGGCCAAACCGGGCCGCGACCCACGCGAGCAGTTCGAAGCCTTTAGCTTCACCGAAGGTGTGAACGCCATAGGCGACCTGAAAGTGGGCATGAAGCTGCCGGGCATTGTAACCAACATTACCAACTTTGGCGCCTTTGTGGATATTGGGGTACATCAGGATGGATTAGTGCATTTGAGCCAGATAGCCAACCGTTTTATTAAAGACGCCAACGAGGTATTAAAAGTGCATCAGCAGGTTGAGGTTACGGTTACTGAGGTTGATGTTGATCGTAAGCGTATATCGCTTTCTATGAAAACTGATGAGCCTAAGCGCGACGACCGTCCACGAAACCAGGGTAAGCCTCAGCATGGCAAGCCGAATCATCATCAGCAGCCTAAAAGAAAAGAAGCTGAACCGGAGACCGACATGGCGCTGAAATTAGCGGCTTTGAAAAATATGTTTAAATAACCGCTTGTTTCACGCGAATGTGAAACAAATGAAACAAGTGAAACAGAGTTTTGAATTAATCATCTGTAAATTAACTCGTTGTGAAATTTGAGTGAAACAAAATGAAACAACTTTTAAGTCAGTAAAATTTCGCTTCAAATTTTTATAATTAACTGATAATCACATGGTGCAGAATTTATGTTTTGCACCATTTTTTATAGATCCCTTGTTGCATTCAGGATGAGTATAAGCCAACTCCTCCTAAATAAGAAATAATTAAATACCGTTTCTTATTTTTGGCTGATGACCAGCCCGCTTATCGCTTTTCTGAAATTATTTCATCCCATCTCACCTGCTGATGAGGAGTTAATCATTGCGGCTACAGAAACACGCCGCTATAAAGAAGGCGAATATCTTTTTCGTGCCGGTAACATTTGCCGCGAGATGTACTTTATATGCAATGGCGTTTTGCGTATTATGGTGCTCAATGAGCAAGGCAACCAGGTCACTTATTTTTTCCTGAAAGAGAATCAGTTTTGTACCATCCTCAATAGTTTTAATAATAATGTGCCCGCACATGAAAGTATCAGTGCAGCTTGTGACGTTGAGGTGTTGGTTTTTAGCCGTACGTCACTTAATCAATTATATCAGCAACTACCCTATCTGAAATCGCTCATTGACCAGATCACTCAACAAGCCCTGCTGGATAAGATCGACCTGAAAAATGGCTACCTGGGTTATGATTCTACCACCCGTTACCAAATGTTTTTGATGCGGCAGCCGGAGATAGCTTTACGGGTTCCTTTAAGTGATATTGCTTCCTATCTGGGCATTACCCCGCAATCGCTTAGCCGCATCCGCAGAAATTTAAAATAGCCTTTGCTTTTTACCATTTGGTAAGTGTATGCCGTTTTATGCTGCAGACCTTTGTGCTATCAAAACATTTAATAATGGAAAATATAGCACAACACAAAAAATCAAACCTATCAGGTAAAAAAGTAGTAATACTGGGCGGCAGCGCAGGTATCGGTTTAGCAACCGCTAAAGCCGCTGCTGATGAGGGAGCCACGATAGTCATTGTATCCAGTAATCAACAACGTATAGATGTGGCATTGAAACAACTACCCCAAGACAGCAAAGGCATAACCGCCGACCTAAGCAGCGAACAACAAATCAAAGATCTGTTTAATAGCCTCGGCAATTTTGATCATTTGGTTTATACGGCCGGCGAAACACTGAAGCTGATCAATATTGCTGATGTAACACTGGTTGATGCGCAGCGCTTTTTCAATTTGCGGTATTGGGGCGCTTTTACTTCGGTAAAATATGCAGCGCCATATATTAATAAAGGTGGCTCAATAACCTTAACGGGCGGCATTGTAAGTTCAAGGCCAGGTGCAGGCTGGAGTTTAGGCGCAAGTATCTGCGCTGCTATGGAAGGTTTCACCAGGGCAATGGCTATTGAACTGGCACCTATTCGTGTTAACCTGGTGTCGCCAGGCGTGGTAAAGACCGATTTATGGAGCAATATGAGTGAGACCGACCGCGAAAGCTTTTATACCGGCACTGCCAACAGCCTGCCTGCAAAACGAGTGGGCGAGAGCGAAGATATTGCTTTAAGCTACCTTTATTTTATGCAGCAACCGTATAGCACCGGGCAATCTATGATTGTAGATGGTGGATCAGTTTTGGTGTAATCAAAGCGGTTTATTACTTTAGTAGGGCCCGACCAATTACGGGCTCCTACTTTATATGATCGTTATCAAAAACTACGAAGAGTTTGAAACTCACTTAGGCAAAGAACTGGGCACCTCTAACTGGCATACCATTACCCAGGAACAAATCAACCATTTTGCTGAAGCCACTATAGATCACCAATGGATACATACCGACGAAGAGCGTGCAAAGACCGAAAGCCCCTTTAAGGCTACCATTGCCCACGGTTATCTAACTGTATCATTACTACCTTATTTCTGGCACCAGATTGCCGATGTGCAGAATCTGAAAATGCAAATTAATTACAGCATTGAAAACATCCGCTTTGCGCAAGCCGTGGTAGTAAACAGCCGGGTCAGGCTTATCGCAAAATTAGAATCGGTAGCTAATTTAAGAGGCATTACCAAGGCCACCATAGGCGTTACCATGGAGATTGAAGGCGAGAAAAAACCGGCATATACCGGATCTGTAATTTTTTTGTATCATTTTATAAGTTAGTTGCGTATAAGGTTAAAACTTGATTGTCTAAATAATTATTTTAAATTTGATTAACCTTTTGATAACTGCTGCTAACCTATACTGTCATGATTAAACGTTTTTGTTTGCCGATACTATTCGTACTCGCCATTTTTATGGTTAGATGTAAGCTGGATACTCCTGATATGGCAGGATTTGTCAGTACCATTGACGGAAATCAGCCCCTAACTAAAGGCAGCACCTGGACCTACGTCCAGAGCTATAGCAATGGGCACACATTTAACGATACGATCACGATGAATGGGTCGCGCGCTGTCATTAACGGCCGAACTTATTACGCTGCAACTGAAAAGGCCGACACGGCAACCAGTACCACTTATTTTTATCAGGGCAACAACGAATATCGTATCCGCTCGTCAGTAATGGGTAACGGATACCTGGTGGAGTATTTATATTTAAAGGATGATGTAGCCATTGGCCAAACCTGGACCGCCCCTGTTACCGACAACGGCAAACTGAGTGGATTTCCGGCACAAATAATTGGTAGTGTGCTGCAAAGAGACACCACCATGACGATAGGTTCAATCACTTTTAACCACGTAACGCATACTCAATTGCAATTACAATATGATCTTGGCATAGGTTTAGGTTTTACCACCTATCAGCTCATTGACTTTTATATAGCCAGAGGTATAGGTATAATTGAAACTGATACAAACGCCGGGCAGCCTATCAACTTAAAATCAAAGGGCCCTATTACCAGCTTCAAGATCGAAAAATAAGGTTCTGTAAGCTTAATGCCATAATACGGGTGTGGGCTACCTTAACTAAGGGCCGCTGAGTATTTTTGTGCTCATTTACCACTCATGAGCACAAAAAACATTCGCTTAAGCGTATTGGACCAATCGCCTATACGTAAAGGGCTTACTGCCGAACAAGCCGTACAGGAAACCATCGCGTTAGCAAAATATACCGACACATTAGGTTACACCCGTTTCTGGGTTTCAGAACATCATAATACGGGCAGCCTGGCCGGCTCAACACCCGAGGTGCTGATTGCCTACCTGGCCTCGCAAACCAAAGACATTCGCATTGGGTCGGGCGGAGTGATGATGCCTAACCACAGCACTTTAAAAGTCGCCGAAAACTTCAGGATGCTGGAAGCCCTGGCTCCCGGCCGCGTTGACTTGGGCATGGGCCGCGCGCCGGGGACCGACCGCATAACAGCATCGGTATTAAATCCATCTAACCATTTTGCCGAGCAGGATTTTGTAGAACAACTGGCCGACCTGCGCAATTACTTCCATGACCGCGCCGACCCTGGAACCATTCAGCAAAAAATAAGAGCCATACCCCAGGTGCAAACCGTACCGGCCATGTGGCTACTCAGCTCAAGCGGACAAAGCGGATTGTTTGCCGCACATTTCGGCATGGGCTTTTCATTTGCTCATTTCATTAACCCGGTAGGTGGGCCGCAGGCCGTGCAGTTATATAAAGAACGTTTTCAAGCGTCTGAGGATCTGGCGCAGCCCGAAGTAAATATGGCCATTTTTGTTTTTTGTTCTGAAGATCCCGAAAAAGTAATGCAGCACAAAGCCCTGATGGACCATCGCTTTATACAATTTGAGCGCGGCATGGGGCTTTCGCCATATAATTATGAGGATATAAAAGATGTGGAGTACACCTTGCAAGAGCAGGACCGTATACGTTATAACCGCCAGCGCGTAGTGGCCGGCTCACCAAAAATGGTAAAGGACAGACTTACCCAGCTAGCTGAAAGTTATGGCGTGGATGAAATTATTGCAGTAACTATTGCCGAAGATTTTGATGATCGCCTGCAATCATACAAACTACTGGCCGACTTATTTGAAATAAAAAACCGCCCGTGTAATTGATACACGGACGGCTCTACATTTGGGTTTAGGTTTAATTTTTTAAGTAAAATCAAAGCAATTGCAGTTGTAAGGCCCCCTCGCGCGGCCTGGATCAGTGATGGATGGGAAAAGATTTAGGTTGATTATTTTGTTTTAAGAAAAAACACACAACAAACAAAACACTCAACTACAATTGCTTTGATTTCACTTTATATATCTTCTTTCTATTGAAAAGTTAGCTTAATAATATTTTTAGCGCCCGTGTTCATAATATACAAGTTTCCTTGCGGGTCGAAAGTCATGCCATCGGGCGCATTCAAAAGCTGGCCGCTTAACAAGGTTGAAACCATTCCGTATTTATTTACCAGGCGTATTGCATATCCGGTTGTGCTGTCGCCATCAGCCACGAGCAAATTTCCTGAATGATCTGCCACAATATTAACCGGGTTAACAAACCGGGCGGTAGCGCCGGGGCCATCTATCATACCTTTGGTACCAGAACCCGCAATAGCGGTTACCACACCGTTGGTGTTGATTTTGCGGATGTTTAAAAACTGACGGTCAGTTACATATATGCTGGTATCGGCAACGTTAAAAGTAATGCCCTGCAAATCTCCAAATTGTGCCGCGGCACCTGCTCCGTTTACTTTGCCTACTGAAGCGCTACCTGCAATGGTGGTTACCAGGCCTCCCGAAGAAATTTTGCGTAAACGGTGCGTGTCGGTAGTATAAATACTTCCTGCCGAATCAAGAGAAATACCTATTGGCACATTAAACTTTGCTTGGCTACCAATGCCATCAGCAATACCAGAGGTGCCGCCGGCCATCAGGGTTACCAATCCGTCGCTTGCTACTCGCAATATTTTTCCTGCTACCTGGTCGGCCACGTAGGTGCCCTGGTCATGATAAATAGCGCTTCCCCATAATGAGCCGAAAGCATATGGTTGGTTATATAAGCTCACGTTTCCGGCAGAGGTAATGCGGTAAACACCGGTTGTGCTTTCGCCTGTCAAATCACCGTTTTCAGCAAATGATATATGTTCGATGCTATAATTAGGTAATGTTAAATAAGTGCTCGATACACTGGTCAGCACCTTAAAATTAACTACCGAGGTAACGGATGCATTACCAATTTTTACAACAATGGGTCCGCTTGCAGCATTTAAAGGCACAGTAAAATAAATAGCATTCACAGAGGCTGCATTAACCGTTGCCGTTACGCCGCCAACGGTTACTACATTATTGGTAGCTGTAGGGTCAAAATTATTCCCCGAGATTTTTACAACGGTATTTGGCAGGCCGCTCGCCGGGCTAAGGGTGTTGATCACGGGTATAGCATCGCCGCCGGTGCTGGTAGGGTGCGAGTTAATGTAAGAGTTATTATAGTCAGGACTATAATTACCCGGCTTCTTGCATCCTGCACTAAAAGTCAGTAAAGCAATTGCAGCTACTGCTGTAAATACTGCGCTGATTGGCTTTAAGGTCTTCATGACGCTGTGGTCTTAGGTTAAAAAGGTTCGTTTTGATTTGGTTTCATAAATTTAAAATAAAAAATAAATAAGTTGTTGCATCATATTTGCAAAAATGACTTATAAGTCAGTAAATTAACATCGAACTACATTCCCCCTTTAATTTTTAACCTATTTAATGACATGGATCACATATTGGTAATAAGTTAACTGCATAAAAACTAAAATGATATCTTTGCGGTTTAATTTATACACGCAAACAATAATCCATTACAGTTCGTGATCATCTTGATATTTTTCCTGGCGCATTGGTTCTTGTCGCTATTTTTCCAGACATTTTTTTTGCACCGATACGCGTCGCACAAAATGTTTACTACGCATAAGATTAACGAGCGTATGTTCCACCTGCTTACTTTTATTTGCCAGGGCTCATCTTATTTAAATCCGCGGGCCTATGCTATTATGCACCGTGAGCACCACGCTTATAGCGATACTGAAAAAGACCCGCATTCGCCTTATTTCTTTACAGACGTTTTTCAGATGATGTGGCGCACAGCACAGAGCTATAAGCTGTATGAAAAACGCCTTAAAGAACCCGATGCGCAGTTTGCCGGATATTTCCCTGAGTGGCGCCTTTTAGATTACTGGGGCTCAACTTATGCGTCGCGCATTCTGTTTGGCTTAGGATATGTTGCCTTTTATATAGCCTTTGCAACCCACTGGTGGATGTACCTGTTATTGCCTATTCACTTTTTGATGGGCCCTATACACGGTGCAATTGTTAACTGGTGCGGCCATAAATATGGTTACGCTAATTTTGATAACGGCGACAAATCAAAAAACACCTTCTTTATTGATTTCATTATGTTGGGCGAATTGTTTCAGAACAATCACCACAAGCGCCCTAACAGTTCAAACTTTGCCGCCAAGTGGTTTGAGTTTGACCCCGTTTACCCGGTTATGATAGTCTTGCATTGGGTACGCATTATTAAACTTCGAAAGGTGCCTGTGTAAGCATTGTCTGATATTACAAAACCACAAAAGGTAAAAGGAGTTTTAAACTGACATTCCTTTTACCTTTTTGTTTTTAGCTCCAACAAAAACCTTTTACCTTTACCCCGTTTACCTTCCAAATTTTAAAAATGAAAGTATCTGCATTAGCCGAAAACCTACGCGGCTCTGAAATCATAAAAATAGCCGGCGAGATCAACGAATTAAAACGCCAGGGACAAAACATTGCCAATCTAACCATTGGCGATTATGACTCAAACATCTATCCTATCCCTGACGAACTGAAGAAAGGCATTGTTGAAGCTTATGCAGAAAACCAAACCAACTACCCTCCGGCAGACGGTGTTTTAACCCTGCGCGAAAGTGTATCGGCATTTTTGAAAAGCCGTTTGGGTTTGAGCTACAAACCGAATGAGATATTGATCTCAGGCGGATCGCGCCCACTAATCTATTCTACTTATCTGGCAGTAGTTGACGAAGGCGATAAAGTAGTGTTCCCGGCGCCATCGTGGAACAACAACCACTACTGCGATTTACTGAAAGCTAACGGCGTAATGGTGCAAACCCGTGCCGAAAATAATTTTATGCCTACGGCCGATGAGCTGCGCCCGCACATTAAAGGCGCTACTTTGTTGGCTTTATGTTCGCCATTGAACCCAACCGGCACCATGTTCAGCAAAAAAGATCTCGAAGAGATTTGTGATATGGTGGTCGAAGAGAATAAAACCCGTGCAGCCGAACAGAAACCGCTGTACTTTTTATATGACCAGATTTATTCGCAATTAACTTTTGGCGATAATCAGCATTTTGACCCGGTTACCTTGCGCCCTGAGTTGCGCGACTATGTAATATTTATAGACGGCGCCTCAAAATGCTTTGCCGCTACCGGCGTGCGCGTGGGCTGGGGTTTTGGCCCTGCCGCGGTGATTAACAACATGAAGGCTATTGTGGGCCATATGGGCGCATGGTCGCCTAAGGCCGAGCAGGTGGCTATGGCTAAATACATTATGGATGATGCTTCGGTAAATTCATACCTGACCACACTTAAATCAAACGTGCAAGCTAGTTTAACGGCCCTGCATAATGGTTTCCAGCAATTAAAGGCCGATGGCTTTGCGGTAGATTCAATTGCGCCTATGGGCGCCATTTACCTGACCGTAAAAATTGATGTTGCCGGCAAAAAAACTCCCGATGGCACAGTATTGAAAGACTCGGCCGCTATCAATTTTTACCTGATCAAAGAAGCTAAGATAGCCTTTGTGCCTTTCTCTGCCTTTGGCACCGGTGATGACGTGAACTGGTTCCGCGCTTCAGTAGGAGCTTGTACCTTACAGGATATTGAACAGGCTATACCGAGGATTAAAGAGGCGTTAGGGAAATTAAGCCCCTTCTAAATCTCCCCCTGTAGGGGAGACTTCTTGATTTTCCTATTTAAACTCTTTTAAGCCCTCCCAACAGGAGAGGGTTTGGGCCGGGCTGATATTTAATCGCCACCTAACACTGGTTTAATATTTGCGGCAGATTTTTATAGTTATTATAAGATGCTATGACTGTAGATATAAATTACTGGTGGGTGGGCGTGCTGGCGATAGCAATAATATTGCTGATTACCTGGCTGATTAAGCGCGACCGCAAGGACGAGAAAGATTTTGAAAAAGAGATCATTGATTCAGAACTAAAATCTGACAAACCCCGCGAATCGCACGACAGCGATATTACGCCTTCGCGTTAAACTTCAATATAAACGCTGAAAGTATTAAGCCCTTTGGCGATATCGTATTCATAAGTAAAATTATCAGACGCTTTGGTGATAATCAACAGGCCAAAATGTTCCATAAGGTTGCTTACATCAAGCGGGCTGTCCTGATCGTCCACCTCTTCGCATACAAACTTTATCTGAGTATCGCTCATTACTACGGCATACATGCTGTGCAGGCCGTCTTTGGTAAGCAATTCGCGGTAACCCGGATCATGTATCAGTAATGAAGTGATATTGCCGGGCTGGTAACGATTACCAAAATCCTTTTTATCGATATTGATGCTCTTGTCATCAACCGTAATATCCAGAAACGTTTCTTTAGTACCGGCGTGCTTAATACCGTTGGTCAATAATTCAATCAGTATTACCTCAACTTTAAAGCTGATAGACTCCTTATTGACCGTAGCGGGTAACTGATTAACAATAAAATCCAACAACTCCTCAACCGACGACTTGATAGACTGCCGGGTATTAGGTAATAAAAACTGTTTGCTAACTGGCTCGGTCATATCTTTGCTACTTGGTAAGGTCATCAAAGTTATTATAAATCTTAAAAACCTTGTCAAGCCTGGTTAAGCCAAACAGGTTGGTAAGGTCTTTACTCAAACCTACTAACATCACCTCAGACTTAAAGGAGATCAGGTGTTTAAAAGCCGATACGATCGAACCCAGGAAAGAACTGTCAATATATTCTACCGAACTCATATCAATAGCTATTGATTTCTGATACTTATCAAACAGGGTAATAACTTCGGCTTTAAAAGCGTCGCCATTTTCAAGGCTGGCCTCTTTAATGTCCAGCTTTACCAATAGCATGTCGTCAAGTTCTTTGTGTATCTTAACCATATCTTAGTTTTTATAAATACTGATTATGCTGCGGTCGTCAACCTGCTCGTTTAGGTTATTGTTAAACAGGTTCGAGACTATACCTGTAAAATTATTATCTTTTTCCATAAAAGGCTTAAGCGTTTTCGAAAATTGTTTGTAATCGCTCTTTTTACCGGTAGCATCAATAAAATCTATCATGCCATCAGTAAAAACGAATAGGCGATCGCCTTGTTTTAATACAATTTCCTTCTCACTATAGTTACCTTCTTCAAACAATCCCAATAATAAGCCTGAGGAGCTCACCATTTGCAATTCATCCGCTTCACGATTATAGTGCAGCAAAGGCAAATCGCCGGCCCCTGAATAAGTGATCTTATTGGTTTCGGTATCTATTAATAGCAAAGATAAGCTGGACAGGATATCCTGCAGCACCTCGTCAAAACAAATTATAGCGTTAACCTGCTGCATGATCCGTGCTGTAGAATACTCGTTATTAAAAGCCGCAAATCGCACAGCCGACCGCACATAGCTTAAAAACCCGAAGGTAAAGAACCAAGCCATCCACTTCTTGCCCATGATATCGCCCAGCACAATAAAGTTATAGCGGTCATTAACCTTTATAAAGTCAATGAAGTCGCCGCCGGGAATATCATGATAGGCCATGTGCCAGAAATCGACATCAAACCCGTTAATAACCGGCGCTTTTACCGGAATAGATTTAATGTTGAGCGATTTAGCAGCTTTCTTAACCTCGTTTTCTGACAACTCGCGCTGCTTATCAACCGCATACAAAATGTTGTTTACTTTTGACACGATCACGTTCATCGGCGTATCCTTGATCACATAATCAATGGCCTGCAGGTCCAGTCCCTTTTCAATAAAATCTTTATCAGAGAAAAAGGTCAGGAACACAAACGGGATATCCTTAAACCGCTGATCATGCATCAAATAACTACGAAACTCAAAGCCATTCATTTTCAGCATTTCATAGTCTGAAAGGATGATATCCGGCTTTGCCTCTCCTTTTTCCAGCATTTCAATAGCCGCCTCGGCCGACCCGGCCCGGGTGCAACTAAATCCGGATTTTTTAAAGACCTGTTCAATTAATTTCAGAAACAGGAGGTCATCGTCTACAAGTAATATTTGCTTTGGCTTGTGGATAGTCATTAAAGGGGTAGTGCTGGTGGAAAAAAGACCGCTTTCAATTTTACTTAATAAGCTTTTAAATCTAAAATTTAAATTTATTTCGTCTTACTCAATACAGTTGTATTTGCGACGGGTATCAACGATATAAATTATCTTCCAGCCGGCGGCAGTTTTCATTAGCTGAAATACATCTACGCCACAATGGCTAAATTTATCATCCAGATAGAACTTATACGGCGCCCAAACGCTGGCGAGATCGCCATCAATTTTTATATCAGCAATCACAATCCGCTCGTCCCAAACGCCCTTATGCGGGGTGCCTACCGTTTTTATAAAATCATCCGGATTTTCGACAGCTAAGGCCGTGCTGCCATCTTTTTTATTTTCGACACTATGAAATACTACGCCTTTTGCAAAGGTTGAACGCAGCAAGGCACTGTCGCCGGTACGCATGGCTCTAAACATGTTATTAACGGTTTGTTTTACGGCATCGGTGGCGGTTTGCTGGGCGAGGGCAAATGAACAGCTTGCGTCAATAATAAATAGAATGAGGATGAGTTTCTTCATGTACTAATATACTAAAAGATATAACCCTTGTCATTCTGAGCATAGTGAAGAATCTTGTACGAGCGATAGTAAAAAGCGCATAAGATTCTTCGCTACGGTCAGAATGACAAAATAATAAAACAGTCATTGCGGAGAAACGACGAAGCAATTTCTACATGAGGCGGCTGGATAATAAAAACAAAAAGCGCCACTGTGATCATCACAATGGCGCTTTTTAAAGTTCTGTAGTATCTGTTACGACATCTTCAATTTCTTTTGGATATCGGCTACGTAGCCTTTGAATTTTTTGTCAGTATCAATTAAGTCTTCTACAGTTTGGCAGGCGTAGATAACCGTAGAATGGTCTCGGCCGCCAAAGAAGTGACCGATAGATTTTAGTGAGCTCTTGGTATGCGCCTTTGCCAGGTACATAGATATCTGACGCGCCTGCACAATCTCGCGCTTGCGGGTTTGCGATTTCACCATATCGATAGGCACCTCAAAGTACTCGCAAACCAGGTTTTGGATATACTCCATCGAGATTTCTTTCGATGAGTTTTTCACAAAGTTTTTCAGCATCTGCTTGGCCAGATTCAGATCGATCTCCTTACGGTTAAGGGTCGATTGTGCCAGCAGTGACACCATGGCACCCTCCAGCTCACGTACGTTGTTGTCAATGTTGTGTGCTACGTATTCAATCACGTCATCGCCTAAATCAATACCATCCTGATAGGTTTTGTTTTTCAGAATAGCCATACGGGTTTCCAGATCAGGCACTTGCAGATCGGCGCTCAGTCCCCATTTAAATCTTGACAATAAGCGCTCCTCTAAACCGGCAAGGTCTTTAGGTGCTTTATCAGAAGTAATGATGAGTTGTTTGCCTGATTGATGCAGGTGGTTAAAGATATGGAAGAAGAAGTCCTGTGTTTTTTCTTTACCGGCAAAGTTGTGCACGTCGTCCATGATCAGCACATCAATAGCCTGGTAAAAATTCACAAAATCATTAATGTTATTATGCTTTAAGGCATCAACAAATTGCTGCGTAAACTTCTCGCACGATACATATAACACCAGCTTATCCGGCAGCGTACGTTTAATTTCATTACCAATAGCCTGGGCCAGGTGAGTTTTACCCAAACCTACGCCACCGTAAATCATTAACGGGTTAAATGAAGTACCACCCGGTTTAGCAGCCACCGCATAACCGGCAGAACGGGCAAGACGGTTGCAATCGCCCTCAACAAAATTCTCGAAGGTATATTGACGATTTAGTTGCGGATCGACATTCAGCTTTTTCAGTCCGGGAATAACAAACGGGTTCTTGATATCCTTATTTATAGAAATAGGGATCGGCATCGACTGATTTTTTGATTCGGCGCCGTTTCCGTTTGATGGCATATTAGTAGTATACGGTTTACTGGTTGATGATTGCTCAACCACTATATTATATTCTAAACGGCCATCTTCGCCCAATTGTTTCTTAATGGTTTTGCGCAGCAGCTGAACATAATGCTCCTCCAGCCATTCATAAAAGAATAAACTTGGCACCTGAATGGTCAGAACGCTACCTTCCATACGTAATGCTTTAATTGGCTCGAACCATGTTTTAAAGCTCTGCGCAGGTATATTATCTTTTATGATTTGGAGACAGCTATTCCAGACGTTTGTACAAGTTTTTTCCATTACGGTGTTCTAACTAAAATATTGATTTTCAACCCCCCAGCGACACATTCATTGGGATTGCTACGGAACATCGAATATTCGAAAAAAAAGCGAAGTAAAAAATTCTTTTTTCACTTTTTATGAAAATAAATATTGAAAAAAGTGCTGGATTTTTTGTAGTTTTTTGGAGTGAAAAAAGTATATTTTGCCCACTTATCAACATGTTTATAACCTTACTCACAATAAACATTGCATTTACAGATGTTTAGGCCGATTATTTATCTTATTACTCAAAGTCCGCACGCGGACTCAATGGCTTACGATGGAGATGATCTTGCCATACAGATCCGGACTTATTAACAATTATATTCCTGATTGCTCTAATATTCTCCAAAAACAACTCGAAAAACGTCCGAAATCTCGCCCAAAGTAGCATAGCTTTCAACTGCCGATAATATCGACGGCATTAGATTGAAATTTCCCTGGGCTGCATCCTTCAGATCTTTGAGTTTCTCGGCCACCGAATCGTTGTCCCGACCAGCTTTTAAAGCCTTGATTTTTTCTATCTGTTGCAGGCGAATAGTATCGTCAACCCTGAACACGTTGGCCATTGGTGGCTCTTCTTTCACAAACTTATTTACGCCGACAATGATGCGCTCGCCGGCCTCAATTTCATTTTGATATTGGTAAGCGGCATGGGCAATTTCCTGCAGGATGTAATCCTGCTCAATGGCCTTTACCGAGCCGCCCATGGCGTCTATCTTATTTATATATATATAGGCAGCAGCCTCAAGCTCGTTGGTCAACGCTTCTATAAAGTATGAACCCGCCAACGGATCAACCGTATCGGTGACGCCGCTTTCAAACGCAATGATCTGCTGGGTGCGTAAGGCAATTTGCGCTGCTGCTTCGGTTGGCAACGACAAGGCCTCGTCATAACCATTGGTATGCAGCGATTGCGTACCACCCAAAACCGCAGCCAGGGCCTGCGTAGTGGTGCGTACTATATTATTCATGGGTTGCTGCGCGGTGAGCGTCGAGCCCCCTGTTTGACTGTGGAAGCGCAGCTTCTGTGCGCCTGGATCCGTAGCGCCAAGTTCTTTGGTGATGTTGGCCCACATGCGGCGTGCTGCTCTGAACTTGGCTATCTCCTCAAAAAAGTTATTATGGCAATTAAAGAAGAAGGATAATCGTTTGGCGAATATATTTATGTCTAAGCCTTTACTTAGCGCAGCCTTTAAATAAGCCTTACCATTGGCCAGCGTAAAAGCCAGCTCCTGCACCGCCGTCGATCCTGCTTCGCGGATGTGGTAGCCTGAAATAGATATGGTGTTCCATTTAGGCAGCTCTTTGCTGCAATACTCAAAAACATCGGTAATTAACCGCATGGACGGCGCCGGTGGATATATATAGGTACCGCGCGCGGCGTATTCCTTTAATATATCGTTCTGTATAGTTCCGGATAACTGCTTTAAATCTGCGCCTTGTTTTTTTGCTAACGCGATGTACATAGCAAGCAGAATAGCAGCCGTGGCGTTGATAGTCATTGAAGTGCTGATATCTGCCAGCTTTATACCATCAAACAAAATCTCGATGTCTTTCAGCGAATCAATAGCTACCCCTACTTTGCCCACCTCGCCTTCGGCAAGCTCATGGTCTGAGTCATAACCGATCTGTGTAGGCAGGTCAAACGCCACCGACAAACCCATAGTACCCTGACTCAGTAAATAATGATAGCGTCTATTCGATTCTTCGGCGGTAGAAAAGCCGGCGTACTGGCGCATTGTCCAGGGCTTTCCGCGGTACATATCCTTTTGTATGCCGCGGGTATACGGAAACTCGCCGGGGAGCTCATTCATATTTGAAGGCTCTGTATAAACCTCCTTAATCTCGATGCCCGATGTAGTTTTCCGTTTTTGAGCCATCGCCTTCTAAAATAATTGCTCCAGTTCCTTGCGGATCAAAGCCAAACCGGCATCGTACGGATTATTTTCAGATGCGCTGATGTGAGTGAGTACAGCACGGCTAAATTCTAAACCGGTTGCGGTTTCAGGCAGATCCTTAATGGTATTATTAACTACAGCTAGTGTTTCTTCTTTTAAGCGCTTAACAATGGCCCACGTAGCCGGGCTTACGTAGATCTGCTGTGTTACGTTGTGTTGGTACTCATTGCGCAGTTCGGCCACAATCAGCATATATAATTCGGCAGCCGAGTAGTCGGGGTTATTCATGCGCACCAGCATATTGGCCGGATTTATTCTTTCAATAAATAACACCACCCGCTCATAAGCCTGCAGGCGCAGCGGCAAAGTTTGCCCGCTGATGGTTTTTTTCAATTCGGCAAGCTGTATATTTTCATTGCGGTCAAGGTATGGCCTTAGCAGATAAAAGGCTATCCACACCACACCCAGGCCGGCTACGGTATATTTTACAATGTCTAATAAAAAAGGATAATACGTCATCATTTAATTTATGTTAGGCACAAGTCATAAATAGGGGCACCGAAACAAAAATCCGCATTTTACATTATATTTGTGTAGTTAATTAAAAATAAGATGAGTACTGCTGTTGAAACCGCACCGGTAACTGTTACCGAAAGAGCCGTTAAAGAACTACATAAATTAAAAGATCAGCAAGAAATAAGCGACGATTTTGGTCTGCGTATTGGCGTTGAGGGTGGCGGCTGTGCCGGCATGAACTACGTTTTAGGTTTTGACCAGAAAAAAGACGGCGACCAAGAATACAACATTGAAGGCCTGCGCGTGTTCATGCACAAAGCACATGGCATGTACCTGTTAGGTATGGAGATTGATTTTCAGGACGGCCTGAACGCCCGTGGTTTTACATTCAACAACCCTAATGCCGCCAAAACCTGCGGTTGCGGAACATCGTTCTCTGTATAGAGACAAGATTCAAGAGTCAAGATATAGAAAAGGCGCTGAGAAAAATGTCAGCGCCTTTTCATTTATACAAATTCAAAGTCTTGATTCTTGGCTCTTGACTCTTGTCTCTATTTACTGCCTTTCAAAGTTTCCTTCACGCTACCGCAATTCAGCATGGATTTACCATAGTACGGGTTTTCAATAGCTTGCTTATCGCTTAGCCAATTAGCTTTTTTCATGGGGCAATATTGCCAGTAGAACGGCGATGCATTTACCGGGAAGGCTTTCAAGACTGCATATACGTTTTTTGATAACGAAGCAAAGTGCTCACGCTGGTGATCAATAGCGCCACTCTCGCTGATATGTCGGCTGTCGAAACTTAGTTTGTCGGCATAGCTTTTCCAGGTGGCCTGCTCTTTTGCGGTCATGTCTTTTGTTTGCATCGCGGCTATATCGTCGTTCAATGTCTTGGCTTTTTGTCGTGCCGTTGCATTATCATCGGCTACCAAAGCATTTTTTAGCTCTATATATGTGCCTAATACATTATTGATAGACGTACCGACACTGGTTTGTGCCCTGCTATAAGTGGCAAAGCTTAATAGAACAAGCAGCGCCACCGTTGATTTAATGATTTTCATGGTTTTGAAATTTTTAGTTAAGTTACCAAAATGTTTTGACTTGGGTGAGGTTTTGTTTGATGCGCTTCACCCTCATGTGTCATGCTGAGCTTGTCGAAGCACGCGGGTAAGGCCCTCGCTAGCCCTTCGACAAGCTCAGACTGACGGGCCGTTTTAAAAAAGCCACCGGGGGTGAGTCTCGCCGTCAATCAATTATATCATTCACCCTGTAACAATCGTCCACTCCTATTAGTCTTATCGGCAAGATTTTCTAATTTTACGATATGCCGGTTCAAACCTCGCTTAGGGAAAATGTATCCATTGCGCTGCAATCAATTGCGGGTAACCGGCTGCGCACCTCGCTTACTTCATTGATCATCGCTATTGGTATTATGGCTTTGGTAGGGATACTTACCGCTATTGAGGGCATCAAACAATATACCAGCGATGCTTTTTCAAGCCTGGGCGCCAACTCGTTCACCATACAAAACCGCGGATCGGGCATTAATTTTGGCAACGGCGGGCATCGTAAGTTTTACCCGCCTATCCGCTATGACCAGGCACAGCGTTTTAAAACGCTATATAAATTGCCTGCCCTGGTGTCCATCAACTTAAATATATCAGGTACGGCTATAGCCAAATACAATAGCGAAAAAACAAACCCTAATGTAACAGTTACAGGCACTAACGAAAACTACCTGCAAACCAATGGATATAAGTTGGCCCTGGGTCGTAACTTCTCTGACCAGGAGCTGGAATACGGCGAAAATGTGGTGATTATAGGAAATGAAGTAAAATCTAAACTCTTCAAAAACGAAGACCCTATCAATAAATCCATCTTTGTGGGCAGTAATAAGTTCAGGGTGATTGGTGTGTTTGAGTCAAAGGGCTCGAGCGCGGGCTTTAATGGCGGCGACCGGCTTTGTACTATACCTATTTTAAAGGCCAAGCAAATTTCACCTAACGCAAATCCGTCGTTTGCGGTTACGGTTATGGTAGGCAGCGGCGCGCAATTGGACGCCTGCGTGGGTGAGGCTACGTCGCTTTTTAGAAATGTCCGCGGACTAAACGTTGCCGTTCCCGACAACTTCGAAATTGTGCGCAGCGACTCCATCCAGCAAAAACTGGGCGAGCAAATGGCTTACATGACTATGGCCGGCTTCGGCATCGGTATCATCACGCTCATCGGCGCCGCCATCGGGCTCATGAACATCATGCTGGTATCTGTAACAGAACGCACCCGCGAAATTGGTGTACGTAAAGCCATTGGCGCTACACCGGCCGTTATCCGCAAACAATTTTTAATTGAGGCGATAGTGATCTGCCTTATCGGCGGCATTGGGGGAATGATATTGGGGATGGTTGCCGGCAACTTGATAGCTATACAGATAAGCGGCAAATTTGTGGTTCCGTGGGTATGGCTGCTATCGGCAATGGCCCTTTGTACCTTAATTGGATTACTCTCCGGATTCTACCCCGCCAAGAAAGCCGCCCGACTGGACCCCGTTGAGGCATTGCGCTACGAATGATTCTAATGAGTAATGGAGTGGATGAGTGAACTCTTATTTGTAAGCCGATTGATTCTATAACTCACTCAATCGCACATTTACTCATTAATTACTTCAGCATTATATTCTTAAGCGGATAGTTGGTAAGCAGCTTCTCTACATGCGGAAGGTTCAATGCATCATGAAACGCCGCGGCATGTTTAGGATGGTGCATGTCGCTTGATATGAAGTCGACAATTTGGGCATCAACCATGGCCTCGGCTTTTTGTTTGATGGATTTGCCATAATAACCGGTAAGCGATATGGTATTAAGTTGAATATTACCTCCCCAACCCCTTATGTTTGCCATTTCGTCAAGGGTCATATAATTATAGCGCTCAGGGTGAGCCAGGATAGGTTTGTATCCGTTTTTTTTCAGCTTCTGCAATACCTCAAAAGCATTTTGTGGCGCACTGATAAATGGGTATTCATACAACACATAGTTATCGCCCATGGTTAATACCTTTTTATCATCCACACGTTTCTCGAAAGTCTCGTCGAAATAATGCTCGGCAGCTGCTTCAATTTCAATATCCATTCCCCGGTTTTTCAACTCGGCACGCAACGTTTCTAATGCTCCATTAATAGTTTCGGGAGTGTTTCGGTAAAAGTCGATCATGATGTGCGGGGTAGCAATGATCTTTTTTATACCCGCCTCCATCATCTTGCTAACCAGAAAAACAGATTCTTCCACATTCTGCGCACCATCGTCAATACCCGGCAGCACATGCGAATGCATATCGACAGCTATTTCTCCATAATTAATGGATGGTTGTCGTCTTTCCCTCTTCTCCGTTTTCTTTTTAAAAAGACCAAACATTTATCGTTTATGATATTGCTCTTCGTAATATTGTTGGTAATGGCCGGATGTTACGTTGTTCAGCCATTCCTCGTTAGTCAGATACCAGTCGACTGTTTTTTCCAAACCTTCCTCAAAAGTTATGCTGGGAACCCAGCCTAATTCATTTTTAAGTTTGGTGGCATCAATAGCATAGCGTAAATCATGTCCTGCTCTATCGGTAACAAAGGTGATTAGTTTTGCTGACTCGCCTTCTGCACGGCCCAACTTTTTGTCCATAATAGCACAAAGTGTGGTAATTAAATCAATATTTTTCCACTCGTTGTGGCCGCCGATATTATAGGTAGTACCTGTTGCTGCCTTATGAAAAATCACATCAATAGCGCGCGCATGGTCTTCAACCCATAACCAGTCTCTGATATTCTCTCCTTTACCATACACAGGGACTGGCTTATTGTTTTTAATATTATTAATAGCCAGCGGGATTAACTTCTCCGGAAAATGGAATGAGCCGTAATTGTTTGAACAGTTAGAGATCACGGTATCCATACCGTAAGTATCATGGTAAGCCCGCACAAAATGGTCAGAGCTTGCTTTTGATGCCGAGTATGGTGAATGCGGATCATAAGCGGTAGTTTCAATAAACATGCCGTCTTCGCCTAATGTACCGTAAACCTCGTCAGTTGATACGTGGTAAAAACGTTTTTTATCGTATTGGCCCTTCCAGGTTTCGCGCGCTGCAGTAAGCAGGTTTACTGTACCCACCACATTGGTCATCACAAACTCTAACGGGTTGGTAATGGAACGGTCAACATGCGACTCGGCAGCTAAATGGATCACTGCATCAGGTTGTTCGTCATTAAAAAGCTGACGGATAAACTCGAGATCAACAATATCGCCCTTTACAAACTTGTAATTAGGCTCGTTTTCAATATCCACTAAGTTAGCCAGGTTGCCGGCATAAGTTAGTTTATCTAAATTAATGATGGTATAATCGGGATAGTTTTTTACAAGTCTGCGTACTACATGCGAGCCGATAAAACCTGCGCCGCCCGTTATAATGATCTTCTTCATCTATTAATTTAAAGGATTTGCTGCTATATATTTTTCCCACTCCCAAGCCGACTGCATCATGGTATCCAGATCAAGCTCAGTTTGCCACTTCAACACATTTTTTGATTTGGTAACATCACCCCAAACCTGCTCAATATCGCCGGCTCGGCGCGGACCGATAACATAATTCAACTTTTCGCCGGTCGAGTTTTCAAACGCATGGATAACTTCTAAAACCGAGCTGCCTTTACCGGTGCCAATGTTAAATACATCATAACCTGTGAAACCTTCGGTTTCCATTAGTTTCAACGCTGCCACATGAGCTTTCGCAAGGTCGACCACGTGAATATAATCGCGGATACAGCTTCCATCAGGTGTATTATAGTCATCGCCAAAAACCGTAATCTTTTCGCGCTTACCAATGGCTGTTTGGGTGATAAACGGCACCAGATTTTGCGGCACGCCTATAGGTAGCTCGCCTATTAAAGCGGTTTCATGTGCACCTACCGGGTTAAAGTATCGCAAAGCGATAACTTTATAGTTGCTGCCGGCTTTCTGCATATCAACCAGCATCTCTTCGGCTATTTGTTTGGTATTGCCATAAGGCGACTCGGCAGGTTTTACCGGCGCTGCCTCCGTAACGGGTAGCTTATCAGGCTGGCCATATACCGTACAGCTTGACGAGAACACAAAGTTTACCGGCTTACCTTTATATGCGTTAAGAACGTTAAGCAATGAAAAAAAGTTATTGCGATAATATTTAATAGGCTGTTGTACCGATTCGCCTACCGCTTTTGAGGCAGCAAAATGGATAATACCCGTAATATCCGGTTCTTGTTCGGCCAGTTTATAAACGTCCTGTTCATCGCAAAGGTCAAGTTTATGAAAAATAGGTTTATAGCCGATGATCTTAGCCAGCTGATCTAATATCTTAGGATCAGAGTTTGAAAGATCGTCAACAATTACAGGCTCATAGCCCGCATTTACCAACTCAACAACTGTATGTGAGCCTATAAAACCCATACCACCGGTTACTAATATCTTAGCCATTAATGTTTATTAAAATAGGTAAAGTCTTTATGTTCAATTTCTTTTTGAGGTAACGATTTGAAATACTCATAAGTTTTTTTCAAACCTTCACTCCTTGACACCTTTGGCTCCCAGCCTAAAATAGCTTTGGCCTTGGTGATATCCGGGCGACGCTGCTTCGGATCGTCTGTCGGTAAGGGCAGGCTGATCAGCTTCTGGTCAGTACCGGTTAGTTTTATGATTTCTTCGCCAAACTGACGAATGGTGATCTCGTCAGGGTTACCAATGTTCATGGGCTGCACATAATCGCTATGCAACAGGCGATAAATGCCTTCGATCAAGTCATCCACATAACAGAATGAGCGGGTTTGTGAGCCATCGCCAAACATCGTCAGCGACTCGCCACGCAGGGCCTGACCAATAAAAGCGGGTAACACACGGCCATCATTCAAGCGCATGCGCGGGCCATAGGTATTAAATATACGGACAATGCGGGTTTCTACCCCATGAAAAGTGTGATAAGCCATCGTAATAGCCTCCTGGAAGCGCTTGGCCTCATCATACACCCCACGCGGGCCAACAGGGTTTACGTTGCCCCAGTATTCTTCAGGTTGTGGGTTAACACTTGGGTCGCCATAAACCTCAGAGGTTGATGCAATGAGCATACGCGCGTTTTTGGCGCGAGCCAATCCCAACAGGTTGTGTGTTCCTAAAGAACCTACTTTTAGCGTTTGGATAGGTATCTTCAAATAATCAATCGGGCTCGCCGGCGAAGCAAAGTGCAAAATGTAATCCAATGCTCCCGGCACGTGCACAAATTTGGAAACATCATGATTATAAAACTCAAAGTTTTCCAGCTTAAACAGGTGTTCAATATTGCGCAGATCGCCGGTAATGAGGTTATCCATACCAATGACATGATAATCTTCAGCAATAAACCTGTCGCACAGATGCGAACCCAGGAAACCGGCTGCGCCGGTGATCAATATGCGTTTACGTGACATTAGCTTACCACCTTTCTGCCTATACTGTTATAATAATACCCACAATCTATCATTTTTTGAATATCATATAAGTTGCGGCCATCAAAAATAACTTTGTTTTTTAATTTAGTTTCCAGTTGATCAAAATCAGGCGTACGGAAAACTGACCACTCGGTTAATATTAATAATGCATCAGCATCTTCCAATACATCGTACTGACTATTATATGTTATTTTATCGCCAACAACTCCTTTAACGTTTTCCATCGCTTCAGGATCAAAAGCTGAAATCACTGCACCTTCTTTTAACAACTCTTCGATAATATATAAAGCCGGTGCTTCGCGGATATCGTCAGTTTCGGGCTTAAAGGCTAATCCCCAGATAGCGAATTTCTTGCCTTTTAAGTTGCCCTTGTAATATTGTTTAATTTTTTCGACCAGTACAGTGCGCTGTATGTCGTTAACATCCATTACAGCATTTAATATTTTAAAATCGTATTTGTTTTCTTTGGCCGATTTTGCCAACGCCTGCACATCCTTAGGGAAGCAGCTGCCGCCATAACCAATACCCGAAAACAGGAAACGCTTACCAATACGGTCGTCAGCGCCAATACCACGCCTAATCATGTCTACATCGGCACCAACCAGCTCACACAAGTTGGCTATTTCGTTCATGAAAGATATTTTGGTAGCCAGGAACGAGTTGGCAGCATATTTAGTCAATTCAGATGAGCGCTGATCCATATAAATGATCGGATTACCCTGGCGCACGTAAGGACCATACAATTCGCCCATCAGTTTGCGCGCGCGTTCATCCATGGTGCCAATTACAATGCGGTCTGGTTTCATAAAGTCGTCAACCGCTACACCTTCGCGCAAAAATTCAGGGTTTGACACTACGGCAAACTCAATATCGGTATGCTCATGAAGCACTGCTGTAATTTTATCGGCAGTACCTACAGGAACGGTCGATTTAGTTACTATAACTTTATATTCTTTAATCAGTTTTGCGATATCTTTTGCGGCGCCTAATACGTAGCTTAAATCTGCGCTACCGTCACCTCCCGGAGGGGTTGGTAACGCAAGGAAAATGATTTTTGATTCTTCTAAAGCTTCGGCCAGGTTACTGGTAAAATGTAACCGACCCTGGTTAATGTTACGGGTAAAAAGCAGTTCGAGGCCGGGCTCATATATCGGCAATTTGCCCTCCTGCATCATTTTAACTTTTTTTTCATTGATATCAACACAGATAACCTGGTTTCCGGTTTCGGCTAAACATGTGCCCGTAACCAATCCAACATATCCGGTTCCTACTACAGCTATTTTCACGTATGTAATTGTTTAGATGTTGTTATATTTATCGCGGCGAAGATACTCATTTCGTATTTAATAATGTTATTACTCTATAATACAGGGCTGCGTATTTACTACCTTTTGATACTGATTTTTTCAGCTTTTAACAAAAAAGCTGCGCTTTGGGTAAAGGGTCGCCGCAACATTAATTATCAGCATTTTGACCAAAGCATTTGGTTCCATTTTGCTTCGTTGGGCGAGTTTGAACAGGGCCGCCCGGTTTTAGAGCAAATCAGAAAACAACAGCCCGATGCCAAAATTGTGGTCACCTTCTTTTCGCCATCGGGATACGAAATCCGTAAAAACACACCTTTAGCAGATGCCGTATATTATTTGCCTTTGGATACCGCGACCAATGCCCAAAAGTTTATCGGCGCTATTAATCCAACGACAGCCATATTCACTAAGTATGAATATTGGTATCATTTTTTTAATGAACTGCACAACAGGCAAACGCCGCTTTATATTATATCAGGCATTTTCAGGCCCGGGCAAGCATTTTTTAAATGGTACGGTGGGCTGCATCGCAAAATGTTAGGTTTTGTTGCCCATTTTTTTGTGCAGGATAAACAATCTAAACAACTCCTGCAAACGGTAGGCGTCAGCAACATAACCATCAGTGGCGATACCCGTTTTGACCGTGTTTGGGCCAATGCGCAAAACCCAAAACCGCTGCCACAAATTGAGACGTTCAAGGCCGGGCAAAAAGTTTTCATAGCCGGTAGTACCTGGCCCGCAGATGAGCAGCTCATCGCCCAGATCATTAATCAAAATCCCGACTGGAAATTCATCATCGCCCCACATGAAATTGGCGAGGATAAGATTAATAATTTGATGAGTTTATTGCCTGAGGATGCCTACATAAAACATTCGCAAATTGAGTCTCAAATCTCAAATCTCAAACCTCAAATCTTAATTATCGACAATATAGGCATGCTGTCGTCGCTTTATCAATATGGCGATATTGCCTACATAGGCGGTGGCTTTGGCGCAGGGATACATAATACACTTGAGGCGGCCGCCTTTGCTTTGCCGGTTATATTTGGGCCCAACTATTCGCGTTTTAAGGAAGCCAACGATTTAATTACTATAGGCGCCGGTTTTAGCATCGATGATACAGCCTCGTTAAAAATTGTTGCCGGGAATTTAATTCATGACCCATCATTTCGCGCCGAGGCCGGTTATAAGGCAAAGTATTATGTAGAACAAAATATTGGCGCCACCGGCAAAATTTTAGCCGAAATAAAAATTTAACTACCTGGTTAACACCTGTTGGTTCTGCCTAATCTTATAAATTTTAGTCAAAATACTTAATATTGCCAAAATGGGCTTTATACAGATCGAGCATTTAGGCACTGCACACTTCCATGAATATGGCGAAGGCGATAAACCTATGCTGGCCTTTCATGGCTATGGCATGACAGGTAGGCAATTTCATGTGCTTAAAAATTCGGTTTTAAAAAAGTACCATGTCTATGGGTTCGATCATTTTTTTCATGGGGAGAGTCGATTACATAACTGGACCGAGGAAGAAATTTTAGCAGGTATGCCCCGGGCCCGGGTGCGCGAGTATGCAGAGCAATGGTTCAAGCAGTACGGTCGCCAGCGGTTTTCAGTGATGGCTTATTCTATTGGTGCCAACATAGCTTTGATACTGGTTGAGGAGTACGCCGATTTGATAGACGATATTATATTAATGGCGCCCGATGGCCTGTCTGTTTATAAAGGCTTCGACATTTTGCGTAATAAAAGTTATGGCAAATATCTTTTCAGGCAGGTAACCAAAAGCAAATGGCTGGCGCCATCTACGTTAAAAGCACTGCGCCGGGTGCGTTTTATTGACGACAGCCTCTACCAGATTGCTTACAGTGAGATGGACACCGAACAAAAAAGGCTTGATGTATATTATACCTTAAATTTGATCAAGCTACTAACGCCCGAGGTTGTTAAAACAGCTCATCTTATTAACGAGCATAATATAACCTGCACCCTCATTTTTGGTAAGTATGATGGATTGTTTCCAAAGAAAGCCGCCATGCCTTTCATCCACCTGCTTAAAAATCCGGAGGTGCATGAGGTAAAGATGGGCCATTGGCTGGTAACGCCTGCCCTAGACGAATATTTAGCTAACTTAGAGTCATGATACCAGCCCGCCGCGTAACATTATTCAGTAATTGGTTCGCTATATATATGCGTTTCAGAATGCGCAGTTATTTTAACCGGCTGGTGGTAACGCCGTTTGAACCTAAAGAGGGCCATTCCATTTTATTGCTCTGCAACCACTTTAGCTGGTGGGACGGCTTGTGGGGTAATTACCTGGCTTACTGGCACCTTAACCGTAAGTTGTATATCATGATGCAGGAAGATCATTTGCAAAAGCGGATGTTGCTTAACCTGTTTGGCGGCTTTTCTATCAATCGCACCTCGCGCGAAATGATCAAATCGCTACAGTATGCTGCTAATTTGCTTAACGATAAACAAAACCTGGTGGTGGTATTCCCGCAAGGTTCATTAATATCAAACCACACCACAGAGATAGCAGTTGAAAGAGGTATTGAGTTATTGGTTAAAAATATAAAAGGCCCCTGCCAGATAGTTTATTCATGCGCTTTGATTGATTACTTTGAAAGCCTGAAGCCCTCCGTATTTTTTCATTTGTTTGATTGCGGCATAGCGGGCGAATTAACGCTTGAAGAGCTAACAAAAAAAATAAACGGCTTCCATCAACAGGCGTTAAAAGACCAGATAAACGTGGAACACTGATGATCTATCCGCGTAAAAATATCGTCATCAAAACCATCTTACAATTGTATGTTCGCTGGATAACTGCCCGGTATTTTAATGAAATAAACTTCAACCGGATATCGATCGATAATCATAAATCGATACTTCTCATTGCCAACCACTTCAGCGCCTGGGATGCTATTGTACTGTATCACATTAACCGTATATTTTTCAGGAAAAACTTTCATGGCATGATCCTGGAGAAGACAGCTATCAAAGAACCCGCGTTAAAATATGCAGGTGGATTTTCTGTAAAGCCGGGAACAAGAGATGTGATTAAATCGCTCGATTTTGCGGCCGAACTATTGAATGAACCGGATAACCTGGTGCTTATCTTCCCCCAGGGCAAATTGTATTCAAACATGGTGGAAGAGGTGGTGTTTGAAAGCGGCATATCGCACATCATCAAAAAAGCCGAAAATTTTCAGCTCATATTTGCTGCTACTTTTATTGAGAACTTTGATAACTTCAAGCCCACAGCCAATGTGCATTTAAAAGCGCAAACTGGCACAGATTTTAAGAACATCAGTACATTGCAGCAGGCTTATCAGCAGCATTACACGCAAGCCCGAGCGCAACAAACACAAATTACAAAATAGTGATCATAGCCATAGCTGTAACTTTCTGTTTTATCATTCTGCGGTTTGCGGTTACGCTGTTCAATTTTTTGTCTGACCCAAAACTACGGCGGGTAAATCGTTTTTACCCCGACCTGGTTTCTATTCTTATTCCCGTTCGCGATGAAGCCGGGAACATCCTGACATTGCTGGAATCCATCCGACGACAAGATTATCAGAATTATGAGGTATTGATTTTGGACGATGAATCAAGCGATACTACTTACCGTATCTGCGCCGACTACGCCGCCAAACATGCACAATTCAGGGTAATAAAAGGGCAAAAGCTACCTCACGGCTGGCTGGGTAAAAACTATGCCTGTTACCAACTGGCTCAAGAGGCACAGGGCAATTTCTTTTTATTTGTTGATGCCGACGAAAAGCTGGATATCGGTTTAATAAATAGCGCCATACACCGCATGTATGCCAATAACCTGTGCTTGCTTAGTCTGTTTACCAACCAGCAAATGGATACACTGGGCGAGCGTATGGTGGTACCGTTGATGCATTACATCCTGCTTAACTTACTGCCGTTAAAGCTGGTATATCTGATAAAAAACTATACCGTTGCTGCTGCCAGCGGACAGTTCATGTTGTTTGATGCCGAGGTGTACCGCAAATACCAATGGCACCAAATAGTAAAAGATAAGGTGGTTGAGGATGTAGAGATTATGCGCCAGGTAAAAGCCAACAAATGCAACGGCGAAGCACTGATGGCCAACGGCATGATCAGTTGCCGCATGTATAAGGGCTATACGGATGCCATTAACGGTTTCAGCAAAAACTTTTTAGCTGCATTTAACTATAACATATTGTGGTTTTTAATTTATATTGTATTGATTATTGCCGGGCCTATGTTAATCATCATGACGTTAAATTTGCAGTTAATACTGTTCATGGTAAGCTTGATCGTACTGACACGCGTCATGATCTCGCTATCGGCCGGTCAGAATGCATGGTACAATTTAATTTTGCACCCAGTACAGATGTTTAGCCTAACCTTTGTAGCCTTTTTAGCGGTGCAAAGACATCTAACCAAAACCATGGTATGGAAAGGCCGCAAAATATAAAACCTATTCAATCAGTTCGCAGTTGGTATGAGCGCGAGGCCAATACGGTCCGCATTGTGGTTATATTTCATTTAGTAGGTCTTATCGGTTTATACTTTTCAGCTACCAGGCCTTATTTTATGCATCTGGTGCCCTTTCATTTATGGCTTATGATGCTGCTTGTGCTCATTAATCATGACGAGCCTGACACAAAATTTTTAGGATTCGTGAGTATCGTAGTTTCAATAGGCTGGTTGGTTGAATATTTCGGCGTACACACCGGCAATTTGTTTGGCGACTATGCTTACGGCAACACTTTAGGCTTCAGTATCTTCAAAATTCCTATACTGATGGGTATAAACTGGTTTGTACTGACTTATGCAGCCGGCGTATCTATGCATAAATTAAAAATCAAATCAATGCTTTTGCGCGTGCTTAGTGGCGCAACTTTATTGGTTATTCTTGATTTTTTGATCGAACCCGTAGCCATGCGTTTAGACTACTGGCATTGGGACGGCAATGAAGTTCCGCTGCAAAATTATCTGTGCTGGTTCATAACCGCTGCGGCGCTGCTTTTGGTTTTCGAGCTATTTAAGTTTAAAAAGCAAAGCATGGTGGCGCCATCTATATTGATCTGTCAATTTATATTTTTTGCTGCGCTACAATAAAATCAACCTAATGCCGTAAATTTGTAACGTAATGGGAGCACCTCAGTTAAAGGTTACGATAGATAAAGATTCGGGATTTTGTTTCGGGGTGATTTATGCTATTGATATGGCCGAAGACATTCTGCAAGCAGATGGCTACCTCTATTGTCTTGGTGACATCGTACACAACGACGAAGAAGTTGAGCGGTTGAAAAACCTCGGTCTGCGCATTATCGACCATAATCGACTAAAAGATCTGCATAACGAAAAAGTACTGATCCGCGCCCATGGCGAAGCTCCTGAAACTTATCGTACAGCTTTGGAGAACAATATCACTTTAATTGATGCTTCGTGTCCGGTTGTGCTGAAATTGCAAAATCGCATCAAAACATCGTTCGATAATAAGGAGAAGATATTGATCTTTGGTAAACATGGCCATGCCGAGGTGATCGGTCTGCAGGGTCAAACCAATAATGAGGCGTTGGTTTTTCAAGATATAGCTGAATTAGACGATGTTGAACTGCCCAAAAACATCACGCTGTACAGCCAAACCACCAAGAGCATGGAGAAGTTCTATCAGGTAAAGGACGAACTCATTGCCCGCGGCTATGATCTGAACGCTAATGACACCATTTGCCGTCAGGTATCAAACCGCGATAAAGACCTGCCTGCTTTCGTAGTAAACTTTGATAAAATTGTGTTTGTATCGGGCGTAAAATCGTCAAACGGCAAAGTACTTTATGAAGTTTGCCGCAAACACAATCCAAATACTTACTTCGTTTCTTCAACTGCCGAGCTGCAGCCGTCCATGTTCGCTCCCGGCGATAAAGTTGGTATTGCCGGCGCTACCTCAACCCCTATGTGGTTAATGGAGGATGTGAAAGCGGTACTGGAATCGTTTTAGGCTCACATCCATTCCATCAAATCATCATCGAATAAAAAATCGTCATTGCTGTAAGGAACGAAGCAATCTCTACACACGCTAATCAAATAACGAGGTGTAACTGTCGCGCAGAGATTGCTTCGTTCCTCGCAATGACGTGGCGTTATTATGTAGCTCTTTTGTAATTAAACCTTCCATCTTAAAGCGTTAAGTGCTTTTTTGTTATTTTTGCGCCGATGTCAAAAAAAGGAATATTACTGGTTAACCTGGGCACCCCGGATAGCCCGAGCACAGCAGATGTACGCAAGTATTTAAACGAGTTTTTAATGGATGGCAGGGTTATCGACGTTAACCCAATCCTGCGTACCGTTTTGGTACAAGGTATCATCACTCCTTTCCGCGCATCAAAATCGGCTAAGTTGTATAAAGAGATCTGGGACAAAGAAACCGGCTCGCCTTTATTGCATTACAGCAAGCTACAGCACAAATTATTGCAGGAACGCCTTGGCGATGAATACCAGGTTGAGCTGGCTATGCGCTACCAAAGCCCATCAATTGAGGATGCTTTACAGCGTTTAAAGGCTAATTTGGTAAGCGATATTAAAGTTATTCCATTGTTCCCTCAGTATGCGTCGGCAAGTACCGGCTCTGTACAAGAAAAGGTAATGGACCTGGTAAAAACCTGGCAAACTATTCCAAATATCACCTTCGTCAATTCATTTCATAACGATGATTTGATGATTCAGGCTTTTGCAGAAAATGCGCAGAAACATAAGCCTGAAACTTACGATCATGTGTTGTTCAGCTTTCATGGCTTACCGGAACGTCAACTCAAAAAATGCGATCACACAGGCAGCTACTGCTTACAGGCTGATGGCTGCTGCGAGACGCTGAACGATACCAATAAATTCTGTTACTCAGCACAATCATATGATACTGCTCGCCTCATTGCCGCAAAAATGGGCCTGCCGCGAGAGAAATATACCGTATGCTTTCAATCACGCTTGGGTAATGACCCATGGGTGCAACCATACACCAGTAAAGTAATTGAAGAAATGGCTCATGAAGGCCATAAACGCCTCCTGGTATTTTGCCCAGCCTTTGTTGCCGACTGCCTCGAAACCGTTTACGAAGTTACCGAAGAGTACGGCGGCGAATTTAAAGCCCTGGGCGGCGAGCATGTACAATTGGTGGAGAGTCTGAATGACTCGCCGCTGTTCATCGATTCGCTTGAGCGGATGGCGCGAGGATAAGGAATTCTAAATTGTCATCCTAAGCATAGCGAAGGATCTTGTAAAAGCGATAAGCGGCATATAAGATCCTTCGCTATGCTCAGGATGACAAAATATTAATTATCGCTTCTCAACCCTATCATAAAACCCGCCAAACGAATTCATCTTCACACCATCCTCTTTAAAAAACTCACCCGGGAAACCCAGATCAATCTTTGAAGCCTCGTCTAGTTTTTGTAAATGTTCGGCGCTTAGTTTTACGTCGATAGCTTTCAGGTTTTCTTTTAGCTGATCAATTTTTGTAGCACCCACAATCGGGATACAAGAAAAACCCTGATGCGTCGTCCATTGCAACGCCACGTGACTTGGTGCCACACCCAGCTCGTCAGCTATTTCAACAACAGTTTTAGTGATACCTACGCTACGATCATCCAATCGGCGGCTTTCAGGTTTGATGCGACCTTGCTCACCACGCAGGTATTTGCCGCTTAGTACACCTCCGCCCAATGGAGCCCACGGCGTAACCGTCATGCCGTAATGTTTGGCCATAGGTATCAGTTCGCGTTCTGGCGTGCGTTGTATCAGGCTATATTCAACCTGTAAGGCTACAAACTGGCTCCAACCCATCAGCTCGGCCATGGTATTGCCTTTGGCAACCATCCAGGCTGGCGTATCGCTTATGGCTGCATAATTAACCTTGCCCTGGCGAATCAAATCATCCATACCGCGCAGCACTTCGTCTATTGGGGTCAGATCATCCCAGATATGCAGATATAAAATGTCAATGAAATCGGTCTTCAATCGCTTCAGGCTTTCCTCTACACTGCGCATCATATTTTTGCGGTTATTACCCGATGCATTGGGATTGGTCTGATTATCCTTTAAAGAATATTTGGTAGCCAGTACAAAATAATCGCGATCATGACTCTGCATGTATTCGCCAATGATCTTTTCGCTGGTGCCCAGTTTGTATACGTTGGCAGTATCCATGAAATTGCCGCCGGCCTCGGCAAAGGCATCCATTATGGTAAAGCTTGTAGCTTTATCAGCGCCCCAGCCGGCTTCGGTACCAAAGCCCATTGTACCCAGGCATAGTTCTGACACTTTAAGGCCTGAACGGCCCAGTAGTTTGTAGTTCATGGCAGTTGTTTTGAGTTAAAAACAAATCTAAAAAATCGGCCCATATCGGGCGTTACACTTCAAACAATAATTTTTGCCGATGGTTATTTAAATATGAGAATTGTGACGCTACATACTCGCATTAATGTCGATGATTTGTTCAAACGCATACAGGACAATCTAAACACGGATTTTTTCGAGCACAGAAAGGAGCATATCCTCTTTGAAACGGTAAAAACCGGCAACGCGGTCGAGATCTACCAAAATGAACTATATGAAGGCCCGCTGTTTCATATAGAGGTTGATGGTATGTATTTAAAGATCATACACAACGAACATTATGTCGACGACGTAAACTCACTTACCATATTTTCAATTCTAGGCAACTTATTTGAGGGGTTGACGGACGATATCCGTGGGGTGGAAATGGTACAGGAGGGATAGTTTCGCCACATTTGTCATGCTAAGGATCGAAGTATCTGCCGGGCAGTAATTGCAAAGTTCGCAGATTCTTCGCTATGGTCAGAATGACAAAACTTGATAAAAAACAAAAAGGCCCGCATTACTGCGGGCCTTTCCTATTTCTTTAAGCTCTTCGATTATCCTTTAATCCAGCTAAATTTATAATCCAACGTTGGATTTTTCATTCTATCGGCAATGCGCAGCAAACGGTCCGGCAAAGCTACCAGATAGTCGCGTGCTTTCTCGCCCGATTCGCTTAGTCCGCTGACAGATTCGATGTGCCAGTCTTTAATCAGGTCTTTCAGGATGTCAACATAGTCGATAGCAGTGTAGATACCCAAACGCTGCGCAGCATCCGTAAAGTGTCCAAAAGTCTGACCTATCTTTAACCCAACTTCTCTCAGGAAATGCGCAGGCATCACTATTTTCTTACGCATCATATCCTCAAAAGCCAACATCGCTTCGTCAGGGTCAACTTCGAATATCTTTTCGATAAAATATTTGTAGGCTTTGGCATGGCGCATCTCGTCTGACGCTATAACGCCGCACATTTTTGACAACAGGACATCGCCATCCTTTTTAGCCTGCGATGCTACCCTGCGGTGCGACACATTGGTGGCCAGTTCCTGGAATGAGGTATAAATAAAGTTACGATATGGGTCGTGACCGGTACCGATGTCAAAACCATCGGCAATTAAGTATTGGGTAGATACCTCCATGGCGCGCATATCAACGCGGCCAGACAGATATAGATATTTATTCAGCAAATCTCCGTGACGGTTCTCCTCGGCGGTCCAGGCGCGGGTCCATTTCATCCAGCCACCTTCTTCGTTTTTAGAAACGCCTTCAACCATGGTCAGCCATGATTCATAAGTAGGCAACGCCTCCTCGGTGATGGTATCCCCAATTAATACGGCTACGAGGTCATATGAAAGCCCCTGAGCGGTTTCGCGCAGGTCTTTAACCTCATCAAAGAAAGTATCTTTTGTCGAATCGGGTAAGAAATCTGTCGGTTGCCAGATGGTCTCAATAGGCTTCAAGTATTCCTGCATCTTTTCAAGCATGAATTTCTCAATGTGAGCCATTACCTCTTTTCTTTTCTCTTCAAAAAATACCATAGTTATTTATTAATTGACAAAGGTAGTGATTTAAAACATTCTATAATACATCATTTTTACCCGATATATGACAACATTTTTTATGCCATCAGACAGTTAACTGATGATGTATTTCTGTAATTATCAAACCCATATAAAGCAGAAAACCCTTCAAACATATGAATGAAGGGTTTTGAGTAAAATTTGGCACCGACCTACTCTCCCACGTTTTACCGCAGTACCATCGGCTCTGGCGGGCTTAACTTCTCTGTTCGGAATGGGAAGAGGTGGACACCGCCGATATAG
>Ga0157371_10000108_pt1 | contig 126288 bp, 112 predicted proteins | sample C45metaG_FD_113462 | JGI IMG/M metagenome (GOLD analysis project Ga0157371, IMG submission 113462) | Corn rhizosphere microbial communities from Kellogg Biological Station, Michigan, USA - C4-5 metaG | ecosystem: Host-associated > Plants > Roots > Rhizosphere > Soil | place: USA: Michigan...
AATTTTTGATTTGATCTTTCAGAATTGCGGAAATTTCCGCGGCGCGGATATCCATCAGCCAACCTCTTTCAGTGCAAGCTTAAGGGTGGAAAGTTTGGTGCGAAGAGACGTATCGATCTGGCGAGAACCAACCTTGACGATCAGGCCACCGAGGATCGAAGGATCAACGGTAACGGAAACCGTCACATCCTTGCCGGTAACGCTCTTCAGCGCCGCCTTCAGTTCAGTTTCTTGCGCTTCGTCGAGCGCATGTGCCGAGGTGACCTCGGCGGTAATTTCGCCGCGATGGGCAGCAGCAATGGAGCGATAGGCGCGGATCATGCCGGGAACGGCAAACAGACGGCGGTTATTCGCAACGACCTTGAGGAAATTGACAGCAAGACCGGCAAGACCGGCCTTCTCGCAGATTGCGGTGATTGCCTTGAACTGATCCTCGGCGGAAAACACCGGGCTCGCAACCAGACGCTTCAAATCGTCACTTCCATCGAGAAGTGCGCCGAACCTGTCCAGATCGGCTCCAACTGCCTCGACCGCACCCGCTTCCAAAGCAAGCTCGAAAAGCGACGATGCATACCTTTCGGCTACACCGGATGTTCCATGGGAGGTATCTGCCACGGGCACTTTTTCCCTGCTAATCGTCCAAGAACATCAGCGAGGGGGATCCTCCGCATCAAATTCTTGAAATCGTTTCAATTTCCCCGAAAAAGACCGGAATTCCCCCCTGCCTTTTCCCAATTTCGCGGTCCGTCTAGCATAGGACGCCGGGACTCGCAACACGCGTAATAGCGGAAAGCGCCGTTTGGGCAAGGGGGAATGCGTTTAAATTTTCCGATTCCGCCCAGGATGCGCCGCAGGTGCGGCACAAAAGCCAAAAAGCCCGTCTCAGACCAGTCCGAACACGTAGCTCAACGACAGTGCAGACAACAGAAGGTGTACAACCAGAAGTATGAAATTCCGCACTGTTGCGCCTCCATCCGAGAGAATGGAGAGAATGCCGCCGAACACGCTGAGACCGAAAGCCGCACCGAAGGCGAGATAGACCATGGGCTGCGCCAGAAGCAGGGCGGAAGCACCGAGGCCGAGATAAAAACCGGCAAGCGACGAGCGCACAAGCGCGTAACCATCCCGGCGCTCGCCGATCGCCTGCAGACCGAAGGCACGCAGAGTAGCGCCTGGTGCAAACATGAAAAAGAGGCCGATCACGACCGACACCACCGCAGCGCCGAAGGCCAGCTGCTCGCCTAATTCGGCGGGAAAATAAAACTCCATCTCGTTCCCCAAATCATTTTTGCCTGCTGCGTTATGACACGGTCATGACAGCGGGAAAACGTCCCCATTGATAAAGTTCAAAGGAAACTTTGCGGATCGATATCGAGCTGCACATGCACGCTGCCGCGTTCCTTCGGGCCATTGGCCAGAAGCGTTCGAAGGAAGGATTGCATGTCGGAATTGCGCCGCCCATGCACCAGCAGGCGAAAACGGTGCCGGCCGCGGATAAGCGCCAGCGGCGCTTCCGCCGGGCCGAGCAGCATGATGCCCGTAACCTGCGGTGCTGCTGCCCTTAAACCCCGCGCATGGGTTTCGGCCTCCGCACGCGTATCAGCGGAAACGATGATTGAGGCAAGCCGTCCGAAAGGCGGAAGAACGGCTTTTTCCCGCTCCACGATCTCCCTTTCGTAAAAGGCAGATGCATCGCCGGAGACGATTGCCTGCATGACAGGGTGTTGCGGCTGGTAGGTTTGCAACAGGCCGTGGCTTTTCAGCCCGGTTCGCCCGGCGCGACCGGTCACCTGCGAGAGCAGCTGGAACGTTCGCTCCGCTGCGCGCGGATCGCCATTGGCAAGCCCGAGATCGGCGTCGACAATACCGACAAGCGTCATAAGGGGGAAGTTGTGCCCCTTGGCAACCAGCTGCGTGCCGATGACGATGTCCGCCTCTCCCTTGACGATCGCCTCCAGCTCCAGACGCAGCCGCTTGACGCCCATCAGGTCAGAGGAGAGCACGATGGTGCGGGCCTCGGGAAAGTGTTTCTCCACCTCCTCGGCGATCCGCTCTACCCCCGGCCCGCAGGCCACCAGATGATCGAAGGTGCCGCATTCCGGGCAATGGTCCGGCGTCGGCTCGTTGTGACCGCACTGGTGGCATTGCAGTTGATTGCGGAACCGGTGCTCCACCAGCCAGCTCGAACATTGCGGGCACTGGAAACGGTGACCGCAGACCCGGCAGAGCGTCAGCGGCGCGTAACCGCGACGATTGAGAAAGAGCAGGGACTGCTCGCCCTTTTCGATGGTTTTGCCGATGCCGCGCAGGAGAACCGGCGAAAGAAACCCTCCCCTTTCCGGCGGATGGCGACGCATATCGATCAGATGCAGATCGGGCATCGCCGCATCGCCGAAGCGCGTATGCAGATGGATGGTGTTATAGCGGCCAGAACTGCCGTTGACCTGGCTTTCCACTGACGGCGTGGCGGAGACCAGCACCACCGGGAAATCCCCGATCCGGGCTCTGACGACCGCCATGTCGCGGGCGTTGTAAAAGACGCGGTCTTCCTGCTTGTAGGCCGGGTCATGCTCCTCATCGACGATGATGAGGCCGAGATTGTCGAAGGGAAGGAACAGCGCCGAGCGCGCGCCGGCCACCACCTTCACCTCACCCGTCACCGCCTGTCGCCAGACCTTTTCGCGCATGCGCGGCGACAGGTCAGAATGCCATTCCGCCGGCTTGGCGCCGAAGCGGTCGTGAAAGCGATCCAGGAAGGCCGCCGTCAGCGCGATTTCCGGCAACAGGATGAGGACCTGCTTGCCTTGTCGCAGCGTTTCCGCCACCGCCTCGAAATAGACCTCGGTTTTGCCGGAGCCGGTCACACCATCAATCAGTGAAACATGGAAACCACCCTTGCGCACATCGTCGAGAATTTCCGATGCCGCCTGTTTCTGCGGGCCTTCCAGTCGCGGCTCGGCATAGTCAGGATCAGGCTCGGCCACAACGGGCGGCGCGGGCAGAAAAACCGTCTCGAATACGCCCTGCTTGACCAGACCATCGACAACGCTGGTAGAAACGCCGGCGGCATGGGCAAGGCCACTCTTCGTCCAGCCATGGCCCTCGGCCGCCAGTTCCATCACTCTCTCGCGGGCGGGAGTAAGCCGCTCCGGCCTGCCTTCGGTCAGCCGCAGCCCCTCGATCATAGGCTCGGGATCGAAGGCGGCGGGCGCGCGTAGGGCCATGCGCGCCACAAGGCCGGGCGGAGAAAGCGTGTAGGCGGCAACCCAGTCGATGAAGCGCCGCATTTCCGCTTTCAGCGGCGGGCACTCGAAACTCTTGGTGATGGGCCGCAGCTTTTTCGGATCGACGCTCTTCTCTCCTGCATCGTCCCACACCACGCCGAAGACCTGCCGTGGTCCAAGCGGCACCTGAACGATGGAGCCGGTCTCCACCATCATATCGTCAGGCACGGCATAACTGTAGGGTCCAGGCGCCGGCATCGGCACGAGAACGGGCACCGTGCGCGTGAGCGACGGCGGGTCGAACAGAGCCCCAAACAGATCGGACGAATCTTTTGCCATGATGTGGCGAACATGCCCCGGCGGAATGAAAAAGGAAACCGCCCGGATGTAATGGCTGACCCCGGTAAAGTCCACGCCAGATGCAAAGCCCAGGCGCGAGCCTTAACCAAATACTGACCATAAGGGCATAGCGTTGGGAGAGGAATGGAGCGCCCCGTGACCGAAATTCTGACTTTTGCCACACCCGATCTCTTGAACGAGCGCCAATCCTGGCTTGCCGCGATTGCCGGTGAACGCCGCCTTGCGAACAATACCGTCGAGGCCTACGAGCGCGACACTCGCCAGTTTTTGACATTCCTCACCGGTTACATCGGCAAGCCAGCTTCAATCGCCGATATCGCCGATCTGCGCCCGGTCGATCTTCGCGCCTTTCTGGCCAGTCGTCGCAGGGAAGGCGCCGGCGCACGCTCGCTGGGGCGGCATCTGGCGGGCCTGCGTTCCTTTCTCCACTATCTGCAAAAGAAAGGTCTGGTGAATGCGGCCGGGGCCACCGCCATGCGCTCGCCGAAACAGCCGAAATCTCTGCCGAAACCGCTGACGGACCGGCAGGCGCTGAAAATAACCACCACCGAGGCGCAATTGAATGAAGAGCCGTGGATTGCCGCCCGTAACGCTGCGGTTCTCTCGCTTCTTTATGGCTGCGGTCTTCGCATCTCCGAGGCGCTCGGGTTGGCTCCGGCCGATTTCACGCCCGACGCCCGCAGCCTTCGCATCACCGGCAAAGGCAACAAGACCCGGATGGTGCCTTTGCTGGCGGTGGTAACGGAAGCGGTTGAGGCCTACAAAAAGCTCTGCCCCTATCATCTGGCTGCCGACCAGCCGCTATTCCTCGGCGCGCGCGGCGGCAAGCTGCAACCTGCCATCATCCAGCGCGAGATGCAGAAGTTGCGTGGCGCTTTCGGCCTGCCGGAAAACGCCACACCGCATGCGCTGCGCCACTCCTTCGCCACCCATCTACTGGCCGGCGGCGGCGACCTGCGCACCATTCAGGAACTGCTCGGCCATGCCAGCCTCTCCACCACGCAGATCTATACCGGCGTCGATACCGCAAGATTGCTGGAAATCTACGATAATGCCCACCCGCGCGCATGAAGCAGGAAATGCTTAACCATAGTCATTAATCAGACGTCCAAGCCGCCGTTCTATAAGTGGACTAGAACCGGATGGTACCTATGCAAAGCCTGATAAAGCCACAAAATCTCACCGCCACCCTGATGGGCAAGACCGGCGACACCCTGCTCTGGTTGCTCGCCGCGCTGCACGTCACTGCTGTCGCAATCCTCTTCGCAACGTTGCTATCGTTGGGTGAGGCGCAAGCCGCCGAACAGGAGATAAGCTGCACGGGCAGCGATATTCTCGTGGAGATGCGCAAGAGCGACCCGCGGGGCTTCGCGAAGATCGAACAGGAAGCGGCAGCTATCCCGAACGGCAAGGGCAACTTCTGGCGCATCGAAAAAGCTGGAACGGCGCCGTCCTTTCTTCTCGGCACCATGCATGTCACCGATCCACGTGTTCTTGGCATGCCAGCCGCCGCAACACCCGCGTTTGAAAAAGCCGCGACGGTCATCGTGGAATCGGACGAAATCGTCGATGACAAGAAAATTGCGGCATCGCTGCTGACAAGACCCGACCTCACCATGTTTCTGGACGGCAAGTCGATCACCGACATCCTGTCACCCGAAAATGTCGCACGCCTTGAAAAGGGTCTTAAGGAGCGCGGCATTCCGCTGAGTGCCGTTTCGCGCATGAAGCCATGGATGCTGTCGAGTTTCGTCGCCCTTCCCGCCTGCGAATTTGCCCGCAAGGCCACTGGCCTGTCTTTCCTGGATAAGAAGCTCGCTGAAGATGCGGTCGCGGACGGAAAGCATCTTGTCGGGCTGGAGACCATGGTGGAGCAGCTTGCGGCCATGTCTGAGCTGCCAATGGAATTTCATCTGCAGGCGCTGATCGAAACGCTCGAATTGGGCGACCGCATGGATGACATCATGACGACAATGACCGATCTTTATGTCAGCGGTGATATCGGCATGACCATGCCTATGCTGAAGAGCATCGATCCCAAGAAAGCGTCTGAAAATGACCAGGGCTACGCCGCCTTCGAGCAACGCATCATCACCGATCGCAACCACGTCATGGCGGAGCAATCGGCCCCTGAGCTTGCCAAAGGCAATGTCTTCATGGCCGTCGGCGCTTTGCACCTGCCGGGCGAAGAAGGCGTAATTGAACTCCTGCGTGCGCAGGGCTTTACCCTCACACGGGTCGACTGATCCACTCGTCTCCGGTCTTGACGGGGCGGACATTGGCGCAAAACGGCCGCATCGTCGCCGGCACGATGCGACGATGAAACGGCCCGACGACGAAAAGATAGAGACGCCCGAACAGGTTCTTGCGCCGGACGATAGTCGTGACCTTCACGATCTGCCGACCAGGCTCCTGTTCCACATCGACGACGATACGGAAATCGAGATGGTTGTCGTCAAAGCCGAGCACGGTCCGGTCCGCAGTAGACGACAGCACTGGAAATCCGCCCGCCGAAGTACCCGCCGCCAGCTCGACCGTTCTGAGACCGAAAAGCGATACGAGACGGTTTCGAAGCGCCATAAGGCCGCTGATCCATGCCGGAGGATGATCGAGGAGAAGTCTGCTCACATCGAGTGAACTCGATGCGGCCGTCACCATCTCTCCTTCAAAGCAATCCCGCCAGTCCGCGCCCGGCAATATGTCTTCGCTATCCCGCATCCCATAACCTCATTGCCGCCTTGTGTGGCGAGGCTCATCATCACTATTTCCGATCATCCGGGAACGTGACAAACCGCCGCTAATGGCAATTCGAGCGGGTTTAGCTTCAGAAAATACGAAGAGACAGAGAGATAGAGCGTTTTCGCTTTTGGAAAAGCGGGAGTGCTTTAGCCGTGCGTCATACGCTTCAGGACATTGGTGCGCCAGTAGAACTGGTGAACCAGAACTGCGGCGACGTGGCCGGCGATCAACACCCACATCAGCCCCTTGAACGGCCCGGAATGCAATTCTCCTGCTACTCGCGCGCCGAAATAATAGGCCGCAATGCCCGACAATGGCAGGGCAAAAAACAGCGCGTAAAAGGTGAAATGCGCGACCTTCGCGGCGATTTGAGAAGCGCGCGGTTCATTAGCGGGATGCGGCGGCACCCCCTGGAAAAACCGCAGACAGAGGCGCAGAACCGCAAGGGACAGGACGGCAAAGCCGACATACGCGTGAATATTGGCCGAGGAGATCTGGTCCGGCGTCAGCGTTTCACCCCGCCGCATCAACCGATACGCATGGGCCATGCCGTCCGGAAACAACAGGTTGAAGAAGATCAGAAGCGCCATCGTCCAGTGAAGGATACGCTGCGGAACGGAGAAGGAAACTTGAGTGGAGGACGCCATTTTATTGCCTTTTATCAAAAGGTTAGACAGGCTATGGCGCAACTATGCTGAACCCCGGCCTGCATTGCAAGCCGGGGTTCCATTCATGGCTGAAATTTAATATTGGCTACAATCACATATGGATCGGCTTGAAGAAAGTCGCCAGCGCCGCTTCCTTCACCGCTTCCGACATGGTCGGATGCGCATGGCAGGTGCGGCCGAGATCTTCCGAGGAACCACCGAATTCCATAAGCACGGTGATCTCGTGGATCATTTCGCCAGCGCCGAAACCAACGATATGGCCGCCGAGAACCCGGTCGGTTTCCTTGTCAGCAAGGATCTTCACGAACCCATCAGTCACCTGCATGGCGCGGGCGCGACCATTGGCGGTGAAGGGGAACTTGCCGACCTTGTAGGCGACACCAGCGGCCTTCAGTTCTTCTTCCGTCTTGCCGACGGAAGCGACTTCCGGCTGCGTATAGACCACGGCCGGAATGACATCGTAGTTCACATGGCCGCGCTGGCCGGCGAGAATTTCCGCAAGAGCGACGCCCTCGTCTTCCGCCTTATGTGCCAGCATCGGGCCCTTCACCACGTCGCCGATGGCGTAGATGCCATCCACATTGGTCTTGAAGTGGCCGTCGATTTCGACACGGCCGCGGCCGTCGAGCACGACACCGGCTTCCGCAAGACCGAGACCCTCGGTGTAGGGCTTGCGACCGGTGGAGATCAGCACAACGTTGGCTTCCAGCGTTTCAGCCGCGCCACCCTTGACCGGCTCGAACACCACCTTTGCGCCGGTTCCCGTCTTTTCAACGCCCGTCACCTTGGCACCGAGCTTGAAATCGAGACCCTGCTTGGCGAGCAGACGCTGAGCCTGCTTGGAGACTTCGCTATCCATGCCGCCGAGAATGGTGTCGAGATATTCGACGACGGTGACCTTCGCGCCAAGACGCGACCAGACCGAACCAAGCTCGAGGCCGATGACACCGCCGCCCACCACGATGAGCTTTTCCGGAACCTTGGAGAGCGCAATCGCGCCGGTGGAGGAAACGATGACGCTTTCATCGATATCCACCTGGACGCCGGGAATACCAGCAACATCAGAACCGGTGGCGATGACGATGTTCTTGGCTTCGATTTCCTGGCTCTCGCCCTTGTCATTGGTGACGGAGACCTTGCCGGCGGATACAACCTTACCCGTGCCCTGGAAGGCATCGATCTTGTTCTTCTTGAACAGGAAGGCAACGCCGTCGACATTGGCTTTCACCACGCTGTCCTTGTGCCCCATCATCTTCTCGAGGTTCAGCTTCGGAGCGGCGACTTCGATACCAAGCGTATCAACGCCATGGGCCACATGCGCGAAGGTTTCGGAAGCGTGCAGCAATGCCTTGGAAGGAATGCAGCCGACATTGAGGCAGGTGCCGCCATAGGTCGCGCGCTTTTCGATCACTGCGACCTTCAAGCCAAGCTGTGCCGCCTTGACCGCGCAAACATAACCGCCGGGACCCGTACCGATTACCACTACATCATATGCCATGTTTCTGTTCCTGATTGATTGCGGGCAGGATTGTGAACCGCCCTGCTTCCGTTTGACCTGAAACTCAGGCCGCTTTTTCCGTTGCGAGTTTTATACCGAGAGCGATGAAGACCACGCCACTGGTGCGGTCGATCCATTGGCTGGCGCGCTGAAAAGCTGCGCGCATGCGAGGCGTCGTCATGAACAGGCTGACGCCGACGAACCACAGGATAAGGCAGCTTGCCATGACGAGCCCATATCCGAACTTGATGCCAACAGGCGTATGCGCGTGAACTACCGTCGAAAAGATCGACAGGAAGAAAAACACCGGTTTGGGGTTGAGCGCGTTGGCGGCAAAACCGAGCGTGAAGGCCTTCAATGCAGTCTGGCCGCTTCTTGCCCGAACGCCATCTTCGCCTTCCGCAGCCGGCAATTCGGTCTTGCCTGCGCGCAGCGCCTTGATGCCGATATAGATCAGATAGGCAACACCCAACCACTTGACGATGTTGAAGAGATAGATCGACTGGGAAATGATGAGACCAAGTCCAAGGATCGTATAGGTGACGTGGAACATCAGGGATGTGCCAACACCGAAGCTGGTGATGATGGCCTGCTTGCGCCCATGCACCATGGCCTGACGCATGACCATCGCCAGATCGGCGCCGGGAGAAACGATCGCGAAAAAGAAAATCGCCATCAGGGATGCAAGTTCGATCAGATACTGATGCATGGGAAAATCAACCTCTAAAACATCAACACGAAAAGCATCAGCCCAAGACCGAGCATCGAACCGAGCCAGACCAGCGAGCGGATATAGGGCACACCAGCGAGATAAAGTGGAATATAGACCACCCGGCAGATCAGCCAGAGCAAAGCGCCGGTGAAGGCCAGCCCGGACGGATCGCCGGCCATGATGACACCGAAGGCGAGCGCAATGAAAGCGGGATAGGTCTCGCGAAAATTCGCCGAGGCACGCGCGGCGCGTCCGGCAACCCTGCCCTGCGGCTTCTTTTCAGCATCCCGCGGACCGGCATTCCAGTCCAGCCCGAATTCCCGCGTTGCCGTCATTCCCTGCAGCGCAATGTGGGCGGCCAGCAGCAGGACGCTGAGCCCGATCAGCGGCAAAAAGGGTGACGCGGCAAGAAATGTCGGCTGCACTTTCGCTCTCCTGATGGCATTTCAGCGGGATCGACTTGGAACCCCGCTGAAACGAAAAGCAAGACCGATCAGAGATCGAGAACCAGACGTTCCGGATCTTCGAGGCTTTCCTTGACGCGAACGAGGAAGGTCACGGCTTCCTTGCCGTCAACGATACGGTGATCGTAGGAGAGCGCAAGATACATCATCGGACGGATGACGACCTGACCACCGATGGCGACCGGACGCTCCTGGATCTTGTGCATGCCGAGGATGCCCGACTGCGGCGCATTAAGGATCGGCGAGGACATCAGCGAACCGTAGACGCCGCCATTGGTGATGGTGAAGGTGCCGCCCTGCATGTCGGCCATGCCGAGCGAACCGTCGCGCGCTGCCTTGGCGAGACGGCCGAGTTCCTTTTCGACACCAGCGATGGAGAGCTGGTCGGCATCGCGAATGACCGGAACGACGAGACCCTTGTCGGTGCCGACAGCCATGCCGACGTGACAATAGTTCTTGTAGATGATGTCCGTGCCGTCGATTTCAGCGTTAACCGCGGGCAGTTCCTTCAGCGCGTGGGTCACGGCCTTGGTGAAGAAGCCCATGAAGCCGAGCTTGACGCCGTGCTTCTTCTCGAAAACGTCCTTGTAGCGGTTGCGCAGATCCATGACGGCGCTCATGTCCACCTCGTTATAGGTGGTCAGCATGGCGGCCGTGTTCTGTGCATCCTTGAGGCGACGTGCGATCGTCTGGCGCAGGCGGGTCATCTTGACGCGCTCTTCGCGAACCTGATCCTGCTCGGCCGAAACCGGACGGGGAGCAGCAGCAGCGACTGGAGCGGCGGCAGGTGCCGAAACACCCTTGGCAACAGCGGCGAGAACGTCGCCCTTCAGAACCTGGCCACGCTTGCCCGAACCGTCGACCTGATCGGCGGAAAGGTTGTTTTCAGCGAGCAGTTTGCCGGCGGCAGGTGCCGGCGGCATGGCGCTTCCAGCCGGAGCGGCGGCCACGGCTGCGGCAGGTGCCGGTGCAGCAGCAGGCGCAGCAGGCTTTGCCGCGGGTGCAGAAGTTGCAGCGCCGGCAGCACCTTCGGCGATCTGGCCAAGAAGGGCGTCGAGACCGACGGTTTCGCCGTTCTGCACGACGATTTCGGTCAGCACGCCGGAGGCGGGCGCCGGAACTTCGACGGTAACCTTGTCGGTTTCGAGTTCAACGAGAGGTTCGTCGGCCTTGACGGTATCGCCGACCTTCTTGAACCAGGTGCCGACGGTCGCTTCGCTGACGGATTCGCCGAGGGTTGGTACGCGGATTTCAGTGGCCATGATCTAGTTCCGTTATTCGGGTGTCTTTTTTGCGGGGCGATGCGGGAGAGTTCTCACTCTCCCAGCGCGTCTTCCAGGAACGCAGCAAGCTGCGCCAGATGCTTGGACATCAGGCCGGTCGCCGGAGAGGCGGCAGCCGGACGGCCCGTGTAACGGACCTTCTGGTACTTGGCGTCGATATGCGCCAGAACCCATTCAAGGTAGGGATCGATGAACGACCACGCACCCATGTTCTTCGGCTCTTCCTGGCACCAGACCATTTCCGCGTTACGGAAACGGGAAAGCTCGTTGATGAGTGCCTTGGCCGGGAACGGATAGAGCTGTTCGACACGCAGCAGGTAGATGTCGTCGATACCGCGCTTTTCACGCTCCTCGAGCAGATCGTAATAGACCTTGCCCGTGCACATGACGACGCGGCGGATCTTCGAATCCTTCTGCAGCTTGATCGGACCATCCTTGATGACCTCCGCATCGTCCCACAGGAGACGGTGGAAGGAGGACTCGCCTGCAAGCTCCGCAAGCGACGAGGTGGCGCGCTTGTGACGCAGCAGGGACTTCGGCGTCATCAGGATGAGCGGCTTGCGGAAGTCACGCTTCATCTGACGGCGCAGGATATGGAAGTAGTTAGCCGGCGTCGTAACGTTGGCAACCTGCATGTTGTCCTCGGCGCACATCTGCAACCAGCGTTCCAGACGGGCGGACGAATGTTCCGGACCCTGACCTTCATAACCATGCGGCAGGAGGCAGACGAGACCGGACATGCGCAGCCACTTGCGTTCACCCGAAGAGATGAACTGGTCGAACACAACCTGGGCGCCGTTGGCGAAGTCGCCGAACTGGGCTTCCCAGAGCGTCAGTGCATTCGGGCGGGCAAGCGAATAGCCATATTCGAAACCAAGAACCGCTTCTTCCGAAAGCATCGAGTTGATGACTTCGTAGCGGGCCTGCGTCGGCGAAAGATTGGCAAGCGGGATGTAACGCTCTTCTGTCTCCTGATCATAGAGAACCGAGTGGCGCTGCGAGAAGGTGCCGCGTTCGCAGTCCTGACCGGACAGACGAATCTTGTGGCCGTCTACGACCAGCGAACCGAAGGCCAGAGCCTCAGCCATCGCCCAGTCCAGCCCCTCACCGGTCTCGACCATCTGAGCACGGTTTTCCATGAAGCGCTGGATCGTGCGGTGTGCGCTGAAGCCTTCCGGAATGGTCGACAGCTTCTTGCCGATTTCTTTCAGCTGCTTCATCGGCACGCCGGTCTTGCCACGACGCTGCTCATCGGCATTGTCGGCGGCGCGCAGACCGGACCACTGACCATCCAGCCAGTCGGCCTTGTTCGGCTTGTAGGACTGGCCTGCCTCGAACTCCTGTTCGAGATGGGCGCGCCAATCGGCCTTGATCTTCTCGAAGTCGCCTTCGGTGATCAGACCTTCCGCAATCAGGCGGTCGGCATAGATGCGGGCGACAGTCTTGTGGCCACGGATGACCTTGTACATCTTCGGCTGCGTGAACGCAGGCTCGTCGCCTTCGTTATGGCCGAAGCGACGGTAACAGAACATGTCGATGACGACAGGCTTGTGGAACTTCATGCGGTATTCGGTTGCAACCTTTGCCGCATAAACCACCGCTTCCGGATCATCACCGTTAACGTGGAAGATCGGCGCCTCGATCATCTTGGCAACGTCGGACGGATAGGGCGACGAGCGCGAGAAGGCCGGGTTCGTCGTGAAGCCGATCTGGTTGTTGATGATGAAGTGCATGGTACCAGCAACGCGGTGACCGCGCAGGCCGGAGAGGCCGAGAATTTCGGCAACCACGCCCTGACCCGCAAAAGCGGCATCGCCGTGCAACAGGAGCGGCAGCACCTTGGCGCGTTCCGACAGCGGAATGATGTCGCCGTCCCACGTCTTGGCAAGCTGGTCCTGCTTGGCGCGGGCCTTGCCCATGACGACAGGGTTGACGATTTCAAGGTGCGACGGGTTGGCCGTCAGCGAGAGGTGAACCTTGTTGCCGTCGAATTCGCGGTCTGAGGAGGCACCGAGATGGTACTTCACGTCACCGGAACCTTCGACGTCATCAGGCTTGAACGAACCGCCCTTGAACTCGTGGAACACGGCGCGGTGCGGCTTGCCCATCACGTTGGTCAGAACGTTCAGGCGGCCGCGGTGAGCCATGCCGAGCACGACTTCTTCCAGACCGTCCTGGCCGCCGCGCTTGATGATCTGCTCAAGTGCCGGGATCAGCGATTCACCGCCATCGAGGCCGAAACGCTTGGTGCCCTTGAAACGCACATCGAGGAACTGCTCGTAGCCTTCGGCTTCGACGAGCTTGGACAGAATGGCCTTCTTGCCTTCCGGCGTGAAGTCCACACCCTTGTCCGGACCTTCGATGCGTTCCTGGATCCAGCCTTTTTCTTCCGGGTTGGACATATGCATGAATTCGACGCCGAGCGTCGAGCAATAGGTGCGCTCGAGAATATCGACCATTTCGCGCACGGTCGCGTATTCGAGACCGAGGACGTTATCGATGAAAATCTTGCGGTCGTAGTCGCTTTCCTCGAAGCCATAGGATTTCGGCGAAAGCTCGTTATAGTCCTCAACGGCGCTGGCGATGCCAAGCGGGTCGAGCTTGGCGTGCAGATGGCCACGCATGCGGTAGGCGCGGATCATCATGATGGCGCGGACGCTGTCACGGGTCGCCTGAAGCACTTCGGCCGGGCTGACGGCCTTGCCGGTATCGGCGCTCTTGGCCTCGGCTTTCGCCTGAACCTTCTTCTCGATGGCCTTCTCGACCGTAGCCCAGTTGCCATCAAGCGCGGATACCAGGTCGCCGTTTGCCGGGATCGGCCAGTTGGAGCGCTTCCAGGAGGCGCCCTTGGCTGCCTTCTTCACGTCTTCCGGATTGTCGGACAACGCCTTGAAGAAGCTCTGCCACTCCGGCGACACGGAAGAGGGATCCTCTTCGTACCGGGCATAGAGCTGCTCGATATAGGCTGCATTCGCGCCGTCCAGAAACGACGTGATCTGAAACTGCTCGTTCGCTTCTTGCCTTGCCATTGTGTTCTTGCGGACTTGTCCGTCCGCCTCCTCGATGCCGTTAGGGCCGTTTATCGGCCTGCCGCTTGATTATTGCTGTCTGCCGCCGGGGCGGCATGCCGTCTGTCTGTCGTTCTTTGCGGCTTCGGGCAGCGTGGCGTTAAAGCCGCACCGCCCGTTACCGGTCTCATATGGTCTCAGCCCTTGAGGACTTCAACCAGCGTCTTGCCGAGGCGCGCCGGGGAAGGCGATACCTTGATGCCTGCAGCTTCCATTGCCGCGATCTTCGATTCCGCATCGCCCTTGCCGCCGGAAACGACAGCGCCGGCGTGGCCCATGGTGCGGCCCTTCGGAGCCGTACGGCCCGCGATAAAGCCAGCCATCGGCTTCTTGCGGCCCTTCTTGGCTTCGTCGATCAGGAACTGTGCCGCATCTTCTTCAGCCGAACCGCCGATTTCGCCGATCATGATGATCGACTGCGTGGCTTCGTCGGCCAGGAACATTTCCAGCACGTCGATGAACTCGGTGCCCTTGACCGGGTCGCCGCCGATGCCGACAGCCGTCGTCTGGCCGAGGCCTTCGTTGGATGTCTGGAATACGGCTTCATAGGTCAGCGTGCCGGAGCGCGAAACGATACCGACCGAACCCTTGCGGAAGATAGAGCCCGGCATGATGCCGATCTTGCATTCTTCAGGCGTCATGATGCCCGGGCAGTTGGGGCCGAGCAGGCGCGAGTTCGAACGGTCGAGGCGAGCCTTGACGCGCACCATGTCCATCACCGGAATACCTTCGGTGATGCAGGTGATGAAGGGGATCTCAGCCTCGATGGCTTCGATGATGGCGTCGGCTGCACCTGCCGGCGGAACATAGATCACGGATGCGTCTGCACCGGTCTTTTCCTTGGCTTCGGCAACCGTTGCGAAGATCGGCAGGCTTTCGCCCTTGGAGCCGGTCCAGGTTTCGCCACCCTTCTTCGGGTGAATACCACCGACCATCTGCGTGCCGTAATAAGCAAGCGCCTGTTCGGTGTGGAAGGTACCGGTCTTGCCGGTCAGACCCTGAACGAGGATCTTGGTGTCTTTATTAACAAGAATAGACATTATTTCCGGTCCCTCAATTAGCCGTTGATCGCCGCGACGATCTTCTTGGCTGCGTCGTCCAGGTCGTCAGCAGCCGTAATCGCAAGGCCCGATTCGTTCAGGAGCTTCTTGCCAAGTTCGACGTTGGTGCCTTCGAGGCGAACAACGAGCGGAACCTGCAAACCGACTTCCTTCACCGCGGCGATAACACCTTCGGCGATGACGTCGCACTTCATGATACCGCCGAAGATGTTGACGAGGATACCCTCGACCTTCGGGTCAGCAGTGATGATCTTGAAAGCTGCAGCAACCTTCTCCTTGCCAGCGCCGCCGCCGACGTCACAGAAGTTTGCCGGCTCCTTGCCGTAAAGCTTGATGATGTCCATCGTCGCCATAGCGAGACCGGCACCATTGACCATGCAGCCGATGTTGCCATCGAGCGCAACGTAAGCGAGGTCCCACTTGGAGGCTTCGATTTCCTTGGCGTCTTCTTCGGTCTCGTCGCGCAGCGCCTTGACGTCGTCATGGCGGAACAGCGCGTTGCCGTCGAAGGACATCTTGGCGTCGAGAACGCGCAGATGACCGTTTTCCATGACGATCAACGGGTTAACCTCGAGGAGAGCCATGTCCTTCTCGTTGAAGGCCTTGTAGAGGATCGGGAACAGCGCCTTGGCGTCTTCCGCAGCAACACCCTCAAGCTCGAGCGCCTTGGAGATCGCAGCAACGTCGGCGTCGCTCACACCCTTTTCCGGGTCGATGGCGATGGTGTGGATCTTCTCGGGCGTGTCGTGGGCAACAGCTTCGATATCCATGCCGCCTTCGGTGGAAACCACGAAAGCAACGCGACCGACCGAGCGATCGACCAGCAGCGAGCAGTAAAGCTCGCGAGCGATATCCGCGCCGTCTTCGATGTAAAGGCGGTTGACCTGCTTGCCGGCATCGCCCGTCTGCGCCGTTACCAGCGTGTTGCCGAGCATATCCTTGGAGTGGGAAACGACTTCTTCAATCGTCTTTGCGAGACGGACGCCACCCTTAGCATCGGGGCCAAGTTCCTTGAACTTGCCCTTGCCGCGGCCGCCAGCGTGAATCTGGCTCTTGACGACGTAGAGCGGGCCGGGAAGCTGCTTTGCGGCGGCTTCGGCTTCTTCGACCTTGAGGATGGCGACGCCTTCAGCGACCGGCGCACCATAGCCCTTCAGAAGAGCCTTGGCCTGATATTCGTGAATATTCATGGAATAATCCCTGTTTGGAGCCGCTTGAAGCGCCCTGCATCCTTATCTGACGCAGGGCGCTTCAAGCTGTTGAATCTACGCATCGTGCCTTGCAAAAATCCAATCCGGTTTTGCGCCGATGCGTCAGGCTATTACTTCAGCGACGGAGCGATGTTGATGCAGGCTTCGCAAAGACCGGCAACAGCGCCGACGGACTTCTGGAAGGCGGCTTCTTCATCCTTGTTCAGCTCGATCTCGATGATGCGCTCGATACCACCGGCGCCGATGATGGTGGGCACGCCGACATACATATCGTCCACGCCGTACTGGCCCGACAGATGGGCAGCCGCGGGCAGAACGCGCTTCTTGTCCTTGAGGTAGGATTCAGCCATTTCGATCGCCGAAGCGGCTGGCGCGTAATAGGCCGAGCCGGTCTTCAGCAGGCCGACGATTTCCGCACCGCCGTCGCGGGTGCGCTGGATGATCTCTTCGAGACGCTCGGCGGTGAGCCAGCCCATCTTGACGAGATCGGTCAGCGGAATGCCGCCAACGGTGGAGTAACGCGCCAAAGGCACCATCGTATCGCCATGGCCGCCGAGAACGAATGCCGTTACGTCCTGAACCGAAACGTTGAACTCTTCGGCGAGGAACAGGCGGAAGCGAGCGCTGTCGAGAACGCCGGCCATGCCGACGACCTTGTTCTTCGGAAGACCGGAGAACTTCTGAAGCGCCCAGACCATGGCGTCCAGCGGGTTGGTGATGCAGATGACGAAAGCGTTCGGGGCATATTTCTTGATGCCGGCGCCGACCTGCTCCATGACCTTGAGATTGATGCCGAGAAGATCGTCGCGGCTCATGCCGGGCTTGCGGGCGACGCCTGCGGTGACGATGCAGACATCAGCGCCTTCGATGGCAGCGTAGTCGGACGCGCCAGTGAGCTTGGCATTGAAACCTTCAACCGGCCCGGACTGGGCAATATCCAGACCTTTGCCCTGCGGGATGCCGTCGGCAATATCGAAGAGGACGATATCGCCCAGTTCCTTCAGGCTGGCGAGATGCGCCAGCGTGCCGCCGATCATGCCAGAACCAATAAGTGCAATCTTTTTGCGAGCCATCGAATGCTTCCTCTAGAGCTTCAATTCAATTTCACCACGCCACCGGCAGCCAAATTGTCGCACTTCGATTAGCCCCATTGACCAAAATTGGCAACAGATTCTTTTGGCATGAATATTTTCAATCGTTTAGATCATTATTTTCTTACGTAAACGTAAGAGAATGCGTCACGAAAGTGTCAAACTTTCTGCCGTTTTTCATGGTGGAGCACCAGATAATCTGCACTGCGCATCTCAAACAGGCGCGAGGCGGTGCGATCGAACTCGAAACCTTCGGTGCCCTTGCGCTTGCCGAGCAGGTCTTCGGGCATGGCCGCAGCGGAGGCGAAGAGGCGGACGCTGTGATCGTACAGCGCGTCTATGAGAATGATAAAACGCTTGGTTTCGTTCCGTTTGTCGGCATTGAGAAACGGGATGTGGTCGATGAAGACTGTATCGAAACGATTGGCTATCGCGAGAAAATCAGAAGCGCCGAGCGGCTTTTCGCAAAGGTCGGAGAAGGAAAAGCGGGCCACACGGCCGCTGGCGCGCGGCACCAGAATGGAACGGCCCTTCATCGGTATTTCAGTTGGCGCGACAAGGTGGCCACCGGTCATGTGCCGCCAGGCCATATCCATCGCCTGATCCGCCGCACCGTCGAGTGGCGTGACATAGACCGGCAGGCTTTCCAGCTTTTCCATGCGGTAATCGGTGGGACTGTCCAGCGTCACCACTTCCACATGCTTCTTCAGCAAATCGACAAAGGGCAGAAACAGGCCGCGATTAAGCCCGTCCTTGTAAAGATTGTCGGGCACAACATTGGACGTTGTTACCAGTGTGCAGCCATTGGCAAAAAGCTCGCTGAACAGCCGGGCGAGGATCATCGCATCGGCAATATCCGTGACGGTGAACTCATCGAAGCAAAGAAGCTCCGCTTCCGCCAGAAGCTGGGCTGCCACTGGAGGAATGGGATCGGCCTGCTTGGTTTCGCCATTCTTGAGCTTCTGCCGATGCGCGTGCACGCGATTATGGACATCAGCCATGAATTCGTGAAAATGGCAGCGCCGTTTGGAAGAGACGGGCGCCATCTCGTAGAACATGTCCATCAGCATCGTCTTGCCGCGTCCAACGCTGCCATGGACATACAGTCCCTTGACGAAGGCGGCCGGGCCAGCCTTGCGAGCGAACATCCAGCCGAGTGCGCTTTTTTTCCTGGCGGGTTTGCGCGCTTTCAAATCGGCAAGGATACGGTCGAGGTGGGCCGCAACGCCGCGTTGCGCGGCATCCGCCTGCAAGGTGCCAGCTGCCGTCAATGCGTTGAGCTGTTCAACGACACTATGGTTGTAGTCAGGCAATGGCTTCATGGAAAAGCGCCCCGGTCGCGGACGGACGCCCGCGACGAATGGAATGGCTTGAAACAGGCGAGGCGATCCGGATGCACCGGAGATGCTCTATCGGCTGAGGCTCAGCGGCTGGCCGCTATTCGTCGTGCCGTCAAAACGCGCATCGGCGCTCTTGTAGACGCGGCCGATCGTATCGCCGGAACGGTTCTTGAAGAGGACCATCTTGCCGGACACTTCCCATGACCCCATCGCCGTGAGTTCGCCGGAGCAGCCACGCGTGCCGCCACGAGAACCGCTGCCGAGATTGGTAAGCGTCAGGAACATGTCGCAATTGGCGCCGCCATTGGAAACGCGCCAGTTGCCAACCATGGATTCCTTGGTGACATCAAGCGCCGTTGTCGGCGGAGCGGCAGACGCCATATCAGTGCCGCCAGGCGTCGCAGAAGCGGGTGCTGACGGGAACTGACTGCCGGAAGCACCACCGGGTGGCGGCAGGGCGCCAGACTGAACGGAGGGAACCGGCTGTGCCTGCAACGGCGGCGTATAACCGGGATTGTTGCTGGTGTTGTTGTTGTAATCGTAGGAGGTACGTTGGCAACCGGCCAGGCTCATTACAACCGCAAGACCCGTCACCACATATCTGAATTGCATATCAAGCTCCCGATTCTCTCGCTTCCGGAAAGACCATGATCAAACAAGAAGGCTGAATTATTACCAAAGCCTTATCTTGCGCAAGCGATGGCTGGGATAATTACCATTTCGGTCGATTTTTACCGAAATTTCCCGCGCCCGGTTGTAAAAAAGGGCCGCGGTCCAAACCGCGGCCCGATAGATTTTCTGTCCAAACGAATCGTCTTCAGACGCGACGCTCGACCATCATCTTCTTGATTTCCGCGATCGCCTTGGCCGGGTTGAGACCCTTCGGGCAAGCCTGCGCGCAGTTCATGATGGTGTGGCAGCGATAAAGACGGAACGGATCTTCGAGATCATCAAGACGTTCGCCGGTCGCTTCGTCGCGGCTGTCGATCAGCCAGCGATAGGCTTGCAGCAGAACGGCGGGGCCGAGGTAACGGTCGCCGTTCCACCAGTAGCTGGGACAGGAAGTGGAGCAGCAGGCGCACAGAATGCACTCGTAGAGACCGTCGAGCTTCAGGCGGTCCTCATGGCTCTGCTTCCATTCCTTGGCAGGCGTCGGCGAAACCGTCTTCAGCCACGGCTCGATGGAGCGGTGCTGCGCGTAGAAGTTCGACAGGTCCGGAACGAGATCCTTCACCACTGGCATATGCGGCAGCGGATAGACCTTCACCGTTCCCTTGATCTCTTCCATGCCCTTGGTGCAGGCGAGCGTGTTGGTGCCGTCGATGTTCATAGCGCAGGAACCGCAAATGCCTTCACGGCAGGAGCGGCGCAGCGTCAGCGTCGGGTCGATATTGTTCTTGATGTACAGCAGCGCATCGAGAACCATCGGCCCGCAATCGTCGATATCGATATAATAGGTATCGATGCGCGGGTTCTGGCCATCATCCGGGTTCCAGCGATAGATCCGGTATTCGCGAACGTTCTTGGCACCATCCGGCTTCGGCCAGACTTTGCCTTCGCTGATCTGGGAATTCTTGGGGAGAGCGAGTTCAACCATATCCAGTTCCTCAAATCAGTAGACGCGAGCCTTCGGCTCGATCTTTTTCGGATCGATGCCGTCGGCGATCAGGTCGGTGTGAACAGGGCGGTAGTCGAGCTTGACATCACCTTCAGGGCTGACCCAGGCAAGCGTGTGCTTGCGCCAGTTCACGTCGTCGCGACCGCCGAACGGACCATCGACGAAATCCTCGCGGGCATGCGAACCGCGGCTTTCCTTGCGCGCTTCCGCGCCATAGACCGTGGTGATCGCGTTGGCCATCAGATTGTGCAGCTCGAGCGTTTCCACCAGATCGGAGTTCCAGACCATCGACCGGTCGGTAACCTTGACGTCAGGCAGTTCCTTCCAGATGGCGGAAATGCGCTGGCAACCGCTTTCCAGCGATTCCTGTGTGCGGAATACGGCGGCATCGTCCTGCATGGCGCGCTGCATCTTGTCACGCAGCACCGCCGTCGGCGTCGAGCCGTTGGCATAACGCAGGCTGTCGAAGCGATCCATGATCTTGTCGCAGGCAGCCGTGTCGAGAGCCGGAACCGGCGCATCGCGGTCGATGACCTGGGCTGCACGGATGGCGGCAGCGCGGCCGAAGACCACAAGGTCGATCAGCGAGTTGGAGCCGAGACGGTTCGCGCCGTGAACCGAGGCGCAACCGGCTTCGCCAACGGCCATCAGGCCGGGAGCGATGCGTTCCGGGTTCTCGGCGTTGGCGTTCAGCACTTCGCCCCAATAGTTGGTCGGAATGCCGCCCATATTGTAGTGAACGGTCGGCAGGACCGGGATCGGCTCGCGCGTCACGTCAACGCCGGCGAAAATCTTGGCGCTTTCGGAAATGCCCGGAAGACGCTCGTGCAGGATCGCCGGATCAAGGTGATCGAGATGCAGGAAGATGTGGTCCTTGTTCTTGCCGACGCCACGACCCTCGCGGATTTCCATGGTCATGCAGCGAGACACCACGTCACGCGAAGCAAGGTCCTTCGCCGAAGGAGCATAACGCTCCATGAAGCGCTCGCCTTCGGAGTTGACGAGATAACCGCCCTCGCCGCGCGCGCCTTCGGTGATCAGGCAGCCCGCGCCGTAAATGCCGGTCGGGTGGAACTGAACGAATTCCATATCCTGAAGCGGCAGGCCGGCACGTGCAATCATACCGCCGCCGTCGCCGGTGCAGGTATGGGCAGACGTTGCCGAGAAATAGGCGCGGCCGTAACCACCGGTCGCCAGCACCACCATCTTGGCGGAGAAGCGATGGATCGTGCCGTCATCGAGGTTCCACGCCACGACGCCCGTGCAGCGGCCATCGGGCGCCATAATGAGGTCGAGCGCGAAATATTCGATGAAGAATTCCGCATTGTTGCGCAGCGACTGGCCGTAAAGCGTGTGCAGAATGGCGTGGCCGGTACGGTCGGCAGCGGCACAGGTGCGCTGCACCGGCGGGCCTTCGCCATAGTTCTGCATATGGCCGCCAAACGGGCGCTGGTAGATCTTGCCTTCGGCATTACGCGAGAAGGGCACGCCGTAATGCTCCAGCTCATAGACCGCCTTTGGCGCTTCCATGGCGAGATATTGCATCGCGTCGACGTCGCCCAGCCAGTCGGAGCCTTTTACGGTGTCGTAAAGGTGCCACTGCCAACAGTCGGGCGTCATGTTGGTGAGAGAAGCGGCGATACCGCCCTGCGCCGCGACCGTGTGGGAGCGCGTCGGGAAAACCTTGGTGATGCAGGCCGTGCGGAACCCCTGTTCCGCCATGCCGAGCGTTGCGCGCAGACCCGCGCCGCCGGCGCCCACCACGATCACGTCATAGGAGTGATCGACGTAGGTGTAAGCCTTGCCATTCTGGGAAGGTGAGCTGATCGATGCCATGGCCGATTTATCCTGCGAATGCGATTTTCAGAATGGCGAAGATGCAAAGACCGCCAATGAGAACCGCGAAAAACGTATTGAGCATCAGAAGAACGAGCTTCGAAACCTCGCCGTGAACGTAGTCTTCGATGATGACCTGCATGCCGAGCTTCATGTGAATGAGGCCGGAAACCAGCACCAGACCCATGATGACCGCAACGAGAGGGTTGGAAAGCGCCGCCGCAACTTCCGGATAGGGAGCGCCGGCATATTTGATGAGAAAGACCACGAAGAAGATCAGCAAGGGCACGTTGGCGACGGCCGTAAGGCGCTGGCGCCAGAAATGGTCGGTGCCTTCCTTGGCGGAGCCGAGGCCACGAACCTTTCCGAGAGGTGTACGCATATCCATGACAGGCTATCTCCTTAGCGCACGATCAGGGCGATGACCCAGATCAGCGCGGTCAGACAGATCGACGCTACAAAGGTCGCCTTGGCGAGTTTCGTGTTGAAATTCTTCTCGAAGCCATGGCCGAGATCCCACATGAAGTGGCGAAGGCCGCCCAGCATGTGGTGAACGAGAGCCCAGGTATATCCGATCAGGATAAGCTTGCCGATGATCGTACCCATTGCCCAGCTGACCCAGTCGTAATAGGCAGGGCCGGAAGCAAGTGCAATAAGCCACCAGGCGACAAGAAGCGTTCCGAAATAAAGCGCCGCACCCGTGATGCGGTGCACGATGGATGCGACCATCGTCGGAATCGGCTTGTAAATTTGAAGATGCGGCGACAGAGGCCGGTTATTTGTCACGTTCGCCATCAGAACCTCGCGGCGTTTTCCCGTGCACCCGTCATATCGGGCGCCCCCAAGCAACAGCACATGACGAAAGAATGTGCATTGCACCAACCGCGACGTTTAATCACATGGGAGCATCACGACAAGCACATTTCATGACCGATTCCAATTTAATCGATTGGTTCACGAATTTTTTTTGGAATTTTTTTGCTCGAAAATAAAAAAACGAGCATTTCCAAGATTTACGCCTTCAAAATATTTACCTTTACGTAATTTCGAAATCATGTAATTTACTATTCGTTAACCGAAAAAATCCGGAGAATGAGGCTCATGTTACAGCGTCGAATCGCAGCTCTGGCGGTGATGACTGCAGGCATTATTTTCACGGCACTGCCTCCTGCTGCGGCAGGTGATTTTTATAGTCGCCACCATTATCAGCATCGTCAGTCACAATTGAGCTTCTCCACGGACGGACTGCCCTCCACGCTTTCCGGCGGCACTTATGTGGGTGGAATATCCGCCTTGAGAGTCCGTGGGAACGGCAATTATTTCGCGATCAATGGTGGGCTTTCGCGACAAGGCGCAACCGTCAATATGGGCGCGCAGCTGGCACCGAAGGCGAAAATCATCAACGTCCGCGCCGAAACGACAGGCGACGCCTGCGATTACCAGCACGGCGTCTGCATCATCAGGCCCTGATATAATCAGACAAAACGCCAGACGGTGGTTTTTTTGACTTCACTGTCTTCCAGAGCCCGCGTCACCGGCACCTGATAGGTTGCCTCGGCGTAAAGGCGCTGTTTGGGCAGGTAGGCCCGCCCCGGATCGCCGACGAGCACGGTCACGCCTCTATCCGCCAGTTCCAGAAACCAAGGCACGAGGAGATCGGCAAAGGCGCGATCATAAAACACGTCGCCGGCCAGCAGAACATCCGCCTCAACCGGCGTCCCAACCAGATTGCGGCCGGTAAAATCGATGGCCACACCATTGAGAGCCGCATTCAGCCGAATGGCCGTTTCCGTCCACGGATCGATATCGGCGGCGACAACAGCCGCGGCGCCCGCCTTTACGGCGGCAATGGCGACCAGTCCGGAACCGCTGGCGAAATCCAGCACACGCTTGCCGGAGACACTTTCAGGATGATCGAGAACGTAGCGGGCAAGTCCCTGTCCACCAGCCCAGGCGAAAGCCCAGAATGGCGGCGGCAGGCCGATCTCCTCCAACTCCTCCTCCGTCTTCAGCCACAGCTCATGCGCTTCGGTCGCAAGATGAAGGCGCAATTCCGGCACATGTGGTGGATGCATGATGCCGGTATTGTCGAGAATGAAGCGTTCAGGATCGGTCCTCACCGAAAGCTCAGTCCGGAGATTTCGGTGGATTGGAAAGGCCACCCATGCGGCAGACTTCGAGATATTCCTCTTCCGTCACCGGCTGCACCGAAAGCCGCATTGAGGTGACCAGCGACATCTTTTCGAGTTTCGGATTGGCCTTCACATCCTTCAGCGAAACAGGTTTCGGCATGTCGCAAACGGCGCGGATATCCACGCAATCCCACTTCAGATCGCCCTCTGCGGTCGAATCCGGGTGTGAAAGGGCGCAGACTTCCACGATGCCGACGACATCAAGTCCTTCATTCGAGTGGTAGAAAAAACCCTTGTCGCCGATTTTCATGGCGCGCATGTTGTTGCGGGCCTGATAATTGCGCACGCCGGTCCATTCTTCGCCGGCCTCGCCCTTGGCCTTCTGCATTTCCCAGGACCATTTGAACGGTTCAGACTTGTAAAGCCAGTAATTCGCCATGGCCGGTCACGCCCCCGGATTGTTGAAGACCCAGTTATAGGGCTTCACATCCACGCTTTCGAACAGTCCGGCCTTTGCATAGGGATCGGCATCGGCAAGGGCCTTAGCCGCATCGATGTCGGCAGCTTCCACGATGACAAGGCTGCCATTCGGCTTGCCTTCGGCATCCAGAAACGGTCCGGCAATCTTCAGCGTGCCTTCGGCGTTCAATTTGTTCAGGTGCTCCAGATGAGCCGGGCGCGTGTCCATGCGCACGTTCAGATGGCCGGGCTTGTCCTTGCAGATAAAGGCAAACAGCATTTTCGTCTCCTCGCTGGCGCATGTCTCCCAAAAGTGTAAGCGGTTTTGGGACCAGGACATGCGTAAAAACTATTCGAAGGCCACACTCATTCAGTGGTGATGGGCCTTGTCATCAATTGTTGCATGGCGCTCGCCACGTCCAGATTGCCGTCGATGATGGCCGCAACCGCCTCGGTCACCGGCATGTCGACAGCGTGATGTTCGCCGAGCCGGGCGGCAACGGCCGCCGCAAAGGCGCCCTCCACCAGCCCGCCGGACATGTCCTTGCCTTCGCCCCGGCCAAGCGCGATGCCGAAACGCAGGTTTCGCGACTGGTGGCTTGTGGCGGTCAGCACGAGATCGCCAAGGCCGGAAAGACCGCGCACGGTATCGGCCTTGCCGCCCATGGCAACGACCAGACGCGACATCTCGGCAAGCCCCCGCGAAATCAACGCCGCCCGTGCGGAATCGCCGAGGCCCGCACCTTCAACGATGCCGGCGGCAATGGCGAGCACATTCTTCAGCGCGCCGCCAAGCTGCACGCCCGTGCGGTCGGTCGAGGCATAAAGCCTGAAGGTTCTGCCGGAAATCGTGGTCGCCAGCCGCTCGGCGATGACAGCGTCTTCCGCCGCTATCGCCATCGCCGTCGGCAGTCCGCGCGCGATATCGGCCGCAAACCCCGGACCGGAGAGAACGGCGATTGGATGATGCGGCAGTTCCGCTTCCAGAAGTTCCGTCAGCAGCCGGCCGGACACCCGGTCGATGCCCTTGGCGCAGGTAACGATGATACAATCATTAGCCAGATAAGGACCGTAATGGCGCGCCGCATCGGCATGGGCCTGAGAGGGCATGGCAAACAACACGATGCCTGCATCGGCCAGCACATCCGGCACAACGGAAAATTCCAGCGCATCCGGCAGGTCTACACCCGGCAGGACAGCCTCGTGAATGCGATCAGCCCTAAGATCGGCCATCAGGGACGCATCACGGCCGAGCAGGGTCACGTCATGCCGGTTCTCCAGCGCGATGACAACGGCGAGCGCGGTTCCGAAGGCGCCAGCGCCGATGACGACGATTTTCTCCCGCTGCATCAGGCCTTGGCTCCCCTTTTGCCGAAACCGATCAATGTCTCCGCGCTGCCATCAAGCGGCCAGCGCGAGCGCGGCGCGATCTCCAGCGCATCGGGTTCCCGGCCGCATGCCATCCGCTCCAGCCCGGCCCAGGCAATCATCGCGGCATTGTCGGTGCAGAGCCGGTGCGGCGGTGCGACAAAGCGGAACCCGTGGGCATCACAAAGCGCCTGGAGGGTCTGGCGGATTTCCGTATTGGCGGCAACGCCGCCGGCCACGACCAAAGCGGGCTCCGTCTCGAGATGCGGAAACTCTTCCTTAAAGCGGGCAAGACCACGGCCGATACGGTCCTTGAGCGTGCGTGACACCGCCTTCTGGAAGGAGGCGCAGATATCGGCAATATCCTGATCCGAAAGCGGAGCGATCGCGGTTGCCGCCTGCCGCACCGCTGTCTTCAGACCGGAGAAGGAAAAATCGAGTCTCGTCTCGCCGACCATCGGGCGCGGCAGTGCAAAACGGTCAGGGTTGCCTTTCGCTGCTGCCTTTTCAACCGCAGGCCCGCCGGGATAGGGCAATCCCAGAAGCTTAGCAGTTTTGTCGAAGGCTTCCCCAAGCGCGTCATCAATGGTCGTACCCCAGCGCTCGTATTCACCCACACCGCGAACCAGCACAAGCTGGGTGTGGCCGCCGGAGACCAGCAGCATCAGATAGGGGAAGGAAAGACCGTCGGTCAGACGCGCCGTCAGCGCATGGCCTTCGAGATGGTTGATGGCGTAAAGCGGCTTTTCTGCAGCCTTCGCAATCGCCTTGCCGGTCATCAGGCCCACCAGCAGACCGCCGATGAGGCCGGGGCCGGACGTGGCCGCGATGGCATCGACGTCCGCAAGGGTGACACCCGCCTGTTCCAGCGCTTCTTCCACCAGCGTGTCCAGCGCCTCGACATGGGCGCGGGCAGCTATTTCGGGCACCACGCCGCCATAGGCGCTGTGTTCCTCAAGCTGCGACAAAACGACGTCGGACACGATCTCGCCACGTCCGTCCGCATGCCGAACCACAATGGATGCAGCGGTTTCGTCACAGCTTGTCTCTATGCCGAGGATACGAAGAAAGGGGGTCATCAATTCTGTTCGTTCATTGCGATCATGCGTTGAGTTGGTCTAAGACAACTCCGGTAACAATGGATAGACGCGGATGCAAACAAAACCTTTCCGAATCGGCACGCGCGGCAGCCCTCTGGCGCTCGCACAGGCTTACGAGACCCGTAACCGGCTGATGTCGGCACACGGTCTGCCGGAAGATATGTTCGAAATCGTCGTGCTTTCCACCAAGGGTGACCGGATAACCGACCGCGCTTTGTCGGAGATCGGCGGCAAGGGCCTGTTCACGGAAGAACTGGAGAGCCAGCTTCTTTCCGGCGAGCTCGATATTGCCGTGCATTCCTCCAAGGACATGCCGACCGTTTTGCCGAAGGGCCTTTATCTTTCCGCTTTCCTGCCGCGCGAGGATATGCGCGACGCCTTCATTGGTCGCACCGCACCGAAGCTTCTGGAACTACCGCAGGGCGCCGTTGTCGGCTCCGCATCCTTGCGCCGCCAAGCGCTGATCCGCCGCCTGCGTCCCGACCTGAGCGTCATCATCTTTCGCGGCCAGGTCGAAACCCGCCTGCGCAAACTGGAGGAAGGCCAGGCGGATGCTACGCTTCTCGCCTTTGCCGGCCTGAAACGGCTGGGCATGGAGAATGTCCCGACGGACATTCTCGACCCGAAGGAATTTCCACCAGCCCCCGCGCAGGGCGCGATCTGCGTCGAGAGCCGTATTGGCGACACACGCATGGACGAGTTGCTTTCACCTATCAACGACATACCCACCTACGATGCCGTTACCTGCGAGCGCGCCTTTCTGGCCGCCCTCGATGGTTCCTGTCGCACCCCGATTGCGGGCTTTGCTACCTGCCACGGCGAGGAACTTCATTTCTCCGGCCTGATCCTCACACCGGATGGACAGACGAGCCACAGCGTCGAGATTTCCGGTGCTCGCAAGGATGCCGAGGACTTGGGTCGAAAGGCCGGTGAAGACGTGCGCGCCAGGGCAGGCAGCAACTTCTTCGACGGCTGGAGCTGAGCCGATGCGGATCGTCGTCACCCGGCCGCTTCGTTCGGGCGAAAAGACGGCCGCAAAGCTTGAAGCCCTCGGTCACGAGCCGGTGCTTCTTCCGCTGTTTCATCCCGTCCACCAGGGCCAGCGCGCCATACTAGCGCTATCGGAGCCGCTGTCGGCCATCGCCGTGACCAGCGCCGAGGCCTTGCGGGCGCTTAGAGACTTCCGCCACCGACTTGCGCCCCATCTTTCGAAACCGCTTTTCGCCGTCGGCGAGGCGACGGCGGAAGCGGCGAGGGAAGTTGGCTTCCAAAACGTCCTCACCGGATCTGGCGATGCGGTGGCTCTCGCCGGGCTTGTCACGGAGCATCGCCCCCTAACGGAGAGCACAGATCCATTGCTCTATCTTGCCGGCACGCCGCGAGGCGCCGTGTTCGAGGACGGAATTGCCGCTGCGGGAATTTCCTTCCGGACCGTCGATTGTTACGAAATGCAGCCGTCAGATCTTTCAGACGATATGCTCGAAACAGCACTTGTGAAGACAGCTGCCGATGTAGTCCTGCTCTATTCGTCGGAAGCCGCACGGGCCTTTTTCCGCCACGCATCGTCGGAAAAATATGTGGCGGCGCTGACCACCACACAATTCGTCTGCATCAGCCGCAATGTGCTTTCACTGGTTCCGGAAATCTTCCGCGCGAACGCCGCAGCCGCCGAAGGGGCAAACGAGGCAGCCATGTTTGAACTTCTCCACCGAAAGTCTGGAACCTAATTCAGGCTCGCCTCTTTCCTTTGCCGCCGTCACTGACTAGGTTTAGACTATTGCAGGCAGAAATGAGGTTGTCATGGTATCGGGAAAGCCGCCACGCCACTCCAAGTCCAACGCCGAACCGGTCACCATCGACCTGGACGCAAAAGACGTGAAAGCAATTTCCGCCGACGTGGATGCCGCGAAGACTGATGACAAGACCGGCGAGACGACACCGGCAGCAGCTCAGCCAAACGTTCCTCCCAAGCCAGAAGCAGCCGAAACGTCCAGCCCGGCTCCCGTTTGGGAACAGACGCATAAAACACCCATGGAGCCTGCACCGAACGTTCACAAGGCGGAACCGGCAACCGGCAAGCCCCAGGTGGAAAAACCTGCCGACAAACAGCCCGAGACAGCTTCGCCAAAACCCGAAGCGAAACCGGTGACCAGCGCGACTGACGCAAGCGCTGCTTCCGCTTCCTCGGCGGGCGCAAAGCCTGCGACTTTTGCTTCCACATCGTCGTCCGCAGCATCCGGAAGCGCGACTACTGGTGCAAAGCCATCGACAGGCGCGTCATCCTCCGGACCGGCCAAGCCATCCACGCCACAGCAACCCGAGCGCAAACAGGCGGCAACCTCCGGTGTGATCGCGGCGGGTATAGTGGGTGGCCTCGTGGCGCTCGCAGCTGCCGGCAGCATGCAATATGCCGGCATTCTGCCCTCGTTTAATGTGAGCAAGACCGGAAGCGATGAGATTGCCGCATTGAGAACCGAGCTAGGGAGCCTGCGTCAGCAGCTCGCCAATGTTCCCGCAGCAGGAGGGGATACCTCAGCGCTGGAACAGCGCATCGCCGCTCTTGAGGGCTCAAAGGGCGAAGCCCCGCAGGTGGACGCACTTTCGGAAAAAATAACCGCGCTGGAATCCGCGCTCACGTCAGAGCGTTCCGCGCAGGCCTCGGCAACGGCGGAGCTGACACGCCGCCTGACTGACGCGGAAACGAAGATCAATGAACCGCGCGACGATATAGAAGTCGCCCGCGCCATTGCGTCGGCTGCACTGAAAGCCGCGATCGATCGCGGTGGGCCGTTCCTCACTGAACTCGACACATTGTCCAAGGTAACCCCGGACGATCCGGCAATCGCATCCTTGCAGTCTTTCGCCGCAACCGGCGTGCCGTCGCGCTCGGAGCTGATGCAGAAATTCCCCGACGTTGCGAATGCGATGCTCTCGGCGATCAATCGGCCCGACCCCAATCAGGGCATCATGGAACGTCTGACGGAAAGCGCCTTTTCGCTGGTGAAGGTCCGCCCCGTCGGAAACATCGAAGGCGAGACCCCCGACGCCATGATCGCGCGCATGGAAAACAAGTTGCGCAACGGAGATCTGCAGGGTGCGGCACTTGAATGGAATGGGCTTCCCGAGGCCGCCAAGACGGCATCCGCCGACTATAAAAAATCTCTGGATGCGCGCATCGAGGTCGAAAACCTGGTGGGAGGCACGTTAAACCGCGCCATCACCAGCACCGGCAAGCAGGGGTAAGGCATGACCAGAATTCTGACTTTCGTCCTCATCGTTCTGGCGCTCGGTTTCGGTTTCTCCTGGCTGGCGGACAGGCCCGGTGTCCTCTCAATCGTCTGGCAGGGCCAGCTGATCGAAATGAGCCTGATGGTCGCCGCCTCCATCGTTGCTGCATTCGTTGCGGCGGTCATGCTGGTCTGGTGGGTCGTCAATGCCATATGGACATCGCCGAACGCGGCGCGACGCTATTTTCGCGCACGCAAGCGCGACCGCGGTTATCAGGCGCTCTCCACCGGCCTAATCGCCGCCGGCGCCGGCAACGCCATTCTGGCCCGCAAGATGACGGCCCGCACGCAGGGGCTTCTCAGTGCTGATCAGGAGCCGCTGATCCACCTGCTCGATGCGCAGGCCGACCTCATCGAAGGCAAATATGACGAAGCGCGGCGCAAATTCGAGGCGATGGCCCGCGATCCTGAAACCCGCGAACTTGGCCTTCGCGGCCTTTATATCGAGGCGCGCCGACAGGGAGCCCATGAAGCAGCCCAGCAATATGCCGAGGACGCAGCCGAAAAAGCCCCTTACCTGCCCTGGGCAGCACAGGCGACACTGGAAACCCGCTGCCGCAACGGCGAGTGGGATGACGCGATCCGCCTGCTCGACCAGCAAAAAGCAGCAGGCGTCATCCAACGCGGCGAGGCTGAGCGGCTGAAAGCTGTGCTTCTTACCGCAAAGGCCGGTGAAAAACTGGAGAGCGACCCGGTGGGCGCGCGCGAAGACGCAAAACAAGCCCTCAAGCTTGCAAAAAGCCTTGTCCCCGCAGCATTGATCGCAGCAAAATCCTATCTGCGCGAAGACAATCTGCGCAAGGCCGCAGCGGTTCTGGAACCGGTATGGAAGAACGATCCCCACTCGCAGATCGCCGATCTCTATGTTCGGGCGCGCAGCGGCGATACGGCCATTGATCGCCTTAAACGTGCCGAACGGCTTGAGAGCCTGAAACCCAACAACATCGAATCCCTGTTTGCCGTGGCGCAGGCAGCTCTCGACGCCAAGGAATTTGCCAAGGCGCGTGCCAAAGCGGAAGCCGCCGCCCGGATCGAGCCGCGCGAAAGCATCTTCCTGCTGATGGCCGACATCGAGGAAGCCGAAACCGGCGATCAGGGGCGGGTGCGTTACTGGATGGCGCAGGCGCTGCGCGCACCGCGTGATCCCGTCTGGGTGGCAGATGGTGTCACTTCGGAAAAATGGCTTCCGGTTTCGCCCGTGACGGGCCGTCTCGACGCCTTCGAGTGGAAGGCGCCTTTTGGCCAGCTTGAAGGACCTGTCGAAGACCTGACAATCGAAAATGCGATTGCAGCAGCACCGGCAAGGACCGAACAGGCTTCGACCCCGATCGTTGTTGAAGTGGCACCTCAGCCCATTGTTGTGACGAAACCCGCACCCATCGAGGTCAAGCCGGACGTATCTGCCCCGAAGGAGAAAAAGCCGGCAACAAATGAAGTTCCGGTGGAAGCCAGGCCAGCGGATGCGAAGACAGAACCGGTGCCATTTTTCGGTGGTGCACCGGATGATCCCGGCGTCAAGAAACCCGGCGTGGAAGCCGAACCCAAAACCCGGCTAAAACTCTTCTGACAGGCTATCGATGTTCAACCAGATCCAGTCGTTTATACAAAACCTCGTTGGCCAGCATGCGGATGAATTCAGCCCCGATGATCTGAGGGTCGCGGTGGCCGCCCTCTGTTTTCAGGTGATGGAAGCGGACGGCACGGTCTCCAAAAGCGAGCGTGATCGCCTTCGTGAGATCCTCCACGACTATTATCATCTTGATGCCGGCAAGCTGGACGCGCTTCTTGCCGCCGGCCAGGAGGCCGGCAAGGAAGCCGTAGACTATTATCGCTTCACCACCGACATCCGCCGCCATCTCGATGAAGAGCAGCGCGTGGAGCTTATTGGCATCCTCTGGGATATTGTTTACGCTGACGGCGAACGAAGCGAGATGGAAGATCATGTGATCTGGCGCGTGGCCGATCTACTCGGTGTTTCCGTGCGCGACAGGGTTCTGCAACGTCAGCAGGCCGCCACCAGGTCCGGACCCGCTGAAGAAAGCGAAAACGAAGACGATGCTGTTTGACCCCTCCAGGCAACAGAGAAAACAACCTTCGCTGCTCGTCGTCCTGCATCAGGAACGTTCCACGCCCGGCCGCGTCGGCCAGATGCTGGTGGAAAAAGGCTATCGGCTGGATATAAGGCGCCCCGCGCTTGGAGACGATCTGCCGCAAACGCTGGAGAAACATGCGGGTGCCATTATCTTCGGCGGCCCGATGAGCGCCAACGACCCGCATGACTATATCAAAGCCGAAATTGACTGGCTGAAAGTGCCGCTGAAGGAAAACAAACCATTTCTCGGTATCTGCCTCGGCGCACAAATGCTGTCCAAACATCTGGGTGGTAAGGTAGAGGCCGACCGTGAAGGCAAGGTGGAAATCGGCTGGTATCCGCTTCATGCGACCGAACACGGGCGATTGCTGATGCCGCATTGGCCGAAGATGGTCTATCATTTCCACCGCGAAGGGTTCGATTTGCCGCGGGGAGCGGAGCTTCTGGCATCGGGCGAAACCTATCCCAACCAGGCTTACCGATACGGAAAAAACGCCTGGGGCCTTCAGTTTCACGCAGAACTGACCCGCGCGATGATGCACAGCTGGGTGGTGCGTGGCGCACAGCGTTTCGGCATGCCCAATGCGCAGGTCGGCAGCCAGCATCTGGAGGGGCGCATGTTGTTCGACACACCGCTCCGGTCCTGGCTTGGCAATTTCCTTGATCTGGTTTTCGAAGGCAAACCGCAGCGCTGAGGCGCGTCAGCGTCAGCGTGGTGCGTCGAGATTATCGATCCTGCGCAGCTTCGAAAAGCCGAGTGCCCAGATGACCGCAACCGCAAGCGTGCCCGCCCCGCCGATGACGACTGCTGGCACGGCCCCGACGACATGGGCCATGGTGCCGGCGCGGAACTCACCCAGCTCGTTGGACGCCCCGACAAACACCATGTTCACCGCATTCACGCGCCCGCGCACCTCATCCGGCGTCCAGAGCGCAATCAACGTTTCCCGCACATAAACCGACACCATGTCCGATGCGCCCATGACCACCAAAGCGGCAATCGACACCCATGCGGTTTGAGAAAGTCCGAACACCACGGTGGAAATGCCGAAAAACCCGACACCGACGAACATCAGCAGGCCGGCATGGTGGCGGATGGGCCTGAACGCCAGAATGACCGCGACGGTTATGGCGCCGATACCGGGTGCCGCGCGCAGAAGCCCAAGCCCCCAAGGCCCGAGTGTCAGCACTTCCTTGGCGAAAATCGGCATCAGGGCGACAGCGCCGCCGAGCAACACGGCAAAAAGATCGAGCGAGATGGCGCCGAGAACCACTTTTTCCTGCGAGATGAATTTGAACCCGGCCAGCATGGTCTCGAGGCTGATCGCTTTCGCCGGACCCCGTTGCTCCGGTTTGCGGATCGTCACCGCCAGCATAGCGGACACGATGAACAGCACGAGCGCCACGCTATAGGCCACGGAAGCGCCGAGACCATAAAGCAGGCCACCGGCGACAGGGCCAAGAATGGACGCCATCTGCCATGAAGAGGAGTTCCAGGCGATGGCGTTCGGCAAATCCTCGACAGGCACAAGATTGGGAGCCAGCGATTGCACCGCCGGCCCCATGAAAGCCCGCTCTATGCCGAACACGACGAGAATGGCAAAGACCGGCCAGGGAGAAAAGCTGTGTGCCAGCGTCAGGCCAAGCAGAGCCGCCGCGCAACCGGCCGCGATCAGAAGGCATACGGCCATAATGCGCCGGCGATTGTGCCTGTCCGCCACCGTTCCAGTGACAAGGATCAAAAGCAGCGATGGCAGAAACTGGAAAAGACCGATCAAGCCGAGATAAAAGGCATTGCCGGTGACCTCATACATCTGCCAGCCCACGGAAACGCTGACGATCTGGATTGCGAAGGCCGAAAAAAACCGGGCGCTGAAAAAACGGCGATAGGAACTATGCCGGAATGCACCGAAGCGGTTTTCGGCAGAAGGCAGGGACATCGGCTGGGTGCTCTCGAGACAATGTGAGAAGTCTGCAATAGAGCGATACGACAAGAATCGCCAGCCCTATAGGCGCAACACTTGCCGGTTCACGAGCGAATGTCTAAATGTCTTGCAATCAAGATACGGAGATATTGATGCTTGCCCTGTTTCAGACCATCGATCTGGCTTTGAACCTCTATACGTGGGTGCTGATCGCCAGCGCCATTTTTTCCTGGCTTTACGCCTTCAACGTCATCAACTCCCGCAACCAGTTCGTGAATGCCATCGGCAGCTTTCTGGTCAACGTCACCGAGCCGGTCCTGCGCCCAATCCGTAGCATTCTGCCTAATCTCGGCGGCATCGATATTTCGCCGATCATCCTGCTGCTGATCATCTTCTTCATCCGCTCCTTCATGTGGAATACGCTCTATCCCATGGTCGCTTGAGCGACCTCTGGCAAAAACACGGCGATCACATACGCCTGTCCGTTCGCCTCACCCCGCGAACGGGGGACGCGATGCCATTGACGGCGTGGAGCAGGATGCTGACGGAAATGCCCATCTGAAGGCCCGCGTCAGTGCAGTGCCTGAGGGCGGCAAGGCGAACAAGGCCCTGGTTATTTTGCTGGCGAAAAAATTCGGCCTGCCCAAATCGTCCATCACCTTCATTTCAGGTGAAACAGCGCGTAAAAAAATCCTCCGGATCGATACCGACCCGGAGGATTTCGAAAAGCTTTTTAGAAAGCTGGGTGTCTAAAGCAACGGCTGAAATCAGCCCTGCGTCTTGTAGCGCTCGATGGCTTCGACGATCAGCTTTTTGGCAACGTCGACATCCTGCCAACCGCCCATCTTCACCCACTTGCCGGGCTCCAGATCCTTGTAATGCTCGAAGAAGTGCTCGATCTGCTTCAGCGTGATTTCCGGCAGGTCGGTGTAGTTATGGACCTTGTCGTAACGGCGCGTCAGCTTCGGAACCGGAACGGCGAGGATCTTCTCGTCCTTGCCGCCATCGTCTTCCATGATCATGACGCCGATGGGGCGCACATTGATCACGCAGCCGGGAACCAGCGGGCGGGTATTGCAGATAAGAACGTCGATCGGGTCGCCATCGTCGGAAAGCGTGTGCGGCACGAAGCCATAGTTACCCGGATAGGTCATTGGCGTGTAGAGGAAACGATCGACGATCAGCGCACCGGCGTCCTTGTCCATCTCGTACTTGATCGGCTGGCCGCCAACCGGCACCTCGACAATAACATTCACGTCTTCCGGCGGATTCTTGCCAATGGAAATTGCATCGATACGCATTCGCTTCCCTCATTCGACGGGGTTGGATTTGGTTTTCGATACTGGGAAAGTCGCCGTATTGCAACATGGCTTTAGGCGGATAAGGCAGAATGCCGAATTTGAGGGCATCGGGATTGTGAATGGCCGACCGGAAAAAATGAAACCGGCGTGAAATCACCCGGCTGCGTACTTAGTTCCAGACGAAACCGATCTTGCGCAGCGACCTGCCGCCGAAATCTTCCATGCCCTCGGCGATGTCCCGGCCGCCATGCGAACGGAAAAACCGATTGGCGACCTCGCTATCTTCGAGGCACCAGACCACAACACCGTTGCAACCGAGCGAGGTCAGCAGCCGGCGAGCTTCCGTGAACAGCAGCGAGCCAAGCCCGATGCCCTGATATTCCGGCCGCAGATAAAGCTCGTAGATCTCGCCGTCATGCGGCAGCCCACGCGCACGGCTTAAGCCCAGCGTGGCATATCCGGCAACCACGCCCTTCACCTCCACCACCAGCATGGTTGCGGAACCCCGGGTCGCCTTCTTCCACCAGATTTCGCCGCGGCGCTCCAGCATCTGCGTCAGCGGTCGGTGCGGGATCAGCCCGGCATAGGCCTGTTGCCATGACAGACGGTGCGCTTCGGCTATTGCGCGCGCATCTTGCGGTTCGGCTCGGCGAACATCTATGGATAACGTTTTCATAACGCGATTCTGGCCCCGACCATGAAAACTTGCCAGCCATAAAGGTTAACGACAGCAAGCTTACCCACAGCCTATTCATGTGGACGACCGAGAAAAATTAACGCATCCTTAACCTTTGACACAAGGGTCTTTCGACTCATGCACAAATAAAACATGCGCATAAAAAAACCCGGCTCGCGGCCGGGTTTTTTCAAATTCTTGACGGGAAGCCGCAATCAAACTGCGAGCTTCGCCTTTTCGAAACGCTTGCGATCGTTGGCGTCGAGGAACATCTTGCGCAGACGGATGGACTTCGGCGTCACTTCCATCAGCTCGTCGTCCTGGATCCAGGAAAGCGCGCGGTCGAGCGTCATGCGGATCGGCGGCGTCAGCTTTACGGCTTCATCCTTACCGGCGGCACGGATGTTGGTCAGCTGCTTGCCCTTCAGCACGTTCACTTCGAGATCGTTATCGCGAGAGTGAATGCCGATAATCATGCCGGCATAAACCTTCTCACCCGGCTCGATGATCATCGGGCCACGATCTTCCAGGTTGAACATGGCGTAGGCGACAGCTTCGCCCGAACCGTTCGACAAAAGAACGCCGTTAACGCGACCAGCAATTGCACCCTTGTACGGCTGATAGTCGTGGAACAGACGGTTCATGATCGCCGTGCCGCGCGTGTCGGTCAAAAGTTCCGACTGGTAGCCGATCAGGCCGCGGGTCGGAGCGTAGAACTTCAGACGAACGCGATTACCGCCGGAGGGGCGGAGCTCAGCCATTTCAGCCTTGCGCTCGGACATCTTCTGAACGACGACGCCGGAGTGCTCTTCATCGACGTCGATCACGACTTCTTCGATCGGCTCCATCATGGCGCCGTTCTCATCCTTGTGCATGACAACGCGCGGACGCGAAACTGCAAGCTCGAAGCCTTCACGACGCATGGTTTCGATGAGAACTGCCAGCTGCAATTCGCCACGCCCGGAAACGAAGAACGAATCCTTGCCTTCAGCCTCTTCAATCTTCAGCGCGACGTTGCCTTCGGCTTCCTTGAACAGACGGTCGCGGATGACGCGGCTCGTGACCTTGTCGCCTTCGGTGCCGGCAAGCGGGCTGTCGTTGACGATGAAGGACATGGTAACGGTCGGCGGATCGATCGGCTGGGCGGTCATCGCCTCAGTGACGGAAGGGTCACAGAAGGTATCGGCAACAGTGCCCTTGGAAAGACCAGCGATGGCGACGATGTCACCCGCATGGGCTTCATCGATGGATGTGCGCTCAATGCCGCGGAATGCGAGGATCTTGGAAATGCGACCGGTTTCGATCGTCTTGCCGTCCTGGCCAAGTACCTTCACGGCCTGGTTCGGCTTGATCGAACCGGAAGCGATACGGCCGGTGATGATACGGCCGAGGAAGGGGTTGGCTTCGAGGATCGTACCGATCAGACGGAACGGACCTTCTTCAACCGTAGGCTCCGGAACATGCTCGAGAACCAGATCGAGCAACGGTGCAAGACCCTGATCCTTCGGACCTTCTGGGTTGACGTTCATCCAGCCGTCACGGCCGGAACCGTAAAGGATCGGGAAGTCGAGCTGCTCGTCGGTAGCATCGAGGTTTGCGAAAAGGTCGAAAACTTCATTGATGACCTCTTCATGGCGGCCATCCGGACGGTCGATCTTGTTGATCGCGACGATCGGGCGAAGACCAACCTTCAGCGCCTTGCTGACGACGAACTTCGTCTGCGGCATAGGGCCTTCGGAACTATCGACCAGAACGATTGCGCCATCCACCATCGACAGGATACGCTCAACTTCGCCGCCGAAATCGGCGTGGCCGGGGGTGTCGACGATGTTGATGCGAACACCCTTCCACTCAACCGAAGTCGCCTTGGCAAGAATGGTGATGCCGCGTTCCTTTTCGAGATCGTTGCTATCCATCACGCGTTCCGCAACGCGCTGGTTGTCGCGGAACGAGCCGGACTGCTTCAGAAGCTCGTCAACGAGCGTCGTTTTTCCATGGTCAACGTGCGCGATAATCGCGATGTTGCGAATTGCCATTGTTCAAAATCTCTGAGGTTGGGCGCTACCGTCGTGAGATGCGCCAATTTAGTTTGGCGCGCTCATAACCTTTTTTTTGCAAATGCGAAAGGGGGGCATTGTCATATGCCCCCTGCGCTCAGGTTCTAGCTCAAGAATATGACAGTCTTTTATACGAGGCCGCGCTTCAAAAGCATGGCATCGGGACTTGGCATCTTGCCGCGAAAAGCGAGATAGGCCTCCTCCGGATCGATCGAGCCACCGACTGAATAGATATTCTCTTTCAGCTTGCGCGCCATTTCACCATCGAAGGCGTTGCCGGTTTCCTCGAAGGCAGAAAACGCGTCCGCGTCCAGCACCTCCGACCACATGTAGGAATAATAACCGGCCGAATAACCATCACCGGAAAACACATGCTGGAAATGTGGCGTCGCATGCCGCATGACGATGGACTTCGGCATGTTCAGGGCGGAAAGCACCTCACCTTGTACGACCATGGGATCGCCGACGCTGTCACGGGTATGGAACGCCATATCGACGATAGCCGAAGAAGTGAATTCTACCGTGCTGAAACCGGCATTGAAGGTCTGTGCTGCCAGAACCTTGTCCAGCAGCGCCTTTGGCATCGGTGCCCCGGTTTCATAATGCAGGGCATATTTCTCCAGAATTTCCGGCACGGTCAACCAGTGTTCGTAAAGCTGCGACGGCAACTCGACGAAATCGCGCGACACACCCGTTCCGGAAACGGAAGGATAAGTGACATCAGATAACATGCCGTGCAGGGCGTGGCCGAATTCGTGAAACAGCGTGCGCGCATCATCGAGCGAAAGCAGCGCAGGCTTTCCCTCTGCCGGTTTTGCAAAATTACAGACATTGTAGATGATCGGTATTTCACCGACAGTGCCGTTCTTCAAAGGCAGCTTGTGCTGCGACTGGAACGAACTCATCCACGCGCCGGAACGCTTGGACGGGCGGGCGAAATAATCGCCGAGGAACATGGCCTTCAGGTCGCCCTTGTCGTCGCGGATTTCAAAAACCCGCACATCGGGATGATAGGCGGCGACACCCTTGATCTCGACGGCACGAATTGCAAAGAGCCGGTTGGCCACATCGAAACACGCATCGATGATCTTTTCCAATTGCAGATACGGCTTCAATTCAGTCTCGGAGAAGCTGAATTTCTGTGCCCGCAGCTTTTCGGCGTAATGGCGCCAGTCCCAGGGCATCACCTCGTGGTTCTTGCCCTCCGCGGCGATGATGGCGGCAAGTTCAGCCTCCTCCTCACCTGCGCGCAGCACGGCCTTTTCCCAGACCTGGCCCAGAAGACCGTTCACGGCATCCGGGGTTTTTGCCATCGTGTCGTCCAGCTTGTAGGCAGCAAAATTCTTGTAGCCGAGAAGCTGTGCCTTTTCCTCACGCAGTTCCAGCGTACGGCGGACGGTTGCGCGGTTGTCGGTATCGCCACCATTTTCGCCGCGAGCCACCCAGGCCTTGAAGGCTTGCTCGCGCAAGTCGCGGCGTTCGGAGAAGGTCAGGAATGGCTCGATGATGGAGCGGGAAAGGGTAACGGCAAATTTGCCTTCTTCGCCATGTTCGCGCGCGGCGCCTGCCATGGCATCACGCAGAAAACCGGGAATGCCGGAAAGCTCGTCATCGGTGGAGAGCAAAAGTTTCCAGCTCTTTTCATCCGCCAGAACATTCTGTCCGAATTTGGCACCGAGACCGGCAAGCTCTTCATTGATGGCCGCCAGACGCTCCTGACGGTCCTTCTGCAACTTTGCGCCGGAGCGCACGAAACCCTTCCAGTGCCGTTCGAGAACGCGTTTTTCCTCGCCGGTCAGGGAAAGCGCATCGCGCGTTTCCCATAGCGTGTCGATGCGTCTGAACAGCGCCTCGTTCATGCCGATCTTGGAATAGTGCCGTGACATTTTCGGCGCGATTTCCCGCTCCAGTGCCTGAATGACGCTGTTGGTGTGGGCACCCGCCTTGTTCCAGAACAGCGCCGAAATGCGCGAGAGTTCGTCGCCTGCGATTTCAAGCGCGGTCACGGTGTTTTCGAAGGTCGGCGCCTGCGGATTGCCGGCAATCGCATCGATTTCCTGTTCATGGGACAAAAGGGCGGCTTCAAAGGCCGGAGCAAAATCCTCATCCTTGACCGCATCGAATTTCGGCAGACCGTTCTGACCGTTCCAGGTAACGAGTGCGGGATAGGGCGCGGTCGTGGATGGCATTTCATCTTCCTTGTACAATTCCGGTTTACGCCCATATGGGCATGCCTCCACCGCCAATTCAATATGCCGGAATTTGGTGTGGAAGACACGATCGTCAACACCGCCAAGTATTGACCGGCATGGCGACGGCATGTTTTGATTTCTCGCAATAATATCCCATGATGGAGATATGTATTATGGAGATTTATTCTTTAAGGTCTGCCAATAGTTTCCTTTTCAGGGACAATTCCAAAAACAGCAGACCCGTGGGAAGCCCCGATTTCGGCAAGGCAGCCCCATCCGACGCGGCCACCGGCTTTGAAGAAACGATAGACCGCATCGATTTCACCCGTGTCAGCCCCCGGCAATTGCGGGAAATCGCGCAGGAATATTACGATACCGGAAAAATCAGCCACGATACCTGGCTTGAGCTTTCGTCCGAACTTCCGGCACAGACGCTGAATGCCAATGGCGAGGTGATTGACATTGCCGACGTGACCGACGACACGGATTTCGACTTTGTGACGTATTTTTCTGACCGGATCGAGATTGCCCGTTCCATTGGCACGACGGATGAAGTGGAAAAAATGCAGGGTGTATTGTCTTTTTTTGCTTCGACGTGACGATGACAGGCAATGTTGTTGGACGTCCCGCAATCAAACTGACGAATACTTTACGCAATTTTCGATAATATGATTTATGCGCCATTGCTTATCGTCCGAAACTTAGTAAGGCTGACTTACCAAAAGGCGAAGCATGGGCACACGCGAAAAAGATTCATTGGCATTTTTGCTGAACAGCGGCGCACGCCTGCTGAACAGTGCATTTGAGCGCCGTATCTCGGAAGCCGGACTGGGCCTTACCCCCGGCGAAGCAAGAGCATTGCTGACAGTTGCGGTTATCGATGGCAGCAAACAGGCTGACATCGCCGCCCGTCTCGGCATCGAACCGATGACGATCTGCGCCTATCTCGACAAGTTGCAGTCACTCAATCTGATAGAACGCCAGCAGGACCCGCAGGACAGGCGTTCCAAACGTATCGTCCTGACGAAAACCTCCGCCGACATGCTGGAAGCTGTCGGTCATGAAATCGACCAGCTCGTTCTTCAGGCCACACAGGGACTGAACGAAGAGGAAGTCGCGCTTTTCCGTAGCTTCCTGCAGACGCTTCGCAACAATCTGCAACCGGAACAGCAGAGCCAGAACGGCTGATCGCAATGTCGAAAACGATCATGTCCAGAAAACGCACGGCTTTGCTCGGAGCATTGCTGACAGCGCTGGCGCCCATTTCCATGTCGATTTACACGCCGGCCATGCCGGAGCTGACACGGGTTTTCGCAACCAGCGACTCCGCCATAAAACTCAGCCTGTCGCTCTATTTTGCCGGTTTTGCCTTAGCCCAATTGCTTGCCGGGCCGGCATCCGATGCCTTCGGGCGGCGCAAGGCGAGCCTCGTCTTCCTGTCGATCTTTCTGGGCGGTGGTGTGCTCGCCCTCTTGGCCCCAACCATCGAAGTGCTGCTGTTCGCGCGCCTCGTTCAGGGCATCGGCGCTTCCGTTGGCATGACTGTTGCGCGCGCCGTGGTGCGCGATCAGTTCACCGGCCCGGAAGCCTCCAGCATCATGAACCTCATCGGCATCATGCTGGCGATCGGCCCTGCGATGGGGCCGACGATCGGTGGTCTGTCGCTTGCGGCTTTTGGCTGGCAATCGGTATTTTTCCTCATGGCCGGTCTCGGAGCTATCGCCATCCTTTCGGTGGTGCTTTTTCTGCGTGAAACGACGGTGCCTGACAAAACCAGGATCCGACCCCGACACCTTCTGTCGGCCTATGCCACATTGCTAAAGCAGCCGCGTTTTCTTCTGGCCACCCTCGTGCTCGGCGGCTCCATAGGCGCACTTTATGCGCAAGCCACCATGCTGACCTTCATCCTCATCAACGAAGTCGGCATGTCCCCCACGGCCTTCGGTGTCGGCATGCTGATGCAAACAGGCGCCTATTTCTTCGGTTCGATTGCGTTGCGTTACATTGCGCCGAGACTGGGCGACCGGCGTTCCGTCGTGCTTGGCCTTTGTTTTTCCGGCACGGGCGGTCTTCTCATCATGCTGTCGGTTTTCCTCGTGCCGCCATCCTTCCTCTCCATCATGGGACCCGTCGCGGTGGCGACGGTCGGGATCGCGCTGTTGACGCCTTCGATGGTCACGGCGGCCCTCGCCCCCTTCCCGCATATCGCCGGCTCGGCATCGGCCATGATGGGTTTCATCCAGATGGGATCTGGTTTTGCGGGTGGGGCAATGGCCTCGCTCATTGGTTCCCCGCTGACCAGCTTCGGCATCATCATTCCGGTTATGGAATTCGTGGCCGTTGCCAGCTACATCGGCTTTCGCGCCGTTTCCAGAAGAGAGACATGAAAAAACCCGCAGGCGTTGCCACCTGCGGGTTTTTCCAATTCATACTTCAGCAGAATTACTTGCCGAGATTACGCTTCGCAAGGGTGCGCAGGCGCAGGGCATTGAGCTTGATGAAGCCAGCTGCGTCCTTCTGGTCATAAGCACCGTGGTCGTCCTCGAACGTCACCAGCGCGTCGGAATAGAGCGACTTCGCGCTCTCGCGGCCGGTCACCATGACATTGCCCTTGTAGAGCTTCAGCGTCACTTCACCTTCCACATGCTCCTGGCTCTTGTCGATCAGGGCCTGCAGCATCTCGCGCTCGGGCGAGAACCAGAAGCCGTAATAGATGAGTTCGGCGTAACGCGGCATCAGATCGTCCTTCAGATGCGCGGCACCCCGGTCGAGCGTGATGGATTCGATCGCACGATGCGCAGCCAGCAGGATGGTGCCGCCGGGCGTTTCGTAGACGCCACGCGACTTCATGCCGACGAAGCGGTTCTCGACCAGATCGAGACGGCCGATGCCGTTTTCGCGACCATAATTGTTGAGCGTCGCCAGAAGCGTGGCAGGCGACATTTCCACACCGTTGATGGAGCAGGCATCACCCTTGCGGAAACCGACCTTGATAACGGTTGCCTTGTCAGGCGCCGCTTCCGGGGAAATGGTGCGCATGTGCACATATTCCGGAGCTTCCTTAGCCGGGTCTTCCAGAACCTTGCCCTCGGACGAGGAGTGCAGCAGGTTGGCGTCGACGGAGAACGGCGCTTCGCCCTTCTTGTCCTTGGCCACGGGAATCTGGTTCTTTTCGGCAAATTCCAGAAGGTCGGTCCGGCTCTTGAAAGTCCAGTCGCGCCATGGGGCGATGATCTTGATATCCGGGTTCAGCGCATAGGCCGAAAGCTCGAAACGGACCTGGTCGTTGCCCTTGCCGGTGGCGCCATGCGCAATGGCATCGGCACCGGTCTTCTTGGCGATCTCGATCAGGTGCTTGGAAATCAGCGGGCGGGCGATGGAGGTACCGAGCAGATAGACACCTTCATAAACGGCGTTGGCACGGAACATCGGAAAAACGAAATCACGCACGAACTCTTCGCGGACGTCCTCGACGAAGATTTCCTTGATGCCCAGCAACTCGGCCTTCTTGCGGGCCGGCTCAAGCTCTTCGCCCTGGCCGAGATCGGCGGTGAAGGTCACGACCTCAGCGCCGAGTTCCGTCTGAAGCCACTTCAGGATGATCGAGGTGTCGAGGCCGCCGGAATAGGCGAGAACGACTTTCTTAACGTCTTTCGGGAGTGCCATTATGATGTCCATCTGCATGATGACGGCATCGGGGTACCGCCATTTCCTTGGGATTTCGGCACTTTTACAGTGCAACCCGAAAACTGTGAAGCGATTTTCGGAAAAGATGCCCGACAAAACAACGAATAGGACGAAAGGGCAATAGGCATTTGCGAAAGGTCAGATCCCCGCAACAGCGCGTCATGACTGGAACGAACGAATTGTCACATGCATTATGCGATTTCGCGCTTTAACATGAAGCGGCGCGATCAACTTGAAGACCGTGAATGAAGCCACTCAGGGTTCAGGCAACGTTGCAAACGGCTGGAAACAGCACAAAACGACGCGAAAGGAAAACCTATGACGACCATCCACCCCGCATTCAAGGAAGATAATGTCGCCGTCATCACCGGCGCGGCCTCCGGTATCGGACTTGCCGCGGCCCGGAAATTCGCCGGTTTCGGCATGAGCGTCGTCCTCGTCGATCTCGACGGTGACAAGCTTGCCGCAGCGCATGCTGATATTCTGACCATCGCAAAGGACGGCGAAGCACAGATCGTTGCAATACCGACCGACGTGTCGAAACTCGATGAGCTGGAGGCGCTGGAACGCGCTGTCATCCAGCGTTTCGGGCGGGTTCATGTGTTGATGAACAATGCCGGCATCCAGCCGGGCAGCGCCATCTTCGGCGCTCAGGCCAACTGGGAAAAAGTTATCAACGTCAACCTGATGGGTGTCGTGAACGGCAGCCGGGTGTTTGGGCAGGGCATGGTCGCCCATGGCGAGGCCGCGCTCATCATCAATACCGGTTCGAAACAGGGCATCACCACCCCGCCGGGCGATCCGGCCTATAATGTCTCGAAGGCCGGCGTCAAAGCCTTCACGGAAGCGCTACAGCACGAGCTGCGCAATATTCCGAACAGCGCGGTTTCCGCCCATCTCCTGATCCCCGGTTTCGTCTTTACCGGCCTCACGGCAAATGGCAGGACGGAAAAACCAGCAGGAGCCTGGACCGGCGAGCAAACCGTTGATTTCATGATCGAGAGCATCGCCAGGGGCGATTTCTACATTCTCTGCCCGGATGGCGAAGTGGATCGCCCGACGGACGAGAAACGCATTCTGTGGGCAGCTCAAGACATCGTCCAAAATCGTCCGCCACTGTCGCGCTGGCACACCGAATATTCCGCCGCCTTCACCAGCTTCCTCAAAAACTGATCGCCCGACGCCGCCGCACTTTGAAAGTTGCGGCGGCTATCCACTTTTGATCATCCCCGGGTTTCGTACCAATGTCCCGGCGCGCAAAAACATTGGCAGAAACGCGAATTCGCGTTAAGCAACGGCAGTCTCCAGATTTACGGGTGCCGCGATGGATTTCGTTCCGAGCCTGCCAACACTTGCCGCCTTCACCGTCGCCATCCTGCTTCTGGCGGTAACGCCCGGTCCTGACATGACGCTATGGATCAGCCGGTCAATACGCGAGGGCCGGGCAGCGGGTTTCATGACCCTTGTGGGCACCAATCTCGGTATTACCGTGCATACGATGCTGGTTGCCTTCGGCGTCGCGGCGCTCATCGTCGCATCGCCGACAGCCTTCCTCATCCTGAAGACCGGCGGGGCCGCCTATCTTGTCTGGCTCGCCATTCAGGCGATCCGCAAGGGCTCGGATTTCGTGATGGTCAAGACCACGGGCGAAAAACAGCAATCTTCACTGAAATCCGCCTTGCTGAACGGTATTTGGGTCAATCTGCTCAATCCAAAGGTCATCATCTTTTTCATGACCTTCCTGCCGCAATTCGTCAGCGCATCCGATCCGCATGTCACCGGCAAGCTTATTTTCCTTGGGCTCTGGTCAATCATCGTGGCGCTGCCGATCGGCATCGGCATCGTCGTTGCCGCCGATGTGCTGTCGGCCTGGCTCCAGCGCAACAAGAAGGTTCTGCGCGGGCTGGATTATACGATCGCCGGTGTATTTTCGCTTTTCGCCGTCAAGATTTTCCTCACCCAGACGCGATAACGCACAAATAAAAAAGGCGCCCGCAGGCGCCTTTCGGATAACTCATCAGCCGATCAATAGCTCATCGTCATCAAGCGTCTGGCCGCGTATCTTGCGGAACATGTCGATAAGATCTTCGACCTGAAGACCCTTGCGGCTTTCGCCGGACACATCGAGCACGATTTCACCGGCGTGCAGCATGATCGTGCGGTCGCCATAGTCCAGCGCCTGACGCATGGAATGGGTAACCATCAGCGTCGTCAGCTTGCGCCCGGAAACCACCTTGCGGGTCAGCTCCATCACGAACTCCGCCATGCCGGGATCGAGTGCTGCCGTATGTTCGTCAAGCAGCAACACGTCCGAACCGGAAAGCGTTGCCATGACAAGCGAGACCGCCTGCCTTTGCCCGCCGGACAACAGGTCCATGCGGTCCTTCAAACGATTTTCCAGACCGAGATTGAGCGAAGCGATACGCTCCCGGAAGAAATCCCGCCTGCCGCGCCCAAGCGCCGGCAACAAGCCGCGACGCTCTCCGCGAGACGCCGCAAGCGCAAGGTTCTCCTCAATTGTGAGCGCGCCACAGCTGCCAGCCAATGGGTCCTGAAACACGCGCGCCACCCGCCCAGCCCGGCTGGCGGTCGTTTTGCGTGTGACATCGGCGCCACCAACCATCACCTTTCCGGCCGTCGGCAGGACATCGCCCGCGAGAACGCCGAGAAGCGTGGATTTGCCGGCACCGTTGGAGCCGATCACGGTAACGAAGGAACCATCCTCGATGGTAAGATCGATCTTGGCCAGCGCCTGCTTTTGCAGCGGTGTGCCACGCCCGAAGATGACCTGAATGTCGGAAAGGGAAATCACGATGTTGCTCCCCCGCGGCGCAGTCGAGGCAGGATCAATGCAATGGCTACCAGTACCGCCGTAACGAAATTGAGATCGGAGGCCTTGAGACCCAGCACATCGCTCGACAAAGCGAGCTGGATGGCAAGGCGGTAGGCGATGGAGCCGAAAACACAGCCGATGAGCGCAATCAGAATGCCCCGCGAGCCGAACAGCGTTTCGCCGATGATGACGGCCGCAAGCCCGACGACGATGGTGCCGACACCGGCAGTCACATCGGCAAAGCCATTGGTCTGCGCAAAAAGCGCGCCGCCGAGCGCGACCAGTGCATTCGAAAGCGCCATGCCAAGATAGATCTGGTTGCCGGTCTTCACCCCTTGGGCGCGCGCCATCCGCGCATTCGCGCCCGTCGCCCGCATGGCAAGGCCCGCGTCGCTCTCAAGGAAACGCCAGACGAGAATGACAGCGAGCAATACCAGAACGCCGATAAAGAGTGGCCGCACGAGATATTCGGAAAGACCGAGACCGTAGAACGGCGAGATCATCGTATCCTGATTGAGCAGCGCCACATTCGGTTTTCCCATCACCCGAAGGTTCACCGAAAATAGCGCGATCATCGTCAGGATTGACGCAAGCAGGTTGAGTATCTTGAACCGAACGTTGAGCGTGGCCGTAACGATGCCAGCACCGGCGCCCGCAACCATCGCAATCGCCGTCGCGACCCAGGCATTGAGACCGGCGATGATCATCACGGCCGCAACGGCTGCGCCGAGCGGAAAGGAACCGTCAACGGTCAGATCAGGAAAATCAAGTACCCGGAAAGCGAGATAGACGCCGATCGCCACGAAGGCGAAGACCAGTCCCAGTTCCACGGCACCCCAGAAAGCGATTTGGCTCACGGTAATGTCCTTGTTATTGCCGCCGCGTCGGCGGATACGGGCACCGTTGCGTGCCGCGCAAAGCGGGCGGCGAGTGACCGCCGCCCGAAGTCCGGTTTAGTCGATGACCTTGGTGGCGCGCTTCGTCACGCTTTCGGGGAAGGTGACGCCAGCTTTTTCAGCAGCCTTCTTGTTGATCACCAGATCGGTGCCGACGGCAACGGTTGCCGGAATGTCGCCGGGCTTCTCACCCTTGAGAATGCGAACAACGACAGCGCCGGTCTGCTTGCCAACGTCGAAATAGTTGAAGCCGAGAGCCGCAACCGCACCGCGCGCGACGGAATCCGTATCGGCGGCATAAAGCGGAATCTTCGCCTCACTCGCAACGCCAGCTGCCGCCTCGAAAGCGGAAACGATGGTATTGTCGGTCGGCACGTAGATCACGTCGGCCTTGCCGACCAGTGCGCGCGTCGCGCCCTGCACTTCGGCGGATTTTGTGGCGACAGATTCAACGACCTTCAGGCCGGCCTTTTCAGCCTCAGCCTTCAGCGCTGCAAGCGTCGAGACGGAGTTGGCCTCGGCGGAGTTGTAGATAAAGCCGATGGACTTGGCGTTGGGCGAAATTTCCTTGATCAGCGCCAGATGCTCAGCAACCGGCAGCATGTCGGAAAGTCCGGTCACGTTGCGGCCGGGCTTTTGCATGTCCTTGACGAGCTGTGCGCCAACCGGATCGGAAACAGCCGTGAAGACAACCGGAATGTCGCGCGTCGCCGCAACGACAGCCTGGGCGGACGGTGTGGAGATCGGCACGATGACATTGGGGGCTTCGCCCACGAACTGACGCGCAATCTGCGCTGCGGTGCCTGGATTGCCCTGCGCGGACTCATAGAGGAACTTGAGGTTCTCGCCTTCCTTGTAACCGGCTTCGGCAAGCGCTGCCTTGACGCCGTCACGTGCGGCGTCAAGCGCCGGATGTTCGACAATGGCGGTGACGGCAACGGTGACGTTTTCAGCCTTGGCCGGCAGAACGAGGGCGCTCGCGGCCGCGAGCGCCAGAATGAATGCACGCATAGGTATCCTCCAGTTGGTTTCTTATTGCCGTCTTATTAGAAACAAGACCGCCCGAAATCAATCAAAGAACCGTAACGAACCAAGCTTTCTGCCGCGATTGGCGTCGATTCAGTCGTCCGCACCGTGGTTGGCAATCATCATCGCCTCGAAAGCCAGCCTTTCGGTTTTGCGCATGCGCTCGGATTCCGATTTCAGCTGGCCGCAGGCAGCGAGAATATCGCGGCCGCGCGGCGTACGGATCGGCGAAGCGTAACCCGCCTGATTGATGAAATCCGCGAACTTCTCGATCTGCGCCCATTCGGAGCACTGGTAATTCGTGCCTGGCCACGGATTGAAAGGAATGAGATTGATCTTGGCTGGAACGCCCCTCAGAAGCTGCACCAGCATCTTGGCGTCTTCCAGACTGTCGTTCACATCCTTCAGCATCACATATTCGAAGGTGATGCGGCGGGCGTTGGAGACACCCGGATAATTGCGGCAAGCCTCGATCAGCTCCTTCAGCGGGTACTTCTTGTTGATCGGCACCAGCATGTCGCGCAGATCGTCGCGCACCGCATGCAGTGAAATCGCCAGCATGACGCCGATCTCATCGCCCGTGCGGAAGATTTCCGGCACGACGCCCGAGGTGGACAGCGTCACGCGACGCTTGGAGAGCGACAGGCCGTCACCATCGGTGGCGATCAGAAGTGCGGTCTTCACATGTTCGAAATTGTAGAGCGGTTCGCCCATGCCCATCATCACGATGTTGGAGACCTTGCGGCCTTCACTCGGCACATAGGCGCCGACCGGCGTCGAACCGTCAGGAAAATCGCCGAGCCGGTCGCGGGCGAGTAGAAGCTGGGAGAGAATTTCCTCGGCCGTCAGGTTCCGCACCAGACGCTGCGTGCCGGTGTGACAGAAGGAACACGTCAGCGAACAGCCCACCTGGCTCGAAATGCAAAGCGTGCCGCGTCCTTCTTCGGGAATATAGACCGTCTCGATCTCGACAGGACGTCCCGCACCGCGCGGCGGAAAACGCATCAGCCATTTGCGGGTGCCGTCGTTGGAAATCTGCTCCTCGACGATTTCCGGGCGGGCAATGGTGAAGGCTGCTTTCAGCTTTTCCCTGAGTTCCTTGGCAACATTGGTCATGTTGTCGAAATCCGAGACGCCGCGCACATACAGCCAGTTCCACAACTGGCTGACACGCATCTTCACCTGCTTCTGCGGCACGCCGATCTCGGCCAGCGCCTCGCCCATTTCCTCACGCGTCATGCCGATCAGCGACGGCTTGCCGGACATGAGATCGCTATTGGCGATCAGGGGAGTTTTGACTGCCAGACCGGCAGGGGCATGCAATACGGACATCACGCTATCCCATCATCCAATGCATCGCACGACCGGCCTTTAGGAAAGGCGGAAAATCGTCTGCATGTCGAGAAAATCAAAGGCGGAGCACTTTTCGCGCATCCGCCTGTCAATGTTGCCGCGCCTTTAGCATCAAACAAGCAAAAACGCAAATGGCCGGTCGATGACCGGCCAATCACAAAGCTGACGAAGCGTCAGGATTACTTGCAGCTTTCGATCTGCTTGAAAGCAGCCGAAATGCCAGAAAGCGAATAGGAATAGGAAGTCGCAGTGCCGCGGCCGGACACCGCCTTCACCGTCATCGACTTGCCGCCCTTCATCGCGGCCACGAGAGCGGGTTCTTCGGCAGCATTTTCAACCCAGGCAGCCTTGTCCTTGGTGAACATCACGAAGTTCTTGTTGTCGATCGTGACATTGACCTTGGAGCCCTGCTTCAGCGGGTAACCCACCATGGCCTGCGGCTCGTAGGAAATATTCTGGCCCGGACGCTGCGACACGATGAAGAAGATATCGCCGTGATCGACGCTCGCCGGTTCCTTGGAAGTGGGGATGGAAAGAACGTAGCAGACGGTGCTGTTGCCCGATTTGTACGAATAGGCGCCCCATGCATTGAACTGCTGGATGCGCGTGGGCGACTGTGCAGATGCTACGCCGACGCTGGTCAGCAAAATGGCCACTGCGGTTGCTACACTTCTTACAAACATAGAATTTCCTGCCGGGTTATTGTCTTCCATTGGCCCGAAGCAGCGGCGGGCTCCATGATTATGGATCGGCCACGTTCAGGTGCGGATCGTCTTTTCTCATTGTGGTCAGGAAGCGGTTACCAAACCGTCAACAACACGTATAAAATGCCGAAAACGTCTTGAAGTGTTACAGATCGGCTACGCCCGCACCCTGAGAAGAAAGGCGTGGCACGCCCTCCCCGTCATGTCTATGACACACAAATTCAGGCAACAATTTGTCACCTGCCCGGCTCCGAAGAGCCTCGTCATCACAGACGTGTTATTCGGCCTCCTGCTGCCGTTTCAGCATGGCATCCGCCGCATCGTAATGCTCCATCTTGATGTGGGCGCGGATCATCGCAAGCGCGGCCGTAATGACCGCGATGTCGTCGGTAAATCCCACGACCGCCAGCATGTCCGGTATGGCATCAAACGGCATGATGAAATAGGCGAGCGCGGCCAGAATGATGCCCTTGGCACGCAGCGGGGTATCCCGATCGATCGCGCAATAATAGGCTGCTGCCGCATCGCGCGCGAAGGGCACCTTGGTCATCACACGCTTAAGCTTCGGCCAGAATTTGGCGCGCACGACGCGTTCGCGTTCGCCATCGCTGCCCGTTTCCCCGGGCAAAAGAATTTCACCGATTTTCACATCATCCATGATCGACGGTCCTCCGGTCACGGTTATTATATGGGAGTTAAAGCCCGCCGTTCAATTCCCACGGCCCGTTGCCGCCTTCTGCATGGCCTCCGCGAGCAGGAAATCCCGCTCGGTAACGCCTTGCGAATCGTGGGTGGTGAGGCAGACCCTGACGCGCGAATAGACGTTGGACCATTCTGGATGATGATTGAGCTTTTCTGCCACGAGTGCGGACTCCGCCATGAAACCAAAAGCCTCCGCAAAACTCGCAAATTTGAACGACCGGACGATTGCCGCCCCGTCCTCGCGCAAGGACCAGCCTTCGAGTTTTAAAAGCGCCTGCCGGATGGCTTCCGGTTCAAGTCTGGGATATTTCATGCATCTTGCCTCCGCTTGACATGCGATCCGCTGTTTCGGACAAACATTAACGCCTCAACGACCGGATCGACGCATATTCAATGAAACATACAGCCGTTCTTTTTGTCTGCATGGGCAATATCTGCCGCTCACCGCTTGCCGAAGGCATTTTGACAAACCTTGCCGAAACCGAAGGCGTATCTCGCCAACTCACTGTCGATTCCGCCGGCACCGGCGGTTGGCACACCGGTACCGCCCCGGATCGCAGATCCATCGCAATCGCCCGCAAGCATGGGATCGATATTTCCCTGCAGCGTGCACGGCAGGTCAGCCAGGCCGATTTCGAGACCTTCGATCTCATCCTTGCCATGGACGGAGGAAATCTCGCGAAACTGCTCCGAAAGGCGCCCGAAAACCGGAAGCACAAAATCCACCTGTTCCTGGACTACGCTTCGGGACGCCACGAAAACGTGCCCGATCCCTACTTCGGTGGCGACGACGGATTTCTGGCCGTCTACAACATGCTTTTTGCGGGATGCAGCTCGTTGCTCGAGAAGATGGCGCTGGACCGCGCTTCGTGAAGCGGGAACACCTCTTCCACGATGTAGGGTCCGCCACCCACCGATTCCTTGGACGACATCAGCACGAAACGACCGACCGTGAAGGCGGATGTGCGGAAATTGCCGCGCCCGGAAAGATACTGCACCACATCGTCCAGCCGTGAAGAGCGCAACCGCGCCAGCGTCACATGCGGCATGAACTTGCGCGGATCCGGCGGCAGGCCGATCCTCTGACAGATTCTTTCGACCTCCGCCTGAAGCGCATTCATTTCCGGCGAGGGGGAAACCCCCGCCCAGATCGAATGCGGTTTCTTGGAGCCGAAGGAACCCATCCCGTTGAGACTGAGCTGGAATTCCGGCCTGTCGATCCGGTCCAGCCTGTCAACGACCTCATCGGCGGTTCTCCCGTCGATATCGCCGATAAAACGCAGGGTTATGTGATAATTCTCCACATCGATCCACCGGGCTCCCGGCAGACCACCGCGCAACAATGACAGGCTCATAGCCGCATTGCGCGGAATTTCGAGGGCGATAAACAGTCTCGGCATGGCGAGCTCCCCGAATCTCTTGGCAGAACAAGCATAGCGAATCATGCAATGCAGGCGGGCGCAAGTGCTTATTTTTTTTGCGCACCGATTGTCTTGATGAAGCTTTCAACAGCCGGCAAAGATTTCTCCACCATCATCGCCACACCCTGCGTATTGGGATGCATCTTGTCCTCCAGCTTCAACTTATCATCCGTCACCACGCCATCCAGAAAAAACGGATAAAGCGGCAGGTTGTATTTTTCTGCAAGCTGCGGATAGATCGGGTTGAAGCGCTTGGCGTAATCGTCACCCATGTTCGGCGGTGCCATAATGCCGACCAGCAGCACCGCTATGTTGCGTTTCTGAAAGCCGGAAATGATGGCGTCGAGGTTCTTTTCCGTCTGTTCCGGCGCAATACCGCGCAACGCATCATTGGCGCCGAGCTCCAGAATGACCCCGTCCGTGCCATCGGGAACCGACCACTCCGCCCGAGCCAGACCGCCTGAGGAGGTATCGCCGGACACACCGGCGTTGGTGACGGTAACATTGATGCCCTTGGCCTTTAATGCAGCTTCAAGCTGTGCCGTATAGCCATCGGTGGGGGGTAACTGGTAACCCGCCATAAGGCTGTCGCCCAGGCCAACCAGTTGCAATGTCCGCTCCTGCGCCATGGCCGCCGAGGCGGAAAAGGCGGCGGCGAAAATGACGATGAAGTGAAACAGGGCAGCTTTAAATCTCATCACGGCTTTCCTAACTTGGTTTGCATTGTCTGAAATACCGTCCGCATCGACACCGCCAGACTGTTTTCATCATATATAGGAACGAGAATTGTGACGAAAAGCATCATAGAGCTTAAGAAGGCCGACCTCACGCTCGGCAACGCCGCCGCCTCCGTTCACGTTCTCAAGAGCATCGATCTTGCCATTGGCGAAAGCGAGGCGGTGGGCATCGTCGGCCCTTCCGGTTCGGGAAAATCGACCCTTCTGATGGTACTTGCCGGTCTCGAAAGGCTGGATAGCGGCGAGATCGTCATAGCGGGCACGGAATTGCATAAGCTCGGCGAGGATGCTCTCGCGGATTTCCGCGGCAAGAATATCGGCATCGTTTTCCAGTCTTTCCACCTCATCGCCAATATGACGGCGCTGGAAAACGTAGCCGTTCCGCTGGAACTGGCCAACGTGCCGAACCCCTTCGAGATCGCCAAACGGGAACTCGTTGCTGTCGGTCTCGGCGAACGCCTCAACCATTATCCCGGCCAGCTCTCCGGTGGCGAACAGCAGCGTGTTGCGATCGCCCGCGCGCTTGCACCCTCCCCCGCCGTGTTGATCGCAGACGAACCGACCGGCAATCTGGATGCGGATACGGGCCAGCAGATCGCCGATCTTCTTTTCTCAAAACAGGCCGAACGCGGCATGACGATGATCCTTGTCACCCATGATCCGTCACTGGCCGCCCGTTGCTCAAGACAGATCAAGGTGCGCTCCGGCGAGATAGAGGGTGACAGCGCCGCTGCCCATATGGCCAGGGCGGTATCGGCATGATCGGCTCCATTCTCCCGTCTGTTGCCAACATCAAAAACGCATTGAGGCTCGCGCGGCGCGAAATTCGCGGCGGTTTGCGTGGCTTCTATATTTTCCTCGCCTGCATCGCGCTCGGAACCGGCGCCATTGCCGCTGTCAACTCCGTGTCACGCGCCGTCACCAGCGCGATTGCGACGGAAGGCCAATCGATACTGGCTGGCGATGTGCGCTTCGAGCTGCGCAACAGGGAGGCAACCGCAGAGGAACGGGCCTACCTCGATGGCCTCGGCAAAATCGCCGTTTCCACCGGGCTGCGCTCCATGGCGCGCCTTGCCGATGGTTCCGAACAGACGCTGACGGAAGTCAAGGCCGTAGACGGCGCCTATCCGCTTTACGGCGCCTTCGTAGCAGACCCAAACCGGCCTCTGAGCGAGCTTCTGGCTGCGAACGGCGATACCTATGGCGCCGTGGCCGCGCCGCTTCTCCTGGAGCGGCTGGGCATCAAGGTCGGCGACGACATCCTTCTCGGTAATGTGAAGCTGAAACTGACCGGCACGGTTGTCGACGAGCCGGATGCCCTGTCCGACGGCTTCGGTTTTGCCCCAAGGCTGATGGTCAGCCGCGATGCGCTTTTCGCCTCAGGCCTCGTTCAGAACGGAAGTCTGGTCGAACACGCCTACAAGATCATGCTGAACGATCCTGCAGCGCGGGCCACGATGACCGATGCGGCCAACAAGACGTTTCCCGATGCCGGCTGGTCCATCCGCACGAGTGACCGGGCAGCGCCATCGCTTACCGAAAACGTCAACCGCTTCTCGCAATTCCTGACGCTGGTGGGCCTGACCGCCCTCATCGTTGGCGGCGTCGGCGTTGCGAACGCCGTTCGCGCCTTTCTTGATTCCAAGCGCACCACGATCGCCTCGCTGAAATGCCTCGGCGCGCCGGCTTCCGTTGTCACCATGACCTATCTCTTCCAGATCGTGTTCATTGCCGCCGTTGGCATCATCATCGGCCTCGCTGTGGGCGCCATCGCCCCGCTGATCGCCATGCGGTTTCTGGAGGGTGTGCTTCCGGTGCCGAAAGAGCTTGCCTTTTATCCAGCAGCACTTGGTCTTGCCGCCCTGTTCGGCATCTTGACGACACTTGCCTTCGCCATCGTGCCACTCGGCCAGGCGCGCGAAGTTCCCGCGACCGCCCTTTTTCGAGAGCAGGGGTTCGAGGAGGGCAGCTGGCCGTCCTGGCCTTATCTCGCAGTGACGGGCTTGTTGTTGGCTGCGCTGGCCATACTTGCCATCTTTTCGGCAGAAGAACGTTTCATCGCCTCGGTTTTCCTTGCTGCCATCGCCTTCGCGTTTGTGGTGCTGCGACTGGTGGCGTCAGCCGTCAAGGCCATCGCCAAACGCAGCCCGCGCGTTCATTCCGCCGCGCTTCGCCTGGCGATCGGCAATATTCACCGACCGGGTGCGCTCACCCCCTCCGTCGTTCTCTCCCTCGGGCTCGGGCTGACGCTGCTGGTGACCCTGACGCTTATCGACGGCAATCTGCGCCGCGAACTGACCGACAGCCTGCCGGAACGAGCGCCGAATTTCTTCTTCGTGGATATTCAGGGCACCGAGTTGCAGGGCTTCCGCGATCTTCTCAGGCAAGAAGCGCCTCAGGGCACGCTGACCGAGGTGCCGATGCTGCGCGGCCGCATTCTTGCTCTTAATGGCGAGGACGTGACGAAGATAGACGTGCCGCCATCCGGGCGCTGGCTGCTGCGCGGTGATCGGGGCATAACCTATTCGCAGGATGCTCCCGAAAACGCCAAGCTGACCGAAGGGACATGGTGGGGACCGGATTATAGCGGCGAGCCGCTGGTCTCTTTTGCGGCGAAAGAGGCGCAGGAACTGGGCCTCAAGATCGGCGACACCGTTACCGTCAACGTGCTCGGCCGCAGCATCACGGCAAAGATCGCCAATCTGCGCAATGTCGAATGGGAATCGCTGTCGATCAATTTCGTCATGGTGTTTTCACCCAATACCTTCCGTGGCGCACCACATGCCTGGCTTGCCACACTCGCCGACCCCTCCGCATCCGCAAGCGAGGAGGGCCAGATATTGCGCGCCGTTACCAACGCCTACCCGACGATAACAAGCGTACGCGTGAAGGACGCGCTCGATGTGGTCAACCGGCTGGTCGGCCAGCTTGCCACCGCAATTCGCGCCGCAGCGGCCGTTGCGCTCATAGCCTCCGTCCTCGTCCTCGCCGGCGCTCTTGCCGCCGGAAACCGTGCCCGCACCCATGATGCGGTCATCCTGAAAACACTGGGCGGTACACGCAGCCTGCTGATCCGCGCCTTCTCCTATGAATATATGATGCTCGGTCTCGCCACCGCCGTTTTTGCGCTTTTTGCCGGCGGCGTCTCCGCCTGGTTCGTCATTTCCCGTATCATGAAGCTGCCCTCCAGCTTCCTGCCGGATGTGGCGATCGGCACGGTCGTCGTCGCCCTCGTCATGACGGTAGGCATCGGCCTCATGGGCACATGGCGAATTCTCGGGCAGAAGGCCGCTCCGGTTTTACGGCAGGCGGGTGAATAATCTTCGGTTGTGCGCTGCTTAACTTTAACGATTAATTCTTTGTAATGATCGCTGAAACGTGAGCGCTTTTCGCGCATATGGTGTCTTTTCGACTGCGAAAGGCCTTGTATCGGACACGTTCTGCCATCATATTCTTGGGCAGGCTTGCTGAAGCTCCGCAGCGGCGCCCGGGAGGTATCCCGACACCGTAGCAATTACGGAGCTCAAAAGAGGAAACAATGGCTGACTTCAATAACTACCAGAACCGCATGGCCCAGACCCGTGCACAGACTGGTGCGATGATCGATGAAGGTCTTCGTGCCTACATGCTCAAGGTTTACAACCTTATGGCACTGGCTCTGGTCATCACCGGTGTTGCGGCGTTCGCTACCTTCACGCTCGCGACCACCAATCCGGCTTTCGCCCAGTTGCTCTATGCATCGCCGTTGCGCTGGGTTGTGATGCTCGCACCGCTCGGACTGGTGTTCTTTCTTAGCTTCCGTATCCAGAACATGAGCGTTTCTGCCGCCCAGATGACCTTCTGGGTCTATGCGGCGCTGATGGGCGTGTCCCTGTCTTCGATCTTCCTGGTCTATACCGGCCAGAGCGTCGTACAGACGTTCTTCGTGACCGCTGCCTCGTTTGGCGCGCTCTCGCTTTACGGTTACACCACGAAGAAAGACCTTTCGGGCATGGGTTCGTTCCTGATCATGGGTCTGTTCGGCCTGATCATCGCGTCCATCGTCAACATTTTCCTCGCCTCTTCCGCGCTGCAGTTCGCGATCTCCGCGATTGGTGTGCTGATCTTCGCTGGCCTCACCGCCTATGACACGCAGAAGATCAAGGAAATGTATTTCGATGGCGACGAAGTTGCCGTGGCTGGCCGCAAGGCGATCATGGGTGCGCTGACGCTCTATCTCGACTTCATCAACCTGTTCATGTTCCTCCTGCAGTTCATGGGCAACCGTGACAAGTAAGGGCAGGAACCCAACTGGCAAACATGCAAAAGGCGGCCATTCGGCCGCCTTTTTATTTTCCGAAATTCGAGACTTGATCGCCTCTCCCCGCGTGCCCGCATGAAGCTGCGGCAGGGTAGCTCGTCCCGTCTCATCTCACTCGATGAGCTTCAGGACCTTGTCGAAAACCTTGAGAACCTGCGGCAGCTCGTGGCCACGTTTGAGAATGCGGCCATCCGTATTCACAACGCAATAGGCCCCCTGTTTCGCCGCCAGCTTGGGGTTCTTCTCGATCCTGTAGAGCGGCATTTCACCCGAGCGTTTAAACACTGAAAATACCGCCTTTTCCCTCAAGTGGTCGATGGCATAGTCACGCCACTCGCCCTCTCCCACCATGCGGCCATAGATGCGCAGGATCGCATCCAGCTCACGCCGGTGGAATGTAATTGGCAGAGGGTCTTTGTCTTTTTTGTACTCGCGGAGATCGACAACGGTGGAACTGTCGCGTGAAGCGGTCTGAACCTGCTGCACATCCGGTTGATCGGTCATCCAATACCTCCGATTCCACCCAAGTCGTCCGATTAATGTGAGCCGGAGAAGACAAAATTGCAAGTCTCGAACAGCCATTGAACATGAGATCGCAACTTTGGAGGAGGGTTTTACGGTGTTAGGACGGCAGCGAAACCCGGCGTCTGGGACGCAGAAATACGCCCTCCGATGCCCATAAGGACGCTGCCTTAGAAAAAAGCAGGGGTAAAAAAGGTAACCATTTAGGCAGCCATTTTAGCATGGCCTGCCGTATTTCGGTCAAACCATGGCCCGAATTGAATGGAATAGTCCTATTGTCAATTGATGCCTAGGCACCAAGATGACCCGATCCGGTGCATTGACCCTTTACCCCCAGCCCCCAATGCCCGGATCGGATCTTCCATCGCCAGACAGGCGATCAGGGTGTTTCATTCCCCAGTAAAATACTTGCACCGACGATTGCCGCCGGATCGCCGCTGGCATTTGCTGTTTGCAACAGCACGGCGCAGCCGCCCTTTTTCACCTTTGCCACCACGCTTGCCGGAAGCTTCACCGTCATCGGTGAACCATCCCACATGCCGACGGTCTGCACGTCATAGACGCTGTGCCAGTAGGACATTTTCTTCCCCTGGTTTTCGCCTTTCTGCACATCCACCGTCTGTTCGCGCGTGAAATAGGCGACCACGACATCGGCCTTGCCGCTACCGGCGCCAATATCGATCTCCACCTCATCACCGGCAAATTTAGATGCGACCGGCACGTTCAGCCCCTGGCCCTCGCGCTTGAAAGCATCCAGCCTGTCGTAAATCCCGCGGACATCCGCACCCTTGACGTGGTCGCGACCGTTCAGGATGGCCTGCGGCGTATAGACACCGTTGCGGCCGAGAGCGCGCATGTAGCCATATTGCCGCTCTGTATTTTCCTTCGATGCCAGGGAATCTGTCCAGCCAAGATAATTCCAGTAGTCGACATGGTAGGAGAGGCCGACCACATCACCCTTCTGGATCATCTTGCGTAACGCTTCGTCCGCCGGCGGGCAGGACGCGCATCCCTGCGATGTAAACAACTCGACAACGCCCTTCACAGCCTCCTGCGCATGCGCGGATGTGACGAGGAACGTGCCGAGAAGACATATCGACAGGGGCAATTTCAGCGGCATTACAAGAACCTTTGTCCGGAGCAGATATCCAGACGAATTGATGCGATCAACCCAACCGGATGCAAACCGGAAAATAGCGTCTATTCCACTTCAATAGAAAGTCACGAAGGGGTGAGTGGCAATCACAAAAAAAGAGATGATGAAACGCAAAGACGCCGGGAAAAATCCCGGCGTCCTTTGTTGGTCTAAGCTTTGTCAGGCAACCAGATCGCGAAGAACCGTCTGCAGAATGCCGCCATTGTTCATGTAGATCACTTCATCCAGCGTATCGATGCGGCATAGAAGCGGAACTTCCTTCACCGAACCGTCGCTGTAGGTGATCTTGGCGATCTTCTTTTCACGCGGCTTGATTTCACCTTCGAGACCATCGATCTCGACGACTTCATCACCCTTGAGATCAAGGCTTGCCCAGGTCGTGCCTTCCTCGAAGACGAAGGGAACGACGCCCATGCCGACCAGGTTGGAGCGGTGGATACGCTCGAAGGACTGTGCGATGACCGCCTTGACGCCGAGCAGGTTGGTGCCCTTCGCCGCCCAGTCGCGGGAAGAACCGTTGCCATATTCGACACCGGCGAAGATGACGAGCGGAACGCCCTCCGCCTTGTACTTCATGGCAGCGTCGTAGATCGACATCTCTTCCTTCGACGGATAGTGGATGGTGTAGCCACCTTCCTTGCCGTTCGGGCCTAGCATGTGGTTGCGGATGCGGATATTGGCGAAGGTGCCGCGCATCATGACTTCATGGTTGCCGCGACGCGTACCGTACTGGTTGAAGTCGGCAACGCCCACGCCGTGCTCCGTCAGATAGGCGCCGGCGGGCGAAGCAGCCTTGATCGAACCGGCCGGGGAAATGTGGTCGGTTGTGATCTTGTCGCCGAAGAGACCGAGAACGCGGGCGCCCTTGATGTTCGTAAGGCCCGTACCGGTCTTACCCATGCCCACGAAGTAAGGCGGGTTCTGAACATAGGTCGACTTGTCGTCCCAGGCATAGGTCTGGCCCGGGGGAACCTGAACGGCCTGCCAGTTCGCGTCACCCTTGAAGACATCAGCGTACTTCGATTCGTAAAGTTCGCGAGTGACGTATTTCAGGATGAATTCCTGGATTTCCTGCGAGGTCGGCCAGATATCCTTGAGATAGACCGGATTGCCGTTCTGGTCGTCGCCGATCGGCTCCTTCGTCAGGTCCTTCTGGACCGTACCGGCAAGCGCGTAGGCCACGACGAGCGGCGGCGAGGCCAGATAGTTCGCCTGAACATCGGGCGAGATACGACCTTCGAAGTTGCGGTTGCCGGAAAGAACGCCGGCCGTGATCAGGCCCTTGTCGTTGATCGTCTTGGAGATCGGTGCGGGCAGCGGGCCGGAGTTGCCGATGCAGGTGGTGCAGCCGAAACCGACGAGGTTGAAGCCAATCGCATCGAGATCCTTCTGCAGACCCGACTTGTCGAGATATTCGGCAACGACCTGCGACCCCGGCGCCAGCGAGGTCTTCACCCACGGCTGGGACTTCAGACCCTTGGCAACCGCATTGCGGGCGAGAAGGCCGGCAGCGATGAGAACGGAGGGGTTAGACGTGTTGGTGCAGGAGGTGATGGCGGCAATCGCCACATCGCCATGGCCGAGATCGAACTCCTCGCCCTCAACCGCATAGCGGCTGTGGAGCTGACCGGGCTTCTTGTAGTCGTTCTCGAGAGCCGTTGCGAAATTCGGTGCAATGGTTTCGAGCGGCAGGCGGCCTTCCGGACGCTTCGGACCGGCCATGGATGGCACGACGTCGCCGAGGTCGAGTTCAAGGGTATCGGTGAAGACGAGGTCGGAACCGTCGCCGGTCCGCCACATGTCCTGTGCCTTCGAATAGGCTTCGACAAGCGCGATACGGTCCTTGGTGCGACCGGACATGGTCAGATAGTTGATGGTCTCGCCATCAACCGGGAAGAAGCCGCAGGTAGCGCCATATTCCGGACCCATATTGCCGATCGTGGCACGGTCGGCCAGCGTCATCGAATCGAGGCCGGGGCCGAAGAATTCGACGAATTTGGAAACCACGCCCTTCTTGCGCAGCATCTGCACGACGGTCAGCACGAGGTCGGTCGCAGTCACGCCTTCCTTCACCTTGCCGGTCAGCTTGAAGCCGATGACCTCAGGCAGGAGCATGGAGACAGGCTGGCCGAGCATCGCTGCTTCAGCCTCGATACCGCCAACGCCCCAGCCGAGAACGCCAAGACCGTTGATCATGGTGGTGTGGCTGTCGGTGCCGACGCAGGTATCCGGATAAGCGATCGTTTCGCCGTCCTCTTCCTTGGTCCAGACGGTCTGGCCGAGATATTCGAGGTTGACCTGGTGACAGATGCCAGTACCGGGCGGAACCACGCGGAAGTTCTTGAATGCCTGCTGGCCCCACTTCAGGAAGCGGTAACGCTCGCCATTGCGCTCATATTCAAGCTCGACGTTTCGGGCAAACGCAGTCGGCGTGCCGAATTCGTCAACGATAACAGAGTGGTCGATCACGAGGTCGACGGGAACGAGCGGATTGATCTTTTCCGGGTCGCCACCGAGCGACACCATGGCATCGCGCATAGCGGCGAGATCGACCACAGCCGGAACGCCGGTGAAGTCCTGCATGAGAACGCGGGCGGGACGATAAGCGATTTCGTTTTCGGTCAGGCCCTTATTGTTCAGCCACTCTGCAACGGCCAGAATATGCTCCTTGGTGACGGACTGGCCGTCCTCGAAACGAAGCAGGTTTTCCAGAAGAACTTTCATGGAATAGGGGAGCTTGGAAACGCCCTTCAGGCCGTTTGCCTCAGCCTTGGGAAGGCTGAAATAGACGTAGTCCTTACCATCAACGGTAAGGACGGAACGACAATGAAAACTGTCGAGTGATTTGGGCATGGATAAAAAACCCCGCTTACTCTGATAGCCAACACGTGCGTGCGGACACCTATGCACTCATGCACATCAGGATGCGGGTACGACCATTTCCGCTGTCCGCACGTGAAAATTGCTCCTCGCAATCGTCAAGTCCGGCGCAAGATGATGTTCACGCCGGCCGCTGGCGTGGTTGACACCCATATAGATAATTTCTCAGAAACGTGCCAGACCATTCAGGAAATCAAATCGATTTTTTTATGTGAGACGATGAAAATCTTATACGGAAACGCAGCATGGATTTGACGGCGGAAAATCTTGGCGTGCGGCGCGGCGAAGATTTCATATTCATGAACATTACCTTCAAGTTAAGTGACGGCGAAGCGCTGGTGCTGACCGGCCGCAACGGCTCGGGAAAATCCACGCTTCTGCGCACTGTGGCCGGCCTGCTGCGCCCCGAGCAGGGCTGGGTAAAGATAGCCGGCAAAGGAATAGAAACGGACATGCGCCCATCGGAGGCCTGCCATTATCTCGGCCATCGCAACGCAATGAAAACGGAACTGACGGTTTCGGAGAATCTGTGGTTCTGGAAAGACTTTCTCGGTGACTTCACCGGCGGCGCCGGTGTCGATATCGATGAGGCAGCAGACATCGTCGGCCTTGCGGGCATCACCCACCTGCCCTTCGGTTACCTGTCCGCGGGTCAGCAGCGACGTTTTGCCATGGCAAAGCTTTTGATCGCGTGGCGGCCGGTGTGGATTCTCGACGAGCCGACAGCGGCGCTCGACAAAGCAGCGGACGGCATGTTTACGGATCTGGTCAAGAGCCACCTGAGAAGAGGCGGCATCGTCATGGCTGCGACCCATCAGCCGCTTGGGCTCGACAATGCGCGGGAATTGCAGATGACTGGCTTTGCAGGTGTAGAGGCTTGGGCGTGATGGGTGCGTGTGCGGGGTATGCCCGCCTACCGAGGCGCCTCCAATGACCGCCCTCTTCCTCCGCGACCTGAAACTCTCCATCCGCGCCGGCGGTGGCGCGCTGATCGGCGTCTTGTTCTTCATGACCGTTGTCGCCGTCATCCCCTTCGGTGTCGGGCCTGATCTCAATCTGCTTGCACGCATCGGCCCAGCCATCGTCTGGATCGGCGCGCTGCTCTCCACCCTCCTCGGCCTCGACAGGCTGTTTCAGGCAGAGCGGGATGACGGCTCGCTAGACCTCATACTCATGCAGGAAAACCCGCTTGTGCTGACCGTGCTCGTCAAATGCCTGGCACATTGGGTGGGAACGGGTCTGCCACTGGTCATCGCCTCGCCGCTCATCGCCCTGTTCATGAACATGGACGAAGTGGCGATCGGCGCGGTGATGCTCACACTCCTTGTCGGATCGCCCGCCATTACCTTCATCGGCGCGGTGGGTGCTGCTGTCGCCGTTGCCTTGCCGCGCGGCGGCCTTCTGGTCTCCATCCTTGTGCTGCCATTGGCCATTCCGGTTCTGATCTTCGGCGTCAGCGCGTCCTATGCGGCGGTGCAGGATCCGGCACCCTTTCTGCCGCCCTTCCTCATTCTCTGCGCGATCACGTTATTTTCAGCCGTGACCGGTCCTTTCTTTGCCGCTTTGGCATTGCGCAATGTTATGGATTGATGAAACCGCAATTGCCTATCTACGATTGACGGCGATCAATTGCGGGGCAGCCATTCTCGGGTTACACAAACGGCATGAACGAGCAGACTTTCACCATCACCAAATTCAGTGATCTCGCCAATCCCACGCGGTTTCTGGCGCTCTCGGCACGCATTCTGCCCTGGCTTGCGGTCCTGACGGCACTGGTGCTGGCCGCCGGTCTCTATCTGTCTTTCACGACAGAGGGTGACTACCAGCAGGGTTATACCGTGCGCATCATGTATGTGCATGTCCCCTCCGCCTGGCTTTCGATGATGTGTTATACCGTCATGGCGGTCTCAGCGATCGGCACGCTCGTCTGGCGTCATCCGGTTGCGGATGTCAGCCACAAGGCGGCCGCACCCATAGGCGCTGCCTTCACCCTGATTGCGCTTGTTACCGGCTCGCTCTGGGGTAAACCCATGTGGGGAACCTGGTGGGTATGGGACGCGCGGCTGACGTCCGTCTTCGTGCTTTTTCTGATGTATCTTGGCCTGATAGCGCTCAACCGCGCCATGGACGACCCTTCCAGAGCCGCCCGTGTCAGCGCCGTGCTCATCCTCGTTGGTTTTGTGAATATTCCCATCATCAAGTTTTCAGTTGAATGGTGGAACACGCTTCACCAGCCGGCAAGCGTCATCCGCATGGGCGGCTCGGCAATCGATTCGGAGTTTCTCTGGCCGCTTCTGACCATGGCGATCGGCTTCACGCTACTGTTCTTCACGTTGCACATCGCCGCAATGCGTAACGAAATCTGGCGCCGGCGCGTGGCAGCCCAACGGCGGCTTGCCGCCCGCATGGCAAACCGGGAGGCATGACAACATGACACACGCCTTTTATATCGGCATGTCCTATGCGGCGACCGGCCTTGTTGTCCTCTGTCTCATCGCCTGGGTCATTCTGGATGGTCAGGCGCGCAAACGGGAACTGAAAGAACTGGAAGCATCCGGCGTGCGCCGCAGGGCAAAAGCCGGTTCCGCGGGTGAAACCCGATGACGCAGGCCAGCCAGGACCAGAACACCAAAGCCAAAAGCACGGGGCGCACACGATATGCCCTGGCGCTTCTGCCGCTTCTGCTTTTCGGCGGTTTTGCCATTATCGCCGGCAAAATGCTCTACGATCAGGACGTCAACGGGCTGGATATCAGCGCCATTCCATCGGCGCTCATCGGAACCAAGGCGCCCGCACTGTCGCTGCCGCCGCTGGAAGGCTCAAACCTACCGCCCCTCAACGATGCCGCCGTCAAGGGTAAGCTGACGCTGGTCAACGTCTTCGCCTCCTGGTGCATTCCGTGCCGTCAGGAGCATCCCATCCTTCAGGAATTGGCGAAAGACAAACGCATCACCGTCGTCGGCATCAACTATAAGGACAAACCGGACAACGCGCTTCGTTTTCTCGGCGAACTCGGCAATCCCTTTGCCGCGATAGGCGTCGACCCGAACGGCAAGGCCGCGATCGACTGGGGTGTCTATGGTATCCCTGAAAGCTATCTGGTCGGCGCCGACGGCACGATCCTCTACAAAAAGGTCGGCCCCTTCGATGCCCGCAGCGTCGAGCGGGATTTATTGCCGGCGATCACCGCTGCGGCCGGAAAGTAGCCCGCGCGCCGAACGATACTATGCCTTGGAAATCACCCTTAGCGACGGCCCTTCGGCTGTCGCCTGCAAACCCATCCCTTCAAGCACGACCTGATTGCGGCCACCACGCTTTGCCGCATACAGGCTGTCGTCAGCGCGTTTGATCGCATCGTGAATTGAATGATCTCCCCTCGCGACAGCTGAAACGCCGAAGCTCGCCGTGACCTTGGTGGCCACGCCACGGCTACGCCAGTCCAGCGACAGAAGGTTCAAACGCATGGCATTGGCAAGGCGACCAGCCGCGGCGGCGGTGTGGCCGGGCAGGAAAACCACGAATTCCTCGCCACCGAAACGCGCCACCAGAGCGTCGCTACGCGCGCTTTTCCGGAGAAGGTCTGAAAGGCCGATGAGAACGATATCACCGGCGGCGTGGCCATAGTCATCGTTGATACGCTTAAAATGGTCTATGTCGCACGCAATTACTGCGCCTATTGGTGTCCCGCTGCGAAAATCGGGAACGCGCCGGTCGAACCCACGGCGGTTCAGCACATCCGTCAGCGGATCGTGCTCAGCCGCTTGCAGGTGCCGGTCGACAGTCACGGAAATCTGGCTCGCGAGTACGGATAGCGCAAGCAGAAAGCCGAATATGCTCGCGGCAAGCTGCATGTAGAAAGCATAGTCGGATTCGAAGAATTCACTGAGTTCGATCATCGAACCGTTCGGCGTCATCACCAGCAACATGCCGATGCGCACCAGCGTTTCGAGCACCACGAGTGACGCAATCGCCACCATCAGCCTGTCTGCAAGCGCCAGGGGTCGCTTCCGCACGATCCAGACCGGGATGGCGAGCAGCAGGGCGCAGACAAGATCACCGATGACCAGCTCACGTTTCAGATCCGGTGTGATGAAGACATGGAACGAGACCAGCAAAACCGCCGCAGCCACGATCGACAGTCGCGCCGTCGTATAAAGCGGCCGTCCGAAATGGATGAGCAGCGCATGGCCGTAGAGAAAAAACGCAGAAAAGAACAACAGGTTCGAGACGATCGCCTGTACTTCGAAGGGCAAGCCGCCAAGCACCAGAGGTGCGGCAAAACCAAACGCCGCCGAAAGATATCCGAAACCCCAATATCGCGCCGAAGCGTGGCCGGTCCTCTGCAGGAACAGGAATACCACACCGAATGTAAGCATGATGAAGGGGAGAAGGTAGGCGAAATTATCTTGCACAGTGTTCTGCCGGACGGAAAGACGAGCCTTTGAGCCCGGACACTACCGCAATGCCCTTAAGAAAACTTGCATATAACGCAGGGTTTTCGTGCCTTTCCGACGCACGTACGGGCAGATATCTTCACATTGGCGGGAGCGCGTTCTGCCATTGCTTGATCGCTTCGACGGGCCAGACAAGCATCACTACGTTCAGCGTCAGATTATCGCGGATCAGCCAGCCGGTGAAGATTTCAAAGAAGATGGCGATCACAACCGTCAGCCACACCGGCACGCGGGCGGCGAAGAGGAAACCCAGCGCCATGAAAACGGTGTCCATCGCGGAGTTCAGGATGCTGTCGCCGGTATAACCCAGCGCCATGGTCGCCGTGCGGTAACGATCGATGATGAGCGGCGAGTTTTCGAGAATTTCCCACGCTGCCTCTATCAAAACCGCAAAAGAAAGCCGCATGGAAAGGGGTTTCTTGCGAAACAGCAGCCAGGCGAGCCCGTAAAACAGGAAGCCGTGGATAATGTGTGAGGGTGTGTACCAGTCGGCAAGATGCTGGGAATTGCCCGGCGTGTTCACACCGGGTTCGAACAGCTTCACATAACCGCATTCGCAAATGGGAATGCGGCCCATGGCATAGAGGATGACGATCTGCAGGAGAAGGAGTCCGGCGGCGACACCGAACCATTTGAACGAGCGCGGACGGGAAGCCGGCATCTCTGCAACTGTCATTTTTCGTCCTTGTTCAGCGGTTCGAGCGAATGACGCATGACGAGCGGCATTTGCGCCATGGTGAAGATGATCGTGATCGGCATCGTGCCCCAAACCTTGAACGCAACCCATGCGTCGGTTGAGAACATGCGCCAGACCACCTCGTTCAGCACGGCGAGAAAGAGGAAGAACACGCCCCAGCGCAGCGTCAGCTTGCGCCAGCCCTCATCGTTCAGCCTGAAGGCCGAATTGAAGACATAGCCAAGCAGCGACTGGCCGAAAAACAGGCCGCCCAGCAGAATGACGCCGAACAGCGCATTGACGATGGTTGGCTTCATCTTGATGAAGGTATCGTTCTGCAGCCACAGCGTCAGCGCACCGAACACGAGAACCACAATGCCTGATATCAGCGGCATGATCGGCAGCTTGCGCGTCAGCATCCATGAGACGGAAAGCGCAATTGCGGTTGCGATCATGAACAGGCCGGTGGCGATGAAGATCGGCCCGCCGAACTCCGTCAGTACCGGAAAAGTGGAGGCCAGCCATTCGCCGCGGGAATTGGCGAAAAAGAACACCATAAGCGGGCCAAGCTCGAGCACGAATTTCAGGAGCGGGCTGATTTCCGCCACCATCTTTTCGCTTTCCTTGGAATTGCTTTCAATATCCATACTCAAACTCCCGCAATGGCCTTGGCGAAATCTTCCGCCTCGAAGGGCTCCAGATCGTCCACGCCTTCACCCACACCAATGAAATACACCGGCAGCTTGTGTTTGGCGGCAATGGCCACGAGGATACCGCCCCGCGCCGTGCCATCCAATTTTGTCATAATCAGGCCCGAAACACCCGCAACATTGCGGAATATCTCCACCTGGTTCAAGGCGTTCTGCCCGGTCGTGGCGTCCAGTGTCTGAAGCACGGTATGCGGCGCATCGGGGTCGAGCTTGCCGAGCACGCGCACGATCTTTTCCAGCTCCGCCATCAGCTCCGTCTTGTTCTGCAAACGGCCGGCAGTATCAATGATGAGCACATCGCTTTTTTGCGCACGCGCCTGCTCATAGGCGTCGTAAGCGAGACCCGAGGCATCCGCACCGAGCTTGGTGCCAATGAATTGCGAGCCGGTGCGATCCGCCCAGATCTTGAGCTGCTCGATTGCCGCCGCACGGAACGTATCGCCGGCCGCGAGCATGACCTTGAGGCCAGAGCCCGAGAGCTTGGAGGCGAGCTTGCCGATGGTCGTGGTTTTGCCCGTACCGTTCACGCCGACGACGAGAATGACATGCGGCTTGTGTGAAAGATCGAGTTCCAGCGGCTTGGCGACTGGTTTCAGGACCTTGGTGATCTCACCTGCCATGATGCGCGCCACGTCCTCGCCGCTGACATCCTTGCCGTAACGTTCAGAAGACAAGGCGCCCGTGATGCGCATGGCGGTCTCGACACCCAGATCCGACTGGATGAGAAGGTCTTCCAGTTCGTCGAGCGTATCCTCATCCAGCTTGCGCTTGGTGAACAGCGCCGAAATCTGGGTGGTAAGTTGCGAGGAGGTGCGCGCAAGCCCGGCCCGCAGGCGCTGGAACCAGCTGAGCTTCGGCTGCGGCGCTTCGGCGACAGGCTCTTCCCGCTCGCTTGCCGCCGCAAAACCTTTCGGCAAGATCGGCGAAACGGCAGAGGGCTCGACGGCACCGGCAGCCTCCGCCTCATCGAGCAGCGCATCCATCGCATCCGCATCGAGCACGGCATCGGCAGGTTCGGGCAAAACCTCGGCCTGTTCTTCGGCAGCAGCTTCGGCCTGCAACAGCGACAGCGGAACAACGCCGATGTCTCCGGCCTGCTCGGCGCCGGGCAGAAGCGGCGCGTCCTCTTCCTCCTGGTCGTCGGAAAGGGCCGCATCGGCATCCGGAGCAGGCCCACCGGCCGTCTCAATCTCCAGTTCGGAAACAGGGTCTTTCTCGACAATGGGATGCGCTTCGGCTTCGCTCAGCGCCTCATCGAAAGAGACATTTTCTCTGGCGCGTTCAAGCGCGGAATCCTCTTGCGGCTTGCCGTCCGTCCCGGCCTTGTCCTTGCCGAAAGAAAAGACTTTTTTGATGAAGCCGAGGGCCATGGTCGTTCCCGTGTCTTTTCCTGTGCCGCTTCAGGCCGCGTCCGCTGCGAGAAGCTTCATGTTCAGATGTTTGCCGTTGTGGCCGGTAATCTCAACCTGCGCAAGAGTGCGCGGGAGAAGATCGGGCGCCGCCACCAGCGTGAAATTGTCGGTATGCGCAAAACCGGTGTTTTCAACGAGGATCGTTTGCGTCGAACCAACCATATTTTGCAGATGCACGAGCCTGAGTGCCTCGCCACGTTCGCGAAGCCTCGCCGCCCGCTCCTTCACCAGCGCACGGTCGAGCTGCGGCATACGCGCCGCCGGCGTGCCGGCACGCGGGCTGTAGGGAAATACGTGCAGGCTGGAAATGCCGCATTCTTCCGCAAGCGTCGCGGCGTTTTCGAACATCTCTTCGTTCTCGGTCGGAAAACCGGCGATCATATCAGCACCGAATGCGATATCCGGCCGGAGCGACCGCACCTCGTGACAGAAACGGATGGCATCGGCCCGCAGATGACGGCGTTTCATGCGTTTCAGGATCATGTCGTCGCCATGCTGGAGGGACAGGTGAAGATGCGGCATGAAACGCGCCTCACCGGCAATCAGATCCATCAGATGGTGGTCGGCCTCGATGCTGTCGATCGAGGATAGCCGAAGTCTCAAGATTTCCGGCACCTGCTTCAGCAATGTCTTGGCGAGAAGCCCTAGCGAAGGTTCGCCCGGCAGGTCGGCACCGTAGCTGGTAGCATCCACCCCGGTCAGCACGATTTCGCAATAACCGCTTTCCACCAGCCTGCGCGCCTGCTCGACCACAGCGCCCATCGGCACGGAGCGGGAATTGCCCCGCCCATAGGGAATGATGCAGAAGGTACAGCGATGATCGCAGCCGTTCTGCACCTGAATGAAGGCACGGACATGCCCGTCAATGTGCTTGACCATCTGCGGCGCGGTCGCCTTGATGCTCATGATGTCGTTGACGCGCAGCTTTTCTTCCGCCGAAACGCCGAAATCCGGCAGTGCGCGATAGGAGGCGCTTTTCAGCTTTTCCTCATTGCCTAGCACCGCATCCACTTCGGGCATCTCGGCAAAGGTCTGTTTTTCAGTCTGGGCAGCACAGCCGGTCACGATGATGCGCGCATGCGGATTGTCGCGCCTTGCCCGACGGATGGCCTGGCGCGCCTGGCGCACCGCCTCGCCGGTCACCGCGCAGGTATTGACCAAGACGGCACTGTTGAGCCCGGCCTTTTCGGCCTCCGCCCGCATCACTTCCGATTCATAGGTATTGAGACGGCAGCCGAAGGTTATGACCTCGACGCCGCTCATATGGCCCCCTGCTCAGCCACGGCATCGCGCGACCAGGCGCCGTTGATGGGATCGACCATGCCGGACCATTCCCATTCGGCCGGCCCGGTCATGATGACGTGGTTGTCCTCGCGCCACTCAATTGTAAGCGGCACACGCACGGGGCTGGAGGCGACATCGATAGTGACCTTCCTGCCCGTGCGGCCGGTGCGCGCAGCGGAAACGGCAGCGGCACATGCGGCAGAACCGCAGGCGAGCGTCAGCCCGGCGCCGCGCTCCCAGGTGCGGGTGCGAAGCGCACTGTCGGAAATAACCTGCGCCAGCGTGATATTGGCCTTTTCAGGGAACATCGGGTGGTTTTCCAGAAGCGGGCCGAAGCGTTCCAGATCGAACTCCATCGGATCGCGATCCACCCAGAAAATGGCGTGCGGGTTTCCCATGGACATGACGGCGGGCGAATGCAGGATTGGCGCGTCGATCGGCCCGATCTGCAACTCGATGCGGCTGGTATCGTGGAACTCTTCAGAAAGCGGAATGTCGCTCCAGCGAAAACGCGGCAGGCCCATATCAACGGAAATCATGCCGTCTTCATGCTCAACGGCGTTCAGGATGCCCGCCACCGTCTGGAAGGTGAAGCTGGTCTTGCCGGTTTCAGAAGACAGCGCCTGCACCACGCAGCGCGTGCCGTTGCCGCAGGCCTGCGCCTTCGTGCCGTCGCAATTGAGGATATCGATGAATGCATCGGTGCCGCCGACACGCGGATCGTGGATCGCCATGATCTGATCGAACTGCGTGGCGGGATCGGCATTGAGCGCGATGGCCGCCGCAGGCGTCACCATATCCCTGCGGCCGCGCATGTCGACAACGAGGATCTTGTTGCCAAGCCCGTTCATCTTCGCAAATTCGACCGTGTCCGCCATCGTACTGAACCTGAAAACTACCTGAAACCGGAGTAAAGACGGGCTTTGCCCGCACTTTCGCTCTATATGGCGGAAAGGACGGCAAATTACCAGACTGTTGCGGCGCAAACCGCTGAGCCGCTCAGGCGGAAGGTACGTCGAAGACTTCGCCGGGCCGCATGGGCTGGAAGCGGCTCTCGTCTATCCCCTGCTCAGCAAGCGCTGCCTTCAGCGCGACAAGAGGAGCTTCGACCGCTTCATCGGTCAGTTGCACAGTGCCCCAATGGTGGCCGCAGACATGTGCCGCACCGCATATCTTCATGCCTTCCACGGCTTCCGCCGGGTTCTGGTGCTGGCCCTTCATGAACCAGCGCGGCTCATAGGCGCCGAAAGGCAGGTTGGCGAGACGGAACTCACCGTGTTTCTTGCGCGCGGCGTGATAATTGAGGCCGTCGTGGAAGCCGGTATCGCCGATATGATAAATCTTGCCATAAGGCGTTTCGATGACGAAGGCCGCCCACAGCGCCATGCGCCGGTCGTTCAGCCCACGCGCCGACCAATGGTGGCACGGCTCGAAATGAATTTTGACCGAACCAATCTCAAGGACATCGCCCCAGTCCCCCACCTTGATGCGCGCTGCCTCGACGCCGGTGCGGATGATGGCGTCATTGCCAAGCGGCGTGATGAAAAGCGGCTTGTGCGCCACATGCAGGCGCTTCAGCGTTTCCATATCCAGATGGTCGTAGTGATTATGCGTCACCAGCACCAGATCGATCGGCGGCAAATCCTCAAAACGGATGCCCGGCGGATTGACGCGTTTGGGACCGGCGAAACTGAACGGGCTGGTACGCTGCGACCACACCGGATCGATGAGAATATTCAGCCCTGCCGTCTGGATGAGAAAGGAGGCGTGACCGACGAAGGTGACGCGAATGTCCTTGCCGTCGATGCGGGGCTCCGGCTTTGCGAACGGACACGGGCTGGGATAGTTTTCCGGCCACGTGGCGCGCTCGCCGTTGAAGCGCCATTTCAGGAGGCCAATGAAATTGCCGGGCGGCGAGCCGCCGGGATTGAAGAAACGCACCCCGTCGAAATGATCGGAGACCGGCCCACTATAATAGGCGCTGGCGTTAGAGCGGCGCGCAAACAGGCCACCGCCCGCAAGAGCAAGCAGACCAAGTGCGGAAAAACGAAAGAAGTTTCGACGTTTCATGGGAAAGGTATAAGAAGCCAGGCGACGCCGTTCAAGCGCCGCCATCGCAGCTTTCGTCTGATCACGTAAAGATGACAAGGCACGCTTTGCCGCATGAAAACCGGCACTCCCTTGACTTTCACGGCACTTTCCTGTTTATCGCGGCCAATCAGCTGGCAGTTTCATGACTCCAAGCCGCCGACCGGGACCCGCAAAGGTATAAAGAGATCCCGGAGGTCAACACCCGACAGCGCGATGCGCCCTCGGGTGCTTTTTGGCTTTGCGTCTTGTTTTTGGCAGCGAAAGCACCGACGTTTCGGAGACCCCGGAACGAAGAAGGAAGAAACGATGTTTGAAAACCTCCAGGACCGCCTTGGTTCCATTCTGAATGGACTGACCGGCCGTGGCGCACTGACGGAAGCCGATGTTGCCGCCGCCCTGCGCGAGGTTCGCCGTGCGCTTCTGGAAGCGGACGTCGCGCTGGAAGTCGTGCGTTCCTTCACCGACAAGGTGCGTGAAAAGGCTGTCGGCGCAGCCGTTCTGAAATCCATCAAGCCCGGCCAGATGGTCGTCAAGATCGTGCATGACGAACTTGTCGAGATGCTCGGCACCGAAGGCGTCTCGATCGACCTGCATGCGGCCGCCCCTGTCGTCATCATGATGGTGGGTCTGCAGGGTTCGGGCAAGACCACGACCACAGGCAAGATCGCCAAGCGCCTGACCGACCGCGACAAGAAGAAGGTGCTGATGGCATCTCTCGACACGCGTCGTCCGGCCGCACAGGAACAGCTTCGCCAGCTGGGCGTGCAGACCGGTGTCGATACGCTGCCGGTCATCGCAGGCCAGTCGCCGACAGATATCGCCGCACGCGCCGTGCAGGCCGCAAAGCTTGGCGGCCATGACGTCGTCATTCTCGACACCGCCGGCCGCACCCATATCGACGAACCCTTGATGCTGGAAATGGCCGACATCAAGAAGAAGTCCAACCCGCATGAAATTCTGCTGGTCGCGGATTCGCTGACCGGTCAGGACGCCGTCAATCTGGCGCGCAATTTCGATGAGCGCGTCGGCATCACCGGTCTCGTGCTCACCCGTATGGATGGCGACGGGCGCGGTGGTGCGGCCCTCTCCATGCGCGCCGTCACCGGCAAGCCGATCAAGCTGATCGGTATCGGCGAGCGCATGAACGAACTCGACGAGTTCCATCCGCGCCGTATAGCCGACCGTATTCTCGGCATGGGCGACATCGTTTCGCTGGTCGAGAAGGCTGCCGAAAACATTGATGCGGAAAAAGCCCGCGCCATGGCCGAGAAGATGGCCAAGGGCAAGTTCGACCTCAACGATCTCTCCGACCAGCTTGCCCAGATGAAGAAGATGGGTGGCATGGGCGGTATCATGGGGCTGATGCCCGGCATGGCCGGCATGAAGGACAAGATGGCTTCCGCAGGCCTCAACGACAAGATGTTCGACCGCCAGATCGCCATCATCTCGTCGATGACCAAGGCCGAACGCGCCAATCCCGATATCCTCAAACACAGCCGCAAAAAGCGCATCGCCGCCGGTTCCGGCACCGATGCCGCCGAAATCAACAAGCTCTTGAAGATGCACCGTGGCATGGCCGACATGATGAAAGCCATGGGCGGCAAGGGCAAGGGCGGCATCATGAAGCAGATGATGGGCGGCCTTGCGGGCAAGATGGGGCTTGGTGGCATGATGGGCGGCGGCATGCCTGATCTGTCGAACATCGACCCGAAGCAGCTGGAAGCGCTTCAAAAACAGGCTGAAGCTGCCGGTCTTGGCAAGCCGGGCGCAATGCCCGGTCTCGGTGGTCTGCCCGGCGGGCTACCCGGTCTGGGCGGGACAAAGCTGCCGGGTCTTGGCGGCATGCCGGGCCTGCCCGGCTTCCCGAAAAAGAAGTGAGGGCGACGCCAGTGAACAACGCAGAAGTGAAAGCCCAGCTTTCCGAATACCGCCAGTCGATCGACAATATCGATGCCGCACTGGTTCACATTCTTGCCGAACGTTTCCGCTGTACCAAGGCGGTGGGCGTGCTGAAGGCAAAATACAATTTGCCGCCGGCGGACCCGGCGCGCGAGGAATACCAGATCGAACGCCTTCGCCGTCTGGCAAAGGATGCCAATCTGGATCCGGATTTCGCCGAGAAGTTTCTAAACTTCGTCATCAAGGAAGTCATCCGGCATCATGAAGCAATAGCCGCCGAACATGGCGGTAATGAAAAGACCGCCTAACCGGCGGACAAGCTATCTCAAGGAGTAAATAACATGGCACTTAAAATTCGTCTCGCACGCGGTGGTTCCAAGAAGCGCCCGTACTACCAGATCGTCGTTGCTGACGCCCGTTCGCCCCGCGACGGCCGTTTCCTCGAGAAGGTCGGTTCCTGGAACCCGATGCTCGCCAAGGACAACCCGCAGCGCATCGAGCTGAAGGCTGACCTCATCAAGGAATGGATCGCCAAGGGCGCACAGCCGACCGACCGCGTTCTGCGCTTCCTCGCAGAGGCAGGCCTTGCCGATCGCGCCGCTCGCAGCAACCCGGAAAAGGCACTGCCGGGCAAGCGCGCTCTGGAACGCGTTGCAGAAAAGAAGCAGAAGGCTGAAGACGCAGCTGCTGCCGCAGCAGAAGCTTCTGCTGCAGAATAATCTGCAATAGAATTTTAGAGAACGGGTGGCGTGGTTTTCCATGCCGCCCGTTTTTTGTTTATTTTGGTATCAACAAACTTTAGAGCGTCAGGAACTATGCTCTAACGCGTTGGATCTGCGCATCGTGCCCTGTGAAAATCGATTCCGATTTTTACCCTGATGCTGTAAACCAGACGCAACCAACACCAGAAGACGGACGGCCCGATGGCAAAGCTGGAAAACCCGATACTCATGGCAAAGATCGGCGGCGCACAGGGATTGCGCGGCGAAGTCCGCGTCAGCACCTATACGGACGAACCGATGGCGCTCGGCGATTACGGCAATCTGGTGAGCGCCGATGGCCGCGTCTTCGAAATTCTGGAAGTCCGCGAGGGCAAGAATGTGGTTGTCGTCCGCTTCAGGGGTATCAACGACCGCAATGCGGCGGAAAGCCTGAACGGGCTCGAACTTTTCATCGAACGCGACAATCTGCCGGATGACGAGCTGGACGACGACGAATTTTATTATGCCGACCTCGAAGGGCTGGAAGCCGTCGATGCCGAAGGCAAAAGCTATGGCGCCGTCAGCGCCGTTTACGATTTCGGCGCAGGCGACCTCCTGGAGCTGAAAGGTGCGGGCCGCCGTCCCGCCCTCATCCCCTTTTCGGAAGCAGCCGTGCTTGAAATTGATCTGGAGGCGAGACGCATTCTCATCGATCCCATGGCCGCTGGCCTGATCGACAATCCGGACGACAAAGACGAAACCGGCGCATCGCCTTTCGGCAAGAAATAAGGCCATGACGTTCAAGGCTACAGTTCTGACGCTCTACCCGGAAATGTTTCCCGGGCATCTCGGATATTCGCTGGCGGGCAAGGCGCTGGAGCGCGAGCAATGGTCACTTGAGGCCGTGCAGATCCGTGAATTCGCGACCGACAGGCACAGAAGCGTGGACGACACCCCGGCAGGCGGCGGCGCCGGCATGGTGCTGAAACCCGACATTCTGGCCGCAGCCATTGACCATGTTTCAGATGGAGATACGCGACCGCGTCTGCTGATGAGCCCGCGCGGCAAGCCACTGTCGCAGGACCGAGTGCGCGAACTGGCGGCAGGCGACGGCGCGATTATCGTGTGCGGACGCTTCGAAGGCGTCGACCAGCGGGTCATAGAGGCGCGCGGGTTGGAGGAAGTGTCGATCGGCGATTACATTCTCTCCGGCGGCGAGCCCGCCGCCCTGACGCTTCTGGACGCCATTGTCCGCATTCTGCCGGGCGTCATGGGCAACGATCTCTCAGGCGTGCATGAGAGCTTCGAGGGTGGGCTTCTGGAGCATCCGCACTACACCCGTCCGCAGGTCTGGGAAGGCCGCGACATCCCAGCCGTTCTCACCTCTGGCAATCACGCCGTCATCGACAAATGGCGGCACGAGCAGGCGCTGGCGTTGACGAAGGAAAGACGGCCCGACTTGCTGGAAAAGGCCAAGGTTTAAACCGAGACGAAATAATAGGCCGTCAGCACCAGCCCGACGGCAATGACCAGCCAGCGGATGATCCACTGCGGCACCCGCCTTGCCGTGTGCACCCCCACATATCCGCCAAGCGCGGCCGCCGGGAACATGATGAGGGCGGCCCACCAGGAAACGACGCCGCCGCTGACGAAGATCGTAATGGCGATGATCGCGATCACCACCGAGAGCAGGTTCTTCAGGGCATTCAGATGATGATAGCTGCCACCCGAGGTCATTCCGAGGATGGCCAGCATCATGATGCCCATGCCCGCCCCGAAAAAACCACCATAGATGGAGGCGAGCCCCTGAAAGAAGAGGCTCGGCACATTACCGGGTGAACGCTCGGCACTGGCCTTCGGTCGCAGCCACGGGCCAGCGGCGAAAACAACGGTTGCGGCCAGAAGCAACCACGGCACAAGCTGGCGGAAGGAGGGGTTGTCGAGCGACAGGAGCAAAAGCGACCCCGCCAGCCCGCCGACGATGGAGACGGCCGACAGGAGGATCGCCTCGCGCCAGTGGGCGCGGATTTCAGGCCCGTAGGCGATCACGGAGGTGATGTAACCGGGAAACTGCACGATCGCCGAAGTGGCATTGGCGACAATCGGCGGCAGGCCTGCAAGCGTCATCGCCCCGAAGGTCAAAAAGGTGCCACCACCGGCAATCGCATTGACCACGCCAGATAGAAAGCCGGTCGCAAACAGCATCATGATAATAAGTACGGACATGGCCCCTCCCAAGGTTTTCATGCCATAACCGGGGAAACGCACCTTCGCAACAGCCCGTACGTCGCCCACAATTGATAAAATATTGTCATGAAGGGATGACAAATGGCGCTGCCTCGTGTATGTGCCCGCGTGGAATTGGGGTTTTCCCCTTTAACCGCAAGCAAAGAATGGCGAACCCGCTCCTGCCGCACGGCATGGTCTGAAGGCATTGACCGACAGACGAAACGTTGAGCGCTCTGGCTGTTTCAGAAGAAATCAGAGGTTAACATGACCAATATCATTCAGCAGCTGGAAGCCGAACAGGCTGCCAAGATCGAAGCAAAGCGCACCCTGCCTGAGTTTTCTCCGGGCGACACGCTGCGCGTCAACGTGCGCGTTACCGAAGGTAACCGTACCCGCGTTCAGGCTTACGAAGGCGTTTGCATCGCCCGTTCCGGCGGCGGCCTTTCCGAGAGCTTCACCGTTCGCAAGATCTCCTACGGCGAAGGCGTCGAGCGCGTATTCCCGATCTACTCCCCGCTGGTCGAAGGCGTTGAAATCGTTCGTCGCGGTAAGGTTCGCCGCGCGAAGCTCTACTACCTGCGCGATCGTCGCGGCAAGGCTGCCCGTATCGTTGAAAACACCGGTACGCGCGCCCGCAAGCTGAACGAATCCGAGCGCCAGGCAGTCGCCGAAGAAAAGGCACGTCTGGAAGCTGAAAAGGTAGCAGCAGCACAGGCTCTCGCCGCCGAAAAGGCAGCAGCCGAAGCAGCAGAAGCCAAGGCAGCAGAAGAAGCAGCAAAGGCTGCGGAAACTGCAGCGGAATAAGATTTCCATTTTGATGGATTTACGGAGAAGGCGGTCTTTGGACCGCCTTTTTTGTTGCATCGATGCGCCATAACACTCTGGTGGGCGACATAGCGTCACGTCCAGCCTTCGACCCCATCTCCGTATCGACAGATCAAGATCAAAGTCGTATTGCTACTTATCTCTTTGCCTAATTTATTTAGAACATTCTCTAATAGCATTGCCTAGTTTCACTTATTGTGCAATTTTCGCGCAGTTTTAGGTGTTGATATGTTTTTTTTTAATTCTTTTTTAACAAAAAATAAGCGCGCTTTCTTTGCTGTCGGCCTTGCCAGCGCACTCATGAATATTCTCAACCTTTCCGGCTCCCTTTTCATGCTGGAGGTTTATGACCGGATTCTGCCGAGCAAGAGTATTCCTTCTCTGGTCGCTCTCGTTGTTCTGCTGGTTATTCTCTATGCCTTTCTTGTGGGGTTCGATGCTCTGCGCGGCCGGATATTGGCTCGCATCTCGGACAATATGGACGACGAGCTCAATCAGAAGCTCTTCAGGGCATCAATCAGCGCACCACTTGCCGCCTACGGCAAGGTAGACGGGCTGCAGATCGTCGGCGATCTCGATCAGATACGTCAATTCCTGTCCGGGCCGGGACCAGCAGCTTTTTTTGATATTCCCTGGCTGCCCATCTATCTGCTGATCTGTTTTGCCTTGCATCCCTGGATCGGTTTTGCCGTGCTTGGCGGCGCCCTGGTCCTTGTCGTGCTGACGCTCGTAACCAACTGGCTGACCGAAAGGGCGACCAAACAGGCCTACACCGTGCGCGGACAGAGAAATGCACTCGTCGGCAGCAGCCAGCGCAACATCGAGTCCATAAGAACCATGGGCATGATGAATGCGGTGACGTCGATGTGGGACGATCTGCACTCCAATTACCGCGCCGTCACACTCTCGACGTCGGACACGGCGGGCATGCTCGCCGCGATTTCCCGAACATTCCGCCTTTTGTTACAGTCGGGTGTGATGGCAATCGGCGCCCTGCTGGTTATCGAGGGGCATGCGTCAGCGGGTAGCATCATCGCAGGCTCCATCCTCTCGGCCAAAGCGCTGGGCCCTGTCGAACACGCAATTGCAAACTGGCGCAGCTTCATGACTGCGAGACAGGGCTGGAAACGCATCAACGAGTTTCTCGAACTCCTACCGGAACCAGCACAGCCGCTTTCCCTGCCGCCACCGAAATATACCGTTGCCATCGATCGCGTGACCGGCGGTCCGCCCAATGGTGCGCGAGATACCGTGGCCGATATTTCCTTCACGTTGAACGCGGGCGATGGCCTTGGCATCATTGGGCCGAGCGCTTCCGGTAAATCCACGCTGGCACGTTTGATAACCGGTATCTGGCCCTATGAGCGCGGCTCCGTGCGCTTCGATGGGGCCGCACTGAACCAGTGGGATTTCGAGGTTCTCGGTAAATCCATCGGTTACATGCCCCAGCAGGTGGAGCTGATGCCAGGCACGGTCGCGCAAAATATCGCGCGCTTCGACCGTGACGCAACGGCGGAAGCCATCGTTTCGGCAGCCAAGGCCGCTCAGGTTCATGATCTCATCCTGAACCTGCCCAACGGTTACGACACCTATATCGGCGACCGTGGAGAGGCATTGTCAGGCGGACAAAAACAGCGCATCGGCCTGGCGCGGGCACTTTTCGGTGAGCCATTCTTTGTCATCCTCGATGAGCCGAACTCCAATCTGGACAGCGAAGGCGAGGCAGCCTTGCGCAACGCCATTGGCGACATAAGGGCGCGGGGCGGCATCGTGGTCGTCATTGCCCATCGTCCGAGCGCCATCGAAAGCGTCAATCTTGTGATGGTGATGAGCAACGGCCGCATGCTTCGCTTCGGCACCAAGGAAGAGGTGCTTGCGCAAATCCTGCGTCAAAATATTCGCCAGGTGCCGGAAACAGAAGAAGAAGTACGTAAGCTGGAAAGCCGGGTGGGTGAAAATGGTTGAGGGAGAAAAAACCGGCGTGACGAAAACATCTATCGTCAAACACTCAACCGCCGTAGTCGTTCTTGCTGCCGGCCTTCTTTTCGGCCTGGGTGGCTGGGCGGCTCTCGCGAAGCTTTCGGGGGCGGTCGTCGCCACGGGCCGGGTCGTTGTCGAAGGCAACTCCAAGAAAATTCAGCACCTTTCCGGCGGTATCGTCAGCCAGATCAATGTTGCGGAAGGTGACACGGTGGAGGCCGGTCAGGTTTTGCTGCGGCTGAGTGGTACGATCGTTCAGGCAAACCTGTCCATTGTCGAAAATACGCTCGCGCAGCTTTATGCACGCCGTGCGCGTCTGCGTGCCGAAATCTCCGACGCCACCTCTTTCACAACGCCGGAAGATCTGGCCGTCTTGACCAATTCGAAGGCCGCCAAAACATTCATCGACAGTGAGCAGAACCTTTTCAACAGCCGTCGCAGTGCACTGATCGGCATGAAGAAGCAATTGGTAACGCGCAAGGATCAGCTAGCCGATGAAGCGCGGGGCATGGACGTGCAGATTGAGGCAACCAACAATGAACTTGCTATCGTAAGGGAAGACGTCTCAAAGACACAGGAGCTATATGCCAAGGGGCTGGTAACGCTTCAGCGCCTCAACCTTCTCAAGCGGCAGCTTTCCAATCTCGAAGGTCAGCAGGGCCAGTATATGGCCGCGCGTGCGCAGACGGTAGGCAAGCTGAGCGAAATGGACTTGCAGTCGCTTCAGCTTGACGAGGACCGCAAGTCCGAGGTCACAAAAGATCTGACGTCAATCGAAGCCACCGTTGCGGAATACGAGGAGCGGCTTGCGGCAACACGCGACCAGCTCGACCGCCTCGATATTCGCTCGCCGATTGCGGGGCGTATCTACCAGCTGTCGGTGCACAACATAAACGGCGTCATCCAGCCGGGCGAAGTGCTTATGCTGGTGGTGCCGGCAAAGGAAGATCTTGCAATCGACGCCAATGTTCTTCCAAACGACATAGACCAGATCTATGTCGGGCAGCCAGTGACCATTCGCTTCACGGCTTTCAATCAGAGCACGACGCCGGATGTAAGCGCTGAAGTCGCAGTCGTCGCCCCGGACTTGCAGACAGATTCCCGAAGCGGTGCGTCATTTTACGCACTGCGCATCAAGCCGAGCAAAACTGGAATGGACCATATACCAGGTGGACGGTTGTATCCGGGCATGCCGGCCGAAGTCTTCATACAGACAAGCGAAAGAAGCGTTCTTTCCTATTTTGTCAAACCGTTCCAGGACAGGCTTAGAAAGACGTTCCTGCAGGAATAAAAGACTTTCATTACATGCTTTCTTAGAAACAATTCGCAAATACACCAAGAGAGAGAATTTTTCCAAAAAAAACAATTTCTCATATTGTCTTGCCATTTATAATGTACTAATTATCACCCGCAATATTTATTAAATTTAATTTCGATACATCGAATTCTCAAAAATTTATAGGAGAGTAAAATGGCGTTAAAAGTAACTTTTGGTAATGGCGGCGCGGCATCGGTTTCGTCGCTCACCAGCCTGATCGATCAGGAAGCATATAAGCTTCTCACGGAATCCACAGCACAGGTCAAAAACGGCTCTACGCTCGATTCAGGCGCTGTCAGCGTTGGCGCTGTGGCGGTTGCCGGTACCGGTGCTGGTGGCACTGTCGATGTCGGCTACGACCCCAACGCAAACGGCTTCACATTTGACGTATCCTCGGCATGGAATTCGGTGAAAAACGCTCTCGCCCAGTCTGACACCTCTGAAAACCTTAAGTTCAAGGATTTCGTACAGGTAGACGTTCACCTCGGCGGCACTGGTTCGTCCACCGTTGAAGTTCTCAATGCCAAGCGCGGTAACATCACGACCGGCGCAGGCAACGACACGGTTACCGTATCTGTCGTTTCGAACGAAAAGACCTGGGTCAACAATTTCAACATCGACACCGGCGCAGGCAACGACACGATCACCGTCAAGGCCGGCGCTGCCTTCAATGACACGTCGGCTGCGGGCACGGGCGGTCTTGCCGCCAATACCGGCGCTGTGAATGGTGGTGCTGGTGTCACCGACGGCAGCTACACCTCCGTCAAAATCGATGCCGGTGCGGGTAACGACTCTATCGACCTGAGCGGTGTAAAGCTCGCTTCGTCGCTGGTCACCGGTGGCAAGGGCATCGACCACATCATCGCAAGCGGTGGCGCCGATACCTTCGTCTTCAATCTGGGTGACATGGCGAAGAGCTTTGCCACAGATACCATCGAAGGCTTCAACGCCTCCATGGACAAGCTCAAGCTGGTCGGTACAGTGATCGATAACTGGGCGGTTTCGACCTTTGATAACGATACCGTCCTCAGCTACAACGTTACTGGCGAGCACAAGGGTGAGAAGATCATTCTCTCCGGCGTTCACCTGACCGGCAGCGATTGGTTCACGGCGTAATTTCTCTCGAAGATAATTTCATCGGTTACCGTTTAAATGGATCATGGCCCGGACATATCCGGGCCATGATTTTTTACATATGCGGCGGTTCGGAAATTATGCCAGCTGCCGCAATCTTGCAGATCAGGCGGCCTCGGCCTGATTGCCCATTTTTCGCGCCGCGATGATGACGAGGACCCCGGCAAGCGCCAGGCAGAAGGCAAGGAAGAACATCGGCGCAATCGTACTGCCGGTCTGGTCCTTGATCCAGGGCACCACGTTCTGCGCCACGAAACCACCGAGATTGCCGACGGAATTGATGGCGGCGATGCCGGCAGCAGCACCGGCTCCCTTGAGGAAGCGGCCGGGCAGGCTCCAGAACACCGGCTGGCCGGCAAAAATGCCCGCAGCGGCGATGCAAAGGAAGGCGAACTGCAATACCGGATCGCTGAGCAGCGCCGACATCAGCAGGCAAAACGCGCCGACGAAGGCAGGTCCGACGATATAAGGCGTTTTGTTTTTTGCCTTGTCAGCCGCCAGGGGCACGACGAAGAGAGCGACGGCCACGATCACCCAGGGGATGATGTTGATGAAGCCGTTGGCGGTGTTTGAAACGCCGAAGCTCTTTACGATCGTCGGCAGCCAGTAGCTGAGACCATAGGCCGCCAGCGGAAAGCCGACATAGCAAAGCGCCATGAACAGCACGCGCGGATTGATCAGCGCCTTGAAGCCGTCCTCCGCATGCTCTTCCATGCCCTTGTTTTCTTCGGCCAGGCGGTTCTTCAACCAGTCCTTCTCGGCCTGCGTCAGGAACTTCGCCTTTTCCGGCGTATCGTCCAGATAGAAGAAGGTAACGATACCGGCGATCACGGCGGGAATACCCGTCGCCAGGAACACCCATTCCCAGCCGGCATAACCGAGGAAACCATCGAGATCGAGCAACATGCCGCCAAGCGGTGCGCCGATGGCATTGGCAAGCGCACTGAAGATCATGAACAAGCCGATCATGCGGCCGCGATAATCGCGCGGGAACCACAGCGTCATAAGGAACAGCACGCCCGGGAAGAAACCGGCCTCGCAAAGCCCGAGCAGGAAGCGCAGGATGTAGAACATCGTCGCATTCTGCGTGTAGGCAAGCGCGATGGTGACGGCACCCCAGGACACCAGAATGCGGGCGAACCATTTGCTGGCGCCGAAACGGTTGAGGAAAAGGTTGCTCGGAACCTCAAAGAGGAAATAGCCGATGAAGAACAGCGAAGCGCCAAGTCCGTAGGCATATTCGCTGAGGCTCAGCGCATCGACCATCTGCAGCTTGGCATAGCTGACATTCTGCCGGTCGATATAGGCGATGAGATAGAGAAGGCCAAGAAACGGCATCAGCCGCCAGGTGATCTTCGAGATTAGGGATTTTTCCGATACCATGTGCTTTTCCCTCCCTTCGATTGCTCGTCGAAATGCAAATGATAAGGGGACCCATCTATATGTGCGCCGCAAGATACGCAAGTTGCATTGCATCATAACCAATGCCGAAAGGGCTGCGAAACCGGCATTTTAGAGCCCTGAGTGCATGATGCGGCGCACATCAAAGCCGCCAGGTCACCGTTTTACGGTCTGCGTGCATTCATATTGCCGCGAAACCGGCAATCTGCTATGAAGACCGCCATGGGATCTAAATTCGGATGTCTCGCGCAGAATGTTTATGTGCTGCAGGACCACAAGCGTCTGCCGGCACGGTTTTTTGCGCGCATTTCCGGGGCGCTCAACAGCCGACTTAGGCTCGCCTGACAGCATCCGCTGTCCACCGCCTTACTGAACCCTGATTTTACCTTTCCATGACAAGGCATAGAGCCATGAGCGCACCCCGCACCTTATACGACAAGATCTGGGACGACCACGTCGTCAATCGTGACCCGGACGGAACCTGTCTTCTCTATATCGACCGTCACCTGGTCCATGAGGTGACGAGCCCGCAGGCCTTTGAAGGCCTGCGCATCGCCGGCCGTCCGGTCCATTCGCCCACCCGCACGCTTGCCGTCGTCGATCATAACGTGCCAACCACAGCCGACCGGCTGGAAGGCATCAAGAACGAGGAAAGCCGTATCCAGGTGGAAGCGCTTGCGCAGAATGCCAAGGATTTCGGTGTCGAATATTACTCCGAGCGCGACAAGCGTCAGGGCATCGTCCACATCGTTGGCCCGGAACAGGGCTTCACCCTGCCGGGCATGACGATTGTTTGCGGCGACAGCCACACCTCCACCCATGGTGCTTTCGGCGCGCTGGCGCACGGCATCGGCACGTCGGAAGTGGAGCATGTGCTCGCGACCCAGACGCTGATCCAGAAAAAGGCCAAGAACATGCTGGTGCGTGTCGATGGCAAGGTTCCGGAAGGCGTCACCGCCAAGGACATCATCCTCGCCATTATCGGTGAGATCGGCACAGCAGGCGGCACCGGCCACGTGATTGAATTTGCCGGCGAGGCGATCCGCTCGCTCTCCATGGAAGGCCGCATGACGGTTTGCAACATGACCATCGAGGGCGGCGCCCGTGCAGGTCTGATCGCGCCTGATGAGACCACGTTCGACTACATCAAGGACAAGCCGCGCGCGCCAAAGGGCGAGACGTTGGAACAGGCCATCGCCTACTGGAAAACGCTGAAATCCGATGAAGGCGCCCATTACGACAAGATCGTGGTGCTGGACGCCGCCAATCTGCCGCCGATCGTCTCCTGGGGCTCATCGCCTGAGGACGTGACGTCCGTCGAGGGCATCGTTCCCAATCCGGATGATATCGAGGAAGAAAACAAGCGTACTTCCAAGTGGCGTGCGCTGGATTATATGGGCTTGAAACCCGGTACGCGCATCACCGATATCGCCATCGACCGCGTTTTCATCGGCTCCTGCACCAATGGCCGTATCGAGGATTTGCGCGCAGCGGCAAAGATCGTCGACGGCCGCAAGGTCGCGCCCACCGTCTCGGCCATGATCGTGCCCGGCTCCGGTCTCGTGAAAGAGCAGGCGGAAAAGGAAGGTCTGGACAAGATTTTCCTCGAAGCCGGTTTCGAATGGCGCGAACCGGGCTGCTCCATGTGCCTTGCCATGAATGACGACCGCCTGAAGCCTGGCGAACGTTGCGCCTCCACCTCGAACCGCAACTTCGAGGGCCGCCAGGGCTACAAGAGCCGCACCCACCTCGTCTCCCCCGCCATGGCAGCGGCGGCGGCCATCGCCGGTCATTTCGTCGATGTGCGCGAGTGGCGGTAATTATCGATAACGTCTGAAACGAAAAACCCCGGATCACAATCCGGGGTTTTTTGTTAGCATCTCATTCCGCAATGATCTTCACTCGCTGGCCGGGCTGAAGCGTGGCGGTGGCGCTCATCGCATTCATCATGCGGAACATGTCGAGCTTGCGGTCGGTCCCCATCATACGTGCGGCAATCGTTGCCACGGTTTCACCGGGCTTGACCGTCACCACGCGCACGCGCAGAGGTTTTAACGATGCGATCTCCTGCGGCGTCATCTTGCGGAAACTCGTGCGCAACACGTTGGCGATGGAATCGAGCTGCGTGTTACCCTTCGGCACGGCCGTCAGGAAGCGGAATATCTGCTGACCGACACGGATGACGGTAACGTCAAAGTCCCATTTGTCCGCCGTCGCACGGGCTGTCGCGGCCTCCAGACCGTTGATCTGCGTTTCCTTCACGGTTTCCGGCATCAGGCCGGCAACCCAGCCGCTGGTCAGGTAATTGGCAAGAGTGGTCTGTTTCGGATCGGCCACGCCGTCGAAACGGATCGCCACATCGCCCGGACCCGTCGCAAGAACGGCCTCGACCTTGTTGTCGATGACGAAACCTTCCGGCACATCGAAACGGATACCGAGCGTTCCGTGCAGGAAGGTCTGGCCCCGGACATAACCCTCCTGCGGGCTGTCGCCGTAAAGCAGGCCGTCTATGCCATCCAGAAACCAGTCGCGACCCCGATCCCCGACCTGACCGTCCTGGCCGAAGGCGCGGGCATGCCGGCGTGCAAGCTCGATGCGCTGCGGCGTGTTTGGGTGGCTGGAAAGAAAGTCGAGGCTCTGGTCATTTTCGGGATCAGCCGAGGAGAAACGCGCATAGGCTGCCATGGAATCCAGAAACCGCGGCGATGCGAAGGGGTCGTAGCCGGCCTCACCCAACATGCGCACGCCAATCACGTCTGCCTGCAATTCCTGCTGGCGCGAAAAAGCCGCAAGCCGCAGCTTGCCGCGCGCAAGCGCCTGCTTGCCGGCGAGATCGCTCGACAGAACCTCGGCGACCACACGGCTTGCAATCACCTCCGCCTCTTCCCGGCGCTGGCGCTCGATGCCGTGGTTTGCGGTAACGTGGCCCATCTCATGCGAAAGCACGGCCGCCACTTCCGAGGCATCGTTGGCGAGTGCCAGAAGCCCGCGCGTCACGTAAAGATACCCACCCGGCAGCGCAAAAGCGTTGATAGCAGGCGAGTTGAGGATGGTGATGCGATAGGATTGCTGCGGATTTTCCGAAACAGCCGTCAGCGCGCCGGCGATACGGGCGACAAGCCGCTCCGTCTTGGCATCACGATATTCGCCACCATAACTCGCCACAATACGCGGATGCTCTCGCGCGCCCATCTGCGCACGGGGATCGTTCTTCTGCACCTCTTCCACGGTCTGCGGATTGTCCGAAGGCCGCAAGGTGGACTGGTAGGCCGGGCTGAAGAGAGACTGACACGATGACAGGAATACGGCAGACGCCGTCAGCACGGAACACACGGCAGCCATCCTGCCCGAACGGCGAAGGCCTGAACGGGAGAAAAGCCTCCACTGCGCAGTCATGCTATTTCTCATTCTCTATGCCTGCCCCTAACGTTCCTGATCATCCGTTAATTGCAGACCAGAATAACAGATTCGCCCCAACGAGCCATGAATGTCGAAACGGTAAAAACGATCCATCAAGTCCGGAATATTCCTGAAGAACGCAATAATTCTCGTCTTTTCTCGGGCAACGACTTGAAACTGGCAAGTGCAAATTAACGCCATTGAAGTTATCTAAAGCGATTGCCAGCGGCACGCGTCGAAAATAAGGCGATCAGCCGTTCAGAAAACTGTCTACCGCCTTCACATTTTGTGTGGCGAAGAAATCTGTGGTCGAGCCAGCATAGACAACGCGGCCACGATCAAGAAAAACCACCCGCTGCGCCAGCTTTTTTATGTCGTCTGGATGGTGCGTAACAATAATCGCCGTATTTTTTGTTTCGGCATGCAAGTCGAGAAGCAGGGAGGTCATGCCCGCCCGCAGCCCCGGATCTAGGGCCGCGAAAGGCTCGTCCAGCAGCATGACCGGTTTTTTCCGGACCAGCGCACGCGCCAGCGCCGCCCTTTGCCTTTCCCCGCCGGAAAGCGTGCCCGGCAAACGTTTGTCAAAACCCGCAAGACCAACGCGTGTGAGCGCCACGTCGATCCTCTGCCTGTCTTCCGCCCCCAGCTGCAGCCCGGGGCTGATGCCGAGCGCGACATTGGTGAAGATATCGAGATGGGCGAAAAGATTATTATCCTGGAAGATCGAAGAGACCGGTCGCTCGGAAGGATCGAGCGCCTTCATGTCCCGCCCGCCGATCAGGACGCGCCCGGAATCGGGCAATTCAAAACCGGCGATGAGATTGAGGAGCGTCGACTTGCCAGAACCGGATGCACCGACGACGGCAGTCATCTGGCCTTGTGGGAATATACAATCGAGATCGAAATCCTGCGTTCCGAGCCGCAGTGTGACCTTGTCCAACCCCACGGCAAATTCGTCACCCGTCATATGCTCGCCCTTGCTGATTGAGATTGCCGTGAAGCGCCGCCGGCGGCAAGCAACAGGCAGACGATGCCAAGGATGAACGCGTATCCGGCGGCATCATTGGTGCGGTAGCTGCCCATATTGCTATAGACCAGCCATGGCAAGGTGATGAAATTTTCCGACCCAAACAGGGCAACCGCCCCGAGATCACCGAGCGACAGGGCCATGGCAAAGGAAAACGCCATCAGCAGCGGCCGCCGCAGTACCGGCAGATCGGCGAACCACAGCCGCGTCAGTCCCTGAAGCCCAAGGCTGGCGGAGAGCCGGGACGTGCGTAAAAAATGGCTGGTGAAGGCTGGCTCCAGCACCCGCATGGCAAGCGGCAACGCCATCAGCATGTTGATGAGCGCCACGAGAACGGGAGCATAAAAACTGACATCTCCAAAGGGCCGCAGCAACAGGAACCACCCGCTTCCCAGCACGACGGGCGGCACCAGCAGCACCAGCGATGACCCCGCCCCGAGCGTGGCGGACAAAAGGCGCAAGGGCTGAGCCGCGTGCCGTCTGGAACCCACGGCCTGTCGCGCACCGATAATCGCAAAGCAGCAGAGCACGACGAGAGTTGCGGAGAGCGCAGCGATTGCAAGGCTGGTCGCCGCCGCACGCAGGAAGATCGGCGCTGACAAAAGACGCGGCAGATCCGCCCCCAAACCCGAGACGGTTATGGCAACAAGCGGCAGGCCGACCAGCAGAACCGCAAAAATGATTGCCGCTCCGTCCCACAGGCGCGCGCCAACACGCTTGCCGTCGAAACGGCGAACAGGGCGACCAAGCGAGGCAATTTCCGCCTCGGGCGATGGCAAAAAGGCAAGAAGGCCGAGCAGAACTGCTGTGATTGCAATCTGCAAAACCGAAAGCGCGATTGCCCGTTGCGGATCGAAATCAAACCGAAGCGCCTGATAGATTGCGACCTCAAGTGTCGTCGCCGCCGGTCCACCGCCCAGCAGAAGCACTAGCGTGAAGCTGGTGGCGCACAGCATGAAGACAAGCCCGGCAATACCGGGAACAAGCCGCGAGACGGCCGGCCACTCGATGAAGCGGAAAACCGAAACCGGCCCCATGCCAAGACTTGCCGCCATCCGCCAATATTCGCCCGGAATCCGCTCCAGCCCGGCCAGCATCAGCCGCACCGCAAGCGGCAGATTGAAAAACACATGGGCGACGAGAATGCCGGAAAGGCCGTAAATACTGAAGGGCTGCTCCGCACCGGCAAAAACAAGGGCAGTATTCAAAACACCCTGCCTGCCCCAGATCGTGATGATGCCAAAGGCACCAACGATGACCGGCAGCCCCATCGGCACAGCCATCAACCTGATAATCCAAATCCGCCCCGGAAAATCCTGTCTGCGGGAGAGCGCAAGCGCCACAGGCAGGCCGAGAACAATGGAAAGAACAGTGGACAACGTTGCCTGATAGAGCGTGAAGCGCAGGATGCGCAGCGTGTAGGCATCCACGATTCCGGCGGCGGATGTGCCGGCATCGAAAGACAGGAGTGCTGAGACAGCAAGCGCCATGAACAGGAAAACGGCGGCAAACGCCGCCGTTCCGCCAATGATCGACCATCTGTAGTCGCGACGCAGCATCATGCGCGGGCGTGCCTCTTGCTCAGTTCATGCTCATGGCCGTAAGCCATTCGTCGATCCAGGCCTTGCGGTTCTTGGCCACCTCTTCCGGGTCCATCAGGAAGGTCTTCTGCGGTACGACGAGTTTGGAAAATGCCTCGGGCAGGGGCGTGGACGTTGCCGCGACCGGCATCATCCAGTTGTTTTCTGGAATGGCATCCTGAAATCCTGATGTGAGCGTGAAAGCGAGGAACTGCTTCGCCAGTTCCTTGTGCGGCGCGTTTTTGAGAAGGCCGGAAACCTCGATCTGGATGTAGTGCCCCTCGGAAAAAGCCGCGGCCTGATAGCGATCCGTCTTTTCCGACACCATGTGATAGGCAGGCGACGTGGTGTAGGAGAGCACCATCGGCACCTCACCCTTGGTGAAAAGGCCATAGGATTCCGACCAGCCCGGCGTGACGGTGAGAATGCGCTTCCGGAGCTTCGCCCAGGCTTCCGGTGCCTTGTCGCCGTAAACGGACTTCACCCAGAGCAGCAGGCCAAGCCCGGGCGTGGAGGTGCGCGGGTCCTGAATGGCGATTTTCTGTGAAGGATCGCCGTCCACCAGATCCTTCAGGCTCGTCGGCGGATTTTTTATCGTCTGCGTGTCATAGACAACGGCGAAATGACCGTAGTCGTAAGGGACGAAAACGTCGTCCTTGTAACCGCCCGGCACCTTGGCCGCCGATGCATCGATACCGCTGATATCGAAGAGGCCGGTCTGTTTCGCTTCCGCGACCAGATTGGTGTCGAGACCAACAACGACATCCGCCTTCGACGCCGCCCCTTCAAGCTTCAGGCGGTTAAGCAGCGCCACGCCATCCGCCACACCGACGAAATTTACCGTGCAATTGCACACTTTCTCGAAGGCCTCTTTCACCTTGGGGCCGGGACCCCATTCGGAAACGAAGCTTTCATAGGTATAGACGGTCAGTTCCTGTCTGTCCTGAGCAGTGGCAAGACCGGGCAGAAACAACGAAACGGCAACGAGGGAATTCAGGAAAAGACGACGGCGCACGGGTATCTCCTCAAAAAACGAAAGGGAAATAGCCGCTTGCCTTAAGCCGTCTAATCCCTCCGCCGGTATGAACCGGATCAGGTTCTTCGGGTTGGCAAGCCTCTCAGCCTTTTGCACGCAAGCACAAAAGACACCCCGTTAGATCAAGATGATGATGTAGTCCCGCTGTCTCTGATTGGCAAGATGGCTGCCGTCAGGCCTGCTGCACCATGTGCACCAGTTCCCAGACATGGCCGTCGGGATCCTGAAAACTACCGGCATACATGAAACCGTGATCCTGAACCGGTTTCCAGGTGTTGCCACCGGAGGCGAGCGCCGTTTCGATCATCCGGTCGATTTCCTCACGGCTTCCCGCTGTGAGACAGGTCAGGACCTCGGTGCTGCGTGTGGCGTCGGCGATATCGCCATTGATGAAATCGCGAAAACGCTCCTCCTGAAGAAGCATCACGAAGATGTTCTCCTCAACGATCATGCAGAGCGTGCGGTCATCCGAATATTCCGGATTGAAGGTGAAACCGAGAGCCGTGAAGAAGCTTCTCGATGTCTCGATATTCTTGACCGGCAGATTGACGAAGATCATGCGCATTTTGTGAACTCCTCCGAACCCGCACAGGAAACGGCAATTCCGCCTCCCTGTCAAAGGTGGATGAGACCTCAGTCAAGAAATCGCGACCAAGTCACCCTTCAATTTCCTCGCGCAGCATCTCCAGCTCCAGCCATTCCTCTTCCATGGCTTCGAGCTTTTCGCGCAGCTTTGTCATTTCCTGCGCCAGCGTATTGAAGGTAGCCGGGTCCTTGGTGAACAGATTGGGGTCGGCCATGCGCTGCTCACGCTTGGCGATTTCGCCCTGCGCCTTCTCCATTTCCTTTGGAAGGTTTTCGAGCGCAAATTTTTGCTTGAAGGAAAGCTTGCCCTTGGCCTTTGAAGGGTCCTGCGACGCGGAGGCGGAAGGGGCGGTCTTTGCCTTTTCCTGCTTCTCCGCCTTGCGCTTTTCTTCCGCAGCACCCTTGCGTTGCGCCATCATGTCCGAATAGCCGCCGGCATATTCGATCCAGCGTCCGTCCGGCTGGTCCGGATTGGCGGGCGCGATTGTGGAGGTGACGGTACGGTCGAGGAAGTCGCGGTCATGGCTGACGAGAATGACCGTGCCGGAAAAGCCCGCAACGATCTCCTGCAACAGATCGAGCGTTTCGATATCGAGATCGTTGGTCGGCTCGTCAAGGATCAGCAGGTTGGTAGGCCGCGCCAGAATGCGCGCAAGAATAAGACGGGCGCGCTCACCACCGGAGAGGTTGCGGATGGGCGTGCGGGCCTGTTCCGGCTGGAACAGGAAGTCCTTCATGTAACCCGTCACATGTTTCAACTCGCCATTGACCAGCAAATTGTCGCCGCGACCGTCGGTGAGGTAATGAGCGAGCGTATCGTTTGGATTGAGATCTTCACGCTTCTGGTCAAGCGTCGCGATTTCCAGATTGGTGCCGAGCTTTACCGTGCCGCTATCGGGCTGAAGCTGGCCGGTCAGCATCTTCAAAAGCGTTGTCTTGCCGGCACCGTTCGGCCCGACGAGACCGATGCAATCACCGCGATGCACCCGCAGCGAAAACGGCGCGATGATCACGCGCTCGCCGTAAGACTTGGTGATTGCGTCTGCCTCGATGACCAGTTTGCCGGATTCCCGCACCTCCGCAGCCGTCGCCTGCACGCTGCCCTGCGGTCCCTTGTGGCCGCGATAGTCCGCACGCATTGCCTGAAGCTCGCCCACGCGGCGCATGTTGCGCTTGCGTCTCGCGGTCACGCCGTAACGCATCCAGTGTTCTTCACGCTCGATGGCCTTGCCGAGCTTGTGCTGCTCCAGCTCTTCCTCTTCCAGCACCTTGTCGCGCCATTCCTCGAAATGCGCAAAACCGCGATTGAGACGACGGGACTGGCCGCGATCCAGCCACACGGTCGAGGTCGAAACCTTCTCCAGAAAACGCCTGTCGTGCGAGATCAGCACCAGCGCGCTACGCGTCTGCTGCAACTCGCCTTCAAGCCATTCGATGGTGGGCAGGTCCAGATGGTTGGTCGGCTCGTCCAGCATCAGAATATCGGGTTCAGGCGCCATGACGCGGGCAAGGGCCGCACGCCGCGCTTCGCCGCCGGACAGGCTATCCGGATGTTCCTGTCCCGTCAGGCCCAGATGCTCGAGAATATAGGTAACGCGATAGGGATCGTCGCCAGGTCCCAGCCCCGCCTCGGCATAGGCCTGCACAGTGTCGTAACCGGCAAAATCCGGCGCCTGTTCCAGATAACGGATGGTGGCGGAGGGGTGACGGAAAACCTCGCCCGACTGCGCCTCGACCAGACCGGCGGCGATCTTCATCAGGGTCGACTTGCCCGAACCGTTGCGTCCGACAAGGCAGATGCGGTCGCCCGGCTCCACCTGAAGATTGGCGCCGTCGAGCAGCGGGGTGACGCCGAAGGTTAGCTTGATGTCATCGAGTTTCAAAATTGGGGGTGCCAAGGCGTCAGGCTCCGGTCAGATCATAAGGGCGGGCGAGCACGATGGCTTTTCCGCTTTTCAGCGAGAAATGCACAGGGCCGCCATTCGCGACATTGGAAATAGTGCGGGAAGAGCCGAAAGCAAGCGGGAAATCCTTGAGAGGATAACGCACATTGCCGATATCGAGCCCCACAAGGTCGGTAAACCCAGCAACGGAAAACAGCGCACCGGGAGGCAGATCAAGATCGAACGACCCTGCCAGCAGCGGGCGGGCCTCCTCTTCGCCGGAGGTCAGCGTAACGTTGAGACCACGCTCAGTAAGCGCCACCGCGTAAAGAAGGTGCTGAAGTGCGTGGTCGCTTCTCGCTCCACCAAGCGCACCGGCAAGCACCAGAGAACGCGCGCCGCGGGCAAGGGCCTCCGACACCGCAATTTCGCCATCGGTCACAGCCTTTGCAGCGGGATAGGGCTGTCGCACCACATCGGGCCAGGCGTCCAGCAGGTCCTTGTCGGTGGAATCGAAATCCCCCACCCAGAGCTCTGGTGTGAGCCCGAGCGGTGCGGCATGGCGCATGCCGCCATCGGCCGCAATCACACGGCTACCCTCAACCGCCGCTTTGAGGCGGTCGGTAACGGTGACATCGCCGCCAAGCAGAATGGTGAAGCGTTCTCTATCCATGCCCTGCCTTATCGCACCTCAGGCAAAAATGGAAAGGCAGAAACCCGATGAAATCAGCCGATATTGATTTTCGTCGGCTTCGGGATTATGAAACGCCTCAGTGGTGATTTGCCGACCGGCTTGCAGCCACTTTAAAGAAGTCGCTAAAGGGTCGAGGAAAAGGGTAATTTCCTGGGACCGGCTGCGATTTCGCTGCCGGTTTTTTTGTTTTCGCAACGTTCTTTACGTCATCCGAAAAGAGAGTTCGACATGCCGATCAAGATTCCCGATACGCTTCCCGCCTTCGACACCCTCGTTCATGAGGGCGTGCGGGTCATGACAGAAACGGCGGCCATCCGGCAGGATATCCGCCCGCTCCAGATCGGGCTTCTCAATCTCATGCCGAACAAGATCAAGACGGAAGTGCAGATGGCGCGCCTCGTCGGCGCATCGCCGCTGCAGGTGGAGTTTTCGCTGATCCGCATTGGCGGCCATCGTGCCAAGAATACGCCGGAAGAGCACCTTCTGTCGTTCTATGAGACATGGGAGGAAGTGCGCCACCGCAAGTTCGACGGTTTCATCATCACAGGAGCGCCCATCGAGATGCTTGATTATGAAGACGTGACCTACTGGAACGAGATGCAAAAGATTTTCGACTGGACGCAAACCAACGTCCATTCGACGCTGAACGTCTGCTGGGGCGCGATGGCCGCCATCTACCATTTCCATGGTGTGCCGAAATACGAACTGAAGGAAAAGGCTTTCGGTGTCTATCGTCACCGCAATCTCTGCCCCTCGTCGATATATCTCAACGGTTTTTCCGACGACTTTCAGGTTCCGGTATCACGCTGGACGGAAGTGCGCCGCGCCGACATCGAAAAACACCCGGAACTCGAAATCCTGATGGAGTCAGAGGAAATGGGCGTATGTCTGGTGCATGAAAAAGAGGGCAACCGCCTCTATATGTTCAACCACGTCGAATATGATTCAACCTCGCTTTCGGATGAATATTTCCGCGATGTGAACTCGGGCGTTCCAATCAAGCTGCCGCATGATTATTTTCCGCACAATGATCCGGAGCTTGCCCCGCTCAACCGCTGGCGCAGCCACGCCCATCTGTTTTTCGGCAACTGGATCAACGAGATATATCAGACGACGCCTTACGATCTCGAAGCGATCGGTAAACTAGCGGCGTAAATTGCGGGATTGCGAATTGCCGGAAAATGACGCAACGTCCGCCGGCAATTCAAAGATATCGGGAGAATGACGCAATGAGCGACGCGGCGGCACGGGAGAATTTTGGTTTCACGGCAACCGGCGAAAAGGTTGAGCGCGTCACCATCTCGAGGGGCGGGCTGACGGCCAAGGTTATCACCTGGGGCGCCGTCATTCAGGACCTGCGCCTCGATGGGCACCAGCCGCCGCTCGTTCTCGGCTTCGATACATTCGAGGACTACAAATATTCATCCTATTTCGGCGCCACACCCGGCCGCAACGCCAACCGTATCGGTGACGGAAAATTCTCGATCGACGGGCACGAATACCAGCTGGAACTGAACGAAAAAGGCGTCAGCCACCTGCATGGCGGCAGCGACGGCATGGGCAAACGTAACTGGATGCTGATGGAACACGGCGAAAGCCATGCGGTTCTGCAGATCATCGATCCCGACGGCCGCGCCGGTTATCCCGGCAATTGCACGGTGACCGCGACCTATACGATCCGCGACGGCGGCGTGCTTTCGGTGGTCTATGAAACGGTGACCGACCAACCGACCATCGCCAATATCTGCCAGCATTCCTATTTCAACCTCGACGGTGCTGATACCGCACTTGGACATGAGATCAGCATTGCCGCTGACTTTTATCTGCCAACCAACGACAAACAGATCCCGACAGGCGAAATCCGCTCCGTCGAAGGCACCGTCTTCGACCTGCGCCACCCGACGCCGATGCGGCGAACGGAGGATGGCGAGCAGGTGCTCTACGACCATAATTTCTGCCTTTCGCCCGAGCGTCGCGCCAAGCGCAAGGTTGCCCGCGCCTATTCGCCCGCCTCCGACATTGCCCTTGAGGTTCACACCACCGAACCCGGCGTGCAATTTTATTCAGCCTTCAAGCTGAATGTTCCCGTTCCGGGCCTCGATGGCCGCCATTATGGCCCCTTTGCCGGTTTTTGTCTGGAAACGCAGATATGGCCGGATGCCGTCAATCATCCCGATTTCCCCTACGCGATCCTGCGTCCCGGCGAGACCCTGCGTCAGGAAACCGACTATATTTTCAAGAAGGGTTGAGGCGGCGGGCTGGGCTCAGTCCAGCACGCATCCCACATAACCGCCCGATGCTCGGGCACGCCGTTCGATAAGGCCGGCAAGCCGTTGCAAACCACGCCCCGGCTTGCTGGCAACGCGATCGATGGGATTGGGCAGGGAAACGGCAAGCAGTGCCGCCTGGCGGGAGCTGAGCTTTGCCGCCGGTACCTTGAAATGGTGCTGTGCTGCGGCCTCGATGCCGTAAATGCCGGGTCCCCATTCGGCAACGTTGAGATAAATCTCCATCATCCGTTTTTTGGACCAGACGAAATCGGCAGCAATCGCCAGCGGCAACTCCAGCCCCTTGCGCAAGAACGAGCGGCCGTTCCAGAGGAACAGGTTCTTGGCCGTCTGCATGGGAATGGTGCTGGCGCCACGAGTGGACGCGCCTTCGAGCGCATTGTTGACCACGGACTGCATCTGGTTCCAGTCAACGCCGCCGTGGAAACAGAATTGTCCGTCCTCGGACATCATTACGGATTGCACAAGGCGCGGCGAAATATCCTCGAGCGACACCCAGCGCCGGTCATAACCCTGAAGTGTCACCAGATCGGCAAGCATCAGCGTCGAGACCGGCCGCATGAAAGGCAGGGCGTAAACCGGGATCAGCAGATAGGGCAGGATCAGCAACGCCAGCAAGGTCATGATGATACGCTTTGCCAACGTGCGAAAATCCACCTTCGGACTGCTCCGGTCTTCCGCCAGCACGGCGTAATCTGCGTCGCTTTCAGGCGTACTACTCAATATTCGTCAAAGCCCCGCACCAATCGAAGCCTTTCATATTCCATTGCCGCCTTCAAGGCGAGTCCGGTCAAACAGTTGACCTCAGGAATCACGAAAAGGTTGCCTGACCCCGCGCGCCATGCCAAAGAGCGCGGCATGGACGCTCAGATGACGAATTTCGAAACGAAGCTGCGCGATAACGCGGCACAGACCGAATCCCTGCTTGGTCGCCTGCTTTCCGCAGAGGCGCGTGCGGATGAGATTACGCGCCCGCAAAACCTGCTCGACGCCATGCGTCACGGTGTGCTGAACGGCGGCAAACGCCTGCGGCCCTTCCTGGTCATAGAAAGCACGGCCTTGCTCGGCGGAAATGCCGAAGCAGCCCATCATGTCGGTGCCGCGCTGGAATGCCTGCATTGTTACTCGCTGGTGCACGACGATCTGCCAGCGATGGATGACGACGACCTGCGCCGCGGCCAGCCGACAGTGCACCGCAAATTCGACGAGGCGACCGCCATTCTCGCAGGCGACAGCCTGCTGACACTCGCTTTCGACATTATCGCATCGGACGAAAATCCTCTCCAGGCAGACCGCAAGACGTCTCTCGTTCTCTCCCTTGCCCGCGCCGCAGGCGTCGGCGGCATGGCGGGCGGTCAGGCGCTCGATCTGGCTGCGGAAAAGAACGCACCTGATGAGACCGGCATTATTACATTGCAGGCTATGAAAACCGGTGCACTGCTGCGCTTCGCCTGCGAGGCAGGCGCGATCATCGCCGGCAGCGATGTTTCCGAAAGACAAAGACTGCGCCTCTTCGGTGAAAAGATCGGCCTTGCCTTCCAGCTTGCCGACGATCTCCTGGATCTGACCGCCGATGCCGCCACCATGGGCAAGGCAACCGGCAAGGATGCCGCACGCGGCAAGGGAACGCTGGTGGCACTACGCGGTGAAGACTGGGCGCGCCTCAAGCTTCAGGAACAGGTGGCGGAAGCCTCCGAACTTCTGGCCCCCTACGGCGAAAATGCCGCGATACTCATCGCGGCCGCCAGATTCATCGCCGAACGGAAAAGCTGAGCCGGTTTCCCGGCTCACCGTTTTTCAGCCAATCAGCCCTTGAGCGGCGAAATCAGCACTTCGACACGACGGTTCTGGGCGCGGCCATCCGGCGTTGCGTTCGAAGCGATCGGCTGCGAGGGGCCGAAGCCGAGCGTCGAAATACGGCGCTGGTCGACGCCGCGTGCGCCGAGATAGTTTGCAACAGACGCCGCACGACGCTCGGAAAGCGCCTGGTTGTGCTGCTGGCTGCCGGTGGAGTCGGTATGGCCGTTGATGTCGATGAGCGTGCGGTTGAACTTGTTCAGCACGATGGCGACGGAATCGAGTGTCTGATAGAAGGGCGGGATGACCTGATCCTGATCCGTCGCGAAGGTGATGTTCGACGGCATGTTGAGAACGATGCTGTCGCCACGGCGGCTAACGGAAACGCCAGTGCCCTGAAGCTGGGCGCGAAGCTCGGATTCCTGACCATCCATGTAATTGCCGATTGCGCCACCGGCGAGTGCACCGATGCCGGCGCCGATTAGGGCCGCGTTGCGGCGACCGACCGGCGAACCGCCGACAGCCAGACCACCGAGAGCACCGACGACAGCGCCGATACCAGCGCCGCCCGCCGTGTTCGACATCTTCTGCTCACCCGTATAGGGATCGGTGGTGGTGCACGCGGAAAGATAGGTCCCGCAAAGGGCAACGATCGCGATTTTTTTGATCATGTGTTTTGATGCTCCGAAGGGTTCAGGCGGTATGACAGTGGAATTTCGGCATTTTCACGGTAGTTTTTACTCCGCCGCATCTTTCCGGCCAAAACGCTTTTCGATGTAATCGATCACAAGCGCTTCAAAATCCGCGGCGATGTTGGGACCGCGCAGGGTGAGCGCCTTCTCGCCATCGATGAAGATCGGTGCAGCGGGGCTTTCGCCGGTTCCGGGCAGTGAAATGCCGATATCGGCATGTTTGCTTTCGCCGGGGCCATTAACGATGCAGCCCATGACAGCAACATTGAGCGCTTCCACACCGGGATACTTTTCACGCCAGATCGGCATGTTCTTGCGAATGTCATTCTGGATATTCTGGGCAAGTTCCTGAAAGACGGTAGAGGTGGTGCGCCCGCAGCCGGGACATGCCGCAACCACCGGAATGAACTGGCGGAAACCCATAACCTGCAGCAATTCCTGCGCCACCTGCACCTCGCGGGTGCGGTCGCCGTTCGGCTCCGGCGTCAGCGAGACGCGGATCGTGTCGCCAATACCGTGCTGCAGCACATAACCCATGGCGGCAGACGAGGCGACGATGCCCTTGGAACCCATGCCGGCTTCGGTAAGACCGAGATGCAGTGCATGGTTGGAGCGTTCCGACAGCATCGAATAAACGGCAATCAGGTCCTGTACCTGGCTGACCTTGGCAGACAGTATGATGCGGTTGCGCGGCAGGCCGATTTCTTCGGCAAGCTCTGCGGAAATGAGTGCCGACTGGACGATGGCTTCGCGGGTGACCTGACGGGCAGAGAGCGGAAAACCCTGCTCCTTGTTCTTGTCCATCAGCGTCGTCAGCAATTCCTGATCGAGCGACCCCCAGTTTACACCGATGCGAACCGGCTTGTCATAACGGATCGCCATTTCGACGATTTCGCCGAACTGCTTGTCCTTCTTGTCCTTGAAGCCGACATTGCCGGGATTGATGCGGTATTTCGCCAGTGCTTCGGCGCAGGCCGGATGATCGGCCAGAAGCTTGTGGCCGATATAGTGGAAATCGCCAATCAGCGGCACGTCCATGCCAAGGCGCAGCAGCCGCTCGCGGATTTTCGGCACAGCGGCAGCGCTCTCATCGCGATCGACGGTGATGCGCACCATTTCAGAACCAGCCTGGAAAAGTGCCGCCACCTGCTGCACGGTGGCGTCGATATCCGCCGTGTCGGTATTGGTCATGGATTGTACGACGACAGGCGCACCGCCACCCACGATGACGCCCCCTACGTCGACGGCAACGGATGCACGGCGGGGCTTTGGATCGTAATCGGCGTGTGACGTCATGGCGGTCTCTGGAGCTTGCGGCAAGGTCTGGCAATTGAGGTGAAACAAGGGGGCCTGCTTGTCAACACCCAACGCATAAGAGCTTCTACTTTACCGCAATCATGGCAAAATTCGAGACGCCTATTCCTTGCCCGCACCATCCGCATGCCGGGCGAGCCGCGAAAGCAGCAAAACCACCACATGCAACAACGGCAGAGCGAGAAATACGCTGGCAAGGCCGGTATGTTCGGCAATGAAGCCGATGGCCGAGGGTGCTACCAGAATCCCGGAATAACCCATGGTGGTGACGACCGACAGGCCGATGCCGGGTGCCAGTCCCGGCATGTTCCCCGCCGCCGAAAAGGCGATCGGCACCATGTTGGAAATACCGATGCCGGCAATCGCGAAGCCGATGATCACAAACGTGGAATTTCCCGCAAGACCCGCAATCAGAAGGCCCGCAATCGACATGACCGAGCAGAACCGCAGGGTATTGACCGCGCCGAACCGGTCGCGCACCAGATCGCCGGCAAAACGCATGGCCGCCATGGTCATGGAAAAGGCCGCGAATGCGAAACCGGACTGGGACACGGAAGCGCCGAGTTCATTGCGCAGATAAAGGGCACCCCAATCGAGGATCGCGCCTTCCGGAATCATCGAAAACAGCGCCATCAGACCGATAATCCACGGCAAGGGCGTCAGCGGCAAGCGACCTTTCGGACGCTCCTCCTCGGCATGCGGGCGATCCGCAAGAACGCGCGGCCAAGCGACGACGAGCAAAACAAGGGCGATGACCGTCAACGCGATCGCATGCCCCTGCACGCCAATGGCCGTGATGAGATAGCCGCCAAGACCGGCGCCGATCAGGCCGCCCAGGCTCCAAAAAGCATGGCACGACGACATGATGGCGCGGCGCATGTCACGCTCGACCGCCACCGCATTGGCGTTCATGGCGACATCCATCGCCCCTGTCAGCCCACCGAACAGGAAAACCGCAATCACACCTGCCCAGATCGTGTCTGCCCAGGAGATGAAAAGCAGTGTCGGCAAGAAAATAGCCGCACTCGCAAGGCTGACCGTTCGCGATCCGAAACGGGCGATCTGGGAACCGGCGATCGGCATGAAAACCAGCGAGCCGACGCCGAAAACCAGAATGATCAGGCCAAGCGCACTTTCACTGAGGGATAAGCGCGCCGCAAATTCCGGTATTTTGGGCGCCCACGATCCCATCATGAAACCGTTCATCAAAAACAGCAGGGATACACCGAGCCTGTGCCGCGTCAGATAGGACGAGCGCTTGACCGTCGGCGAAAATGTCGTGGGGCCGTTCATCGGTAATATCCTTCAGACTTGACCGTGAGAGAGTTGGACGGCGTCATCGCCGCCGAAATGAACTTGTACGCCTTTAGCCGATAGCGCCTCGACCAATGTGCGGTCGGCGTCATGTTCCAGCACCAGGGAAAGAGGCGGAGAAAAGTCGTGCACGTGAAACGCCGCCTTGTGGCCCAGCTTTTCCGTGGTGATGGCGGCAACAATCCGCTGGCTGGCGCTGCAGGCAAGCCGCTTGAACACGGCATCCTCGAAAATATCCGCCGACAGGCCGGTCTCAGCCGCAACACCGCAAACGCCAAGAATACACAGCTCGGGCCGCATCAGCTCGAGTTGCCGCAACGCCATGGCGTCGATGGCCGCACCGACGGCCGGATCGACCTTGCCGCCGATCATGATCAAATCGATATCGGCCCGCCCCGTGAGTTCAGCGGCAATAGCAGGCGTATTCGTTACCACCGTCAATTTGAGACCGGCGGGGATAGCTCTTGCAATGGCCAGATTGGTGGAGCCGGCATCGATGAAGACGACCATGCCCGGCTCAAGCAGCGGAATTGCTGCGAGCGCCAACGAAGCCTTGCGATCGGCATCCTCGGTGATCCGTGTCTTCAGCGGCACCGTCTTGCTATCGGAAAGCAACGCCCCGCCATAGACGCGCAGACACTCGCCGCGCGCCGCCATATCCCGCAGATCCCGGCGGACCGTATCTTCCGAAACGCCGAAATTCTGGGCCAGATCCTGCGCAAGCACTCGGCCGCTTTGCCGCAACTGTGCAAGGATGAGCGCCTGCCGCTCGCTGACAAAATGATCGCTCATCGGGACTCATGCATAAACAGGAAAAAACGTGCACGAACATGCATATTTGAGTTTTAGCGAAGGTGCAACAGCAAAACGCCCGCCGGGAGGGCGGGCGTTTATAATGAAAGACAAAATATCGCGGCTAGCGTTGCCGTGTGGGCATCATTCCGCGTAAGCGATCAGCAGATCCTTTGCGTCGATCTGGTCACCCGGGCGCACGAGAACCTCGGCGACCTTGCCATCGCGTTCGGCGTGAAGCGCAGTTTCCATCTTCATGGCTTCGATGGAGAGCAGCACGTCGCCGGCCTTGACCTCCTGACCCTGGTTGATGAAGACGCGGCTGATCACGCCCGGCATCGGCGCACCAATATGCGTGCCATTGCCGAGTTCCGCTTTGCGGCGCACCGCAGAGCCGGATGCGCCATGAGCGCGATCCGGCACCTTGATGCGGCGCGGCTGGCCGTTGATCTCGAAGAACACCGTCACCATGCCCTTATCGTCAGTGCCGGAAGAGGCCTGATTGACGATGACCAGCGTTTTGCCGCGCTCGATATCGGCAAACAGCTCTTCACCGTCCTCCATGCCGTAGAAATACGCATGGGTGGGAAGCACGGAAACCGGACCGTAGGTCTCGGAGGTCAGCGCGAAATCGGTAAATACCTTCGGATACATCAGATAGGATGCGAATTCGAAGTCGTTCACGGAACGCTCGAGTTTGGTCTCGATCGCCTTTCTCTCCGCATCGAGATCGGCATCCGGCAGCAATGAGCCGGGACGAACCGTATAGGGCGCGTCACCCTTCAGCGCCTTTTTCTGCAGGGCTTCCGGCCAGCCGCCTGGCGACTGCCCAAGATCGCCCTTCAGCATCGAAACCACCGAGTCCGGGAAGGACACTTCACGATCAGGATTTTCCACGTCGGCGACCGTCAGATCCTGGCTCACCATCATCAGCGCCATATCGCCGACAACCTTGGAGGACGGCGTGACCTTGACGATATCGCCGAACATCCGGTTGGCGTCGGCATAGGCCTGCGCGACCTCGTGCCAGCGGCTCTCAAGACCGAGCGAGCGCGCCTGCTCCTTGAGATTGGTGAATTGCCCACCGGGCATTTCATGCAGATAGACTTCCGAGGCAGGGCCCTTCAGATCGCTTTCGAAAGCCGCATACTGGTTGCGCGCCGACTCCCAGTAGAACGAGATGCGGCGGATCCATTCCGTATCGAGACCCGTATCGCGTTCCGATCCGGCCAGCGCTTCCACGATGGAACCGAGGCAGGGCTGGGACGTGTTGCCCGAAAGCGCATCCATGGCGGCATCCACCGCATCCACGCCCGCATCGACGGCGGCAAGCACGGTCGCAGCCGCAATGCCGGATGTGTCATGCGTGTGGAAATGGATAGGCAGGCTGGTCGCCTCCCTAAGCGCCTTGAACAGCACCTTTGCAGCGGCAGGCTTCAGAAGTCCCGCCATATCCTTGACGGCGATGATATGCGCGCCTGCACGCTCCAGCTCGGCGGCGAGGTTGGTATAATATTTCAGGTCGTATTTTGGACGCGCAGAATTGAGGATATCGCCCGTGTAGCAGATGGCCGCTTCGCAGAGCTTGTTCTCCTCGGCGATCGCATCCATCGATACGCGCATATTCTCCACCCAGTTCAGGCAGTCGAACACACGGAACAGGTCGATACCGCCCTTCGCAGCCTGACGGACGAAATATTTCACGACATTGTCTGGATAGTTCTTGTACCCGACGCCGTTCGCACCGCGCAGCAGCATTTGCAGCAGCAGGTTCGGCGCACCCTCGCGGATAAGCGCCAGGCGCTCCCACGGGTCTTCCGTCAGGAAGCGCATGGAAACGTCGAAAGTGGCGCCGCCCCAGCACTCCAGAGACAGAAGCTGCGGCAAGGCCTTGGCATAGACGCTTGCGACGCCGGCAATGTCATGGGTACGCATGCGTGTGGCCAGCAGCGACTGATGGCCGTCGCGCATCGTCGTGTCCGTTACCAGCACCCGCTTTTCGTTGCGCATCCAGTCGGCAAAGCCCTTCGGCCCCAGCCGGTCGAGCAATTGCTTGGTGCCATCAGGCGTCGGCGCATCGATGTAGGGAACCACCGGCTGTGCCGCATTTGCCGGTGGCTTAACGCGGCCCTTGGTTTCCGGATGCCCGTTCACCGTCACATCGGCAAGATAGGTGAGCAGCTTCGTAGCGCGGTCCTGACGCTTGACCTGTGCAAACAGCTCCGGCGTCGAATCGATGAAGCGGGTCGTATAGGTGTTGTTGCGGAAACTCGCATGGCCAATGATGGCCTCGAGGAAGGTGAGGTTGGTCGCAACACCGCGAATTCGGAATTCGCGCAGCGCGCGGTCCATGCGGCTGATCGCTTCATCCGGCTGCGGCGCCCAGGCCGTTACCTTCACCAAAAGCGGATCGTAATAACGGGTGATGATCGCCCCCGAATAGGACGTCCCGCCATCCAGACGAATGCCGAAGCCGGACGCCGAGCGGTACGCCGTTATACGGCCGTAGTCGGGAATGAAATTGTGCTCCGGGTCTTCCGTGGTGATACGGCACTGCAGCGCATGGCCGTTGAGGCGGATATCCTCCTGTTTCGGCACACCCGATTCCGGCGTGCCGATGGCGGCCCCTTCCAGAATATGGATTTGCGCCTTGACGATATCGATGCCGGTCACGACTTCGGTGACGGTATGCTCCACCTGAATGCGCGGATTGACCTCGATGAAGTAGAATTTGCCGGTATCGACATCCATCAGATATTCGACCGTGCCGGCGCCGATATAATTGGTCGCAGCCGCGATCTTCAAGGAATAGGCGGCCAGTTCCTGACGCTGCGCTTCGCTGAGATAGGGTGCCGGCGCGCGCTCAACCACTTTTTGATTGCGGCGCTGGATCGAACAATCGCGCTCGAACAGATGCACGACATTGCCGTGGGTATCACCGAGAACCTGGCTCTCGACGTGGCGGGCGCGCTCGAGCAGCTTTTCGAGATAGACCTCGTCCTTGCCGAAAGCGGCCTTCGCCTCGCGCTTGGCCTCGGTGACCTCGCGTGCCAGATCCTCCTTTTTGCGGATGGCGCGCATGCCGCGACCGCCGCCGCCCCAGGAGGCCTTCAACATCACGGGATAACCGATCTCTTCGGCCAGCCGCTCCACCTCGGCCATATCGTCCGGCAGCGGCTTGGTTGCAGGAACAACGGGAACATTGACCGAGATCGCCAGATTGCGGGCGGCAACCTTGTTGCCGAGCTGGCGCATCGTATCCGCCGTCGGTCCGATGAAGGTGATGCCAGCCTTGTTACAGGCCTCAACGAATTCGGGGCTTTCGGACAAAAGGCCGTAACCGGGATGGATCGCGTCCGCGCCGGAAAGTCTGGCCACGCGGATGACCTCCTCAATCGAAAGATAGCTCTCGATCGGTCCCATATCCTTGGCGAGATGCGGACCCCTGCCGACCTGATAACTTTCATCCGCCTTGAAGCGGTGCAAAGACAGCTTGTCCTCTTCCGCCCAAATGGCGACGGTTTTTATCCCCAGCTCGTTCGCTGCCCGGAAAACTCGGATCGCAATTTCGGATCGGTTGGCAACAAGTATTTTCGATATTTTCAAGACGGTCTCCCCACACGCCAAAACAGAATTTCTGCTGCACTGCGGAATTAAGCAGCAAAACCCGGTCTTGAAAAGGGCAATTCGGGAGAGAAGCGTACTGTCGTAACTAGCTCAGCAAGCCGTTGCGAAAGGCGAGTGCTACAGTATGCTGCCTGTTCTTGGCGCTGAACCGACGCTGGATTCCATTGATATACCAGTCGACCGTGTGATTGGAGATCGATAGCTGGCGTCCAATTTCGGTTGAGGTCATGCCATCAGCCATCAGCGTCAGAACTTCCATTTCCCGCCTTGTAAGTTCAAGAGCGGAAACATTCGGCGCGTTGTTGAGGTTATGGACCTGGCCTGAAAGATCGAGCAGACGCCAGAACACCGCGCGCGTGGCCGCATCCAGCAGCTCAACGTGCAACGAGGGCAATTGCCGGTCCTCGCCGCCAAGGAACACCGCGCCGATGAATCCCGCGCGCCCGTGCACCGGAAAGGCATACCCACCCTGCAGACCGTAACGGCCGGCATCGTGAAAAAACACATTCGCCCTTTTTCGATGCATCGCGCGGGGCAGGCCCTCAAGCGCCTCTTTCCACTGAAACGGCTTGTGCACCATGCCGATCACCTTACGGACGGGATCGACGAGATTATATTTCTTGGCGCGGTAGACCTCGATCCACCCTTCCGGGAGATGTTGTGCGAGAATCTGGCCGGTGGAAGCAAGCTCCCCGGTCATCCGCCGGCTGACGAGGAAATATTCGAAACCATATTCGCGAATAAGTGTTACAAATTCGGAGCGAACACGATCAGCGTTTCCCGCCTGGTAGCACGCAGAGATGAAGTGAAGAATATCATGCATAAAGACACATGCCCGGAGCTTGGCTGGAAGGGATGACATGAAGGACATGGTCCCGCGAGGACGTCATGTTACTCGGGCGCCGGTCGGTTCAGACTGAACATATCGTCGTTAGCAATCCCTGAAACGAACATGCAAAATCTTGTGACGGCGTCCCCTAGAAACATCGGGTTCAGTTTTTTTTCGGTTCGCACGCGTGCTCGGTTTGTTAAGCCGCCATTCAGACTGAAAGAGCGATAATTACACAAATTTCGCCGTCTCATGCAACCTTGCTAAAACAGCATTGTATTGAGACCGAACAATCAACCGCTCGAAACAGACGCTGGACTGGATTGAAAATTTGACTTTGTTTCAGGTTTACACACGCGCCCTGCGCTATCTGACCGTACATAAATGGCGGGTGTTGATCGTTGTCATCGCCAACATCATTCTTGCAGCGATCACCATTGCCGAACCCGTGCTGTTTGGACGGATCATCGACGCCATCTCTTCCGGCTCCGATGTCACGTCCATCCTCATCCTGTGGGCGGGTTTCGGCGTCTTCAACACCGTGGCTTATGTCGCTGTCGCCCGCGAGGCCGACCGGCTGGCCCACGGTCGCCGCGCGACCCTGCTGACGGAAGCCTTCGGCCGGATCATCTCCATGCCGCTCTCCTGGCACCATCTGCGCGGCACCTCGAACGCGCTGCATACGCTTCTGCGCGCCAGCGAGACGCTGTTCGGCCTGTGGCTCGAATTCATGCGCACGCATCTGGCGACTTTCGTCGCGCTCGTGCTGCTTATTCCGACAGCCATTGCCATGGACCTGCGCCTCAGCTTCGTCCTGATCGGTCTTGGCATCGTCTACTGGTTCATTGGCAAGTGGGTGATGGGCCGCACAAAGGATGGCCAGGCTTCGGTAGAGGAGCATTATCACAGCGTTTTTGCCCATGTCAGCGATTCCATCAGCAACGTGTCCGTCCTGCACAGCTACAACCGCATCGAGGCTGAAACGAAGGCGCTGAAATCCTTCACCGAAAAACTGCTGAGCGCCCAATATCCGGTGCTCGACTGGTGGGCTTTCGCAAGTGCCTTGAACCGCACTGCGTCCACCGTTTCGATGATGATCATCCTCGTCATCGGCACCGTGCTGGTGAAGAACGGCGAATTGCGCGTCGGTGACGTCATTGCCTTCATCGGTTTCGCCAATCTTCTCATCGGCCGTCTCGATCAGATGCGTCAGTTCGTGACCCAGATTTTCGAGGCGCGCGCAAAGCTCGAGGATTTCTTCGTGCTGGAGGATTCCGTCAAGGAACGGGAAGAACCGGGCGACGCCCGCGAATTGTCCAATGTCTCCGGCACCGTGGAGTTCCGCAACGTCAATTTCGGTTTCGCCAACACCAAGCAGGGTGTCCACGACATCTCGTTTACGGCCAAGGCCGGCCAGACGATTGCCATCGTCGGACCGACGGGCGCGGGCAAGACTACGCTCATCAATCTTCTGCAGCGTGTCTATGATCCGGATTCAGGCCAGATTCTGATCGATGGAACCGACATCTCGACGGTGACGAAGAACTCGCTCAGAAACTCCATCGCCACGGTGTTCCAGGATGCCGGCCTTCTAAACCGCTCCATCCGCGAAAACATCCGCCTTGGTCGCGAATCTGCTACCGACGCGGAGGTCGTGGAAGCAGCAGCAGCTGCTGCTGCGACGGATTTCATCGACAGCCGTATAACCGGCTACCTGACCCAGGTGGGTGAACGCGGCAACCGCCTGTCCGGTGGCGAGCGCCAGCGTATCGCCATTGCGCGTGCTATCCTGAAGAACGCTCCCATCCTGGTCCTTGACGAGGCAACCAGCGCGCTGGACGTGGAAACGGAAGCACGGGTTAAGGCCGCCGTGGACGCGCTGAGAATGAACCGCACGACCTTCATCATCGCCCACCGCCTTTCCACGGTGCGCGATGCCGATCAGGTGCTGTTCCTCGATCAGGGCCGTATCATTGAAAAGGGCACGTTCGACGAGCTCAGCCAGCGTGGCGGACGCTTCACCTCGCTGCTGCGCACCAGCGGCCTGCTGACAGAGGACGAGGGCCAGCCCCGGCCGAAAGCCATCGCCTCCTGACACTCTGGCTTACGGAATATAATAAGGGCGGGCACCGTGGTGTCCGCCCTTTTTCTTTGTCCGTTTTCCAAGGTCTGCGAAGCTGCAGACATGTGCCTTGATAATGCAGGAAAGGGCCAAGCCTTAGCCTTAGCCTTAGCCTTAGCCTTAGCCTTGGCCTTGGCCTTGGCCATCAGCATTCAGCGATAAAACAGCGCAGAAACATGGCTCTGTAAAACTGCTCTGCCTGCGTGCCACGTCGAGAGGAGCACGGCTCACATTCTCGTTGGCCCTTGCAAGACCGTCGCGAGGCTGTGTCATTTCTCTAATTGAGATGATGCTGGAGATACCCGCCAGGACAAAGCTGTTACCGCGCCTCCGTACAGACAAACAATACCAGGGCAGCCACAATAAAAATTAAGGCCCCTGCGTCACCGCAGGAGCCTGATTTTAAAAGCAAACGTAGAGCCGGTCGTCAGTCGAACGGGATCACCCGATCGTCAGCCGACAGGGGCTTGCCGTCGACGGATACAGAGACCTCTGCCGTGCCGGCCTTACGGCTGACGACGATGTCCTTTGCTTTACCGTCCAGCGTGATCTTCACCGAGAAGCCGCTCCAGTCTTCGGGCAGCGACGGCGCGATGTGAAGCTTGCCTTCGGTTCGGGTGATACCGAGAATGCCCTCGATCGCGGCGCGATAGAGCCAGCCGGCGGAACCCGTGTACCAGCTCCAGCCGCCGCGACCCGCATAAGCGCCCTCACCATAGACATCGGCGGTCACCACATAGGGTTCGACCCGATAGGTTTCGGAGGATGCCGCGTCGAGCGCATGGTTGACGGGGTTGAGCAGCTTGAAGCAGTTCCACGCCTCCTGCGCACGCCCCTGCTTGGCAAGGGCAAGCACTACCCAGGTCGCCGCGTGGGTATATTGTCCGCCGTTTTCGCGCACACCCGGCGGATATCCCTTGATATAACCCGGATCATGCGGTGCCCGCGAGAATGGCGGGGTGAACAGACGGATGATACCGGCCTTTTCATCGACCAGATGCTCAATGACAGCGTCCATCGCCTGCCGTGACCGCCCTTCTTCACCCTCGCCGGAAAGAACGCTCCAGCTCTGGCCAAGTGAATCGATCTGGCATTCCTCGCTGGTGGCGGAACCGAGCGGCGTGCCGTCATCGAAATAACCGCGACGGTAGTAGCTGCCGTCCCAACCCGCAGTTTCGAGAGCATTGCGAAGCTTTTCGCGATGCGCCGACCACCTGCCGACACGGTCTGTATCACCGCGCTTTTCGGCGATCGCTATGAAATCGCGAAGCGCTCCGGCCAGGAACCAGCCAAGCCAGACACTGGTGCCCTTGCCGCCGATGCCGACACGGTTCATGCCGTCGTTCCAGTCACCGCCGAGGATCAGCGGCAGACCGTTTTCGCCGGTGCGATGGATCGCGAGATCAAGCGCCAGAGCCGCGTGTTCGTAGAGGCTAGCGGATTTGTCGCTCGTCTCCGGCTGGAAGAAGGCATCGTGCTGCCCCGGCATCAATGCCGGTCCCTTGATGAAGGGGATGCTTTCATCAAGGATGGCCGCATCGCCCGTAGCCGAGACATACTGGTTGATCGCATAAGCGAGCCAGACCACGTCATCAGAGATCGTCGTGCGGACACCTGCACCGGTCAAAGGCAGCCACCAATGCTGGACGTCGCCTTCCGCAAACTGGCGGCCTGCCGCACGCAGGATCTGCTTGCGAGCGAGATCCGGCTGGTAGAGCAGGAATGCCAGCGTGTCCTGAAGCTGGTCACGGAAGCCGAAGGCGCCGCTCGACTGATAGAAGGCCGTGCGCGCCAGGATGCGGCACGCCAGCGCCTGATAGGGCAACCAGCTATTGACCATGTGGTTGAAGCCGGCATCGGGCGTGGTAACCTGCAACTGGCCGGTAAAGCCAGTCCAGAACGCCTTGCTGCCCTCCAGCACCGACTGGAAATCCGCCGCACGGACTTGTTCGACCAGCGTTGCCGCCTCCTCCGCATTGTCGGCATCGCCGAGAATGAAGGTCATATGCCGTTCTTCGCCCGGCTTCAGGTGGATTTCCTGCATCAAGGCGGCGCAGGGATCGCCGTCCACCTCGGTGCTGCCACTGAGTGCCGCACCGGACACAATGCCCTGTGGAGCCTGTGCAGAACCGAAGCGGCCGATGAATTCACGGCGGCTGGTGGTAAAGCCGCTTGCCTCGCTGTCGAGCGTCAGGAAGGCAGTGCGGGTGCTATAGTCGATGCTGTAAGGGTTGGAGGCAAAAATCGCATTGCTGCCGGCATCGTGCCTGCTCAGGATGAACGGCGCAGATTTCTGGCCATTATTGCCCAGCACCCATTCCACATAAGCATAGACTTTCAGGCGGCGGCTTTTCGAACCCTTGTTGCGTACGATGAGCTGCGAGAACTTGACCGGCTTTTCACGGTCTACCGTCTGCGTCACCTCGACTTCAAGCTTATCCGTCTTGCCGGTCATTACGGAGTAACCGAGACCATGACGGGTTTCGAACAGGGCTTCCGGATCACGCGAAAGGGCAGCACAGGGCGTATAGAGCTTTCCTGTTTCCACATCGGCAACATAGAAGGCCTCGCCCGGCCGGTTGATGACCGGATCGTTGCTCCAGGGTGTCAGCTGATAGTCACGGGAATTGCGGCTCCAGGTGAAACCAGCGCCTTCCGCCGACACATGGAAGCCGAAACTTTCGTTCGAGATGACGTTGATCCAAGGATGCGGTGTGGATTGCCCACCATGCAGGCGCACGACATATTCCTCTCCGCTTTTGGCGAAACCACCAAAACCGTTCCAGAAATCGAGATCGCCCGCATCCTCGACAGCCTCAGCGACGGGGAATGCAGGCACTGGCAGGCGAGCCTGCGCGGCCTCAGTCGCGCCGTCAGGACCGCGATGCGCCGCAAAAAGCGACACGGCGCGGTTGATCTGGTCGACAATCTTGCCATTCCGCACATGCAGCACGACACGGGAGGCCGCCAGAAGCGCGCTCCAGGTCTCTTCGTCCATCAAGTCGCGGCGAACGGAGAACACATGCGGCCTACCACCATCGGCGGGATTGATGCGACGCTGTGCCTCGGAAATATGATCCAGCGCATGCTGCATATCCTGTGCATACGACGCGGCCCGTTCGTTGACGATGACGAGATCGAAGATCACGCCGCGCGAACGCAGATATTCGTGGGCGCTGAGCGCCTCACGGGCAATATCCATGTCCATATCGTCGTTGATACGCAGGCTGAAGATCGGGAAATCGCCCGAAATGGCAAGCGGCCAAAGCGCCCGCTGCGAAGCGAGGCCCGTTTTCAGCGTTTCCGAATCCGCGCGCAGATGCATGTCCGGATAGGTCAGATAACGGCCGAGATGCTGGAAAGCGGCGGCCTGCTGCGAAGTGACACCCACATGGCGCATCTGCACCTGCGTGCGCGTCCATGCATGCACGAGTTCATGGGCAAATGCGTCAGGATGGCGATAACGGTCGATCGCCTTGTCGACTTCCTCGCGGCTCGGCGCGGCAATCGTCCAGAAAATCACGCTCACCTTCTTGCCGGCCGGTACGCGCACAGTGCGGCGCAACGACAGGATTGGATCGAGCGTGAAGCCGTCGGTGTTGGAAAGCGTAGCACCCGTATCGAATGCAGCCGCTTCACCGAGCGATCTGCCGCGGCCGATGAACTTGGCGCGGTCCGTCTCGAACTCCGTCGGGCGCGACGGGCCGGCGTTATCGGCAGCAAGATGCGCGATGATCGTTCCGGGCTCATTCGGGCTGCGGCGGTTACGCCAGGCGCGGATGACATCGCCGCGCCGGCCGATCTCCGTCTGCACGAACATGCGCGAGAACAGCGGATGGGCGTTGTCGTCGTCTTCCGACGCAATGACCGGCTCCATATAGGAGGTCACTTCAATGTAACGATCCTCGGAACCGACATTGAGCAGCGTGACGCGGCGGCCATCGGCATCGTGCTCGGTGGCGACGATGCATTCAACGACGCTCTGCAGATCGCCGACATTCTTGTGGAATTCGGCCTTGTCGTCGGTGAAGATCGTCTTGGTCTTTTCGCCTTCGATGACACGCGGCTCAGCCGTCGCACTCCACCATTGTCCATTGGTGGTATCGCGCAGGAAGATGAAGGTTCCCCAACGATCTTCGGTCGGGTCGGCCTTCCAGCGGGAAATCGCCTGACCGTTCCATTTCGAATATCCAGCACCCGTTGAGGTGAGCATCGTCGAATAATGGCCGTTCGACAGGAACACCACTTCGCGGTCGCGCACGGCCGGGTCGGCGATGGAGCGCACTTCCGCACGCAGCAGGTCTGCCTGTTCCTTGCCGGGGGTTTCCGGCTCGTATTTGGCGCTCATGACAGGCACTTCGCGCGGTGCCTTTTCCTGCAACAGGAGTTCGGCCGCCTCGATTACCGGGTCGGAATGGAAGAGTTCGCGCAACACACCGTCAAAGGCGACGTTGGCGACAGCCGCGATCGACATGCCGTGGTGGTGGGCATAATAGTTGTAGACCACCGCGCAGACCTTGCCGTCAGGCACACGTGTCGGCGTGAAATCCACGGCATCATGGAAGCCGTACTGTCCAAGCGCGCCAAGCTTGCGCAGCTTGTCGAGGTTTTCCAGCGCACCGTCAGGATCGTACTGGCTTGCGAGGATCGACGCATAGGGTGCGATGACAGCATTCTGGCCGAGACCGCGCTTGAGGCCAAGCGTCGGCACACCGAAGTTGGTGTACTGGTAGTTCATGTTGTGATCGCGGGCGTTGAACGCCGCTTCGGAAATGCCCCATGGCGTGCCGAGACGGCGGCCGTGGTTCATCTGTTCCTTGACGATCAGATTGTTGGTCTGGTTGAGAATGCCACCCTGACGCTCCTGCATGACGAGCGGAGGCATCAGATATTCGAACATCGAACCCGACCAGGAGACCAACGCGCCCTGCGCACCGATCGGCACGACCTGGCGGCCGAGACGGTACCAGTGCTCGGTCGGCAGATCGCCCTTGGCGATGGCAAACAGGCTGGTCAGGCGGCATTCGGACGCCAGAAGGTCGTAGCAGGCCTCGTCCAGTTCCTTGCTTTCGACGCGGTAGCCGATCGACAGAAGACGGCGATCCTTGCGATAAAGGAACGTGAAATCCATCGAGAAAGCGAGGTTGCGGCTGCGGTCGCGCAGCGATGCAAGACGCTGGCGTAGCGGCTCCATATTGGTGAGGTCGATGGCGCTGTCTGAAATATGCGCCTCGCAGCAATCCACGAGCAATTGCGCCCAGCGGGTCACTTCCGCGCTCTGCGCAGACTTCACTTCGTGATCGACATTGGTAGCGAGCTTCTGGATGTCGCGCGCGAGTACCGCAAGATTGATGACGCGGATCGATGCGAATTCATGCTCGCGCTTGACCGAGGCAAGAGCGTTCGAAAAACCGATGATGCGTTCTTCGAGGCGGCGATGCAGCGGACGCAGGTTCTTGCGGTCGTCAGGCAGCGCTTTCAGCGTTTCGCGCAGAATACCGGCGAGATCGCCGATACCGTCGAGATTACCCTGAAGATGCGCGGAAGGCGCTTCTGCCCACTGGCGGCAGGCAGACGAAACCGCAATCAGGTGACCGGCGAGATTGCCGCTGTCCACCGCCGAAACGTAACGGGGACCAAGCGTCTGCAGCGTGTCCGTATGGTACCAGTTGTAGAGATGGCCGCGATGTTTCTCCATCTTCTCGACGGTCTGGATCGTGTTCTCGATCCGCTCCAGCGTATCGGCAAAGCTGATCCAGCCAAACTGGCGCGCCGAAATGATGGAAAGCAGGTAAACGCCAATATTGGTAGGCGATGTACGCGAGGCAACAATCGGCTCCGGCGTTTCCTGGAAGTTGTCCGGCGGCAGGTGGTTTTCCTGCGGCGTCACGAAGGCTTCGTAATAACGCCACGTGCGACGCGCGATCTTGCGAAGCTCGAAAGAGACGTGTTCCGAAACGAACAGCCGGTCTTCGGTTTCCGCCGACTGGCTGACATACCAGGCAACGGCGGGAGACAGAACCCAGAGCAGTGTGAAGGGAATGCCGATCAGGAAGGCATTGTCACCGGGCAGCGCCGCAAACAACAGGCCGAGCATGGCCACAACAGGCGCATGCCACATCTGGCGGAAGTAATAGGTGATGCCGCCCTGGGCGCTAGACTGCATGCTGGCGGCGGTGCGCCATTCCAGCATCAGCTTGTGGCTGACGAGCAGACGGTAGAGCGAACGGACAATTGCATCCGTCATCATGCAGGCAGAATCGGCAATGAAGACGATACGCAACGCAACCTGCGCATTGGTGGCGCGGATTTCCGACCAGATGGTGTGGAAATGCGCCTGAGGCACGATATCAGTGGAGCGCGGCACGAGCCCGGAAAGCAGCGAGAGCGTCGGAGCGACGAACAGCGAGAAGATCAGCAGGATCTGCCAGATCAGCGCACCGAGCGGGTCCATGAAATACCAGCCGAGGATCGAGGCAAAGAACCAGGCAATCGGCGTCAGCGAACGGCGCAGGTTATCGACCATCTTCCACCGGCCGATCGCGGTAACACCACGGGCGCGGTCGAGAATATAGGGAAGCAGCTGCCAGTCGCCACGCGCCCAGCGATGCTGGCGCGAGACTTCCACCTCGTAGCGGGTCGGGAAATCCTCGACCAGTTCCACATCGGTCACCAGCGCGCAGCGCGCAAAGGATCCTTCGAGCAAATCATGGCTGAGGATGGAGTTTTCCTCGATCCGGCCCTTAAGAGCCGCCTCGAAGGCATCCACGTCGTAAAGACCCTTGCCGGTGAAGGTGCCTTCGGAGGTCAGGTCCTGATAAACGTCGGAAACGGTGAAGACGTAGGGGTCGATACCGCGATTGATCGAGAAGACACGCTGGAAGACGGAGGCATCCTTGCCCGTCGTCAGCGAAGGCGTAACGCGCGGCTGCAACAGGCCATAACCTTCAACCACACGTCCTGAGACCGGATCGATGACGGGGCGGTTGATAGGGTGATGCATCTTGCCGACGAGCTTGGTCACCGCATCGCGCATCAGGCGCGTATCGGCATCAAGCGTCATGACGTATTTGACATCGGCCGGCACGATATTGGCGCCACCGAGGAATGTCGTGTCCTTGTCGCCGCGCAGCAGCATGTTCAGTTCATGCAGCTTGCCACGCTTGCGCTCCCAGCCCATCCAGCAGCCTTCGGACGGGTTGTAGATGCGGCGGCGGTGCAACAGGTAAAAACGCGTCTTGCCATCGAAGGCATAACGGCTGTTCAGCGCCGACAGTTCGCGCTTGGCATATTCGAGAATCTCGAGATCGTCGCCGGACTGCTCATATTGGGCATCGCGCCAGTCGCTGACCAGCGCGAAATAAATCTCGCCATGCGGATTGGCGAGATAATGCACCTCGATATTGCGCATCATCTCATCGACGCTGTCGCGGCTGGTCAACATGCAGGGCACGGCAACAAGCGTGCGGGCGTCCTGTGGAATACCGTTCTTGAACTCGTATCCGACCAACCGGAACGGCTTCACGAAGAAAGTGACGAGCGTGTTGAACAGACCGGTCGCGCCTTCCGAAGCAGGCAATGCAAACATCAAGAGGAATGCGGTCACCACATACCAGGGCATGCCAGCTTCGGCCAGGAACCAGCCGACGGCAAGCATGACGAGCGCGGTGATGAGAAACACTGGCGCCGCAATTGCGAGCCAGTTGAACTTGCGCATAGACCGGACGATATGCTGCGAGACCAGCGGCCTGTAAGCGAGCACCTTTTCAAGCTCGAACCGGCGCTCGCCGACGAGTACGGAGCCGACATTGACGCGATGGTTTTCAGACACCTCGGCAGGCTCGCCGGATCTCGCCATTTCCACGGCGGCACGCGCGACCTCTACCTCTGTCTTGGGGGAGCGACGCGCCAGAAGCTCGATCGTGTTGCGATAGGTGTTGCGCGAACCGAAATCGAGAATCTCGTAATCGGTTTCCTCGCGCAGGACCTTGTCGATATGGCTGACTTCCTCGAACCACACCGACCATTCGGTATCGTCGATTTCCCTCAGGCTCTTGACGATATTGCCCATCGTCACATTGCCGGAGGCCAGCCGGTTGTGTTCCGACATCATGACGTTTTCAGCGTCGGTGCCCGCAGCATGCAGGCGTTCTTCAAGCCAGGCCACCGCAAAACCCGAAGTCTGCGAGCCGTTTCTGAGGCGATAGAGGAACTGCGTCGCAAAGGTCGGGTCATCGACCAGCGAATCGACCTGCTTGAGAAGTGCCGCGGAGGCTTCCGCATCGTTCAGGCGAATGATTTCGTCGACGACTTCATTCGCCTTCTGGCGCATGCGGCGCGAGCGTTCCACGCGAATGGAGATGCGGCGAAGATTTTCGATGAGGACAAAACGGATGATGGAGGGCAGCGCCCACAATTCGCCGATCTGCAGCGTCTTCGACGTCTGGTAGCCATCCACCAGCGCCGTCATGTTCTCGCGCGAGACCGTGCTGTGGGTATGGGCGACATAAAGCCAGCCGAGCGCCATGACCCGCGGGATCGTCACGCCGCCCACCGTCATTGTCGGCAGCTGGCGATAGAACTTGCGCGGAAAATCGCGGCGGACTTCCTGGATCGCCTCTTCGATGACGTAGTGGTTGTCGAGCAGCCATTCCGCCGCCGGCGTTATCGTCGCGCCATTTTCCGCGTCGACGGCCGTTGTGCGGTAGACCCGCAGGATTTCCTTCTCGTTCTCACGGTGGCGCTCGAAGAAGTCGAACTCCATGAAGCCGGGAAGGGTATCGGCACCGTCGCGCGAAAGCGCGGCACCGGCATCATGCAGTTCCTCGACCGTCATATAGGACGCGCGGATCGAATCATTGTGATCGATCTGCTTCGTCTCGGAATCACGGGCGGCGGCGGTCGGGGTAATATGAAATGACATCGGCTCGTATTCTGAACTTTATGGAGAATTGTTCGACTTGACCGGCGTTTCGTCCGTGGCGGGAATACGCACGAAATCGGGCCACGCTATATTTATGACTTATCCTGAACCTTCGGTGAACCGGATCAGACGTTGTGTGCAACGCATCGTCAAACGGCGAATATCCGCAAGCACGGCGTTTTGCTGCGCGATCCCTCCGACCATGCAAAGCCGGGGATCTCTGCGGAGAATGGATTTTCGACGACAGGAAAATTTCGCCCTATGGCCCGGCAATGCCGTTCCAACCGGATTTCGCACCTTCCCCCACGGCGAAAATTGTTCGCGCAACGTCAGATAGTCCCCCTTTGACACCTGAAGGGCAACGCGAGGCCGAGAAGGCCTGCGCCACATCCGAAACGCTAATGCCCCAGGACGTCTATAGTTCCATGCCACCTGTCGCGATACGATGCAAGCGATGAATTTCAAGGCATTCCGGCTCCGGGAACGCCCCTTACATGCCCGCGTATATGCTGCTATGAAATTTGCAAAAAGCGCTGGAAAAAAGCGGCGTAACCAGGGACTTCGAAAATGACCAGACAGACCGCAAACATTGCCTCCTTCGCCAACCATATGCCGGATGTGGTGGCAATCCGCCGCCACCTGCACCGGCATCCCGAAATCGGTCTTTCCGAATTCCAGACCTCGGATTTCATTGCCGGACAGCTGGTGGAAATGGGTTACGAAGTAACGCGCGGACTTGCCGGAACCGGTATCGTCGCCACGCTCCGCAATGGCGACAGTGCCCGCACGCTCGGCATTCGCGCCGATATCGATGCCCTGCCGATCCGTGAGGAAACCGGAGCGGAATATGCAAGCGCCAATGATGGCGTCATGCATGCCTGCGGCCATGACGGACACACGGCCATGCTCCTGGGGGCCGCGAAGATCATCGCCGAACGCAGGAATTTCGATGGGACCCTGCATCTGATCTTCCAGCCGGCGGAGGAGAATTTCGGCGGCGCCCGCATCATGATCGAGGACGGACTGTTCGACCGCTTCCCATGCGATGCGGTTTTTGCCCTCCATAACGATCCCGGCGTACCCTTCGGACAATTCGTCCTGCGCGACGGCCCGATCCTTGCCGCCGTCGATGAATGCAGGATCACCGTCAACGGATATGGCGGCCACGGCGCCGAACCGCAGGATGCGGCCGACCCTATCGTTGCGGGCGCCAGTATCATCATGGCCTTGCAGACGGTGGTGTCCCGTAACATCCATCCGCAACTATCGGCGGTCGTCACTGTTGGCGCATTTCATGCTGGCGTTGCGAGCAACGTCATTCCCGAGAAGGCGGAAATGCTGCTCACCATCCGTTCCTTTGACGCGGGTGTGCGCGACGAACTGGAAAAGCGTATCCGGGCGATAGCCGAAGGCCAGGCGGCCAGCTATGGCATGAGTGTCACGCTCGATTACGAGCGCGGCTACAATGCGACAGTCAACCACAAGGCGGAAACGGACTATGTCGCCGGTCTGGCCCGTCGTTTTGCCGGGGCGGAAAAGGTGGTCGAAATGCAGCGCCCGTCCATGGGCGCGGAAGACTTCGCCTACATGCTTGAAAAACGGCCCGGCTGCTACTTCTTCCTCGGTACCGCGCGCACCGAAAACGACCCGCCGCTGCACCATCCGAAATTCGACTTCAACGACGATATCCTGCCAATCGGAACCGCCTTCTGGGTCGATCTGGCGGAGGATTATCTCAAGGCGTGAATGAATATAAAAAGGCCGGTCGGAGGAGCGACCGGCCTTTTTTTCTCAAGTTTCCTGATGAGAAAATCTGGGAGGATCAGGGAACGAGACCGAGTATGACCGCCGCGACAAAAGCCACGCACACGCCGACAAGAGCCGCGTGAACCGAATCTCTCCAGTTTCGCTGCGACTGGGGCTGCGAGACAAAGTCTTTTGCTTTTCCGGCCTTGGAATAAGACATTGTACAACTCCCTTCCCTGCTCGGCCCGTCAAAGCGGGCACTGCTTATTTCCCGTAAAGAATAGCTTTATTCCCCACTGTTTCAGTAGAGATAAAATTCCATAAGTTCGGCGCATTGGGAAAAATACGGATCGCGACTTGCCGCCGGACAAGCATCAATCTACCCATTGCGCAGGATCAACGTCGCAAACGGCATTTCCGTTCAAAATCATTGGCAGGCTCGGATAAGGACCATGACGGATATCGACGCCATCATCATAGGAGCCGGGGTGATCGGACTGGCGACGGCCCGCGAGCTGGCGATGCGTGGTCTTTCCGTCATCATCCTCGAAGGCGAAAAGGAATTCGGTTCCGCCACCTCTTCGCGCAACAGCGAGGTTATTCACGCCGGGCTTTATTATCCTGAAGGCAGCCTCAAGGCACGCCTTTGCGTTGAAGGCAGGGAGCGGCTTTATACGTTCTGCCAGAGCCATGGCGTTTCGCACCGCCGCTGCGGCAAACTCATCGTGGCAGCGAACGCGGACGAGACGGCTCTCTTGGCGGCCCTCAAGGAAAAGGGTAACGCCAATGGCTGCGACGACCTCGAACTGGTCGATGCCACGCAGGCGCTGTCGCTCGAGCCTGCGCTCAACTGCGTAGCGGCCCTGCTTTCACCTTCGACCGGCATCATTGACAGCCATGGTTATATGCTGGCGCTGCTCGGCGACGCGCAAGACCATGGCGCAGCCCTCGCCCTGAATGCACCATTCGAAAGCGCGGAAGCGACCGGCAACGGTTTCCGCGTTCACGTTGGCGGCAAGGAACCTCTCAGCTTGACATGCCGGCTACTCGTCAACTCCGCCGGCCTTCTGGCACCGCTGGCGGCAAAACAGATCGAGGGATTGCCGAAGTACACGATCCCGGAGGCGCGTTTCGCCAAAGGCAGCTATTTTTCGCTGACCGGCAAGTCGCCTTTTTCACGGCTCATCTACCCCGCTCCGCACACCCACGGCCTTGGCGTGCACCTGACGCTGGATCTTGCCGGTCAGGCCCGTTTCGGGCCGGATGTGGAGTGGGTCGACACCATTGATTATGCCGTCGATCCCCGCCGCATGGAGGGTTTTGGCGACGCGATCCGCCGCTATTGGCCGGGCCTACCAGAACACGCGCTGATCCCGGCCTATTCGGGCATCCGGCCGAAGATTTCAGGACCCGACGAACCGGCCATGGATTTTCGCATCGACGGGCCGGAAAGCCACGGCCTTGCCGGTCTCGTCAATCTTTTCGGCATCGAAAGCCCCGGCCTCACCGCCTCACTGGCGATAGCCAACGAGGTTGCGGCACGGCTCGAGGCCTGATCCCACCCGGATCTCAGCCGAAACGGGACAGTGCGCTCGCCATGATCTCCGGATCGACATTGCCGCCGGAGGCAACCGCAATCACCGTTTCGCTCTCCAGCTCGTTGCCGTGAAACAGCGCCGCCGCCAAGGCCACCGCGCCGCCCGGCTCGACAACGACCTTCAGCCTGTTGAAGGCGAGAACCATGGCCCGCAATGCTTCCTCTTCGGTCACGGCAATGCCTTTTCCGCAAAGCCCAACCATAATCGGGAAGGTGATGTTACCGGGCTGAGGCGTGACGATTGCATCGCAGATCGAACCGGAAGTCGTTGCATTCCGCTCGATCTTGCCCGCTGCGAGTGAGCGCGCCACATCGTCGAACCGCTCGGGTTCTGACGTCCTGACCTTGTAGTTCGGCGCTTTCGCCGCAAGGGCAAGGGAGATGCCGGATGTAAGGCCGCCGCCGCCGCAGGGCACGAGAACCTCGGCCGCATCGATACCGAGTTCCAAGCCCTGTTCGGCGATTTCCAGCCCGACAGTCCCCTGCCCTGCAATCACCAGCGGTTCGTCGTAGGGCCTGATAAGGGTCAGTCCGCGCTCGCTCGACAGGCGGTCGCCAATGGCATCGCGATCGTCATTCGCCCGGTCATAGAGCACCACTTCCGCACCATAGTCGCGGGTATTGTCGATTTTGATTTTTGGTGCATCGGAGGGCATGATGATGACGGCAGGCACGCCGTGCAGACGAGCAGCAAGCGCGACGCCCTGCGCATGGTTGCCCGAGGAAAAGGCGATCACGCCACGGGCGCGCACATCGGCCGGCAGACCGGATACCGCCGACCAGCCGCCGCGAAATTTGAACGAACCCGTTCTTTGCAGGCACTCGGCCTTCACGAACAGCTTTCGCCCGGCAATCTCATCCAGAAAATGCGACGACAGAAGCGGTGTCCGCACCGCATGTTCGCCGATGCGCTGGCGCGCTGCCTCAATCATCGAAATATCTGTCATGCACTGCCCCTGTAATGCGGATGTTGGGTGTACATTAGGAGGTCGCAATTAATAGTGAAACCGGCTGGACAAGAAAAATCCCCGGTCTTGGCCGGGGATCTTTCGTCATGCGCTTGCAAATGAATGGTCAGTGGTTGTGCCGGGGCATCTTCTCGGCAATCCGGCGGAAATCCGCGGCCCCTTCCAGAACCGCACCGTCCGAAAGCTGGGTCACCGATTGACGATAGATGCGCTGCCAGGGCGTGGCATCCGCAGGAACCGCAGGAATGCCATCGGCCTTTCGGGCAGCAAGCTCTGCATCCGGTACCAGTGCGTCGCACTTGCCCTGATTGAAGTCGATGCGGATCACGTCACCCGTGCGAAGCCATGCCAGTCCTCCACCGGCGGCACTTTCTGGCGAGGCATTGAGGATCGACGGGCTATCCGCGGTTCCCGATTGCCGGCCGTCGCCGATTGTCGGCAGGCTGGTGATGCCTTTTTTCAACAGCGCGTCCGGCGGCTGCATGTTGACGACCTCAGCCGAACCCGGCCAGCCGAGCGGTCCGGCCCCGCGAATGACGAGAATGGTGCGCTCATCGATATCGAGAGAAGGATCGTTGATACGGGCGTGATAGTCTTCCGAACCATCGAAAACCACACATTTGCCCTCGAAAATCCCCTCACGACCCGGCTCGCTCAGATAACGCTGCCGGAATTCCGCCGAGATCACGCTCGTCTTCATGATGGCGAAATCGAACAGATTGCCCTTGAGGACGAGGTAACCGGCCCGTTCCTTGAGCGGCTTATCGTAAGGCAGTATCACATCGCGGTCGGTCGATTCCCGCCCGTCCAGATTTTCCGCCACGGTCTTGCCGGTCACGGTCGGACAGCTCCCATCAAGCTTGCCTGCCTTCAGAAGCTCCCACATGATGGCGGGCGTACCGCCGGCACGGTGATATTTCTCGCCCAGCCATTTTCCGGCGGGCTGGACATTGGCGATGAGCGGAATGTCATAACCGTGAACCTGCCAGTCTTCCTGTCGAAGTTCGACGCCCGCATGTTTCGCCATCGCCGCCAGATGCGGCTGGGCATTTGTCGAACCGCCGATTGCCGAATTGACGCGGATCGCGTTTAAAAACGCCTCGCGCGTCATGATATCCGAAGGCTTGATATTCTCGACAACCAGTTCGACGGCGCGGCGGCCGGTGCGATAGGCCATCTGGCCGCGTTCGCGGTAAGCGGCCGGGATTGCGCCGCAGCCGGTCAGCGACATGCCGAGCGCTTCGGCAATGGCATTCATGGTGGAGGCCGTGCCCATGGTGTTGCAGTGGCCAACCGACGGAGCGGATTCCAGCGCCGCCTGCAGGAATTCCTCGCGGGTGATTTCGCCGGCGCCGTATTTGCGGCGCATGCGCCAGATGACCGTGCCGGAACCAACCAGATCGCCGTCATGATATCCGTCGAGCATCGGCCCGCCGGATAAGACGATAGCCGGAATATCAACCGTGCTTGCCGCCATTAGCGCCGAAGGCGTGGTCTTGTCGCAGCCCGTGGTCAACACGACGCCATCAAGTGGATAACCGTAAAGCACTTCCACCAGGCTGAGATAGGCAAGATTGCGGTCAAGCGCCGCTGTCGGTCGCTTGCAGTTTTCGAACATCGGATGGGTCGGAAACTCGATGGGGACGCCGCCCGCATCACGGATACCATCGCGCACCCGCTTGACCAGTTCGACATGGACGCGGTTGCAGGGCGTCAGGTCGCTGCCGCTCTGCGCGATGCCGATGACCGGCTTGCCGGAACGCAGCTCTTCCGGCGTCACGCCATAATTCATGAAGCGCTCCAGATAGAGCGCCGTCATGTCGAGATGGTCAGGGTTGTCGAACCAGTCCTGGGATCGCAGCCGCCGCACGGGTGTCTTGTCGTCGCTCATTATACCGCCTCAGCCCTGTTCCCGGTTGTTGAGTTTTTCGAGGTAAAGCAGGATACCGCTATGGTCGATATCGGCTCCACCATCGCTGACGAAATCATCGAACTCCCGCGTTACCTGCTGGGTCAAAGGCAACGTCAGGGACAAATCCTTCGCCGTCGCCAGCACCCCGTTCAGATCCTTGAGCTGGAACTTGGAGGGTCCGCCTGGCGCGAAATTGCGCTTCACCATGCGTTCGCCGTGCAATTCCAATATCCGGCTTTCGGCAAAACCGCCACGTATGGCGTTACGGAACCCTTCGCGGGATGCCCCGCCCGCTTCCACAAGCATCATCGCCTCGGCAACCGCGCCGATGGTGATGGCGACGATCTGCTGGTTTGCGAGTTTGCAAAGCTGGCCCGCACCGGAGGGGCCGACATAGGTGAGCCTGCCCATCGGCGCGAAGAAATCCGAAAGTCCAGAGATCAGCGCCTCATCGCCACCGGCCATGATCGCGAGCGTACCCGCCGTTGCGCCCGGCACACCGCCGGAGACCGGCGCATCGACATGATGAATGCCCATTGCCCGTAGCCGGGAGGAGTGCTCGCGCGCAATAGGCGGCGCAATCGAGCTGCTGTCGATGACAACAGCGCCTTTTTCCAGCGCGTCGGCCACACCCGCCTCGAACAGCACCTCGCCCACGGCTTTGCCATCGCTCAGCATGGTGATGACGATATCGGCACCCCTGGCGGCTTCGGCCGGCGATGCCGCGAGAACCGCGCCATCGGCAACCAGCGCCTCAGCCTTTTCGACGCTGCGGTTCCACACCGCAACCGAAAAGCCCGCGCCCAGCAGACGCCGGGCCATCGGCCCGCCCATCAGGCCTGTGCCTATAAAGGCAACCGACCGCTTCTTCTCCTCCCCGCCGACACTCATTTCAGTGAACCTCCCAGTTCGTCCTCGATATGAACCTGAATGATCTCTTCGAAGGAGCTTTCAGCCGTAAAGCCAAGTTCACGGGCGCGCTTTGCTTCGAAACCGGGCGCCCAGCCTTCGCACATGCGCATGATCATCTCATTCGGCTCGCGGCGAATGAGGGCAACGGCCTTTTCGCC
>Ga0157371_10000109_pt1 | contig 124990 bp, 117 predicted proteins | sample C45metaG_FD_113462 | JGI IMG/M metagenome (GOLD analysis project Ga0157371, IMG submission 113462) | Corn rhizosphere microbial communities from Kellogg Biological Station, Michigan, USA - C4-5 metaG | ecosystem: Host-associated > Plants > Roots > Rhizosphere > Soil | place: USA: Michigan...
AGGCCCCGGATACGGTGTTGAATTCATTAGGGCCGCTGCGCGCCCCATCGCCGGCGAGCCGGACTCCTACACGGCGATGTGTGATCCAACCGTAGGAGTCCGCCTTGGCGGCGATGGCCTGCGCAGCAGGCCCCTGGCTACGGCGTTGAATTCATTAGGGGCGCTACGCACCCCATCGCCGGCAATACGGACACCCACAAGGCGGTGTGCGATCCAAAGCGTAGGAGTCCGCCTTGGCGGCGATGGCCTGCGGAGCAGGCCCCGGATACGGTGTTGAATTGATTGGGGCCGCTGCGCGCCCCATCGCCGGCAAGCCGGACTCCTACACGGCGGTGTGCGATCCAAAGCGTAGGAGTCCGCCTTGGCGGCGATGGCCTGCGCAGCAGGCCCCGGGGACGGTGTTGAATTGATTGGGGGCGCTGCGCACCCCATCGCCGGCGAGCCGGACTCCTACAGGGCGGTGTGCGATCCAAACCGTGGGACGGCGTTGAATGAAGTGGGCGGTTAGTCGAACACGATGCCCTGGGCCAATGGCAGTTCGCGGGAGTAGTTGACGGTGTTGGTCTGGCGGCGCATGTAGGCTTTCCAGGCGTCGGAACCCGACTCGCGGCCACCACCGGTTTCTTTTTCGCCACCGAAGGCGCCGCCGATTTCGGCGCCGCTGGTGCCGATGTTGACGTTGGCGATGCCGCAGTCGCTGCCCGAGGCGCTCTGGAAGCGTTCGGCTTCACGCACATCGACGGTAAAAATGCACGACGACAGACCCTGCGGCACCTCGTTGTTCAACTGCAGCGCCTCCTCGAAATCGTCGTAGGCGATGACATACAGGATCGGGGCGAAGGTTTCGTGACGCACGACCGCCGATTGCCCAGGCATCTCGACGATGGCGGGTGCAACGTAATACGCATTGGGGTACTGGTCCTGCAACTGGCGCTCACCGCCGAACACCACACCACCCTCTTCCCGCGCCTGGCCCAGGGCGTCCTGCATCGCCTGGTAGGACTGCTGGTCGATCAACGGGCCGATCAGGTTGTCTTTGCGCGGGTCGCCGATACGCACCTTGCCGTAGGCAGCCTTGACCCGGGCGACGACTTCATCCTTGACCGAGCGGTGGACGATCACCCGGCGCAAGGTCGTGCAGCGCTGCCCGGCGGTGCCGACGGCGCTGAACAGAATGCCGCGCACGGCCAGGTCGAGATCAGCGCTGGGGGCCAGGATCATCGCATTGTTGCCGCCCAGTTCCAGGATGCTGCGACCGAACCGCGCCGCGACACGCGGCCCGACTTCGCGGCCCATACGGGTGCTGCCGGTGGCGCTGACCAAGGCCACGCGGGGATCATCGACCAGCGCTTCGCCGGCTTCGCGATCGCCAATCACCAGTTGGCAAAGCCCATCCGGTGCCTCGCCGAACGCCTTCAGCGCCTGTTCGAACAAGGCCTGGCAGGCCAACGCGGTCAGCGGGGTCTTCTCCGACGGTTTCCAGACCACCGAATCGCCGCACACCAACGCCAGGGTCGTGTTCCACGCCCACACCGCTACCGGAAAGTTGAATGCGCTGATCACGCCAACCACGCCCAGCGGGTGCCAGCTTTCGCGCATATGATGGCCGGGACGTTCGGAAGCGATGGTCAAACCGTACAACTGGCGCGACAAGCCCACCGCAAAGTCGCAGATGTCGATCATTTCCTGCACTTCGCCCAGGCCTTCCTGAGTGATCTTGCCGGCCTCGATCGACACCAGCTCGCCCAGTTGCGCCTTGTGCTTGCGCAATACTTCGCCAAACAGCCGAACCAGCTCACCGCGTCGAGGCGCTGGCACATTACGCCACGCCTGGAAGGCATCGGCCGCCTGGGCGATCTTCGCGACCACTTCGGCCTTGCCCTGCAGGTGGACCGCCGCAATGCGGCTGCCGTCGATCGGCGTATGGACAGCATGATTGCCCTCTGTGAAGGCGCTTGCCGGGACACCCAGGCTGGTGAGCAGTGCATCGACCATTGTGTTCTCCTGCAGGAATCGAATAGTTGAATTTAGCGATGGGATCAGTATTAATCCGATGACACCCAGGCTACAAACGACCAATATTCCGTACATCATTCCCTGACTTCATGATGTTCGCCTCGAGCAGGAAAGCCATGTCCAAACGCCTCGTCCCGTCGATGACCGCCCTGCAATGCTTTGAGGCGGCGGCTCGGCATTTGAGTTTCACCCGTGCGGCCGAAGAACTGCACCTGACCCAGAGTGCGGTCAGCAAACAGGTGGCGCAGCTGGAGGACATGCTGCGCCATCATCTGTTCTTGCGCATACGGCGGCGCCTGCAGCTGACGCCCGCGGGCGCGCTGTACCTGGCCGAAGTGAACAAGATCCTGACCCAGGTCGACATGTCCAGCCGCTACATCCTGTCGTACGGTGAGCAGACCGAAGTGCTGACGGTGAGCACCCAGCCGAGCTTTGGCGTAGGCTGGTTGATCCCCAAACTCAAAGGGTTCGGCAAGCGCTATCCAAACATCCATCTGGATATACACAATGAGTTGGAGCCGTTCGCCCTGCAACAGGACAGGGCTGATGTGGGGTTTTTCTTTGGTCAGGGCACCTTGCCAGGCGCCACCTGCATACGCCTGATGGAAGACGAATTGGTGCCGGTGTGCGCACCGGACCTGTTGTGTGCACCGTTGAACGATGCCCAGGCCCTCACCGAACAGGTGCTGATGCAATGCACCTCACGCCCGGAGGCCTGGCATGAGTGGTTCCTGCAACAGGACCTGACCTCGCACAACAGTTACCACGGCCCTCGCTTCGACACGTTCTACATGTGCCTGAGCGCGGCCCTGTCAGGCTGCGGCGTGGCCCTGGTGCCCAGTTACCTGGCCCAGGCGCCCCTGGCGGCCGGCACATTGATCATGCCGTGGGTCCATACCCTGCGCGGCAGCGGTGCGCACTACCTGGCTTACGCCGAGCACGCCGCCGAAGTGCCCAAGGTCCGGGCCCTGGTCGACTGGATCCAGGCGCAGAGCGCCCAGCCGTTGGTCAGCGCGACACCCTGAAGCGTCCGACTTCGCGGCGCAGGTCCTCGGCCAGCGAATCCAGTTCACGGGCCGTGGTGGCCAGGTTGGATACCACTTCGCGCTGCTCGCTGTTGGCCAGCGAGATACTTTGCAAGTTACTGCTGAGCAGGGTGGCGGTACTGCTCTGCTCCTGGGTCGCGGTGCTGATGGCATCGAACTGCTCGCCCGCCGAGCGGCTTTGCTCGTCGATCCGCGCCAGGGCACTGGCGACATTGGCGTTGCGCGCCAGGCCTTCGCTCATCAGCACGTTGCCCTGCTCCATGGTGCTGATGGCGTTGCCGGTTTCCTGCTGAATGCTGTTGATCATCAGCGAAATCTCATCGGTGGCCTGACGGGTACGCGACGCCAGGCTGCGCACCTCATCGGCGACCACGGCAAAGCCACGCCCTTGTTCGCCGGCCCGCGCCGCCTCGATGGCCGCGTTGAGCGCCAGCAGGTTGGTCTGTTCGGCAATGGAGGTGATCACCCCGACGATGCCGCCGATTTCCTGCGAGCGCTGGCCCAGGGTATTGATCACCGCCGCGGTGCTGCTCAAGGCCCCGGCAATCTGCTGCAACGAGGACGATGCTTCATCCATCGAGGCGCGCCCGATGCGTGTCTGCTGGGCGTTCTCCTGTGCCAGGCGCTGGGTGTTGCCCATGTTGTCGGCGATGTTCATCGACGTTGCGCTGAACTCTTCCACGGCACCGGCCATGCTGGTGATTTCACCCGATTGCTGCTCCATCCCTTCGTAAGCACCGGAGGACAGCCCGGACAACGCCTGGGCACGATCGCTGACTTGCTGGGAGGCGTTGCGAATCTGCGTGACCATGCTCGACAGCGCTTCGCCCATACGGTTGAAGCTGCTTGCCAACTGGCCGATTTCATCCTGGCTGGACAGGTTCAGCCGTGCATCCAGATCACCGGCACCCAGGGCCTCGGCCTGGCGCACCAGTTCACCCAAGGGTCGCAGCTTGCTGCGCAGCAGCCAGATGGCCGCGCCGACTGCCAGGAGCATCGCCAGCAGGCTGCCGATGGCCAGTTGCGTACCGACATCCCAGGTCACCGCATTGACCTCGGTCTTGGGCATGCTGGCGATCACTGTCCAGGGGCCTTCGGCGAAACGCGTGCCCACCGAGTAGAACGTCTGGCCGTCGTCTTCCCAGAAACGCCCGACGCCGTCGGTGCTGGCCAGATCGACGAGCGCCTTGCCCGCCGCTTCGGCATTCTTGACGCCACCGGGAGCCACCAGCCACTGGCCCTGGCCGTCGAGCAGGGCCAGCGAGCCGGTGTTGCCGATCCGGAAGCGCTTGAGGTTGTCGAACTGGGTGTTCTGCGCGTCGGTGTAGTCAAAGCCGACGAAAAGAATAGCGATGACCTGTCCGCGGCTGTCACGCACAGGCGTGTACTGGGTCATGTAGGAACGGCCGAACAGCACCGCGGCGCCGACATAGCTTTTGCCAGCGATCATCAGCGCGTAGGCCGGGCCCTTGCGATCGAGCAGCGTACCGATGGCGCGATTGCCATCCTGCTTGGTCAACGAGGTGCTGATGCGCACGAAATCATCACCGCTGCGCACGAACACCGTGGCGACACCGGCGGTCATTTTGCGGAACTCGTCGACTTCACGAAAATCATTGTTCAAGACATTGCCATTCAACAGCAGCGACGGCGCCTGAACACCGGCCACCGCGACCGGCTGGTCGGCATTGACGCTCAGGCCACTGGCGAAACGCTGCTCGAACAGCCCGCTCAAGCGCTGCGTGCTGTCGCGCAGCGTGCTGTGGAACGTGCTGAGCTGGTCGGCGAGCAGGCGCGCCTCACTGGCCATGTGATCTTCACGGGTACTGAGGTTGGCCTTTTGCAGCGAGCGCAAGGCGAAGGCGGTACTGCCGCTGATGACCACTGCCAGGATAATGGCCAGTGCGACGCCGAGCTGAGAGGCAATCCGGGCACGGGGCTGAAGCATGATAACTCCTGACCCAACGGTCGCTGCCAGGGGGGCCGCAACGGTTCGGTACGTTGTTCTGAGGTGGACCGCCGCAGGCAAGGAACTGCGGGAATGAGCTTGCGCACCTTCTAAGGAGGCACTACGAAGTTGAAATCGGCTGGGGCGCTTAATACTTGAGCAACCGGCGCGGCAATCAGTCGCGCTCTGGCGCGAGAAGCCCGCACGAGGCGGGTGATTATTTTTTGTGCTTTGCCCACGCTGCCGCCACAATGGCCGGTCTCTTTCCATCTCTATTCAAACGAGTCAGCCTGCCATGTACGCCACTGCACGTATCGAACTCAGCGCCCTGTTGCGGTTGGCCGGGCCGCTGATCGCGTCGCAGCTTGCGCACATGCTGATGATCCTGACCGACACCCTGATGATGGCGCGCCTGAGCCCCGAGGCGCTGGCAGGTGGCGGCCTGGGCGCGGCGACCTACTCGTTCATCTCGATTTTCTGCATTGGCGTCATCGCGGCGGTCGGCACGCTGGTGTCCATCCGCAACGGTGGCAATGACCGCGAAGGCGTGATTCGCCTGACCCAGGCCGGTTTATGGCTGGCCTGGCTCATGGGCATGGCGGCGGCGCTGGTGCTGTGGAACATCGGCCCGGTGCTGTTGCTGCTGGGGCAGACGCCGCAGAACGTCGCCAACGCCGAGCATTTTCTGCTGCTCTTGCCGCTGGCCCTGCCGGGCATGCTCAGCTTCATGGCGCTGCGCGGTTTCAGCGCAGCGCTGGGCCGCGCCAAGCCGGTGATGGTGGTCAGCATTGTCGCGACCGTGGTCAATTACGCGCTCAACCACATGCTCATCGAAGGCCTCTATGGCCTGCCGCGGATGGGCCTGGTGGGGATCGGCATGGTCACCGCCATCGTTTCCACCGGCATGGCCGTGGCCCTGGCGATCTACATCGGCGTGCATCGCTCTTATCAGGCGTACCCGATCCGTCATGGCCTGGCGCGCCTGCAGTGGGCGGCCCTGCGCGAATTGTGGCGGCTCGGCCTGCCGATTGGCGGCACTTATGCGGTGGAGGTCGGCCTGTTCGCCTTCGCTGCCTTGTGCATGGGCACCATGGGCAGCGTGCAGCTGGGTGCGCATCAGATCGCCCTGCAGATCGTGTCCGCCGCCTTCATGATTCCAGCCGGCCTCTCCTATGCCGTGACCATGCGCATCGGCAAGCACTACGGCGCCGGCCACCTGCTCGCGGCGCGCCTGACCGGGCGCATCGGCATCGGCTTCGGCGCGGTGGCCATGCTTGGCTTCGCCATGGTGTTCTGGCTGGTGCCCGAGCCCTTGGTGGGGCTGTTCATCGATCGCGACAACGCTGCCTTCACCGACGTGTTCAACCTGGCGGTCAGCCTGCTGGCCGTGGCGGCCTGGTTCGAGTTGTTCGACGGTACCCAGTCGATCGCCATGGGCGCCATCCGCGGCCTGAAAGATGCCAAGACCACCTTCCTGGTGGGCCTGGGCTGTTATTGGCTGATCGGTGCACCCGCCGCCTGGTTGCTGGCATTCCAGGCGCACTGGGGCGCGGTCGGCGTATGGTGGGGGCTGGCCGTGGGGCTGGCGTGCGCAGCGGTGAGCCTGACACTGGCGTTCGAGTGGCGGATCGGCCGAATGATCGACCTGTCCGGCCCTACGCCCCCGACAGGCCTGCCTGGGCCAACTGACTCCCACTCAGGTAGTCCTGCAGCTCGTCCAAAGGCAGAGGCTTGCTGATCAGGTAGCCTTGCACCTGGTCGCACCCGAAGCCGCGCAACAATGCCAGCTGCTCGACGCTTTCCACGCCTTCGGCCACCACTTCGAGCTTGAGGTTGTGGGCCAGGTTGATCATGGCGTGGACCAGTTGGCGATTTTCCTCGCGCAACTCCATGCCGGCGACGAAGCTCTTGTCGATCTTGAGCAACTCGATCGGCAGGCTGTTGAGGTGGACGAACGAGGAAAATCCGGTGCCGAAGTCGTCCAGGGAGAAACGCACGCCCAGGCGACCGAGGGCATCCATGGTCTGCTTGACCAGATCGTTGCGGCGCATCACGGCCGTTTCCGTCAGCTCGAACTCCAGCCAGCGGGCGTCGATGCCGCATTCGCCGATCAGCCGGCTCAGGGTCACCAGCAACTGGCTGTCCTGGAACTGCCGGAACGACAGGTTCACCGCCATGTGCAGCGGGTAATGACCGCTGCTGCGCAAGGCCTGCATGTCGCGCAGGGCACGGGCAATCACCCAGTAGCCCAACGGTACGATCAGGCCACTCTGCTCGGCCAGTGGCACGAACTCGCTGGGCGGTAACAGCCCGCGTTCGCCGTGGCGCCAGCGCACCAGGGCTTCGAGGCCCACGATACGGTTGTCGGCCAGGTTCAGGCGTGGCTGGTAATGCAATTCCAGCTCGTCGCGGCGCAGTGCACGGCGCAGTTCGCTTTCCAGGTCGGCCAGGCTGCGCGCATTGCTGCTGATCCGCTCGTTGAACAGGTGATAGGTACACCCCTGGGTGCCTTTGGCCTGCTGCATGGCAATGTGTGCGTGCCACATCAGCGGGTCGGCACCCGCCCCCACCCGGGCATGCGCCAGGCCCAGACTGCAACCGATCAACAGGCTTTCGCCGTCGACCCAGTAAGGCTCGGCCATGGTTTCGATGATGCGTTCGGCCAGCCATTGTGCCCGCGCCGGCTCACGACGCGTGTCGATCAACAGGGCGAACTCGTCGCTGCCCAGCCGGGCCAATTGATCGCCGGCCTCCAGTTCGCCCTTGAGACGGGCGACCACCTGCAGGATCAGCCGGTCGCCGGCCTGATGACCCAGGGCGTCGTTGGCATGGCGGAAGTTGTCCAGGTCCAGGTGACCCAACGCCACGCCCCGCCCGTCGTGCTCGGCCAGGCGCGCCGCCAGCAGCGCATGAAAGCCCTGGCGGTTGGCGATGCCGGTCAAGGGGTCCTGCTCGGCCAGGCGTTGCAGCGTGTTTTCCAACACCCCGCGCTCGCGCACATGGCGTAGACAGCGCTGCAGGATATCGGTACGCAGGCTCTGCAACACCAGCCAGTCGCTGGCGCCCATCGGCACGTCGTCCGGGTCTTCCTCGAGCAGAATGATCGTGGGCAGCACGCAACGCCCGGGCGCCGGCTGCAGCAAAGGTGTGGTCAGCAGCACCGCGTTGCGATCCAGGGCGAACAGGTTCGACACCGCGTCCCAGGAGGGCGCAGTGACCAGAACGACGGCAGGGCCCATGGGTGCAAGGCATTCTCGCAGAGAGGCGGCCCATTGCGGCGCCTCGGCCAGCAAGAGCAGGCGCACCGGTTCGACAGGCGTAGACAAGCGGGCTCCTTAGAACATCACACCAGCAATTCGAGCGGGCCTTGAGCAGGTGGACAGGCCACCGCCCAAACGGTATTGCAAACTGTTTCCAATAGTACGGAATACGGTGTATTGCCGCCATGGTGTAAATTCATTGACACATCCTGCGGCATACGCGCCCAACCGGCAAATTTAGATGCATTGTCCGACCCCACGTCAGACGGTCGCGGCACAAGCGCGCGACCCTGCTAAAATGCCCGACCATTTCGCTTGTGACCCCCATTATCCATGTCCCGACTCAATCCCCGGCAGCAAGAAGCCGTGAACTACGTCGGCGGCCCACTCTTGGTGCTCGCCGGTGCAGGCTCCGGCAAAACCAGTGTGATCACGCGCAAAATCGCCCACCTGATCCAGAATTGCGGCATTCGCGCGCAGTACATCGTCGCCATGACCTTCACCAACAAGGCCGCCCGCGAGATGAAAGAGCGCGTCGGCACCCTGCTGCGTGGCGGCGAGGGCCGCGGCCTGACGGTGTCGACCTTTCATAACCTGGGCCTGAACATCATCCGCAAGGAACACACGCGGCTGGGCTTCAAGCCGGGCTTCTCGATTTTCGACGAAACCGACGTCAAAGCCCTGATGACCGACATCATGCAAAAGGAGTATTCCGGCGACGACGGCGTCGATGAAATCAAGAACATGATCGGCTCCTGGAAGAACGATCTGATCCTGCCGCCCGAGGCCCTGGAGAACGCGCGCAACCCGAAGGAACAGACAGCCGCCATCGTCTACAGCCACTACCAGCGCACGTTGCGGGCGTTCAACGCCGTGGATTTCGATGATCTGATTCTCCTGCCCGTCAAATTGTTCCAGGAGCATGCCGACATTCTGGAAAAATGGCAGAACCGGGTGCGCTACCTGCTGGTGGACGAATACCAGGACACCAATGCCAGCCAGTATCTGCTGGTGAAACTGCTGATCGGCACGCGCAACCAGTTCACCGTGGTCGGCGACGACGACCAGTCGATCTACGCCTGGCGCGGTGCCCGCCCGGAAAACCTGATGCTGCTCAAGGACGACTACCCTTCCTTGAAGGTGGTCATGCTCGAACAGAACTACCGTTCCACCAGCCGCATCCTGCGCTGCGCCAACGTGCTGATCGCGAACAACCCCCACGCGTTCGAAAAGCAACTGTGGAGCGAAATGGGTCACGGTGACGAAATCCGTGTGATTCGCTGCAAGAACGAAGATGCCGAGGCCGAGCGGGTGGCCGTGGAAATCCTCAGCCTGCACTTGCGCACGGACCGCCCGTACAGCGACTTCGCCATCCTGTACCGCGGCAACTACCAGGCCAAGCTCATCGAGCTGAAGTTGCAGCACCATCAGATCCCGTACCGGCTCTCGGGTGGCAACAGCTTCTTCGGGCGCCAGGAGGTCAAGGACCTGATGGCCTACTTCCGCCTGCTGGTCAACCCCGATGACGACAACGCCTTCCTGCGGGTGATCAACGTACCGCGCCGGGAAATCGGTTCCACGACCCTGGAGAAACTGGGCAACTACGCGACCCAGCGCAAGGTGTCGATGTATGCCGCCACGGACGAAATGGGCCTGGGCGAACACCTGGACAGCCGCTTCACCGACCGCTTGCAGCGCTTCAAGCGCTGGATGGACGGCGTGCGCCAGCAGGTCGCCCAGGACGACCCGATCGGCGCCCTGCGCAGCATGGTCATGGACATCGACTACGAAAACTGGATTCGCACCAACAGTTCCAGCGACAAGGCCGCCGATTACCGCATGGGCAACGTCTGGTTCCTGATCGAAGCGCTGAAGAACACCCTGGAAAAAGACGAAGATGGCAATATGACCATCGAGGAAGCGATCGGTAAACTGGTCTTGCGCGACATGCTCGAACGCCAGCAGGAGGAAGAGGACGGTGCCGAAGGCGTGCAGATGATGACTCTGCACGCGTCCAAGGGCCTGGAGTTCCCCTACGTGTTCATCATGGGCATGGAGGAGGAGATCCTTCCGCATCGCTCCAGTATCGAGGCCGATACCATCGAGGAAGAGCGGCGCCTGGCCTACGTGGGGATCACCCGCGCTCGGCAGACGCTGGCCTTCACCTACGCGGCCAAGCGCAAGCAGTACGGTGAAATCATCGACTGCGCGCCGAGTCGCTTTCTCGACGAGCTGCCGCCGGACGACCTGGCCTGGGAAGGCAACGACGACACGCCCAGCGAAGTCAAAGCCGTACGCGGCAACAGTGCACTGGCCGATATTCGCGCCATGCTCAAACGCTGAACATTATCCGCCAGGCTGCCTGGCACACCGAGGAACCGTTGTGGAAGCACTGCACAAGAAAATTCGCGAAGAAGGCATCGTGCTTTCCGAGCAGGTACTGAAGGTCGATGCCTTCCTCAATCACCAGATCGACCCGGTGTTGATGCAACAGATCGGCGACGAGTTCGCGCGCCTGTTCGCCGACTCGGGCATTACCAAGATCGTCACCATCGAGGCGTCCGGCATCGCGCCGGCGGTCATGACCGGGTTGAAACTCGGCGTGCCGGTGATCTTCGCTCGCAAGCACCAGTCGCTGACCCTGACCGAGAACCTGCTGACCGCGTCGGTGTATTCCTTCACCAAGCAGACCGAAAGCACCGTGGCCATCTCCCCGCGGCACCTGAACAGCGCCGACAACGTGCTGATCATCGATGACTTCCTGGCCAACGGCAAAGCCTCGCAAGCCCTGATCTCGATCATCAAGCAGGCCGGCGCCCGCGTCGCCGGCCTGGGCATCGTCATCGAGAAGTCGTTCCAGGGCGGCCGCGCCGAACTGGATGCCCAGGGGTATCGGGTGGAATCGCTGGCGCGCGTCACCTCACTGGCCAACGGCGCCGTGGCGTTCCTGTAAGCGAACCTGCCCACGGCAAGCCCGCAGCCTGCCGCCCGCGTCTCGATCAGCCGCGCACGAAGCTGGCGGCGTCGGGCGCCTGGGTGGCCTGCAGAGCAGTCAACAGCAGCCGCTGCAGCAGGTCTTCGCGCAATCCGTGCGGATGCTCCAGCTGCATACGCTGCAACTGCGAGTGAAAACGTCCCGGCTCGGGCGCGTCCAGCGCTGCCTTGCCCAGGTCCAGCAGTTCGCTGAGTTTGAACTTGCTCTTGAGCCAGTTCAGGGCACGCAGCAGGTCTCGCTCATCGGGCGTGAAGTCACAGCCCAGCGGGTACTCGGGAAACAGCCCGGCATGCCGGTCGCGAATGGCCGCCAGACGCTGTGGCGTGTTGTCGGCGAAGCGTGGGTCGAGCTGGAAATCCCTGGGCAACTTGCCGCACATCTGCGCTTCGTTGATCAGGCTGTCCTGAAAGCGCGAGTCACTGATAGCGATCAAGGCCTCGATCACCTGCGCATCGGTCTTGCCACGCAAATCGGCGATGCCATATTCGCTGACGACGATGTCCCGTAAATGCCGGGGAATGGTGCAATGACCGTAGTCCCAGACGATATTGGAACTCACTGTACCCGCCGATTCGCGCCAACTGCGCAAGATCAGCACTGACCGCGCGCCGTCCAGCGCCTGGCCCTGCACCACGAAATTGTACTGCCCACCCACCCCGCTGATGACCCGGCCGTCTTCCAGTTGGTCGGACACGGCGGCGCCCAGCAGGGTCACGGTAAATACGGTGTTGATAAAGCGCGCATCGCGCCGTTGCAGGCGCTTGAGCGCTTCCTGACCATACAGCTCGTTGATGTAGCTGATGGCCGTCATGTCCACTTGTGCCAGGCGGTCGCCAGGCAGTTCGCGCAAGCGTTGATAGAAACTCTGCGGGCCGACGAAAAAGCCGCCGTGGATGACAACGCCGTCCTGCTGCTGGCTCTCTTCCAGCACACCGGCGTTGGCCTGCGCCTGGCGGGCCAGGTCCGGATAGACCTTGCGCCGCACGATGCCGGCGTCTGCCAGGGCGAGCAGGCCATTGACCAGCATCTCACTGCATCCATACAGCCCTTCGATGAAGGGCATCAGGCCACCTTCGCGGTCGATCAGTGCCTGCCAGGGCGCGATATCGAGATCGGCCAGCAGCGCCTGGTAACCCACGGTGTCCGCATGCCGGGCCATCAGCGCTGCCGTGAGGGCATCGCCCATCGAGCCAATGCCGATCTGCAAGGTGCCACCGTCGCGAACCAGGGTGCTGGCGTGCAAACCAATGAAATGGTCCTGCAGGCCGACCGGCATGTTGGGCGTGGAAAACAGCGTGCTGCGCTCGGCCTCATCGATCAGCAGGTCCAGGTCGGCGGCCTCGATGAGCGCACTGCCGGGCATGAACGGCAAGTCGGCGTGCACCTGGCCCAGCACCAGGATGGTCTCGCCCGCCTCGCGTCGTGCGCGAATCAGCGGCAACAGGTCGAGCGTGATGTCGGGATTGCAGCTCAGGCTCAGGCGCTGGGGGTCGTCCGGGTCCTGGCTGAGCAACTGCGCGACCAGGTTCAAGCCCTTGGCGTTGATGTCACGGGCGGCATGGCTGTAGTTGCTGCTGACGTAACTCTGCTGTGCGCTGGCGCTGGACAGCAGGCTGCCCGGCTGCATGAAGAACTGCTCGACGCGAATATTGGCCGGCAGGCTCTCGGCGCGCAGGTCTGCGAGAAAGTCGAACTCCGGGTAGTCGCCGAACACCCGCTCCACGAAGGGTTCCAGAAAGCGCTTCTGCAAGCCATCGCCGAAAGCAGGCCGACCCAGCACCAGGGCCGTGTAGAGCGTCAACTGCCGCTCTGGCAGAGTGCTGATGCGCCGATACAAGGCGTTGACGAAGCGATTGGGCTTGCCCAGCCCCAGCGGCATCCCCATGTGAATATGCGCCGGCAGCCTGGCGAGAACCTCGTCGACAGCCTGTTCGATAGAACACATCAGCGGCATCGGTGCCTCCTGCGGTAAATGCTCGGTCCTGCTCGGGCTGCCCGCCGTGGGTCAGAAGTTCGCCGGCGTGGCGGCGCTGATCAACCGAGCAGGCGTGCTGAAGGGGTTGCGAAAACGGTGTGGTTTGGTGCTTTCGAAATAGTAGCTGTCGCCGGCTTCGAGAATGAAGGTTTCCAGACCCACCACCAGTTCCAGTCGCCCTTCCACCAGGATGCCGGTCTCCTCGCCCTCGTGGGTCAGCATCTCCACGCCGGTGTCGGCGCCAGGCGGGTAGATTTCGTTGAGAAAGGCGATGGCACGGCTGGGGTGCGCCCTGCCGACCAGTTTCATGGTCACGGCGCCGTCGGAGATGTCGATCAGCTCACTGGCCTTGTAGACAATCTGGGTAGGGTTTTCAGATTGCAGTTCTTCGGAAAAGAACTCGACCATGGACATGGGGATACCGCCCAGTACCTTGCGCAACGAGCTGATCGAGGGGCTGACGCTGTTCTTTTCGATCATTGAAATGGTGCTATTGGTGACGCCCGCGCGCTTGGCGAGCTCACGTTGGGACAAACCCTTAAGTTTGCGAATGGCCTGTAGTCGTTCACCGACGTCCAATGCGCGAGTCCTCCGAGTGTCGTATCAGGTCGAATGAACGCCATCATCGCAACAGCGTTCAGTATTTACAACACTTCGACCCGACAGGCCCGGCGCGCGATGGCGTCAGTCCTCGGAGTAGATCAAGGGCACGCGCTTGACGTTGCAGAAGATCTGGTAGGCAATGGTCCCCGCCCGCAAGGCCACATCGCTGGCCAGCACCTGCTTGCCCCACAATTCCACCGGGCTGCCCAGGCCGGCCTGCGGCACGTCGGTGAGGTCGATGCACAGCATGTCCATCGACACCCGGCCCAGCAGGCGGCTGCGCTGGCCGGCCACCACCACCGGCGTGCCGGTGGGCGCGACGCGTGGATAGCCGTCGGCATAGCCCATCGCGACCACGCCGACCCGGGTCGGGCGCTCGGTCACGAACCCGCCGCCGTAGCCGACGGCTTCGCCGACAGGCAGCTCGCGCACGCTGATGACCCGCGATGCCAGGGTCATCACCGGTTGCAACTGGGTCGCCACCTCGTGGGCCTGTTCGAAGGGGCTGGCGCCGTACAGCATGATCCCCGGGCGTACCCAGTCGCTGGGCACGCTGGGCCAGCCCAGTACCGCCGGCGAATTGCGCAGGCTGACCTGCGCCGCAATGCCGTGCCGGGCGCGCTCGAACACTTGCACCTGTTCGATCGTGGCCGTGCATTCGGGCTCGTCGGCCCGGGCAAAATGACTCATCAATACCACTTTGCCGACCTTGCCGGTCGCCAATAGGCGCTGGTAAGCCGTCGGATAGTCTGCGGGGTGCAGGCCGACCCGGTGCATGCCCGAGTCCAGCTTCAGCCAGATCTGCAATGGCGTGCCGATCGATGCCTGTTCGATCGCTTCGAGTTGCCACAGTGAATGCACCACGCACCACAGGTCGTGCTGCACGATCAGTTCCAGCTCACTGGCGTCGAAAAACCCTTCGAGGAGCAGGATCGGCGCGGTGATACCCGCGATGCGCAACTGCAGCGCTTCTTCGATACACGCGACTGCGAAACCGTCGGCCTCCTCTTGCAAGGCCTGGGCACAGCGCACGGCGCCATGCCCATAGGCATCGGCCTTGACCACGGCCAGGGCCTTGGCGCCTGTCAGCGATCGGGCCAGGCGATAGTTGTGGCGCAACGCCTGAAGGTCAATCGAGGCACGGGCTGGACGCATGGAGGCTTCTTCCGGGTATGGGCTTTCAACGCCCGCAGACGAGCGTCGAAGGTGAGTGGTTGACGACGTGGCTCAGCGGTGGGCCGGCGCAGGGCTGCCGTGGCTGGCGCTGTGCTGGGGTTCGCTGTAACGGTGAATGTCCAGGCCGGCGGCACTGATCTGCGGCTTTTTACGCGCGATCAGGTCGGCGAGCAAGCGGCCGGAGCCACAGGCCATGGTCCAGCCCAGGGTGCCATGCCCGGTGTTGAGGAACAGGTTGCGCAACGGTGTGCCACCGACGATGGGGGTGCCGTCGGGGGTGGTCGGGCGCAGGCCAGTCCAGAAGCTCGCCTGGGACAGGTCACCGCCCCGTGGGTAAAGGTCGTTGACGATCATCTCCAGGGTTTCGCGCCGGCGCGGGTTCAGCGACAGGTCGAAGCCTGCGATTTCCGCCATGCCGCCCACGCGGATACGCTGGTCGAACCGGGTGATCGCCACCTTATAGGTTTCATCGAGGATGGTCGACGTTGGCGCCATGGCCGGGTCGACAATGGGTACGGTCAGCGAATAGCCCTTGAGCGGGTACACCGGTGCCTTGATGCCCAGCGGCTTGAGCAACTGCGGCGAGTAGCTGCCCAGGGCCAGCACGTAGCGATCGGCGGTTTCGAGTTTGCCGTCGATCCACACGCCGTTGACCCGATCGCCTGCGAAGTCGACGCGCTGGATCGTCTGGCCAAAACGAAATTCGACACCCAGGTCGACAGCCATCTGGGCCAGGCGCGTAGTGAACATCTGGCAGTCGCCCGTCTGGTCGTTCGGCAGGCGCAGGGCGCCGGCCAGAATGCCGGTGACATTGGCCAGGGCCGGCTCGACACGGGCAATACCGGCGCGGTCCAGCAATTCGTAGGGCACGCCGGACTGCTCCAGCACCGCAATGTCCTTGGCCGCATTGTCGAGCTGTGCCTGAGTGCGGAACAGCTGCGTGGTGCCCAGGGTACGCTGCTCGTAGGCGATGCCGGTCTCGGCGCGCAACTCATCGAGGCAGTCGCGGCTGTACTCGGACAACCGCACCATGCGCTCTTTGTTCACGGCATAGCGGCTGGCCGTGCAGTTACGCAGCATTTGCGCCATCCACAGGTACTGGTCGACATCGCCGGTGGCCTTGATCGCCAGCGGAGCGTGGCGCTGCAACAGCCATTTGATGGCCTTGAGCGGTACGCCGGGGGCTGCCCAGGGCGAGGCATAGCCGGGCGAGACCTGCCCGGCGTTGGCGAAGCTGGTCTCCTGGGCGACGGCCGGCTGGCGGTCGACCACAACAACCTCAAAACCCTGCCGCGCCAGATAGTAGGCACTGGCGGTTCCGATCACACCACTTCCAAGCACCAGAACTCGCATGTTTCCCGACCCTCGACGCGGCTGCCCGCTGACACTGAATATTGATGACGTTGCAGGGCGCAGTATAAAAATCCGAGGGCAGTGATTTTCACTATATAGCGCGCTATATTTGGCGACAATTCTCGGCAGAAACCGCTTTTACGGAGGCGCATCGCCTATGCGGACCCAGCATCAGAGTAAACGCGAGCTGGACAAGATCGACCGCAATATCCTGCGCCTGCTGCAGGCCGACGGCCGTCTTTCGTTCACCGAGCTGGGCGAGAAAGTCGGCCTGTCGACCACGCCCTGCACCGAGCGGGTGCGGCGCCTGGAGCGCGAAGGAATCATCATGGGCTACTTCGCCCGCCTCAACCCGCAACATCTGCGCGGCAGCCTGCTGGTGTTCGTCGAGATCAGCCTGGACTACAAGTCCGGCGATACCTTCGACGACTTCCGACGTGCCGTGTTGAAGTTGCCGCACGTGCTGGAGTGCCATCTGGTGTCCGGCGACTTCGACTACCTGGTCAAGGCGCGTATTTCGGAGATGGCCTCCTACCGCAAGTTGCTGGGCGACATCCTGCTCAAACTGCCGCACGTGCGCGAGTCCAAGAGCTATATCGTGATGGAAGAAGTGAAGGAAAGCCTCACCCTGCCCGTGCCCGACTGACCTCGCTCAGACCAGCACCTGTCGGGTACTGGCGATGTAGCCATGAATCAAGGCCTCGGCGCCGGGGTCGATCATCTGCTCGGGTGCCCGGCCGTGGGGGCACGGCAGCCGCTCGGTGGTGCCGAACAGACGGCAGATCAGCGGCCGCTCCTCATACACCGTGCAGCCCTGCGGCCCGAGGTGGACGCAGTCGAGGCGTTCGAGCGCGGCGTCCTGCTCGGCCCGGCTCTTGCGCGGCAGGCGCGCCATTTCCTCGCTCGACGTCGTGACCGGCCCGCAGCAATCGTGACAGCCGGGCACGCAGGCGAATGACGGGATCTGCTCGCGCAGGAAGCGAATCTTGTGACCGTTGCAGCTCATGACCAGTACCTTCATCGAAGGCAGTCATTTTGCCTGTTGGTTGCCGACACGGGAAACCCCGGCTTATCCTCCCTCGCCTATTACCCGTCACGGATCAGGATTTCGCGTATGCACGCCGCCTCTTATTACGCCGCCAGCAGCGCGCCACAGCCTGACTTGCCGCCCCTGCAAGGCGATTCGCGCGCCGATGTCTGCGTGATCGGCGGGGGCTTTTCCGGCCTCAACACCGCCATCGAGCTGGCCGAGCGCGGGCTGAGTGTGATTCTGCTGGAGGCCCGCGAGATCGGCTGGGGTGCCAGTGGGCGCAACGGCGGCCAGTTGATCCGCGGCGTCGGCCATGACCTGGAACCCTTCCGGCGAACCCTGGGTGACGAAGGCATCCGCGAGCTGAAGCTGATGGGCCTGGAGGCGGTCGAGATCGTGCGCCAGCGCATCGAGCGGCACGGCATCGACTGCGACATGACCTGGGGCTACTGCGACCTGGCCAACAAACCCGGCCAGGTGCAGGGCTTCGCCGAGGAAGCCGAAGCGCTGCGCAGCCTGGGCTATCGCCATGACATGCGCGTACTCAGCGCCGAGCAAATGCCCGAAGTGATCGGCTCGCGCCGTTACGCCGGCGGTCTCATCGACATGGGGTCGGGGCACTTGCACCCCTTGAACCTGGCACTGGGCGAGGCGGCGGTGGCTCAGCGCCTGGGCGTGCGTGTGTACCCGCACTCCCCGGTGCAGCGCATCGACTACGGCCCGCAGGTGCAGGTGCACACGGCGCAAGGTCGCGTACGCGCCGACACCCTGGTGCTGGCGTGCAACGCCTACCTGGGCGACCTCAACCCCACCCTCAGCGGCAAGGTGCTGCCGGCGGGCAGCTACATCATCGCCACCGAGCCCCTGGGCGAAGCGCGCGCGCGCGCTCTGCTGCCGCGCAATATGGCCGTATGCGACCAACGTGTCACGGTCGACTATTTCCGCCTGAGCGCTGATCGGCGCCTGCTGTTCGGGGGCGCATGCCACTATTCCGGGCGCGACCCCAAGGACATTGCCGCCTACATGCGGCCCAAGATGCTCAAGGTGTTCCCTGAGCTGGCCGATGTGCGCATCGACTACCAATGGGGCGGCATGATCGGCATCGGCGCCAATCGCCTGCCGCAGATCGGCCGCCTGGCCGAGCAGCCCAACGTTTTCTACGCACAAGCGTATTCCGGGCATGGCCTGAACGCCACACACCTGGCCGGCAAGCTGCTCGGCGAGGCGATCAGTGGCCAGCAGAGCCACGGCTTCGACCTGTTTGCCAAGGTCCCGCACATGACCTTTCCCGGCGGCAAGCGGCTGCGGTCACCGTTACTCGCACTGGGAATGTTGTGGCATCGGCTCAAGGAATGGGCCTGAACCGAGTGCACCAGGGCTGCGCCATCCTGCGCTCGATGGCCCTGGTGCCCACGCCTTCAACGCCAGAATGGCTTGAGCCCTTCGTGACGGGCCTCGGTCGGCTCCAGGCCAATGTCGCGCAGTTGTTCCGGGGTCAGTTCGAGCAACGCCCGGCGCGTCCGCACCCGGTGCATGAACACGCCCCAGCGGCTCAGGCCGGGCGGTGCGGCCAGGGTGCTCTGCAGAGCCAGGGTGTGCTCGCGGTTCAATTCTTCGCTGCGTAACAGCAGGCGGACGTCGCTGAAGCCATTCATGATCTTCTCCTCACGGTGATACTGCCGTGAGTGAATGATGAGCGCGTCCGCAAAAACCATACAGACGCAAAAGATCACTATCTTTTCAATACAGAAGGCCATTATCTGTATCTGAATGCTATATTTTGCATTCATCTGTATGGCTATCCGCAGGAACTCGCCCATGACGTTGTACCTGAACCTGGCTGAATTGCTCGGCACCCGCATCGAACAAGGTTTTTATCGCCCGGGGGATCGCCTGCCCTCCGTGCGGGCCTTGAGCGTGGAACACGGTGTCAGCCTGAGCACGGTGCAGCAGGCCTACCGCCATCTGGAAGACAACGGCCTGGCGGCACCGCGGCCCAAGTCAGGGTACTTCGTGCCGCAAGCGCGGCAATGGCCGGCCTTGCCCGAGGTCGGCCGGCCGACCCAGCGACCGGTGGAGATTTCCCAGTGGGACCAGGTGGTCGAACTGATGCGCAGCTCGCCACGCAAGGACATCATTCAGTTGGGCCGGGGCATGCCCGACCTCGGCAGCCCGACGCTCAAGCCACTGCTGCGCGAGCTGTCGCGCTTGAGCCGGCACCAGGACATGCCTGGCCTCTACTACGACACGATCTACGGCACCGAAGCCCTGCGCGAGCAGATCGCCCGGCTGATGGTCAATTCCGGCTGTCAGATCGGCATCGCCGACCTGGTGATCACCACCGGTTGCCATGAGGCCCTGTCGAGTAGCGTGCGGGCCATCTGTGAGCCCGGCGATATCGTGGCGGTGGACTCACCCAGTTTTTTCGGCGCCATGCAGACCCTCAAAGGGCTGGGCATGAAGGCCCTGGAGATTCCCACCGACCCATTGACCGGCATCAGCCTGGAGGCGCTCGAACTGGCCCTGGAGCAATGGCCGATCAAGGTCATTCAACTGACGCCCAACTGCAACAACCCGCTGGGCTACATCATGCCCGAGTCACGCAAACGCGCCCTGCTGACCCTGGCCCAACGCTTCGACGTGGCGATCATCGAAGACGACGTCTACGGTGACCTGGCCTTCAGCTATCCACGCCCCCGCACGATCAAATCGTTCGACGAGGATGGCCGGGTGCTGCTGTGCAGTTCCTTTTCGAAAACCCTGGCGCCGGGCCTGCGCATTGGCTGGGTAGCGCCAGGCCGCTACCTGGAACGGGTACTGCACATGAAGTACATCGGCACCGGCAGCAGTGCCACCCACCCGCAACTGGCCATCGCCGACTTTATCGCCAGCGGCCACTACGAACCGCACATGCGCCGCATGCGCAGCCAGTACCAGCGTAGTCGCGAGCTGATGATCGACTGGGTCACCCGTTACTTCCCCGAAGGCACCCGCTGCAGCCGGCCGCAAGGCGGCTTCATGCTGTGGGTGGAATTGCCCGAAGGCTTCGACACGCTCAAGCTGAACCGGCGCCTGCTGGAACAGGGTGTGCAAATCGCCGTGGGCAGTATCTTTTCTGCGGCGGGCAAGTACCGTAACTGCCTGCGCATGAACTTCGCCGCTCAACCCACGCCGGCCATCGAGGCGGCCGTGCGCAAGGTCGGGCACACGGCCCAGGCGTTGCTGGCCGAACGGCCCAACGCGTAACTTTTACACGGCCGGCGCGGTCCAACCGTAGCCTTTTCGCCTGCTCAAGGATGCTCTGATTGCCCACTCGCCGCTGGCTTGCCCCGATGCTGGCGCTGCTCCTCCTCCAAGGGTGCAGCAGCCTGGACGTTCCGCGCCCCCACAGCGAAGTGCTGCCGGCAGGGCAATCGGCATTCGGGCGCTCGGTCGCCGAGCAGGTCGCGGCACATCGGGGCCTGTCGGGCTTTCGCCTGCTGCCCAACAGCGGCGAAGCTTTTCGGGCTCGCGCCGAGCTTATCCGCAACGCACAGACCAGCCTGGACCTGCAGTACTACATCGTCCACGACGGCCTGAGCACGCGGGCGCTGATCCATGAACTGTTGCAAGCGGCGGACCGCGGCGTGCGCGTGCGCATACTCCTCGATGACATGACCAGCGACGGTCTCGACACCTCGATTGCCACCCTGGCCGTGCACCCCAATATTCAGATCCGCCTGTTCAACCCCTTGCACCTGGGCCGCTCGACCGGCGTGACGCGAACCCTGGGGCGTCTGTTCGACCTGTCGCGCCAGCATCGACGCATGCACAACAAGCTGTGGCTGGCCGATGGCAGCGCCGCGATCGTCGGCGGGCGAAACCTGGGCGACGAGTATTTCGATGCCGAACCCACGATGAATTTCACCGACATCGACATGCTCACGTTCGGGCCGGCCGCCCAGCAGCTGGGCTACAGCTTCGACCAGTATTGGAACAGCGCACTGAGTCGTCCCATCGCCGAATTCATGTGGCGCATGCCCACGCCCCGCGACCTGCGCGCCACACGGCGCAACCTGGAAGAAGCGTTGAGCGAGGCCCGTGACCAGCACCATGCCCTGTATGAGCGGCTGATGAGTTACCAACAGCAGCCAAGCATGGCGAGGTGGCGCCAGGAACTGATCTGGGCGTGGGGCCAGGCCCTGTGGGACGCACCGACCAAGATCCTGGCGCGCGGCGAGCCCGATCCGCATTTGCTGCTGACCACTCAGCTGGCCCCGGACCTGCTCGATGTGCACCGCGAGCTGCTGTTGATCTCGGCCTATTTCGTGCCCGGCGAGCAGGGCCTGCAATACCTGACCGGGCGCGCGGACGCAGGGGTCGACGTCAGCCTGCTGACCAACTCGCTGGAAGCGACCGACGTACCGGCCGTGCATGGCGGGTATGCGCCCTACCGCAACGTGCTGCTGGAACACGGCGTCAAGCTGTACGAATTGCGGCGCCAGCCCGGCGACCAGCCCGGTTCGCCGTATGCGTTCAGCGGTGGATCGGACTCGAGCCTGCACAGCAAGGCGATGATCTTCGATCGGCGCAAGGTGTTCGTCGGCTCGTTCAACTTCGACCCGCGCTCGGTGCTGTGGAACACCGAAGTCGGCGTGTTGGTGGACAGCCCGGAACTGGCCGAACATGTCCGCCACCTGGCGCTGCTGGGCATGGCCCCGGCGCGGAGTTACCAGCCCAGGCTCGACAACGGGCGGCTGGTGTGGGTCACCGAAGACAACGGCCGCCTGCACACGCTGGACAAGGAACCAGGCGACTGGTGGCGTCGGATCAATGCCTGGTTCAGCGAATCGGTGGGTCTGGAGCGAATGTTGTAGCGGGCAATGCAAAGGCATCCTGGCGCCGCGCCAGCAGCACCAGCCCGAAGGCCCCCAACGCCATCAGCAACGGCAGGGCATGGCCGCTGACCCACTGACTGCCAGCGCCTGCCGCCAACGGCCCGATCAGGCAACCCAGGCCCCACAGCTGCGCGACATGGGCATTGGCACGCACCAGCGCGTCATCGCGGTAACGCTCGCCAATCAACACCAGCGACAAGGTAAACAGGCCGCCGGCACTGGCACCGAATACCACCCATAACGGCCAGATCGCCGGCGTGTGCACCAGCAGCGGAACCGCCAGGCTGCTGGCCAGCAATGCCAGGGCACAGCCCATGAACAGGGTTTTGCGCGAGATGCTGTCGGCCAGCGCACCGATGGGCAGTTGCAGCACGGCATCGCCAACCACCACGGCGCTGACCATGTACAACGCCACCTGCGTGGTGAAGCCCTGGCGCAGGCAATACACCGGCAACAGCGTCAGAATCATCGCTTCGAAGGCGGCGAACAGGGCAATGGCCCAGGCGATCACCGGCAAGCCCCGACAGAACCGTACCAGATCGCCAAGGCCGACCGTTGCCGCCAGCGCCTGCGGGGCGCCGCCACGGCGCAACAGCAGCAAGGGCGACACCACCAACAGGCCAGCGCCCACCCAGAAACCATAGTCGTGGTCGGTGCCCAGCACGCCCAACAGCAGCGGCCCGGACAACTGGCTGAGCGCGTAGCTGCTGCCATACAAGGCCACGAGGCGCCCGCGCCATTGCTCGACCACCAACTGATTGATCCAGCTTTCACCCAGGATGAACACCACGGTCAGGGCGATGCCGATCAACAGGCGCAGCACCAGCCACAGAGCGTACCAGGGCAACACTGCCAGCAGGCCGATGGACAGCGCCCCGCCCCACAGACACAGGCACATTGCGGTGCCTGTGCCCAGCCGCGCTGCCAGGCGACTGGCCAGGGTGGCACCGAGCAGCACGCCGATGGCTGGCATGGCTGCCATCACCCCAATCGCGAATGCGCTGTAGCCCCATCCTTCCAGGTGCAGCGATACCAGGGGCATGCTCACGCCCAGCGCCAGGCCGACGCTGAGAATCGACGACAGCACAGCGAAATAGGTGCCCCAACGCATCGACACGCTCCCGTGAATGACCCGATCCATGCAAACAGCCGGGGCTCGTGACGAGCACCCGGCTGTGAAGTGACGACGCTGCCAGGCCGGCAGCGCGCAAGGCGTTACAGCTTGATCCAGGTGGACTTCAGCTCGGTGTATTTATCGAACGCATGCAGTGATTTATCGCGACCGTTACCCGATTGCTTGAAGCCCCCGAACGGCGCCGTCATGTCGCCACCGTCGTACTGGTTCACCCACACGCTGCCGGCACGCAATGCCTTGGCAGTCAGATGGGCCTTGGAAATGTCGGCGCTCCAGACCGCTGCCGCCAGGCCATAGGCCGTGTCGTTGGCGATCTGCACCGCTTCTTCGGCCGTGTCGAAGGTGATGACCGAGAGCACCGGCCCGAAAATCTCTTCCTGGGCGATCTTCATGGCATTGCTGACGCCATCGAAAATGGTCGGCTCGACATAGGTGCCGCCGGTTTCTTCGAGGATACGCTTGCCCCCCACCAGCAGCTTCGCCCCGGCATCGTGGCCGGCGGCGATGTAGCCCAGCACAGTGTCCAGTTGCTGCGTGTCGACCAGGGCACCGACGTTGGTCGCCGGGTCCAGGGGGTTGCCAGGTTTCCAGGCACCCAGCGCCTGCACCACCATCGGCAGGAAGCGGTCCTTGATGGAGCGCTCGACCAGCAGCCGGGAACCGGCGGTGCACACTTCGCCCTGGTTGAAGGCGATGGCACTGGCGGCGGCTTCAGCGGCGGCCTGCAGGTCGGGTGCATCGGCGAAGACGATATTGGGGCTTTTGCCGCCCGCCTCCAGCCAGACCCGTTTCATGTTCGATTCGCCGGCGTAAATCATCAGCTGCTTGGCGATTTTGGTGGAACCGGTGAACACCACGGTATCGACGTCCATGTGCAGGGCCAGTGCCTTGCCTGCCGTGTGACCGTAACCGGGCAACACGTTGAGCACGCCCTTGGGAATGCCGGCCTCGATCGCCAATTGGGCAATGCGGATCGCCGTCAGAGGCGATTTTTCCGAAGGTTTGAGCACCACGCTGTTGCCTGTCGCCAGCGCCGGGCCGAGCTTCCAGGAAGCCATCATCAGCGGGAAATTCCACGGCACAATCGCCGCTACCACGCCTACAGGCTCGCGGGTCACCAGGCCCAGCTGGTTATGTGGCGTGGGCGCCACTTCATCGTAGATCTTGTCGATTGCCTCGGCGCTCCAGGCCAGGGCGTTGGCGGCGCCCGGCACGTCGATGCCCAGCGAGTCGCTGATCGGCTTGCCCATGTCGAGGGTTTCCAGCAAGGCCAGCTCTTCGGCGTGCTGGTTCAACAGGCCGGCAAAACGAATCAAGGTCGCCTTGCGCTTGGCCGGCGCCGCTTGTGACCACACCCCTGAATCGAACGTTTTCCGAGCGTTTTCCACGGCTGACTGAACATCGGCATCGGCGCAGCTGGCCACATTGGCCAGCAAGCGACCGTCGACCGGGCTGACGCACTCGAAGGTCTCGCCCGAAGCGGCGGCGCGGTATTGACCGTCAATGAATGCACGCCCTTCTATCTTCAGTTCGCCAGCACGTTGTTCCCAGTCAGCACGAGTCAGGGTGGTCATGTGTCGCTCCTGTAGCGTTAGAGGATGTTGCAGCGCTGCACCCCAGTGGGTCAGCGCTGTCGAAAACCATGACCGGGCACTGCCACCACCCGGCACGCACAACCCTAAACCAGCGCCGACGAACATTTCAATATATTTGACATGACAGGGCCGGACGCTTTAGTGGTGTTTGTTTTATTCAACGAAACGGGGAGAACTGGATGAACATCGAGCAGATTGTCGATTTTTCGAACCGCGCGACGCCCGCCGACCGCTACCGCCCGGCCGCGGAAAAAATTCTCAAGGGCGACCCCGAACAGACTGTCTACAACCATTACAACAGCCCGTGTGGCCAGCTCAACGCCGGTGTCTGGGAGGGCGAGCCGGGGCAATGGCGCGTGCATTACACCGAACATGAATACTGCGAGATCGTCCAGGGTGTGTCAGTGCTGCGCGATGAGCAGGGCCAGGCGAAAACCTTGCGCGCCGGCGACCGCTTCGTGATCCCCGCCGGCTTTGTCGGCACCTGGGAAGTGCTGGAAGCCTGCCGCAAGATTTACGTGACGTTCGAGGAGAAAACCGCTTCGCGGTAGAGGGTTAACGCCGACGCGGAGGGTGTTCCAGCGATGCTGGCGATGCACTGCACACCGCAGTGCACTTTCACTCAACTTCGGGAACACCTCATGAACGATATTACCCTGCCCATGGACGACGAACAGGTCATGGAATTTGTCGGCCAGTACGTCGGCAAGACGTTCAATGCGTCCTATATCGAGACCATTGAAGAGCACACCGGCCGCCCCACGCGTGCGTCGGGCAAAGGTTACATAGGTACGCGCGACTTCCGTCCGGAGCGCGTCAATGTCGACGTCAACGATCAAGGCCTGGTCATCGGCGCCAGCTTTGGCTGATCGGGCATAGCCTGATACAAAAGGCCCGCCGTTCACACGGCGGGCCTTTTGCATTACGTCACTGTCGTTCCAGCCCAGCGCTTCAGCCAATCAACTCGCGATAAGGCTCCAGCACCTGGAAATAACGATCGGCACGGGCAATCGTCGCCAGAAAGCCCTTGTCCTGGTCCGTGGCAGTGCCGGCGCGACAGCGGCCCACCAGGGCGTAGAAGTAGATGTGGGCCTGGGCACTTTCGCGAACGGTAGCGCTCGGGTGCTCATGGTTTTCTGCGTGTTGGGCAATCATCTCAGTGGTGAAACGCTCGAGGTGTTCGAGTGCAATCATGGGGGGTCTACCTGCTTCAGGAAAGAATGAGGCTTGAGCATCCAAGCGTGCTCATCATCTTCCCCGCCCCACCCCTACCTGCGGTAACCCGTTGCCCTTGCGGCTGGCCCAAAGAAAAAGGCCCGTATCTCGCGATACGGGCCTTTTTCTTGGTCGCCAAAATCAATTACTTGATTTTGCCTTCCTTGTACATCACGTGCTTGCGAACGACCGGATCAAATTTCTTGATCTCGATCTTGTCCGGCGTCGTACGCTTGTTCTTGTCGGTAGTGTAGAAATGACCAGTACCGGCGCTCGAGATCAAACGAATCAATTCACGCATGGTTATGCTCCCTTAGACCTTGCCGCCATCGCGACGAATTTCGGCCAGCACGACATCAATGCCGCGCTTGTCGATGATGCGCATGCCTTTGGCAGATACGCGCAGACGCACAAAGCGCTTCTCGGACTCGACCCAGAAGCGGTGATGCTGCAGGTTCGGCAGGAAACGACGACGGGTTTTGTTGTTTGCGTGGGAAATGTTATTCCCAGTCACCGGACCCTTACCGGTAACTTGACAGACTCTCGACATGCCTCAGCCCTCTAAAACCACATGCCCAACCCGGCATGGGTTGGCCGCTTATCTCTCAGTCATTTGGCGCAGTGCGCCGCGTTTCTTCAGGGTCTTACCGGCTTCACCCACCAAGCGGAGTAACCGGGCCCTAGAAAAGAGCGCTGCTTTATACCAGAAAGCCTCGCGCACAACAACACTCGATGTCGAGAAGATCGCTGGAATCTGCCCGCCGCGGGCGGTGCACAGCGCCGACAGCGGCACGACGGCGCAAGGAACCATTCGTCGCCTGAAGGGTAAAATATCAATAGTCATTTCACCCATGGCGCTCTAGGGTACGACTTTGCCCCCAGACTGCACAGGCAGATGGTGCCCCTCCACTATCAAGGAAAACCCTCATGCGTCTTGCGATCCTGCCGCTTCTGTTCGCTCCCCTGCTCGCGCAGGCGGCGCCGCTTACCGTGTGCACCGAAGCCAGCCCGGAAGGGTTCGACGTGGTGCAGTACAACTCGCTGACCACCACCAACGCGTCGGCCGATGTGCTGATGAATCGCCTGGTCGACTTCGATGTGGCCACCGGCAAGGTGATCCCCAGCCTGGCCAGCCGTTGGGATATCAGCCAGGACGGCAAGACGTACACCTTCACGCTTCATCCCGGCGTGAAGTTTCACACCACGGCGTGGTTCACGCCGACCCGTAAGTTGCAGGCCGAAGACGTGGTGTTCAGTTTCAAGCGCATGCTGGACCCGAACCACCCTTGGCACAAAATCGCCCAGAGCGGCTTTCCGCACGCACAATCCATGCAGTTGCCCAGCCTGATCAAGGCCATCGACGCGCCCGATCCACTGACCGTGCGCATCACCCTGGACCACCCCGACGCGACCTTCCTGGCCACGCTGAGCATGGGCTTCGCCTCGATCTACCCCGCCGAGTACGCGGCGCAACTGCTCAAGGCCGGCACACCGGAAAAGCTCAACAGCCAACCGGTGGGCAGCGGCCCGTTCGTGTTCACTCGCTTTCAGAAAGACGCCGTCGTTCGCTACAAGGCCAACCCGGACTATTTCGCCGGTAAGCCGGCGGTCGACCCATTGATCTTCGCGATCACCACCGACCCCAACGTGCGCCTGCAGAAGCTGCGCCGCAACGAGTGCCAGATGGCGCTGTCGCCCAAACCGCTGGACATTGCCGCCGTGGCCAACGACAAAACGTTGAAGGTGGTACAGACAGCCGCCTTCATGACGGCTTTCGTGGCGCTCAATAGTCAGCACCCACCTCTGGACAAGCCCGAGGTGCGTCAGGCCATCAACCTGGCCTTCGACAAGGCCAATTACCTCAAGGCCGTGTTCGAAAACACCGGGCAGCAGGCTGAAGGTCCGTACCCGGCCAATACCTGGAGCTATGCCAAGGACCTGCGCGGCTACGCCTACGACCCGGAGAAAGCGCGACAACTGCTGGCCAGGGCCGGCCTCAAGGACGGTTTCAGCACCACTATCTGGACGCGCCCCAGTGGCAGCCTGCTCAACCCCAACCCCAGCCTGGGCGCACAACTGCTGCAGGCCGACCTGGGCAAAGTCGGCATCAAGGCCGACATCCGCGTGATCGAGTGGGGCGAGCTGATTCGTCGCGCCAAGGCCGGCGAGCACGATCTGCTGTTCATGGGCTGGGCAGGTGATAACGGTGACCCGGACAACTTCCTCACGCCACAATTCTCCTGCGCCGCCGTGCAGTCCGGTACCAACTTCGCACGTTATTGCGACAAGGCCCTGGATACGCTGATCAGCAAGGGCAAGGCCAGCAGCGATCAGGCGGCACGCAGCAAGCTGTACCAGCAGGCCCAGGCGATCATCCAGCAGCAGGCGCTGTGGCTGCCGCTGGCGCACCCGACCGCCGCCGTGCTGACGCGCAGCAGTGTCAAAGGCTATAGCGTCAGCCCGTTCGGCCGGCAGGACTTCGCCAAGGTGAGCGTCGACTAACCGGGCCCTGCGCACCTCGACAGCAGCGCGTTGGCCTTATAGCCAGCCGTACTCGAGCATCGACAGCGGCTCGCCATCGCCGATGACGAAATGATCGAGCACGCGCACCTCGATCAGCGCCAGCGCCTCTTTCAGGCGCTGGGTCAGCACGCGATCGGCCTGGCTCGGCTCGGCAACCCCAGAGGGATGATTGTGCGCCAGGATCAAGGCTGCGGCATTGCGCGCCAGGGCCCGCTTGACGACCTCGCGCGGGTACACGGCGGCACTGTCGATGGAGCCGCGAAACAGCACTTCGAAACCCAGCGGCTGGTGCTTGGCATCCAGAAAAAGACAACCGAAGACCTCGTGCGGCTCGTGCCGCAGCATGGCCTTGAGGTAGTCGCGTACCGCCTGCGGGCTCTCCAGCGCCGAACCGCGGTGGATGCGGGCCGCCAGGTGCCGGCGGCTCATTTCCAGCACGGCCTGCAGCTGGGCGAACTTGGCCGGCCCCAGCCCCAGTTCCTGATTGAACGTGGCCTGGTCGGCAGCCAGCAGCTGGCGCAGCCCACCGAAGCGTGCCAACAGATGACGGGCCAGGTCCACGGCACTTTTACCGGCCACCCCCGTGCGCAGGAAAATGGCCAGCAACTCGCCGTCCGAGAGGGCCTCGGCGCCCTGTTCCAACAGCTTTTCACGCGGACGTTCGGCCACTGGCCAGCTACGAATACTCATGATGACTTCCTGTCGGTTGAGCCTCGCTGTTCCATAGCGAGCGCTGTGCTATCTTAGCCCAACTTTTTGCGCGGCGATCTGGCCTGGCAAGCCACCAGGCTGCCGCCGTCGCTGTCGCGTCATCGGTGGATTGAAAAGGCAGGCCTATGCAGCGGCTGTATCGAAAACGCATTGTTCTAGGCGTCGGTGGCGGCATTGCGGCCTACAAGAGCGCCGAACTGGTGCGCCGGCTCCTGGAACAGGGCGCCGAAGTGCGAGTCGTGATGACGCGCGGCGGCAGTGAATTCATCACCCCGCTGACCCTGCAAGCCCTGTCCGGGCACCCCGTGCACCTGGACTTGCTGGACCCCGCGGCGGAAGCTGCGATGGGCCATATCGAGCTGGCCCGCTGGGCAGACCTGGTGCTGATCGCGCCCGCCACCGCCGACCTGATGGCGCGCCTGGCCCTGGGCCTGGCCAATGACCTGCTGACCACACTGGTGCTGGCCACCGACGCCACCGTGGCCCTGGCGCCCGCGATGAACCAGGCGATGTGGCGCGACCCGGCGACCCAGAGCAACCTGAGCCTGTTGCAGAGCCGCGGTCTGAAGGTCTTCGGCCCGGCAGCAGGCAGCCAGGCCTGCGGCGATATCGGCCTGGGGCGCATGCTCGAGCCCACAGAGCTGGCACTCTGCGCAGCCGAATGCTTTCAACACCTGGCGTTGACCGGCAAGCATGTGTTGATCACTGCCGGGCCGACCCAGGAAAACATCGACCCGGTGCGCTACATCACCAATCACAGTTCCGGAAAAATGGGCTTCGCCCTGGCCGAGGCGGCCGTCGAGGCCGGTGCGCGCGTGACCCTGATCACCGGCCCGGTGCACTTGCCAACGCCGGATCGGGTGACACGCATCGACGTCGTCAGTGCCCGTGACATGCTGGCAGCGTGCGAAGCGGCGATGCCGTGCGACCTGTTCATCGCCTCGGCGGCAGTCGCGGACTACCGCCCCGAGGTGGTTGCCCCGCAGAAACTCAAGAAAGACCCGACCAGCGGCGACGGCCTGTTGCTGCAAATGGTGCGCAACCCGGACATCCTGGCCAGCATCGCGACACGTCCCGACCGCCCTTTCAGCGTCGGCTTCGCCGCTGAAACCGAGCATTTGCTGGACTATGCGGCGCGCAAGCTCAAGGACAAGAACCTGGACCTCATTGTCGCCAACGACGTGGCCAACCCCAGTATCGGCTTCAATAGCGAAGAAAACGCCTGCAGCGTGATCGATCGTCAATTGCATGCCACACTTTTCGCCCAGACCAGCAAGGGCAAGATCGCCCGCCAGCTGGTTTCTTTCATCGCTGAACGTCTCAATCAGGTTTAACCATACATGCACGCCCTGCAAGCCAAGATCCTCGACCCCCGCCTCGGCGACCTGTTCCCGCTGCCGCACTACGCCACGCCGGGCTCGGCCGGCCTCGACCTGCGCGCCATGCTGCAGCAGGACACCGTGCTGGAGCCCGGTCAGACGGTGCTGATTCCCACCGGCCTGTCGATCTACATCGGCGACCCCGGCCTGGCGGCGATTATTCTGCCGCGCTCGGGCCTGGGCCATAAGCATGGGATCGTACTGGGCAATCTGGTCGGCCTGATCGACTCGGACTACCAGGGCGAACTGATGGTGTCGTGCTGGAACCGTGGCCAGAACGCGTTCAACATCGCGGTTGGCGAGCGTATTGCCCAACTGGTGCTGGTGCCGGTGGTGCAGGCCCGTTTCGAGCTGGTCGAGCAGTTCGACGCCAGCCAGCGTGGCACCGGCGGCTTCGGGCACTCCGGCACCCAGTGATTGCTCCATGGCGTTGATCGGGCACTAGGCCTGCGGTTTCGGGACCCTTCTGGCGGAGAGTGAAGTGAAAGGCTCAAGTCGAAACACCCATACGTCTTCCCAGACGCTCCCTGCAGATTCCCCTCCCGCACAGGCCGGCGCCGGGCGCAGTGCCCTGCTGCCAGCGCTGGTGGGCGTGCTGATCGCCGCCTGCCTGGTCTGGCTGGGCTTGCCGCCCCCTTCGGAATCCGACTACCGCTCGCAGTTGGCCCAGAGCCTGGGCTCCGGCCAGGGCGCCAGCCTGCATCAGGCGGTTGGCCAGCTGGCGGCCGATACCCTGGCGGCGGCTCGTGCGCCAGTGGTGGTACAGGCGCTGCGCAGCCAGGACCCGGCCCAGATCGCGGTCGCCGAACAAACCGCTCGCTTCTGGAATGGCGTGGTCGACGCGCAGATCAACCTGCGCGGCCAGGCCGAACAGAACACCCAGCGGGCAGCGCCGATGAATTTTTCGGCCCTGGACATGCTGCGGCGCGCCGAAGCCGGCCAGGCGGTGCCTGCCGAGGCCTACAAGGTCGGGCAGCGCTGGCTGGTGTACAGCGTCGCGCCGGTGGCCGGCAACGACGCCACGGTACTCGGTACCGTGCTGCTGGTGGTCGATCTCGGGCGCCTGCTCAATGCCTTCTACCCCATGGGGCTGGAAGCCGGTGAACTGCGCCTGCAGCAGAAGTTCGCCAATGGCGCGCCGCAGACGCTGTACCAGAGCGGCACCCCGGACAGTCGGGAAAGTTTCGAACTGGACAGCGGCAATGCCAATTGGCAGCTTTACTTTACGCCAGGGCCGGTATTCGCCACGCAGGTACCCTGGATGTCGATCGTGCTCATGTTACTGGCCGCGCTGGCCGCGCTGGCGGGTGCGTGGATCGCGCTGTCCAGAACCCACGACCGGTTGCAGCGCCAGGTCGATGCCGATGCCCGGCAATTGCAGCAATTGATTCAAGAACTCTCTGGAGGAAAGGCCGTCAAAGCCTTCGGCTTGAGCCATGCCTCCCTGAACGGCCTGGCGCAAAGCCTGGCCAGATTTTCACTTCGCGACAGCGCCGGTGCCCGCAGTCCGGCGTACGACGCGGCGCCCCCAGACGTTTCGCCCAGCGGTTCGGTAGCCGCCGAACCGGCCCAGAGCGACCCTACCGACTGGACCGACCCGCTGTTTCAAGACACTGACATTCTCGACATCGACCTGCTCGATGACGACCCAAAATCCCTGAGATCGGAGCATCACCACGATATGACCAGCCCAGCCAGTGCACCTGAGATCACCGACAGCATTTTCCGCGCCTACGACATTCGCGGTATCTACAAAGAAACACTGTTTCCCAAGACGGCTTACTGGATCGGCCGGGCCATTGGCGCCCAGAGCATTGCCCAGGGTGAACGCAACGTGAATGTCGGGCGCGACGGGCGCCTGTCCGGTCCGGACCTGGTCAAGGAACTGATCAAGGGTCTGGTGGAAGCGGGCTGCCACGTCACCGACGTCGGCCTGGTGCCCACCCCGGCGCTGTACTACGCCGCCAATGTTCAGGCAGGCAAATCCGGTGTGATGCTGACCGGCAGCCACAACCCGTCGAACTACAACGGTTTCAAGATCGTGATCGCTGGCGACACGCTGGCCAACGAGCAGATCCAGGCCCTGCTGACCCGCATCAAGAACAATGACCTGCCCGAGGGCGAAGGCAGCGTGACCGAGGTCGACATCCTTCAGAAGTACGCTGAGCAGATCAAAGGCGACATCGCCATGCCTCGCCGCCTCAAGGTGGTGGTCGACTGCGGCAATGGTGCGGCGGGCGTCATCGCGCCGCAACTGATCGAAGCCCTGGGTTGCGAGGTGATTCCGCTGTTCTGCGACGTGGACGGTAACTTCCCCAACCACCACCCAGACCCAGGCAAGCCGGAAAACCTGGTCGACCTGATCGCCAAGGTCAAGGAAACCAATGCCGACGTGGGCCTGGCCTTCGACGGTGACGGCGACCGCGTGGGCGTGGTGACCAACAAGGGCACCAACGTCTACGCCGATCGCCTGCTGATGCTGTTCGCCCAGGACGTGCTGTCACGCAACCCAGGCGCCGACATCATCTTCGACGTAAAATGCACCCGTCGCCTGACCCCGCTGATCAAGGAATACGGCGGCCGTCCGGTGATGTGGAAAACCGGTCACTCGCTGATCAAGAAGAAGATGAAACTCGATGGCGCCCTGCTGGCCGGTGAGATGAGCGGGCACATTTTCTTCAAGGAGCGCTGGTTCGGTTTTGACGATGGCATCTACAGCGCCGCGCGCCTGCTGGAAATCCTCAGCCAGCAAGCCGACAGTGCCGAAGACGTGTTCGCCAGGTTCCCGAACGATGTTTCCACGCCGGAAATCAACATCGACGTGACCGACGAGAGCAAATTCACCATCATCGACGCCCTGCAAAGTGACGCCGAATGGGGCGAAGCCAGCCTGAGCACCATCGACGGTGTCCGGGTCGACTATCCGAAGGGTTGGGGCCTGGTGCGCGCTTCCAACACGACGCCGGTGCTGGTGCTGCGCTTCGAGGCCGACGACCAGGCCGAGCTCGAGCGTATCCAGGCAGTGTTCAGCGAGCAGCTGCACAGCGTTGCACCCGATCTGAAACTTCCGTTCTAACCGACCGCCTTTCCCAGGAGCCCTGCATGACCCTCGAACGTGATGCCGCCACCAACGTCGCCAAGGTATTGTCCGAAGCGCTGCCCTACATCCGCCGTTTCGTCGGCAAGACACTGGTGATCAAGTACGGTGGCAACGCCATGGAAAGCGAGGAGTTGAAAACCGGCTTCGCGCGTGACGTGGTGTTGATGAAGGCGGTCGGCATCAACCCGGTGGTGGTGCACGGCGGCGGGCCGCAGATCGGCGATCTGCTCAAGCGCCTGTCGATCGAAAGCCACTTCATCGATGGCATGCGCGTCACCGACGCGCAGACCATGGACGTGGTGGAAATGGTGCTGGGCGGCCAGGTCAACAAGGACATCGTCAACCTGATCAACCGCCACGGCGGCAGCGCGATCGGCCTGACCGGCAAGGACGCGGAACTGATCCGCGCGCGCAAGTTGACCGTCTCGCGGCAGACACCCGACATGACCACGCCGGAAATCATCGACATCGGTCACGTCGGCGAAGTGTCGGGGGTCAATACCGACCTGCTGAACATGCTGGTCAAGGGTGATTTCATCCCGGTCATCGCGCCGATCGGCGTAGGCGCCAACGGCGAGTCGTACAACATCAACGCCGACCTGGTGGCCGGCAAGGTGGCCGAGGCCCTGAAAGCCGAGAAGCTGATCCTGCTGACCAACATTGCCGGGCTGATGGACAAGGAAGGCAACGTGCTGACCGGCCTGACCACCGAAGGCGTCAACGAGCTGATTGCCGATGGCACGATCTATGGCGGCATGCTGCCCAAGATCCGCTGCGCCCTGGAAGCGGTACAGGGCGGCGTCAACAGCTCGCACATCATCGACGGTCGGGTGCCTAACGCCGTGTTGCTGGAAATCTTCACCGACAGCGGCGTCGGTACGCTGATCAGCAATCGCAAGCGGCACTGACATGGTGCAATAGCAACAGGCCCCGATCTTCGGGGCCTTTTGCTATGTGCCGTTGGCTTCCCCGCCCAGCAGCTCTGACAAGCGCACGCGCAAGGCGGCGAACTCCTGGTCCGCGACGCCGCGCTGACGTTGCAGGTCGGCCACTCGCTGCAGCGTCGCTGCGCGCTGATTACGCACATCCTGCAGTTGAGCGAGAATGCCTGGCGATACCTCACGACCAGCGCGCTCCAGGTCGGCAGCCTGGCTTTGTACGGACCCCTGCTGCACCCGCAGCGCTTCGATCTGGTTCCTGGCCAATGCGATCAGGCCATCGAGCTCGGCCAGCTTGCGCGCGCGGGCGCGGTCCAGCTCCGCCACCGACGGGTAGTCGGACACCAGCCTGGCGTCGGCATCGGCCCGGGCCTGGGCGGCCTGACGCTGGCGTAATTCTTCGGCGGTGGGTGCCGGCGGTACGGTCTGGATCACCCGGCCCTGCTGGTTGAGCACCTGATAACCCTTGCCGATGTATTCAGGCGGCACACCCTGGCGGTCGAGCACCGTGACGCCGCGGCTGTCGACGTAGCGGTACAACGCACCGCCCGGGGCGCCGGCCGCCGCCCACGACATCGCCGGCAACAGGCAAAGTGTCAGCAACAGACCGCGCATGGCTCAGATCCCGAACTGGCTACGGTAGGCTTCCACGGCAGGAAGATGCTGCTTGAGCTGCGCATCGTCGGCGAGGAATTCCAGCACCTGATTGAGCGAAACGATGCTGACCACCGCAATGCCGAAGTCACGTTCCACTTCCTGGATCGCCGACAGCTCGCCGGTGCCGCGCTCCTGGCGGTCCAGCGCGATCACCACACCGGCCGCGTTGGCGCCCTGCGCCTGGATGATCTGCATGACCTCGCGAATGGCCGTGCCGGCAGTGATCACATCGTCGATGATCAGGATGTTGCCTGCCAGCGGCGAACCCACCAGGCTGCCGCCTTCACCGTGGGCCTTGGCTTCCTTGCGGTTGAAGCACCAGGGCACGTCGCGCTGATGCTGCTCGGCCAACTGTACGGAGGTGGCCGCCGCCAGCGGAATACCTTTGTAGGCCGGGCCGAACAGGACGTCGAAGTCGATGGCGCTCTGCTCGATGGCCGCGGCGTAGAAGCGACCCAGTTGCGCCAGCGCTGCGCCACTGTTGAACAGGCCCGCATTGAAGAAATAGGGGCTGGTGCGCCCGGATTTCAGGGTGAACTCACCGAAGCGCAGAACCCCGCGATCGATGGCAAAACGAATGAAGTCGCGCTGATAGTCCTGCATGAAAAGCCCCAGATACCACGGATTTAGCTAATTAGGTAGAGCTCGGGTATCATACACGCACGAGATTTTTGGGGCCATGTATGCGGATCATCAGTGTGAACGTCAATGGTATTCAGGCTGCAGTGGAGCGCGGGTTGCTCAGTTGGCTGCAAGCCCAGAACGCCGACGTTATCTGCGTGCAGGACACTCGCGCCTCCGCCTTCGAACTGGACGACGCCGCCTTTCAACTGGACGGCTACTTCCTTTATGCCTGCGATGCTGAAGTGCCCGCCCAAGGCGGCGTGGCGCTTTACTCGCGGTTGCAACCCAAGGCGGTCATCAGCGGCCTCGGCTTCGAGACAGCCGACCGCTACGGGCGTTACCTGCAGGCAGATTTCGACAAAGTCAGTATCGCGACCTTGCTGCTGCCTTCGGGCATGAACGGCGATGAAGACTTGAATCAGAAATTCAAGCTCATGGACGACTTCGGCAAGTACCTGGACAAGCAGCGGCGCAAGCGGCGCGAGTACATCTACTGTGGCTCGCTGTACGTGGCGCAGCAGAAGCTGGACATCAAGAACTGGCGTGACAGCCAGCAGTCTCCGGGCTTCCTGGCACCCGAGCGGGCCTGGATGGACGAGATTGTCGGCAACATGGGGTATGTCGATGCGCTGCGCGAAGTGAGCCGCGAAGGCGACCAGTACAGCTGGTGGCCAGACAACGAGCAGGCCGAGATGCTCAACCTGGGCTGGCGCTTCGACTACCAGTTGCTGACGCCAGGCCTGCGCCGCTTCGTGCGCAGTGCCCGCCTGCCGCGCCAGCCGCGCTTTTCGCAACACGCGCCGCTGATCGTCGATTACGACTGGACCCTGACGATCTGACTGTCGCCCGGCCACCCGCCTTTCGCCAGGAAGGCCGGGCGGCGCGGTGCTCGATCAGTCTGCCAACGCTGCCTTCTGCAGCGTGAAGATGTCGTCCATGCCTTTGCGGGCCAGCGCCAGCATGGCGTTGAGCTCTTCAGGCTGGAAGGGTGCACCCTCGGCAGTACCCTGCACTTCGATGAAACCGCCGGTGCTGGTCATCACCACGTTGAGGTCGGTCTCGGCGGCCGAGTCTTCCAGGTAGTCCAGGTCGAGCACCGGCTCACCCTGATACATGCCCACCGACACGGCTGCGATCATCTGCTTGAGCGGATCGCCACCTTTCAGGCCACCGCGTTTCTTGACCATCTTCAGGGCGTCGACCAGCGCGACCATCGCACCGGTGATCGACGCGGTGCGGGTACCGCCGTCGGCCTGGATGACGTCGCAGTCGACGTACAGGGTGATGTCGCCCAGCTTGCTCATGTCCAGCGCCGCGCGCAGCGAACGACCGATCAGGCGCTGGATTTCCAGGGTACGGCCGCCTTGCTTGCCACGGCTGGCCTCACGCTGGTTACGCTCGCCGGTTGCGCGCGGCAGCATGCCGTACTCGGCGGTCAACCAGCCTTGGCCCTGCCCCTTGAGAAAACGCGGCACGCCGTTTTCGACGCTGACCGTGCAAATGACCTTGGTGTCGCCGAACTCGACCAGTACGGAACCCTCGGCGTGTTTGGTGTAGTTGCGCGTGATGCGGATCGGGCGGAGCTGATCGGCAACGCGACCACTTGGACGTTTCATGTGGGAATACCTGTACCGGGACAAAAAAATCTGCCGGGCATTATAGGGCGTTCATGGATTTATTGCCCGGCTCGCGTCCCCGCCCCCTTCAGCTTTTCGGCTCAATGGTCGATATCACTCCACACAGCCGCATTGGGAGCCGAGCTCAGGGTGCGCTACAATCCTGCGCCTTTGCAGCCATCCGGCTTTTTTTCTGCGAGGTCTTCCCCATGGTGCACAGCATGACCGCCTTTGCCCGCGTCGAACGGGCCGGCGCCCACGGCACCCTGAGCTGGGAACTGCGCTCGGTCAATCATCGCTATCTGGAACCGCACCTGCGCCTGCCCGAAGCGTTGCGCGACCTCGAAGGCCCGGTGCGTGAAGCGTTGCGCCAGGGCTTGTCGCGCGGCAAGGTCGAATGCACCCTGCGCCTGACCGACGAGGTCACCGGCAAGACCCTGCAGGTCGACCGCGAGCGCGCCGCGCAGCTGGTGGCCGCAGCCCAGGTCGTGGCCGGGCTGATCGACCAACCGGCTGCCCTGAATCCGCTGGAAGTGTTGGCATGGCCCGGCGTGCTGGTCGGCGATGCCGCGGACCCTCAGGCCTTGAATGCCGAGGCCACGACGCTGTTCGCCGCCGCCCTGAACGAATTGAAGGCCGGGCGACAGCGCGAAGGCAGCGAACTGGCCCGCCTGATCGAAGAGCGCCTGGACGCCATGGCCGGGGAAGTCGCGACCTTGCGCACCCTGGTGCCGCAGATGCTCGGCGCACAGCGGCAGAAAATTCTTGATCGCTGCGCCGACATGCATGTCGAGCTCGACCCGCAGCGCCTGGAGCAGGAGCTCGTGCTGCTGGCCCAGAAAAGCGATGTGGCCGAGGAGCTGGACCGCCTGGCCACCCACGTCAGCGAAGTGCGGCGAGTGCTCAAGGCCGGCGGCGCGGCCGGCAGGCGCCTGGATTTCCTCATGCAGGAGCTCAACCGCGAAGCCAATACCCTGGGCTCCAAGGCTTTCGACACACGCAGCACCCAGGCTGCGGTCAACCTCAAGGTGTTGATCGAACAGATGCGCGAACAAGTGCAGAATATTGAGTAAGGCTGATCCCGAAATGAACCACACCACCGGCACCCTGTACATCGTTTCCGCCCCCTCCGGGGCGGGCAAGACCAGCCTGGTCAAAGCCCTGATCGACGCACAACCGTCGATTCGCGTGTCGGTGTCGCACACCACTCGCGCCATGCGCCCGGGCGAGATCGACGGCGTCAACTATCACTTCGTCGACCGCGCCGAGTTTGTGCGCATGATCGAGCACGGAGACTTCCTGGAGCAGGCCGAAGTGTTCGGCAACCTCTACGGCACCTCGCAGAGCACCCTGCAGCAGACGCTGGACGAAGGCCACGACCTGATCCTGGAAATCGACTGGCAAGGCGCCGAGCAAGTGCGGCGGCTGATGCCCGACGCCCGCTCCATTTTCATTCTGCCGCCCAGCCAGCAGGCCCTGCGCCAGCGCCTGACCAACCGTGGCCAGGACAGCGACGAGATCATCGAGGCGCGCATGCGCGAGGCGGTCAGCGAGATGAGCCACTATGCCGAATATGACCTGGTGGTGATCAACGACGACTTCGCCTCGGCCCTGGAAGACCTCAAGGCCATCTTCCGCGCCAACCGGCTGCAACAGAAGGCGCAGCAGGAACGCTACAGTCAATTGCTGAGCGACCTGTTGGCCTGAGGCGTGGGCTGATCGACCCGGCGCCATGGGTGCAAAACTAAAGCTTCCCTATTCGCTGGTGTTTTTTTAAACTATCGAGTCCGCTCGCCCATCCGGGCTGCGCGCATATTGCATTTGCTACGAGGAAGACCATGGCCCGCGTGACCGTTGAAGACTGCCTAGACCACGTCGATAACCGCTTCGAGCTGGTCATGCTCGCTACCAAGCGTTCCCGCCAGCTGGCAACAGGCGGCAAAGAGCCTAAAGTGGGCTGGGAAAACGACAAGCCTACCGTCGTGGCCCTGCGCGAAATCGCTGCCGGCCTGATGAGCTACGACGTCATCGCCGAAGCCGAGATCGTCGACGAAGAGCCACTCTTCGCCACGTTCGAAGACGAGGCCAACGAGGCCGTCTAACCCTATGCCTGGTCGACGTAGTACGGCGCGCAGTTGGATCCGTCATCGGCAGGAGGCTTCCTCTTGCCGAGTATAGACGCCCTCGCCGATCGCTTGTCGACCTACCTCGGCAAAGACCAGGTCAACCTGGTCCGCCGGGCCTATTTCTATGCCGAACAAGCCCATGACGGTCAGCGCCGTCGCAGCGGCGAGGCCTATGTAACCCACCCTCTGGCTGTCGCGGGCATTCTCGCCGACATGCACATGGACCATCAGAGCCTGATGGCCGCCATGCTGCACGATGTGATCGAAGACACGGGCATCGCCAAAGAGGCGCTCAGCGCGCAATTCGGCGAAACCGTCGCCGAACTGGTAGACGGCGTCAGCAAGCTGACCCAGATGAACTTCGAGACCAAGGCCGAGGCGCAAGCCGAGAACTTCCAGAAAATGGCCATGGCCATGGCGCGCGACATCCGCGTGATCCTGGTCAAGCTGGCCGACCGCCTGCACAACATGCGCACCCTGGAAGTGCTGTCGGGCGAGAAGCGCCGGCGCATCGCCAAGGAAACCCTCGAGATCTATGCACCGATCGCCAATCGCCTGGGCATGCACAACGTGCGCGTCGAGTTCGAGGACCTGGGGTTCAAGGCGATGTACCCGATGCGCTCGGCGCGTATCTTCCAGGCAGTCAAGCGCGCGCGTGGCAATCGCAAGGAAATCGTCAACAAGATCGAGCAGTCGCTGAGCCATTGCCTGACCGTCGACGGTATCGAAGGCGACGTCAGCGGCCGGCAGAAGCACATCTACGGGATCTACAAGAAGATGCGCGGCAAGCGTCGCGCCTTCAACGAGATCATGGACGTCTACGCGTTTCGCATCGTGGTCGACAAGGTCGACACCTGCTATCGCGTGCTGGGCGCCGTGCACAATCTGTACAAGCCACTGCCGGGGCGGTTCAAGGATTACATCGCGATCCCCAAGGCCAACGGCTACCAGTCACTGCACACCACCCTGTTCGGCATGCACGGGGTGCCCATCGAAATCCAGATTCGCACCCGCGAAATGGAAGAGATGGCCAATAACGGCATCGCTGCGCACTGGTTGTACAAGTCCAGCGGCGACGAGCAGCCCAAAGGCACCCACGCGCGGGCGCGTCAGTGGGTCAAGGGCGTGCTGGAAATGCAGCAGCGCGCGGGCAACTCGCTGGAGTTCATCGAAAGCGTCAAGATCGACCTGTTCCCGGACGAAGTCTACGTGTTCACCCCCAAAGGGCGCATCATGGAGCTGCCAAAGGGCTCCACGGCGGTGGATTTCGCCTACGCGGTGCACACTGACGTGGGCAACAGTTGCATTGCCTGCCGAATCAACCGACGCCTGGCACCGTTGTCCGAACCCCTGCAGAGCGGGTCCACGGTGGAAATCGTCAGTGCCCCGGGGGCCCGTCCGAACCCTGCATGGCTCAATTTCGTGGTGACCGGCAAAGCGCGCACGCACATTCGCCATGCGCTGAAGCTGCAACGCCGCTCGGAGTCGATCAGCCTGGGTGAGCGCCTGTTGAACAAGGTCCTCAACGGTTTCGACAGCGCCCTCGACAAGATCCCTGCCGAACGCGTGCAGACCATGCTCGGCGAGTACCGCCTGGAGGCGATCGAGGATCTGCTCGAGGACATCGGCCTGGGCAATCGCATGGCCTACGTGGTCGCCCGGCGCCTGCTGGCCCACGAAAGCACCGAGCAATTGCCCAGCCCCGAGAGCCCGCTGGCCATTCGCGGCACCGAGGGCTTGGTGCTCAGCTATGCCAAGTGCTGCACGCCGATACCGGGCGATCCTATCGTGGGTCACCTGTCGGCCGGCAAGGGCATGGTTGTGCACTTGGAAAACTGCCGCAACATCAGCGAGATTCGCCATAACCCGGAAAAATGCATCCAACTGGCGTGGGCCAAGGATGTCACCGGTGAATTCAATGTCGAACTGCGCGTGGAGCTGGAACACCAGCGCGGTTTGATTGCCTTGCTGGCCAGCAGTGTCAACGCGGCAGACGGCAACATCGAAAAAATCAGCATGGACGAACGCGACGGTCGGATCAGCGTTGTCCAGTTGGTCGTCAATGTGCACGACCGTGTCCACCTGGCCCGGGTGATCAAGAAATTGCGTGCCCTGGCTGGCGTTATCCGCATCACTCGAATGCGCGCTTGAGGCATCCGCCCCCACTCTTTCAAGGAGCTCAGCATGACCAAGACCGTTATCACCAGCGACAAGGCCCCTGCTGCAATCGGTACCTACTCCCAGGCGATCAAGGCCGGCAACACGGTCTACATGTCGGGGCAGATCCCGTTGGATCCGGTCACCATGGAACTGGTCGAAGGCTTCGAAGCCCAGACCGTGCAGGTCTTCGAAAACCTGAAGTCCGTGGCTGAAGCAGCGGGCGGGACGTTCAAGGACATCGTCAAGCTGAACATCTTCCTGACCGACCTGAGCCATTTCGCCACGGTCAACGAAGTCATGGGGCGTTACTTCCAGCAGCCCTACCCGGCCCGCGCCGCCATTGGTGTTGCCGCACTGCCCAAGGGCGCCCAAGTCGAAATGGATGCCATCCTGGTCATCGAGTAATGCTGAGTCGGCCAGGCGCATAGCCCCTGGCCACTCGATTCCCGCAAGCAAGGATCCCGTCATGCGCAATGCCCTCGCCCTGTCCCTGGCCGCCACCCTGCTTGCCGGTTGCGCCAGCCACACGATCGAAGACCCCAACGGGGTCTGGATCAACCAGAAAGCCATTGATGCCGCGAGCAAAGGCAGCAACCTGCGCCAGGCGTTGCTGGCCAATGGGCCCATTCTGGAATGGGACATCAACACTCTGGCCAAGCAGGCCAGCTACAGCAACGGTTTCGAATTGGCAGAAGGCCAACTGGTACCTCTCAAGGCACACCAGTGGAAAGTCGATTTCTATGGCGACTCCGACGAAACCCTGAGCATCGACGGTGACCGACTGGTGCAGGCCGCTACCGACAGCATGCCGCAGCAGACCTTCCAGCTCGCCAGTGCCAAAACCAGCCCTGAAACGCCGACTGGCACCGGTTTCGAGCACGCGTTGTACAGCGCCTACATGGGCGGTGACTGGAAGATCACCGACGGCCCGGGCGTTGGCGCCACCGTGCGCTTCCGCCCGGACGGCAGCATCGAAGGCCTGCCCGGCCTGGATCGCTACGCCCTGTGCCTGGCGGGTGACTGCGCCACCATGAGTGGCGAATACGACAGCCTGTGGCTGGAAAAAGATCAGCAGGGCAATGCGTTCATCTTCAAACGTGACGGCAAACGCCTGGAAATCCTGCAGGCGCTGAACAAGGCCTCGGAAAACGACATGCCCGAACTGTACCCAGGCGTACGTCGCTGGCTGCTGGAACAGTAAAGCGGCCGATCTGAAGCCGGTGCGCGCCTTCGAGGTTTTCGAGGCGGGCGCATCGGCTCGGGTTCGTCCCCTTCCCGGGTTCCTGACTCAGAGCCCCAACAACGCGCCATAGCCTTCGCGATAGCTCGGGTAGGCCGGCTGCCAGCCCAATGCCTTGGCCCGCGCATTACTGCAGCGCTTGCTACCGGTGCGACGAACACTGTGCTCATCGGACCATTGCCGCACGTCCAGCACCTCGTGCAGCCACTGCACCACGTCGAACAGCGGCGCCGGCGCATCGTCCACACCGATGTAACAGTTCTCGAGCGCCTGACCCTTCATGTCGGCCTGCAGCAGAAACGCCAGCAGCCCGGCCGCATCGTCGGCATGGATACGGTTACCGTACTGAGGTGGATGCGGCGCCACGCGATAGCCCTGGCGCACCTGCTCTACCAAGCGCTCACGTCCAGGACCATAGATCCCGGTCAGGCGCACGACGGTCGCGGGAATGGCTGTGCTCTGGGCCAACTGCTCGGCCTCCAGCATCAATCGCCCTGAAAAGCCGCCCGGCTCGGTGGCCGAACGCTCGTCTACCCACTCGCCTTCGAGCTGGCCATAGACACTGCTGCTGGACACGAACAGCAACCGCCGCGGTGTCTGGCCATGTACCTGCAGCCACCCCAGTACATGGCGCAGGCCGTCGACATAGGCGCGTCGATAACCGGCTTCGTCATGCTCGCTGGCGGCAACGCAATACACCAGATAGTCCAGCGGACCACTGGGCCACGCAGGCGGCGGCTCAGGCTTGAACAGGTCGCCGGCGATACCCTCGATGCCGGCCGGCAGTGCGTCGACAGTGCGACGCAACCCCATCACCCGCCATTGCAGCGCTGCCAGCCGGACCGCCAGGCGGCTGCCGATGTCGCCACAGCCCGCGATCAATACGCTCGTGCCGCTCATTTCCAGGCTCCTTGAAAAACCGCGATTCAAGCGGCTTAGAGTACCTATTACGGCATTTTGCAAGGGCGAAAACAAAAAAAATTAATGCGATTACTTTTGTTAACAAGAATTAATTGCAATAATACCCGCCCATTTTGCCCCTGGGCTGCTTCACCGCCTTGCGGGACATTCACGAATTTCAGCTCAGGTCCGGCCAGCATGACTCGTCAAACATCACTCGTCTCGCCCACCCAACCTCGCGCCTGGCGTGCCATCGCCGCCCTGCTGATCAGCCTGGTGGTGGCACCGGCCGTGTTTGCCCAACCGGCCAACGCCGCGGCCACTGCCCCCGCTGCCAATGAGGCGCCCGCTGCCAGTGCGCCCGCAGCCGCGGTAGCGCCTGCCAACGCCACGCCGGACAGCGCTGCACCTGCGGTCAGCCCCGAAGACCAGGCCATGGTCGAAGACACCAGCCTGGGCATGGGCCACGACCTGTCGCCGTGGGGCATGTACCAGAACGCCGACATAGTGGTGAAGGTGGTCATGATCGGCCTGGCAATCGCCTCGGTCATCACCTGGACCATCTGGATCGCCAAGGGCTTCGAGCTGCTGGGCGCCAAACGCCGCCTGAAAGGCGAAATTGCCGCCCTCAAGCGCGCCACGTCGCTCAAGCAGGCCAGCGAGACCGCCAGCAAGGAAGGCACCCTGGCCAACCTGCTGGTGCACGATGCATTGGAAGAAATGCACCTGTCGGTCAATGCCCGCGAAAAGGAAGGCATCAAGGAGCGCGTCAGCTTCCGCCTCGAGCGCCTGGTCGCCGCATGTGGCCGCAACATGAGCAGCGGCACCGGCGTACTCGCCACCATCGGTTCCACAGCGCCCTTCGTCGGCCTGTTCGGCACCGTGTGGGGCATCATGAACAGCTTCATCGGTATCGCCAAGACGCAGACCACCAACCTGGCAGTGGTTGCCCCCGGCATCGCCGAAGCCCTGCTGGCCACCGCGCTGGGCCTGGTCGCCGCCATTCCGGCGGTGGTCATCTACAACGTCTTCGCGCGTTCCATCGCCGGCTACAAGGCGCAGGTGTCCGATGCGTCGGCGCAGGTGCTGCTGCTGGTCAGCCGTGACCTGGACCACCAACCGGGCGAGCGTTCCGCGTCGCCGCACATGGTGAAGGTGGGCTAATCCATGGGTCTGCATCTGAACGAGGGCGGCGACGACCTCGCCGAAAACCACGAAATCAACGTGACGCCGTTCATCGACGTCATGTTGGTGCTACTGATCATCTTCATGGTGGCCGCCCCCCTGGCCACCGTCGACATCAAGGTCGACCTGCCGGCGTCCACCGCCACGCCGCAACCGCGGCCGGAGAAACCGATATTTCTCAGCGTCAAGGCCGACCAGAAGCTGTACCTCGGCGATGACCCGGTGGAGCGCAGCCAATTGGGCCCGTTGCTCGATACGCGGACCAAGGGCAACAAGGACACGACCATCTTTTTCCAGGCCGACAAAGGCGTGGACTACGGCGACCTGATGGAGGTGATGAATTCCCTGCGCGCCGCCGGCTACCTCAAGGTCGGCCTGGTCGGGCTTGAGACGGCAGCCAAGAAATGATCACGACGCGCCAAAAACTGACGCGTTACAGCGCTAGCCTGGCGATCGTGCTGGGGGTCCATGCCGTCGCCATTGCCGTGGCACTGAACTGGTCGTCCCCGCAGCTCCTCGAGTTGCCGCCGCAGGCGATGGTGATCGAGATGGCGCCGCTGCCAGCGCCACCGCCGCCGCCGCAAGTGGTCACGCCACCGACGCCGCCCACGCCCGTCGAAGAACCGGAACTGCCCAAGGTGGCGGAGGCGCCGAAGCCGGTGATTTCCGTACCCAAGCCGCAGCCTAAACCCAAGCCCAAGCCGCAGCCGCCCAAACCCAAGCCCGAGGTCAAGCAGCCGCCGCGCGAAGAGCCCCCGGCCGAGAAAACCGTGGACACCCCACCGTCCGAGGCACCACCGGCCAAGTCCGCAGCCCCGGCACCGGCGCCCAGCCCTCCGTCCAACAGCAATGCCTTGCCCACCTGGCAGAGTGACCTGCTTCAGCACTTGGCCAAGTACAAGAAGTACCCTGACAACGCTCGCCGCCTCCGCCAGGAAGGCACTGTGCGCCTGCGCTTTGTGGTCGATGCCGACGGCAAGGTCCTGTCGTACTCCATCGCCGAAAGTTCAGGCAGCGCTGCGCTGGACCGGGCGACCATGGAAATGATCCGCCGGGCCCAGCCGCTGCCCAAACCGCCTGCCGAACTGATGCAGAACGGTAGTAAGGAAGTGATCGCGCCTTTTTCCTATACGCTCGATAAAAGAAGGTGATTGTCGGTTTTTACGACTGACAGGATGGTTGATAACGTGCGTCTATCGATGCCAGCCGCTATGCTGGGCTCGCAACTTCATGGACGCACGTTATGACCCTCACAGAATTGCGCTACATCGTTACCCTGGCCCAGGAGCAGCACTTCGGCCATGCCGCCGAACGCTGCCACGTCAGCCAGCCGACCTTGTCGGTCGGCGTGAAGAAGCTCGAGGATGAACTCGGCGTACTGATCTTCGAGCGCAGCAAGAGCGCGGTACGCCTGACGCCGGTCGGCGAAGGCATCGTCGCCCAGGCGCAGAAGGTACTGGAACAGGCCCAGGGCATTCGCGAACTGGCCCAGGCAGGGAAGAACCAGCTGACCGCACCGCTGAAGGTTGGCGCCATCTACACGGTCGGCCCCTACCTGTTCCCGCACCTGATCCCGCAACTGCACCGCGTGGCGCCGCAGATGCCGTTGTACATCGAAGAAAACTTCACGCACATTCTGCGCGACAAGCTGCGCAATGGTGAGCTCGACGCGATCATCATTGCCCTGCCGTTCAATGAAGCCGACGTGCTGACCCTGCCGCTGTACGACGAGCCGTTCTATGTGCTGATGCCCAGCGAACACCCGTGGACGCGCAAAGCCTCGATCGACGCCGGCCTGCTCAACGACAAGAGCCTGCTGCTGCTGGGCGAAGGCCACTGCTTTCGCGATCAGGTGCTGGAAGCCTGCCCCACCCTGGGCAAAGGCAGCGAAGGGGCCAAGCACACCACGGTCGAGTCCAGCTCGCTGGAAACCATCCGGCACATGGTGGCCTCCGGCCTGGGCATCTCGATCCTGCCGTTGTCCGCCGTCGACAGCCACCATTACGCCCCCGGGATTCTCGAGGTACGGCCGCTGACCCCGCCGACGCCGTTCCGTACCGTCGCGATTGCCTGGCGCGCCAGCTTTCCCCGGCCCAAAGCCATTGAGATCCTGGCCGACTCCATTCGCCTGTGTTCGGTGGCCAAGCCCCCGCTGGCCAGCAAAGTCGCGACATGACCGAGTTGTCCAGGGTGTCGGTCACCGCGCTCAAAGGCATCGGCGAGGCCATGGCCGAGAAGCTGACCAAGGTGGGCCTGGAGAATCTCCAGGACGTGCTGTTCCATTTGCCGCTGCGCTATCAGGATCGCACCCGAGTGGTGCCGATCGGTGAATTGCGGCCGGGCCAGGATGCGGTCATCGAAGGCGTGGTCAGCGGCGCCGACGTTGCCATGGGCAAGCGCCGCAGCCTGCTGGTGCGGCTGGGTGACGGCAGCGGTACGCTGAGCCTGCGCTTCTACCATTTCAGCAATGCGCAGAAAGAGGCGCTCAAGCGCGGTACGCACCTGCGCTGCTACGGCGAGGCGCGCCCGGGTGCGTCCGGCCTGGAGATCTATCATCCCGAGTACCGCGCCTTGACCGGCGAAGAAACGGTGCCCGTGGAGCAGACTCTCACGCCGATCTACCCCACCACCGAGGGGCTGACCCAGCAGCGCCTGCGCCAGCTGTCGCAACAGGCGCTGGCCATGCTGGGCCCGCGCAGCCTGCCGGACTGGCTGCCCGAACCACTGATCCGGGAATACCAGTTGGCCCCCCTGGACCAGGCCATCCGCTACCTGCACAACCCGCCGCCGGACGCGGACCTCGAAGAACTCGCCCTCGGCCATCACTGGGCGCAGCACCGACTGGCCTTCGAGGAACTGCTCACCCATCAGCTGTCGCAACAACGCCTGCGCGAGAGCCTGCGGGCTCAGCGCGCGCCACCGTTGCCCGAGGCACGCGACCTGCCGGCACGCTACCTGAGCAATCTCGGCTTCGCCCCGACGGGCGCGCAGCAGCGTGTCGGCAGGGAAATCGCCTACGACCTCAGCCAGCACGAGCCCATGCTGCGCCTGGTACAAGGCGACGTCGGCGCCGGCAAGACCGTGGTCGCCGCCCTTGCCGCCCTGCAGGCCCTGGAGGCTGGCTATCAGGTGGCCCTGATGGCGCCGACCGAGATCCTCGCCGAGCAGCATTTCGTCACCTTTCAGCGCTGGCTGCAGCCGCTGGGCATCGAGGTCGCCTGGCTGGCCGGCAAGCTCAAGGGCAAGCACCGCGTCGCCGCCCTGGAGCAAATCGCCAGCGGCACGCCCATGGTGGTCGGTACGCACGCGCTGTTTCAGGACGAAGTGAAATTCCACAACCTGGCGCTGGTGATCATCGACGAGCAGCACCGCTTCGGCGTGCAGCAACGCCTGGCCCTGCGCCAGAAAGGGGTCGGTGGCACGCTGTGCCCGCATCAGTTGATCATGACCGCGACACCGATCCCACGCACCCTGGCGATGAGCGCTTACGCCGACCTGGACACCTCTATCCTCGATGAACTGCCGCCGGGGCGAACCCCGGTCAATACCGTGCTGGTCGCCGACAGCCGCCGCATCGAGGTGGTCGAGCGCGTGCGCGCCGCGTGTGCCGAGGGACGCCAGGCCTACTGGGTCTGCACATTGATCGAGGAGTCCGAGGAGCTGACCTGCCAGGCGGCGCAGACCACTTTCGAAGAGCTCACCCTGGCGTTGGGCGAGCTGCGCGTGGGCTTGATCCATGGCCGCATGAAGCCTGCGGAAAAGGCCGAGGTCATGGCCCAGTTCAAGCAAGGTGAGCTGCAGTTGCTGGTCGCCACCACCGTGATCGAAGTCGGCGTGGATGTGCCCAACTCCAGCCTGATGATCATCGAGAACCCGGAGCGCCTCGGCCTGGCGCAACTGCACCAGTTGCGCGGGCGGGTTGGCCGCGGCAGCGCCGCCAGTCACTGTGTGCTGCTGTATCACCCGCCCCTGTCACAGATCGGTCGCCAGCGCCTTGGCATCATGCGCGAAACCAACGACGGCTTCGTGATCGCCGAGAAAGACCTGGAGTTGCGCGGGCCTGGCGAAATGCTTGGAACACGCCAGACCGGCTTGCTGCAGTTTAAAGTTGCAGATTTGATGCGCGATGCCGATCTACTTCCTACAGTGCGCGATGCTGCGCAAACGCTGATCGAACAATGGCCGTCACATGTGGCGCCATTGCTGGAGCGTTGGCTCCGACACGGCCAACAATACGGGCAGGTGTGAAAAACGAAGCGCCAGGGGAACCCGCTCAACAAGGAGCTGGTTATACTGAAACATTGTAGGAATTTGGATGCAGGCCATGACAGAAGTTGCTTTGGATACCGCAACCCCGCACGCCCCGTCCGTGATCCAGCTGATGCTCGAGAAACTCGGCATCAGCTATCGCGAGGTACCGGAACATCTCGCCACCGACCCGAGCCGCCGGGTGCAGGCGGTGTTGGTCAGCGATACCGTCGGGGTACTCATGGTGCTTTACCCCCAAACCCAACTGCTCGACCTCAAGCGACTGTCGGAAATGACCGGCCGCGATCTGGTGGCCGTGCCGCTGGCCAAGTTGAACAAGATGCTTGCCAAGCACACCATCACCGTCCTGCCCGGCCTGCCGGTGTTGACCAGCTCACCGTGCCTGTACGAAGAACAGCTGCTGCGCGAGCCCGCGCTGCTGCTCAGCTCGGGCGAACCGGGCCTGCTGCTGGAAATCAGCAGCGACGACTTCAAAAAGATGCTGACCAAAGCCAGTGCCGCTTCGTTTGGCGAGCCGGTGAGCAGTATCCGGCCAAACCTCGACCGTCCGGACGACGACCGCAAGGAAATCACCAAGGCCGTGCAGGCTTTCACTGCCCGGCGTATCCAGCAACGGCTCGAGTCCACCATCGAGATTCCGCCGCTGGCCGAGACGGCACAGAAGATCATCAAATTGCGCGTCGACCCCAACGCCACCATCGATGACATCACCGGTGTGGTGGAAACCGATCCGGCGCTGGCGGCCCAGGTCGTCAGTTGGGCGGCTTCGCCCTACTACGCCTCGCCCGGCAAGATTCGCTCGGTGGAAGACGCCATCGTGCGGGTGCTGGGCTTCGACCTGGTGATCAACCTGGCCCTGGGCCTGGCGCTGGGCAAGACGCTCAAGCTGCCGGATGACCATCCGCAGCACCTCACGCCGTACTGGCAACAGTCGATCTACACCGCGGCCGTGATCGAAGGCCTGACCCGCGCCATTCCGCGCGCGCAGCGGCCGGAAGCCGGGCTGACCTACCTGGCAGGCCTGCTGCACAATTTCGGCTACCTGCTGCTAGCGCATGTGTTCCCGCCGCATTTTTCGCTGATCTGCCGCCATCTGGAGGTCAACCCGCACCTGCCGACCAACTACGTCGAACAGCACCTGCTGGGGATCAGCCGCGAACAGATGGGCGCCTGGCTGATGCGCTTCTGGGACATGCCCGAGGAGCTGGCCACGGCCATCCGCTTCCAGCACGACGATGCCTACGAGGGTGAGTATTCGGCGTACGCCAACCTGGTCTGCCTGTCGGTGCGCCTGCTGCGCAGCCGCGGCATCGGCGCCGGTGGCGACGACAGTATTCCGGACCACCTGCTCGAACGCCTGGGCCTGAGCCGCGACAAGGCCGAGGAAGTGGTCACCAAGGTACTCGATGCCGAGAAGCTGTTGCGCGAGCTGGCCAATCAGTTCAGCCAGCACTGAGGCGCCGGCTGACCCTTACTTGCGCTTCTTGCCCAGGTACTTGGTCAGCCCCTGGAACCAGATCACCAGGGCCGGATTACCCTTGATCTGGATGGTCTTGTCCTGGATGCCCTGCATGAACGCCAACTGCTTGTTGCGTGCCTGCAGGGTCTGGAAGCCGAAGTCGGCATCCTTGAAGGCAATCGCGAACGCCGGCTCCGGGTAACGCCCGGCATTGCTGCTCACGCGCTGGTTCTTGACGATGTAGTGCCGCGCCACGCGGCCGTCCAGCGTCTGCAGCTGGAACACCAGATCCCTGTCCTTGAGCTGCCGGATGAACGCCGGGTTGCGACGACTGGCCCTGGCCATCAGCAGGCCCATGGCCCAGAGCAGAAAGCGAAACTTCATGTGCGGGTCTCGTGGTGAATGAACAGGCGCCGTCGCCTTGCCGTGGAAAAAGAAAATGGGCATCTCGGGATGCCCATTGGTTCGCTACGCGCTTTGGCGCACACGCCTGATCCTGACGTCGGGCCCTGCGCTCGCCGACTTTTCTGGCAGAACCTAGTTGACGCTGTCCTTGAGGAATTTGCCGGGCTTGAAGGCGACCGTGTTGCTGGCCTTGATCTTGACTGGCTCACCCGTCTGCGGGTTCTTGCCGGTGCGGGCACCACGGTGGCGCTGCAGGAAGGTACCGAAGCCGACCAGCGTCACGCTGTCTTTGCGGTGCAGGGCGCCGGTGATCTCTTCCAGGACAGCATTGAGTACGCGGTTGGCTTGTTCCTTGGTCAGGTCCGCTTTTTCAGCGATAGCGTCTACGAGCTCTGGTTTACGCATAGTGGTACCTCTTCATACGTTTATTGTTTTTATTCAGCGCTGCCCGCCCAGGCAGTGTCTGACGCGCCACACGCTCTGGGCTGCGGCTGACGGTGAGGATGGCACGCCGCAACTGGGCGCGCCAGTGTCGTTGTCACGTTTGTGGTCGCAAATAGATGATGATTACGACAGAACCAGTGTCGATCGCGCCAACCTCCCCTGGAGATCGACGCCCTGGCAGCGACTCAGCCGATCTCGATCATCTCGAAGTCCATTTTGCCCACGCCACAGTCGGGACACAGCCAATCCTGCGGAACGTCCTCCCAGCGAGTGCCTGCCGCGATGTCGTCTTCCGGCCAACCTTCGGCCTCGTCATAAATCAAACCACACACGATGCACTGCCACTTTTTCATCACGGAACCTCAACGCTCTCAGGCTTAATGACCGGTCAACCGGCTCAGCGGGTTTTTTACTGATCGAGCGGCCAGGATGCAAGGAACATCGCACAGGCAGCGCAGCGGCCATGCCGGGCAATCGTGCTAAGCTCGGCGCTTCCCTGGCCGTTCGACTTAGCCCACCGTGTCACACGCACCGCACGCAGACCCTCACTGGCAGACCCTGGCCCCACCCGATCTGGAGTCCTGCCACCGCCGCTGGCTGTTCGATCGGCAGTCGTTGACGCGCCGCCTGAGCGAACTGAGCGCGGGCCGCTTCAGTGTCACCCCTATCAGCGAACGCTGGCAAACGCTGCGCGACGACGACTGCCAGGCCCTTGGTCTGCCCTTGGGCAGCGACGGCTGGGTGCGCGAGGTCTACCTGTGCGGCGCCGGTGTGGCATGGGTTTATGCGCGCAGCGTCGCGGCACGCGCCAGCCTGGAGCACGGCGCCCTGGGCATTGTCCTGGGCGAGCTGGGCACTCGCTCGTTGGGCGAACTGCTGTTCAGTGACCCGGGGTTCGACCGTCAGGCCATCGAAGTCTGCCACTACCCGGCCCCGTGGCTGCCCGTGTCATACACCGCCAGCGACCTGCTGGCACGCCGCTCGCGCTTTGATCGTGGCGAGGCCAGCGTGCTGGTCTGCGAAATTTTCCTGCCTGCTTTCTGGCAATCGGTTCGCGCCGCTCAGGAGACGTCTTGATGTACACCCAATTGCTCCGGTCCCTGACCCGCCTGCACCCACGCGCGTGGGATTTCATCCAACTGGCCCGCGTCGACAAGCCGATCGGCATCTACCTGCTGCTCTGGCCCACACTGTGGGCACTGTGGATTGCCGGCGAAGGGGCTCCGTCACTGGCCAACGTGGTGATTTTTGTCCTGGGCGTGGTGCTGATGCGTGCGGCTGGCTGCGTGATCAATGACTTCGCCGACCGCAAGGTGGACGGTCATGTGAAACGTACCGAACAGCGGCCATTGGTCAGCGGCAAGATCAGCACCCGCGAGGCGCTGGTGTTCTTCGCTATTCTGATCGTGCTGAGCTTCCTCCTGGCCCTGTGCACCAACGCCGCCACGCTGTGGCTGTCGATCGGCGGGCTGCTGCTGGCTGCCAGCTACCCGTTCATGAAACGCTACACCTATTACCCGCAGGTGGTGCTGGGCATGGCCTTCTCCTGGGGCATGCTGATGGCCTTCACCGCGCAAACCGGCCACCTGCCGGCGGCTGCCTGGTTGCTGTGGATTGCCAACCTGCTGTGGACGGTGGGCTACGACACCTATTACGCCATGACCGACCGCGACGACGACCTGCGCATCGGGGTCAAGTCCACGGCCATCCTGTTCGGCAATGCCGACCGCCCCATCATTCTGATGCTGCAAGGCCTTGCCCTGGCCTGCCTGCTGCTGGCGGGCGCCCGGTTTGGCCTGGGGGGCTGGTTCTACCTGGGCCTGGCCGGCGCAGCGGCCTGTTTCGCCTGGCAATACTGGAAAACCCGACACCGCGATCGCACGGCCTGTTTCGAGGCTTTTCTGCACAATCACTGGGCGGGCCTGCTGATTTTCCTGGGCATCGTCCTGGATTATGCGCTGCGTTGAATCATTGCCCGGCAGGCGCGAAAAACGCCTTGTCACACGACTGCAATAATTCCGTTATCTAATGCGGCGCATGACACAGGAATGACAAGGGGTTTTGAGCATGGCAGGCAGGAGTATCCTGATCGTTGACGACGAGGCGCCCATCCGCGAAATGATCGCCGTCGCGCTGGAAATGGCCGGCTACGATTGCCTCGAGGCGGAGAATTCACAGCAGGCGCACGCGATCATCGTCGACCGTAAACCGGACCTCATCCTGCTCGACTGGATGCTGCCAGGCACCTCCGGCATCGAACTGGCGCGGCGCCTCAAGCGCGATGAACTGACGGGCGACATCCCGATCATCATGCTCACCGCCAAAGGTGAGGAAGACAACAAGATCCAGGGCCTGGAAGTGGGCGCCGACGATTACATCACCAAGCCGTTTTCCCCGCGTGAGCTGGTCGCCCGGCTCAAGGCCGTGCTGCGTCGCACCGGCGCCGGCGAGGGAGATGCGCCGATCGAAGTGGGCGGCCTGCTGCTCGACCCCATCAGTCATCGCGTGACCATCGACGGCAAGCCGGCCGAAATGGGCCCGACCGAGTATCGCCTGCTGCAGTTTTTCATGACGCACCAGGAACGCGCTTATACTCGCGGTCAATTGCTCGACCAGGTCTGGGGCGGCAACGTCTACGTCGAAGAGCGTACCGTCGACGTACATATCCGTCGTTTGCGCAAGGCCCTGGGCGAAGCCTACGAGAACCTGGTGCAAACCGTACGCGGTACCGGCTACCGGTTCTCGACCAAAAGCTGACACGCGAACTGCACTGACTGACATTCACTGGAAAGGACGCAGGGCCAATTGACTCAGTACGGTTATGCCATCCTGTTTCGTCACCTGCTGTTGCTGGTGACCGCATGCCTGCTGATCGGCCTGATCACTGGCCATTACGGCTGGTCCCTGGCAGCGGGGATCACCTTCTACCTGGCCTGGAACCTCAAGCAGCTGCTGCGCCTGCATCAATGGCTGCGCGAGCACAAGCCCGACGAACCCCCACCGGACGGCTATGGCATCTGGGGCGAAGTATTCGACAGTATCTATCACCTGCAGCGCCGCGACCAGCGGGTCCGGGGGCGGCTGCAAGCGGTGATCGACCGAGTACAGGAGTCCACCGCAGCGCTCAAGGACGCGGTGATCATGCTCGATTCGGAGGGCAACCTGGAGTGGTGGAACCGCGCCGCAGAGACGCTGCTCGGCCTGAAGACCCCGCAGGACGGTGGTCAGGCGGTGACCAACCTGGTGCGCCACCCGCGGTTCAAGGAATACTTCGAGCAGGGCAACTATCAAGAGCCGCTGGACATCCCCTCGCCGGTCAACGACCGCCTGCGCATCCAATTGCTGATCACCCGCTACGGCAACAACGAACACCTGATGCTGGTGCGTGACGTGACGCGCATTCATTTGCTCGAACAGATGCGCAAGGACTTCATCGCCAACGTTTCCCACGAACTGCGCACGCCGCTGACGGTGATCGCCGGGTACCTGGAAACGTTGCTCGACAACGTCGAAGACGTCAATCCACGCTGGGCCCGCGCGCTGCAACAGATGCAGCAGCAAGGCTCGCGCATGCAGACGCTGCTCAATGACCTGCTGTTGCTGGCCAAGCTGGAAGCCACCGACTACCCCTCCGACAACCAGCCGGTGGCCATTGACCACCTGTTGTGCAGCATCAAGGGCGATGCAGCGGCCCTGTCCGGTGCGCGCAACCATCGGATCAGCCTGGAGGTCGAGGACGGCCCGGTGCTCAAGGGCAGTGAAAGCGAGCTGCGCAGTGCGTTTTCCAACCTGGTGTTCAACGCCGTCAAATACACACCGTCCGAAGGTCAGGTGAAGATTCGCTGGTGGACCGACGTCGAGGGGGGACACCTGAGCGTGCAGGACTCCGGCATCGGTATCGACAGCAAGCACCTGCCGCGCCTGACCGAATGGTTTTACCGGGTCGACTCCAGCCGCGCGTCCAATACGGGCGGCACCGGCCTGGGCCTGGCGATCGTCAAGCACGTACTCATGCGTCACCGCGGGCGCCTTGATATCACCAGCGTTGCAGGCCACGGCAGCACCTTCACCTGCCATTTCGCCCCCGTCCAGTTGACCGAACGCGCCGTCCTCGACGCGCAGGGATAGCTCACCCCCCTAGGCAAGCGGCCTGGCAATCGCTACATTGCCAGCACGCGCTGCCCTGCGGGGCCGGCCTATTCCTTCTTTTCGCACACGGAACCCGTAAAACTCCATCATGGACCCTTCCACAGGCATCTCCCTTTCTGCGCTGTTCGCCGATTTCGGCATGATTCTTTTCGCTTTGCTGCTGGTTCTGCTCAACGGCTTTTTCGTTGCGGCCGAGTTCGCCATGGTCAAGCTGCGCTCGACCAAGGTCGAAGCCATCGCCAAGGAGAACGGCTGGCGTGGGCATATCCTGCGCACCGTCCACAGCCAACTGGATGCCTACCTGTCGGCCTGCCAGCTGGGGATCACCCTCGCCTCGCTGGGCCTGGGCTGGGTGGGTGAGCCGGCCTTCGCGCATTTGCTCGAACCCCTGCTGGCAGCGATGGGTGTGCAGTCGCCGGAAGTCATCAAGGGCGTGTCGTTTTTCACCGCTTTCTTCGTCATTTCCTACCTGCACATCGTGATCGGCGAGCTGGCCCCCAAATCCTGGGCGATTCGCAAGCCCGAGCTGTTGTCGCTGTGGACGGCGGTCCCCTTGTATCTGTTCTACTGGCTGATGTACCCGGCCATCTACCTGCTCAACGCCAGCGCCAACGCCATTTTGCGGATCGCCGGCCAGGGCGAGCCCGGCCCGCACCACGAGCACCACTACAGCCGCGACGAGCTGAAACTGATCCTGCACTCCAGCCGGGGTCATGACCCGAGTGACCAGGGCATGCGGGTACTGGCCTCGGCCGTGGAGATGGGCGAACTGGAAGTGGTGGACTGGGCCAACTCCCGCGAAGACCTGGTCAGCCTGGAATTCAACGCACCGCTCAAGGAAATCCTGGCGATGTTTCGCCGGCACAAGTACAGCCGCTACCCGGTGTACGACTCCGAGCGGGGCGAATTCGTCGGCCTGCTGCACATCAAGGACCTGCTGCTGGAGCTGGCCGACCTGGAACACATTCCCGAGTCGTTCAACCTGGCCGAGCTGACCCGCCCGCTGGAGCGCGTGTCGCGGCACATGCCCCTGGCGCACCTGCTCGAACAGTTCCGCAAGGGCGGCGCCCACTTCACCCTGGTCGAGGAAGCCGACGGCAAGATCATCGGCTACCTGACCATGGAAGACGTGCTCGAAGTGCTGGTCGGCGACATCCAGGACGAACATCGCAAGGCCGAGCGCGGCATCCTCGCCTACCAGCCGGGCAAGTTGCTGGTACGCGGCGACACGCCGTTGTTCAAGGTCGAGCGCCTGCTGGGCGTGGACCTGGACCACATCGAAGCGGAGACCCTGGCCGGGCTGATCTACGACTCGCTCAAGCGCGTGCCGGAAGAAGAGGAAGTGCTGGAAGTCGAAGGCCTGCGCATCATCGTGAAAAAGATGAAAGGGCCGAAAATCGTGCTCGCCAAGGTGCTGAAGATCGACTGACCCGGGGTGCCGACGCCTGAGAAATCATCGCTAACGTCGGCCCACCGCGAAATTGGGCAGCGCATTGACCGGCTGATTGAACTGGAACGGGATCGACTCCAGGCCCAGGCCGACATTGCGCTGCACCACGAAATGCAGGTGCGGCCCCGTGCTGTTGCCGGTGTTGCCCGACTGCGCCAACGCGCTGCCGACGCTGACCTGCTGGCCTTCGCGCACTTTCACCGACCCCTGCATCAGGTGCAGGTACACGCCCATGGTGCCGTCGTCGTGGAGAATTCGCACGAAGTTGCCCGAAGGGTTATCGCCGCGTCCCGACTGATTGTTTTCGATCTTGACCACGGTGCCACCGCGCGCCGCCACGATCGGCGTGCCCACCGGCATGGCGATATCCATGGCATAGCGGCCCTTGGCGCCAAAATGGCTGTAGGTGCCATTGGGGCCCTGGGTCAGGTGGAACGGACCGCCCAGCCAGGGTAACGGGTACCGGTAGCCGGAAGGCGACGTGGTGGGGTCGCCCAGCGAATAGGTGAATCGGGGGGTATAGCCCGGGGCGCTGCCGGCGTCTTTGGCCAGCAACTCGATCAGGCTGATGCTGCTGCGCGCAGGCACGGTACGACGAATGCTGGCAGGCGCAAGGCCGCGGACATTGCTCAGCCCGGTCAAGCGCAGTTCCACCTCCACCGGCGCATACAGATCATTGCGCGCCAGGAACCGGGCCGAACCCTTCGACTTCCTGATGTCCAGGTGGACCTGACGCTGCAGGTTCTCGACCATGCTGTCGCGGAACACGAATACCCGGGCGCCGGCCACAGGCCGGTCGGTGTAGGAAACTACCCCGTTGGCATCCGTGTACTTGTAGACCGTGGCGGCGCTGCACAGGCTGCTGGCCAGCAGCAGCGCGCCGAGGAAAAAACAGTGCAGAGGCATCGGCGGCGTCATCTTCATCGGGCAACCCTGGCACAGCCTAGCAGGTGATCGATACGCCGCCGTCAGGCTCCCGGCACGAAATGTTTCTGGGCGGTACCGCGGGCGATCAGGCGCGACAGGTAATCCATTTTCTGGGCATCCTGGTCGACGAAGCGGAAGCTCACCTGCAGCCACTCACTGTCCGGCTTGGGCTCGAACGCCGCCACCGAATGCAGGTAACCGTTGAGGCGTGCCACCTCGGCGTTGTCGCCCTGTTCCAGGTCGAGCACGGCGCTTTCCAGCACCTGGGGCAAGGTGTCGCCGCGGCGTACCAGCAAAGCCGCTTCCTTGAGGCTCAGGGCCTTGATCACGCACGGCAGGGTGCCGCCGGGCAGGCGCAGTTGGCCCTGGCCGCGCCCGCTGGGGCTGGCAGCCGCCGCGGCAGGTGCTGCCACGGGCGCCGGACGGCTGACCGGTGCCGCGGCCGGCCGGGCCGCGGCTGGCCCGGCGCTGGCCGTCTGCGGCTTGCCGCCGGTCAGGGCGCTCAACGAATCGTTGCTGATCCCGCCGGGGCCACGCACCGGCGTACCGGCCATCAGACGCTCGAGCTTGCCGACCTTGTGCAGGGCCTTTTTGACCTTGGTCAGCAGTTGCTCGTTGGTGAAAGGCTTGCCGATGAAATCGGAAACGCCCGCCTGGATCGCCTGCACGACGTTCTCCTTGTCGCCCCGGCTGGTGACCATGATGAACGGCAGTGCCTTGAGCCCTTCCTGCTGGCGCATCCAGGTCAACAGCTCCAGGCCCGACATCTCCGGCATTTCCCAATCGCACAGGATCAAGTCATAAGCGTTTTGCAGCATCAGCGCCTGAGCCTTGCGACCATTGACGGCATCTTCAGTCACGATGCCGGGAAAGGCGTTGCGCAGGCCCTTCTTCACCAGATCGCGAATGAATGACGCGTCATCTACTACCAGTACACTGATTTTGCTCATCGACCGCTCCAGAATTCCTGCCTCACAAATGAAAACGCCCGACCAAGGCCGGGCGTTTTGACTCGGGCAGTCTTATTTATCGTCCGCTGACGGTAGAACATTAGCCTTTTCGGCCAGCCCTTCCACTTCTTCCTTCATGCGCTTGAGCCCCAGGTGCCGCACGTCGGTGCCGCGCACCAGGTAAATCACCAGCTCGGAAATGTTGCGCGCGTGGTCGCCGATGCGCTCCAGCGAGCGTAGCACCCAGATGATGTCCAGCACCCGCGAGATCGAGCGCGGGTCTTCCATCATGTAGGTGGCCAGCTCACGCAGGGCCGTCTTGTATTCCTGGTCGATGGTCTTGTCTTTCTGCGCGACCTTCAATGCCAGGGTCGCGTCGAAGCGGGCGAACGCGTCCAGCGCGTCGCGCACCATGTTGCGGACCTGATCGCCAATATGGCGGACCTCGACGTAGCCGCGGGGAGCTTCGCCCTCTTCGCACAACTTGATGGCACGCCGGGCGATCTTGGTCGACTCGTCACCGATGCGCTCCAGGTCGATCACCGACTTGGAAATACTGATGATCAGCCGCAGGTCGGACGCCGCAGGCTGGCGACGGGCAAGAATGCGCAGGCACTCTTCGTCGATGTTGCGTTCCATCTGGTTGATTTGCCGGTCGACGTCACGCACTTGCTGGGCCAGGCCGGAATCCGCCTCGATCAACGCGGTCACGGCGTCGTTGACCTGCTTCTCGACCAGCCCGCCCATCGCCAACAGGTGGCTGCGCACCTCTTCCAGCTCGGCGTTGAACTGCTGGGAAATATGGTGACTGAGGCCTTCTTTATTGATCATTCCCATCTCCAAAAGCGCTGCGTGCTGCCCGCCTGGGCCGTGCGCGGCAGGCCACAAGGTGCAAGCTGTCTTGAGTCATTGTTCGCGCCGGCCCTGCCGTTCCTTGCAGCGCGCAGCGTCGAGCCTGTCGCTTGGCGTCACGTTCTAGCCATAACGGCCAGTGATGTAGTCTTCGGTCTGCTTCTTCGCGGGGTTGGTGAACAGCGTGTCGGTGTCGCCGAATTCCACCAGCTTACCCATGTACATGAACGCCGTGTAGTCGGACACCCGTGCAGCCTGCTGCATGTTGTGCGTCACGATCACGATGGTGTATTTGGATTTCAGTTCGTAGATCAGCTCTTCGACTTTCAGTGTCGAGATCGGGTCGAGTGCCGAGCAGGGTTCGTCGAGCAGCAGCACTTCGGGTTCCACGGCGATGGTGCGAGCGATGACCAGGCGCTGTTGCTGGCCGCCGGACAGGCCCAGCGCGGAGTCGTGCAGGCGGTCCTTGACCTCGTCCCACAGCGCGGCGCCCTTGAGGGCCCATTCGACCGCGTCATCGAGCACGCGCTTCTTGTTGATGCCCTGAATGCGCAAGCCGTAGACCACGTTTTCGTAGATGGTCTTGGGAAACGGGTTGGGCTTCTGGAACACCATGCCGACCCGACGACGCAGCTCGGCGACATCTTCACCCTTGCGATAGATGTTGTTGCCGTAGAGGTTGATGGCGCCGTCGACGCGGCAACCGTCCACCAGGTCGTTCATGCGGTTGAAGGTGCGCAGCAGGGTCGACTTGCCGCAACCGGACGGGCCGATGAAAGCCGTCACGCGCTGCTTGGGGATGTTCATGGTGACGTCGTACAGGGCTTGTTTCTCGCCGTAGTACAGGCTCAGGCCGGGCACTTCGATGGCCACGGTTTCATCGGCCAGACGCAGGCTCTGCTTGTCGCGTCCCAGGGCAGACATGTTGATGCCATGGGATGAGGTTTCATGCTGCATGGGAGACTCCATACGCTATCAATTCAATTCGGTGGCCCGCTGGCGACGATCGCCAGCGGTGCCTGCGGTTCATCAGCTGTCGAGCGCTTTGTACTTCTCGCGCAGGCTGTTGCGGATAGCCACCGCCGACAGGTTGAGCAAGGCAATCACCAGCACCAGCAACAGGGCGGTCGCGTACACCAGCGGTCGCGCCGCTTCGACGTTGGGGCTCTGGAAGCCCACGTCATAGATATGGAAGCCCAGGTGCATGATCTTCTGGTCCAGGTGCAGGTAAGGGTAGTTGCCGTCCAGCGGCAACGACGGGGCCAGCTTGACCACACCCACCAGCATCAGCGGAGCCACCTCGCCCGCGGCGCGCGCCACGGCCAGAATCATCCCGGTCATCATCGCCGGGCTGGCCATGGGCAGGACGATCTTCCACAGGGTCTCGGCCTTGGTCGCACCCAGCGCCAGCGAACCCTCGCGGACCGTGCGCGGAATGCGCGCCAGCCCTTCCTCGGTGGCCACGATCACCACCGGCACCGCCAGCAGTGCCAGGGTCAGCGAGGCCCACATCAGGCCTGGGGTACCGAAGGTGGGTGCCGGCAGCGCTTCGGGGAAAAACAGCCGGTCCAGCGAACCGCCCAGCACATAGACGAAGAAACCCAGGCCGAACACGCCGTAGACGATCGCCGGTACACCCGCCAGGTTGTTCACCGCGATGCGGATCAGCCGGGTCATGGTGCCTTGGCGCGCGTACTCGCGCAGATAAACGGCCGCCAGGACGCCGAACGGCGTGACGATGATCGCCATGATCAGGGTCATCATCACGGTGCCGAAGATGGCCGGGAAAATCCCGCCCTCGGTGTTGGCTTCGCGCGGGTCGGCACTGAGGAATTCCCAGACCTTGGCGAAGTAGAAACCGACCTTGGCCGGGGTGCTCATGGCATTGGGCTGATACGCGTGCACGATCTTGCCCAGGGTGATTTCCAGTTCCTTGCCGTTGGCGTCACGCACGGTCAGGCTGTCGCGGTCCACCTGGGCATGCAGTTCGCTCAGGCGCGCCTCGATGCCCTTGTAGCGGGCATCGAGTTCGGCCCGCTCGGCGTCCATGTCGGCTTGCGCCTGGGGCGTCAGCTTGTTGTCCAGTTCCAGGCCACGCTGATGCAGGCGCAGGCGCTCCAGGCCGGAGTTGACCGCACCGATGTCACGTTTTTCCAGCGTGCTCAGGTCACCGATCAAGCCATTGACGCGGTCCAGCCGCGTCTGCAGCTCGGCCCAGGCAGCCTGGCCTTCGGCGACCACCCGCCCGTTTTCCTTGACGTTGACCACGTAGCCGTAGAAGTTGCCCCACTCGCGTCGCTCCAGCGCGATCAGTTCGGCAGGCGTGGTCTGCTCGGTCAGCCATTCACCCACGATCCAGGTGAAGTCGCTGCTGTTCAGATCGCGGTTGCCGACCTTGACCAGCTCGCGGGTCATGAACTCCGGGCCGTCGTCGGGCACCGGCAAGCCGGCGCTCTTGAGCCGCGCTCTGGGCACTTCTTCTTTCTGCACCACTTCGCCGACCAACACATGGTTGGCCTGGCCCGGCACATCGTAGCGGGCGTGAATCAGGTCGGCCGGCCAGAAGTGGCCCAGGCCGCGCACCGCGATGACCGCCAGCAGACCAATGGTCATGATGACCGCGATGGAAACTGCGCCACCGCTCATCCAGACGCCGGGAGCGCCGCTCTTGAACCAGCCTTTCAGGGAATTCCGCTTCACAGATTTCTACCTTTATCTTTAAAGCGCTGAATATTTCTTGCGCAGACGCTGACGAATCAGCTCAGCCGCAGTGTTCATGATGAAGGTGAAGACCAGCAGCACCAGTGCCGAGAGGAACAGCACGCGGTAATGGCTGCCGCCCACTTCGGATTCCGGCATTTCCACGGCCACGTTCGCTGCCAGCGTACGCAGGCCCTCGAACAGGTTCATCTCCATCACCGGGGTGTTACCCGTCGCCATCAGCACGATCATGGTTTCGCCCACGGCGCGGCCCATGCCGATCATCAGCGCCGAGAAGATACCCGGGCTGGCGGTCAGGATGACCACGCGGGTCAGTGTCTGCCACGGCGTCGCACCCAGGGCCAGGGAGCCCAGGGTCAGGCCGCGCGGCACGCTGAACACGGCGTCTTCGGCAATCGAGTAGATGTTCGGGATCACTGCGAAACCCATGGCCAGGCCGACCACCAGGGCGTTGCGCTGGTCGTAGGTGATCCCCAGGTCGTTGCTGATCCACAGGCGCATGTCGCCGCCGAACCACCAGGTTTCCAGGTACGGGCTCATGAACAGCGCGAACCAGCCCACGAACAGGATGACCGGGATCAGGATGGCGCTTTCCCAGCCATCCGGCACCCGCAGGCGCACCGAATCAGGCAGGCGGCTCCAGAGGAAGCCCGCCAGCAGAATGCCCACCGGCGTCAGGATCAACAGGCTGAAGATCCCCGGCAGATGGCCTTCGACATAGGGCGCCAAAAACAGGCCGGCGAAGAAGCCGAGGATCACCGTCGGCATCGCTTCCATCAGCTCGATCACCGGCTTGACCTTGCGGCGCATGCCAGGGGCCATGAAATAGGCGGTGTAGATGGCGGCGGCAATGGCCAGCGGTGCAGCCAGCAACATGGCATAGAACGCCGCTTTCAGGGTGCCGAAGGTCAACGGCGCCAGGCTCAGCTTGGGCTCGAAGTCGGTGTTGGCCGCTGTCGACTGCCACACGTAGCGCGGCTCGTCGTAGTTCTCGTACCAGACTTTCTGCCACAGTGCGCTGAAGGAAATCTCCGGGTGCGGGTTGTCCAGCGTCACGGGCTGGAACTTGCCGCCCTGCTCGATCATCACTTTGTTGGCACGCGGCGACAGGCCGAAGATGCCTGGCCCATCGACCGTCTGCTCGACCAGCAGGGTGCGATGCGCGGTGCTGTGGAACACGCCCAGCTTGCCGGACTGATCCAGTGCCACGAAACCTTTGCGGCGCTCTTCGGCGGCGATCTCGATGATCGGTGCGGTGCCCATCTTGAAGCTGCGGATCAGTTTCAGGCCGGGCTCGCCATCGGCGTCACGGGCCATGAACCATTGCGCCAGCCCACCCTTGGAGTCACCGAAAATCAGCGAAATGCCGCCGACCAGCTGGCCGACCGCCGTGATCGAGGCGTTGCCGTCTTCCAGCAGCTTGTAATGGCCGTTGAGCATGCGATCGCGCAGGCTGAAGACATCCACCGCGGCGCGGCCGTTGACCACATACAGCCACTGCTGGCGCGGGTCGACGAAGATCGCCTTGATCGTGTCACTGAGCTGCGGCAACGCGATGTCCTTGCGCTCGCTGGTGACCTCGCCGGTCATCATGTTCTCTTCCTGGCTCAGGGAGATCACGTGCAACTGCGCGCCGCTGGAGCCGGCCAGCACCAGGCTGTCACTGCTGGCGTTCAGGCTTACGTGCTCGAGCGCGCGCCCTTGCTCGTCGAGCTTGATGGGCGCCTGGCCATAAGGGTATTCGATGGCCGGGGTGATGGTTTTTTTGCCCTCCGGGTAGGTCACCCGATAGGTGTGCCGGAACACCAGTGCCGAGCCATCCGACAGGCCGGCAACGACCAGAGGAGTGCCCGGCTGATCCTTGGCCACGGCGGTGACCGTCACGCCGGCCGGCAGTGGCAGGCTCACACGCGACAGCTCCTGGCCGGTCACCGCGTCGAAGAACAGGGCTTCGCCCTTGTCGGAAAAGCGCATGCCGGCCTGGTTCTGCTCTTCCAGGGCAATCAGCAGCGGCTTGCCGGCATCCTGGATCCAGGCCGGTGTGATCGCTTGCTCATTGGTCAGCTCGGCGCCCTTGAACAGCGGCACCACGACGTAGGCCAGGAAGAAGAAGATCAGGGTGATCGCGCCGAGCACGGCGAGGCCGCCGATCAGCACGTACCAACGGGTCAGGCGGTCCTTGAGCGCACGGATACGGCGCTTGCGTTGCAACTCAGGCGTATTGAAGTCAATGCGCTTGGGTGGGGAAGTCGTAGTCATGGTGGAATTGGCCAGATCATTCATGCGCACACCCTAGCGATCCTGTATGACAGAAAGATGACAATGTAGTGACGCGAAAAAGCCGCTGCGCGATCAATCTGGCAGCGGGCTTGGAATCGGATGGCAAAGCCCGCCATGGGCGGGCTTGCGGGAACCTTGGTGCGGCAGGTGCCGCACCGGGTTCGTTACTGCTTGGCGGCGACGTTCGCGCCTTCTTTCAAGCCCAGGTCAGCCAGTGCCTTGGCGGCAACCTTGGCTGGAACCGGGATGTAGCCGTCCTTGACCACGACTTCCTGACCCTGCTTGGACAGAACCAGTTTGACGAACTCGGCTTCCAGCGGGGCCAGAGGCTTGTTCGGCGCTTTGTTGACGTACACGTAGAGGAAACGCGAGAGCGGGTATTTGCCGCTCAGGGTGTTCTCTTCGTTGTCTTCGATGAAGTCAGTGCTGCCTTTCTTGGCCAGGGCCACGGTCTTCACGCTGGCAGTCTTGTAGCCGATGCCCGAATAACCGATGCCGTTCAGCGAGCTGCTGATCGACTGCACGACCGACGCCGAGCCTGGTTGTTCGTTGACGTTGGCCTTGAAGTCACCTTTGCAGAGGGCTTCTTCCTTGAAGTAGCCGTAAGTGCCGGACACCGAGTTGCGGCCGAACAGTTGCACTGGCTTGTTGGCCAGGTCGCCGGTCACGCCCAGGTCGCCCCAGGTCTTGACGTCAGCCTTGCCACCGCACAGGCGGGTGGTGGAGAACACGGCATCGACCTGCTCCATGGTCAGGTGCTGGATCGGGTTGTCCTTGTGCACGAACACGGCCAGGGCATCCACGGCCACCGGGATAGCGGTAGGTTTGTAGCCGTATTTCTGTTCGAAGGCCGCCATTTCGGTGTCCTTCATCTTGCGGCTCATCGGGCCCAGGTTGGCGGTGCCTTCGATCAGCGCAGTCGGCGCGGTGGCGGAACCGGCGGCCTGAATCTGGATGTTGACGTTCGGGTATTCCTTTTTGTAGGACTCAGCCCACAGCGTCATCAGGTTGGCCAGGGTATCGGAGCCGACACTGGAGAGGTTGCCCGAGACGCCAGTGGTTTTGACGTAGCTAGGGATAGCCGGGTCGACAGCGGCGACCGCGTTGGCAGTCGCAACGCCAGCGGCGACGAAGGTCAGGGCCGCCATCAAACGGTTCAGTTTCATGCCTTGCTCCAAAAAGATTGGGTGGGGTGAGAACGGGGCCAAGTATCACGAGGCCATGTGACCAATCTATTTAAGGAATATGACAGTTAGATGAAATGCCATCACGGCGATGGTATTTATTCAGGCGGGGGGCCACGCAGGCAGGAAACACGCCACGCCGGCTCGGGTCCGGCGTGGCACGGCAGGGCATCAGCGCTTCTTGGCCATCAGGTAGCAGCCCACCAGGAAACCAATCGTGCAGATACCCGCTACATAATAAGCCGGCCCCATGGGATTGGATTTCATCAGGAAGGTCACGGCCATCGGCGTCAGGCCGCCGAAAATCGCGTAGGCGACATTGTAGGAAAACGACAGGCCGCTGAAGCGCACCACCGCCGGGAAGGCCTTGACCATGACATACGGAACAGCGCCGATCACGCCCACGCACAGGCCGGTCAGGCCGTACAGCGGGAACAGCCAGTCGGGATGGGCATGCAGGCTGTGGTACAGCGTCCAGGAGCTGGCCATCAGGGCCAGGCTGCCGACGACGAACACCTTGCCTGCGCCGAAGCGGTCGGCCAGCATGCCGGAACCGATGCAGCCCAGGCTCAGGAAAACAATGGCCAGGCTGTTGGCCTGCAGGGCCGTCTTGGCGTTGAAGCCGTAAATGGTCTGCAGCACGGTGGGGGTCATCAGAATGACCACGATAATGCCCGCCGACAGCAGCCACGTCAGCAGCATGGAGATCGCCACAGCGCCGCGATGGTCGCGCAACACCGTGCGCAACGGCACTTCGGCGGCCAGCGCCTTGCGTTGCTGCAGCTCGGCGAAAATCGGGGTTTCGTGCAGGTAGCGGCGCAGGTACACCGACGCCAGGCCAAACACCCCGCCCATCAGGAAGGGAATGCGCCAGGCGAAGTCCGACACTTCGGTCGGCGTGTAGATGGCGTTGATGGCGGTAGCGACCAGCGAGCCCAGCAGAATGCCGGTGGTCAGGCCACAGGTCAGGGTGCCGCAGGCATAGCCAATGTGCCGGCCAGGCACATGCTCGGACACGAAGACCCAGGCGCCGGGCACTTCACCGCCGATGGCCGCGCCCTGAATGACGCGCATCAGCAGCAACAGAATCGGCGCCCACAGGCCGATCTGGGCGTAGGTCGGCAGCAGACCCATGATCAGCGTCGGCACGGCCATCATGAAGATGCTCAGGGTGAACATCTTCTTGCGCCCCAGCAAATCGCCGAAGTGCGCCATGATGATGCCGCCCAGTGGCCGGGCCAGGTAGCCAGCGGCGAAAATCCCGAATGTCTGCATCAAGCGCAGCCACTCGGGCATGTCGGGCGGAAAGAACAACTTGCCGACGACCGTGGCGAAGAATACAAAAATAATGAAGTCGTAAAACTCCAGTGCCCCACCAAGAGCGGACAGCGACAGGGTTTTATAATCGTTGCGGGTCAACGGGCGCGCAGGCTGCGCCTGGCTTGAATGCACAGAGCTCATTTTGGGTCTCTCTTATAGACGTACCGGGAGCATTGCTGCTGCCCACCACTGGCAGGTGGCGAACGATAGCAAATTGCTAGGAAAAGCACAGTTGTACAGTCAAACAACTGTCATTTTCGGTACTCAACGGTCGTTCTGTAGTTGAGCGACCTATATACTCCCTTCACACAGAGAATGTATAACCAAGTACCTGGCGATAACGTCATGCGCCAGGCCACTGTAGAGTCATGGGTCAGAGGCACCTCAGGCATGATTGAACTCGAACAAGAAGATCCGATACCACAAGGCGATCTGGCCTTGCAGATCACCGCTCTTCCTCGCGAAACCAACGGCTTTGGCGATATCTTCGGCGGCTGGCTGGTCGCACAGATGGACTTGGCTGGCACCGCAATGGCCAGCAAGGTCGCCGGCGGGCGCGTGGCCACGGTCGCGATCGACCGAATGGCGTTCCTGGTCCCCGTGGCCGTGGGCGCGCAGTTGTCGTTCTACACCCAGACCGTGGAAATCGGTCGCAGCTCGATCCAGATGATGGTCGAGGTGTGGAGCGACGATCCGTTGTCCAGCGAGTGGCGCAAGGTGACCGAGGCGGTGTTCGTGTTCGTCGCCATCGACGGCAGTGGCCGCACCCGCTCGGTGCCGCCGCGGCGCTGACCGGCGAACAGGCCGGCGCGGCGCGGGTCCATTCCAGTCATTCCTTCATAGCGAGCCCCGTTCATGTCAGAGCCCCAGGTCGATACGATCAAGATTGGCGAACTCAACTGCTGGCGTATCAGCAGTGACGACGCCGAGTTGACGATCTCGCAGCAAGGCGCGCAGGTCATTGCCTACCAGCGCAAAGGTCAGCAGCCACTCATCTGGTCCAACCCGGACGCGGTGTTCAAGCAAGGCACGGCCGTGCGCGGCGGAGTGCCCGTGTGCTGGCCCTGGTTCGGCAACCTGGCGCGCAACCCGCAAGCGGTCCAGGCCGAGTATCGAGCCGCCGACGCGGCCCCCTCGCACGGTTTGGTGCGCGCCCTCGACTGGGCGTTGCTGGGCATCGAGCAGACCCAGCACGGGCTGCAGGCCCAGTTCACCGCCACCGCAGCGGCAGAGGGCAAACTGGCGGGCTGGCCGCACAAGGTCGCCGTGACGCTGACCGTGCTGTTGAACGACACCCTGCGCCTGAGCCTGACGTCGCGCAACTTGGGCACTGAAGCGGTCACCCTCAGCCAGGCACTGCACAGCTATTTCGCCGTCAGTGATGTACGCCAGGTGCGGGTCGAAGGCCTCGACGGCCTGACCTATATCGAAACCCTGGACGGCTGGCAGTCCCGCGCGCAGCAGGGCGACCTGCACTTCGCCAGCGAGACCGACCGCATTTACCTGAACACGCCGCAGACGCTCAGCTTCGTCGACGCGGCGTGGCAGCGGCGCGTGGTGCTGACCAGCAGCCGCTCGCACACCGCCGTGGTGTGGAACCCGTGGATCGACCGCGCCGCTCAGTTGAGCGATATGGCGGACGACGGCTGGCAGGGCATGCTCTGCATTGAAACCGCGAATGTCTGGGACGACGTGGTGAGCCTGGCGCCCGGCGCCGAGCACAGCATGAGCATCACCATCGACAGCCAGCCGCTCGACTGATGCAGCCGCCGGTCCCTGCCCTTCGCGATGAAGGCTCAGGCACTGGCAAGGCCGGCGCTACAGATCCGCTTCCTGGACGACGCGAACCGTAGCGGCGTCCAGGGCGTACGCGGCATCGGCGAGGTCGTCGCTGACTTTCTCGACTTTCAACTGACCGACCACCCACAGCGGCGTGTAGATGTCATCGAGCTTCAGGCCTTTGGGGTAGCGCACCAGCACCAGTTGGTTGGGCGGTGGTGGCGGCACGTGGATGCAGGCGCCTGGGTAAGGCACCAGGAAGAACAACGTGCTGCGCCCCTTGGCGTCGGTCTCCAGTGGTACCGGATAGCCGCCCAGGCGAATGCGCTTGTTGTTCATGGCCGCCACGGTCTTGGTCGAGTACATCACCGCCGGCAAACCCTTGCCTTGTTTCATCCCGCCCTTTTCGGTGAAGGTACCGGTCGCCTCAGGCGTGTCGTGGTCGATTTCCGGCATTTTTTCCAGCGCGATCTGGTCGGACTTGGGCATCAGTTCGAGCCAGTCGGTTTCAGGCAGTTCGGCGTGGGCCAGGCTGCTCAACAAGAGCAACGGCAGGAGAAGGCGGCGCATGGGTGGGGACTCGGCGAGAAGGACAATGGACAGACGGCATTCTAGCCCTCTGCGCGCCGAACGCAGAGGGCCGAATCAGGCTTCAGCTCTTTTTCTTGATCAGGCCGTAGATCACCAGCAGGATGATCGCGCCAACCAATGCGCCGAGGAAGCCGGCGCCTTCGCCAGCACGGTAGATACCCAGTGCCTGGCCGCCGTAGGTGGCAGCCAACGAGCCGGCGATACCCAGCAGGATGGTCATGATCAACCCCATGCTGTCATCGCCAGGCTTGAGAAAACGAGCCAGCAGGCCAACGATGAAGCCGATGAAGATGGTTCCTATGATTCCCATGAGCGTCCCTCTTTAAGCAGTGGTGGTGCCGAATGCAAGTGGGCGATTCGGCTACTGCCATCAGAGGCACGCAGGTTGGCAATGGTTCCTTCTGCGCGCGATTACTCGCCGACCAACGCCTGAACCTTGGCCACCTGGGCCTGCAGTGTCGGCAAATCGATGCTGCGCACCGTGGCGTGGCCGACCTTGCGACCGGCCTTGAAGGCCTTGCCATAGTGATGCAAATGGCAGTCGTCGACCGCGATGACCTTATCCACCGGTGGTACGGCCCCGATGAAGTTGATCATGGCGCTTTCGCCGACCTTGGCCGTCGAGCCCAACGGCAAGCCGGCCACCGCGCGCAGGTGGTTCTCGAACTGGCTGCATTCGGCGCCTTCGGTGGTCCAGTGCCCCGAGTTGTGCACGCGCGGTGCGATCTCGTTGGCCTTCAGCCCACCTTCCACCTCGAAGAACTCGAAGGCCAGCACGCCGACATAGTCGAGCTGGGCCAGGACACGCGACGCATAGTCTTCGGCCAGCCCCTGCAACGGGTGCTCGCTGCTGGCCACCGACAACCGCAGAATGCCGTTGTCATGGGTGTTGTGCACCAGCGGATAGAAGCGCGTCTCGCCGTCGCGGGCACGCACTGCAATCAACGACACCTCGCCGGTGAAGGGTACGAAACCTTCGAGCAGGCAAGGCACGCTGCCCATCTCGACGAAGGTGCCGGCAACGTCGGCCGGCTCGCGCAGGACCTTCTGGCCCTTGCCGTCATAACCCAGGGTGCGGGTCTTGAGCACGGCGGGCAAACCGATACGGGCCACGGCGGCGTCCAGGTCGGCCTGGGACTGGACGTCGGCAAAGCTCGGTGTCGGCACGCCCAGGTCCTGGAACATGCTCTTTTCGAACCAGCGATCGCGGGCGATTCGCAGGGCATCGGCGCTGGGATAGACCGGCACGAACTGTGACAGAAAGGCCACGGTTTCCGCAGGCACGCTTTCGAACTCGAACGTCACCAGGTCGACGGTGCTGGCCAGTTGCTGCAGCGCTGCCTGGTCGTCATAGCCGGCCTGCACGTGGTCGCCCAAGGCAGCCGCACAGGCATCGACGGCCGGGTCGAGGAAGGCAAAGTTCATCCCCAGCGGCGTTCCCGCCAGGGCAAGCATGCGACCCAACTGGCCGCCGCCGATTACACCGATCTTCATGTCAAAAACCTCAAGCCAGGCGCGGGTCGGGATTGTCCAGCACGGTGTCGGTCTGTTCGGTACGGAACTGTTTGAGCACCGTATGGAACTGCGGATGCTTGGCGCCCAGGATACTGGCCGACAACAGCGCGGCATTGATGGCGCCGGCCTTGCCGATGGCCAGGGTCGCGACCGGAATGCCCGCGGGCATTTGCACGATCGAGAGCAGCGAGTCCACGCCCGACAGCATCGACGACTGCACGGGTACGCCGAGCACCGGCAAGTGGGTCTTGGCCGCACACATGCCAGGCAAGTGCGCCGCGCCGCCGGCACCGGCGATGATGACTTCGATACCGCGCGCCTCGGCCTGCTCGGCATACTGGAACAGCAGATCCGGGGTACGGTGCGCCGAAACGACCTTGACCTCATAGGGGATACCGAGCTTGTCCAGCGTGTCGGCGGTGTGGCTAAGGGTGGACCAATCGGACTTCGAGCCCATGATCACGCCAACCAATGCACTCATCGTCGTGCCTCTTCTCTTGGGCGCCCGCAGGCGCGTCAAAAAACAACAAGCCACGTGGGAAGGCCCGCGTGGCTTGTTATACGAATAATGGCCGATCGAGCCGGCCGAAGGCCGCGCAGTATAACGCAAAGCCGGCGCGCTTACCTGCCCCCTGACGTGGCATTTGTCGGCGCCCTGCCCGCCCTCATTGCGCAATCGACTGACACACTGGCTCCCCTATTCGCCCCCGTTCTCGCGGGTTTATCTGACAGCGTTGCGTAGGAACAGCCCGTTTAATGAGCGCTCTACCCATTTTTTCAAAGGATTGAAAAATGCTGACGCTATCGACGCTGTACCGGCTTTTACTGACCCCTCTCGTTGCGTTGACGCTGTACACCGGGACGGCCCACGCCCTCGACCCCTTGCAGGTCACCGTGTTCATCCATGACGATGTTCCCGAGGCCGAGCGACCGCAGCTGCACAGTGACTATTTTCAGGCATGGGCGGAGGAAATGAAGGCCGTCACGGGGCGGGATGTACAGATCGAATACCTGGCGGGTATCGCCCCGTTCTCGAGCCTGGACTACCAGCAAGTGCCCGAGGCCGAGTTGGTGTCGCGACTGACAACGGCTCTGGGGCTCTACTTGCAGGAGCAGGGCATCAACCGCCGTTCTTTCATCACCCACAAATTCCTCTTGGTCACTCAATCGACGATCAACGCGCAAGTGTTGGGCATTTCCAGTCGGCTCATGGGCAGCATAGGCCTGGCGTCGCGTGCCAGCTACTCGGTCCCCGGCCACGAGTTGGGCCACTTGTTCAACGCCAGCCATGATCGCGCCGAGGTGATGTTCAACGGCTGGTGGTGCGAATCCTATTCGTACTCGCATCGAATGTCGGTGCGCTCCAACTGCTATCGCTACAGCGACGCCAACCGCGACGCCATTCGCGCCTATGTCAGCGAGGCGCCTTGACGGCCGGCCCGCCCCACTCCAGCCGCCGGGAGCGCCAGGCGGCGTTCCCGGCGGCTCGCGGCGTCAGCCCGCCGACGGGCTTTCGTGCCGATGCTTCATCCGCAGGTTGTCCTTGGCGGGACGGTTGACGAACATCACGTCCAGATTGCTGTTGTTCCAGCCCATCGCCCCGTTCCAGTGGGCGGATAGGTGAATGTAGCGTCGCAACAGCAGCGCTTGCTCATCATCACTCAACGCTTCGCACGACTCGGACACGGCTCGGGCCAGCAACTTGGCACCGATGGCATGCAACTCGTCGGGCAACGCTGTGCTGCCGTCTTCGGGGTCCAGCGGATGGAAGGCGACGCCAGCGCGTACGCCCAGCTCGCGCATGATTCGCAAGTACACCAGCGACAGCTCACCGCGCACCGGGCGCTGCCCTTCGATGGCAGCGAACACCCGCCGGTGCGGCAGGCCTTCACGGACCTGATGCGGGCCGTTGTCCGATCCCCACAGCGCCACCCGCAGGCCCTCGGGGGAAAAATAGCGTTGCCACTGCTCACGACTGCCATCCAGCTGCGCTTGGGTACGTCGATACACCTCGCTGTCCTGGTCCGGCTTGCCCAGCGCGCACAAACCGCTGTCGGGCTTGCTCAGCAGTACCTTCTCGACACTCTCGGGAAAATAGCCACCGCCGACATCGGAATGGCAACCCGGTACGAGCAGGTCGTTTTCAGTGCCGTTCAACGAAAAGTTGTGGCGATATTCGTGTTCGGCCACCAGGTGCACGACCTGGCGGGCGGTGCCCGGCGCCAGGCATAGATCAAGGCCCGGGGTGTTGCCATCGCGAACGCTGAAATCCTTCTTGAGCGGGGCCACGATGCCGGCCACGGTGTCGAACAGGCCGATGAAATTCAGCGCCACGTGTTGCCCCGGGTGCCAGGCGAATTCAGTCGTCAGCATCGGCGACCCGGCAGGCAGGGCCAGTGCCAACTGGCTTTCGGGCCCTTTGAGCAGGTCATTCGCGCAATGCCGGGCCGCCGCCGCGCCACGGCTGAAGCCGAACAGATCGACTTCTATCCGGTGAATGCGTCGAGCAGGGTTGTGCGCCTGGAAATTCCGAAGCTTTTCCAGGACCAACGCCGGCGCCTGTTTGACCCTGGCCAGCACACCGCTACTGCCCTGGCCGGTGCCCTGGCTGTAGGCCGAGTCGGCCTGGCCCCGGGAGGTGCCGATACCCTCGAGGTACACCGGCACGTAGACATGATCCGCCTGCGCCGGCAACGGCTCCTGCGACTGATCAGGGTAAAGGTCGTACAGCCGGGCGATGTTGGTCACCTCACAGCCATAACTGGTGTCGGGTATCGCGCCCGAATCGTCGTAGCCATAGGTGCGGCAGCGTTGGCGCAGATCGGCCGCCGCCTGCGCGTCCAGCCCGGGGTCGCTCACCCGACATTGCGCCCCGGTGGCGCTGTTGTATTTATTATTGCCCGTACCGTCAAAAAACAGCCCCAGGCGCAGCACGATGCCCGCCTGTTCGGCGTCGACAGCTCCACCGTCCTTGTCATGGAATGCCAAGATCGTCATACAATTCCCTTTGTATTGGTCCGATTTCATTCGCCGCAGCATCGATCGATGCCGAGGTACTCACCTTCGCGACGCCTGGTGTTTCACCGACAAACAGGTCGCGAAGCGATCTTTATGCGGCAGTTACCGGCGCTGCATCAGGAGGTAATGATTCCTTCATGGACCTTGCGGGCAACGTTGCCGAAATCAGCAGCCACGACGCGCCAATGGCGACCGGCTACGCCCCGGGTTTCAATGCGGGGTCGACGCGGCGTCCTGATCGGCGGCTTCGAGCTTGCGCCACAGCAGGCGCACGTTGGCCTTGCGCACCAGCGCGCAGCGATACAGGCGGATTTCCAGCGGCATCTGCCATTGCGGCCCGCCGCACACCACCAGCTCACCACGGGCCAGTTCGGCCTTGACGCTCAGCCGGGGTACCCAGGCGATGCCCAGGCCTTCGAGCGCCATGCTTTTGAGGCTGTCCGCCATGGCCGTCTCGTAAACGGTGGTGAACCGCAGGTTGCGCTGGCGCAGCAACTGGTTCACCGACCGGCCGAGAAACGCCCCGGCGCTGTAGGCCAGCAACGGCACACTGACCTCGCCTTCCAGGTCGAACAGCGGGTTGCCATCGGCATCGGCGGTGCACACGGGCAGCATCTCCGTGGTACCCAAGTGCCGCGAGGGGAAAATCTCGGGGTCCATCTGCATGGCGGAGTCTGGATCATAGAAGGCCAGCATCAGGTCACACCCGCCTTCGCGCAGGGCGTGCACGGCATCGCCGACGTTGGTCGCCACCAGCCGCGTGGCGATCGGCAAGCCTTCGTTGCGCAACTGGGCGATCCAGCCGGGGAAGTAACCCAATGCCAGCGAATGCGCTGCAGCCACCTGCATCACCTCGCCCTGCCCGCCCTCCAGGTGGTGCAGGTGACGCAGGACTTCACCCAACTGATCGACCACGGTGCGAGCCGTCACCAGGAACAGTTGCCCGGCTTCGGTCAGTTCGATCGGCGTGCGCGAGCGATTGACCAGCGTCAGCCCCAGGGCGCTTTCCAGGCTGCGGATGCGCCGGCTGAATGCCGGCTGGGTGACGAAGCGGCGTTCGGCCGCCTGGGAAAAGCTACGGGTGGCGGCCAGGGCACTGAAGTCCTCGAGCCATTTACTTTCAAGATTCATCACCGCCTCCACAGCGTCATACGTTCGATTCGCCCAGCGCGTCACATGGCACATTATGCCGTTTCGGCATAGGGCAGCGGCCAACAGCATTGGCCGTAAATACCTGCGAAGCCTAGTATCTACGCCATTCCGGCACAAGCCGGGCCCCCACCGAGATTATCTCTATCATGTCCTCTGCTGCATCATTGCGCATCGAAAAAGACCTGCTTGGCGTGCTCGAAGTCCCCGCCGAAGCCTACTACGGCATTCAGACGCTGCGAGCCGTCAACAACTTTCGCCTGACCGGCGTGCCCCTGTCGCACTACCCCAAACTGGTAGTCGCGCTGGCCATGGTCAAGCAAGCCGCCGCCGATGCCAACCGCGAACTGGGCCACTTGAGCCCGGCCAAGCATGCAGCGATCAGCGAAGCCTGCGCCCGCCTGATCCGTGGCGACTTTCACGACCATTTCGTGGTGGACATGATTCAGGGCGGCGCCGGCACGTCGACCAACATGAACGCCAACGAAGTCATCGCCAACATTGCGCTCGAAGCCATGGGCCACAACAAGGGCGAATACCAGTACTTGCACCCCAACAACGACGTCAACATGGCGCAGTCGACCAACGACGCCTACCCCACGGCTATCCGCCTGGGCCTGCTGTTGGGCCACGACGCCTTGCTGGCCAGCCTTGACAGCCTGATCCAGGCCTTCGCGGCGAAGGGTGAGGAATTCAACCACGTCCTGAAAATGGGCCGTACCCAGCTGCAGGACGCGGTGCCGATGACCCTGGGCCAGGAATTCCGCGCCTTCGCCACGACCATGACCGAAGACCTCAACCGCCTGCGCTCGCTGGCCCCGGAGCTGTTGACCGAAGTCAACCTGGGCGGCACTGCGATCGGCACCGGCATCAATGCCGACCCCGGCTATCAGCACCTGGCGGTGTCGCGCCTGGCGACCATCAGCGGCCAACCGCTGGTACCGGCGGCCGACCTGATCGAGGCCACCTCGGACATGGGCGCGTTCGTGCTGTTCTCCGGGATGCTCAAGCGCACCGCCGTCAAGCTGTCGAAGATCTGCAACGACTTGCGCTTGCTCTCCAGCGGCCCGCGCACCGGCATCAACGAGATCAACCTGCCGGCTCGTCAGCCAGGCAGTTCGATCATGCCCGGCAAGGTCAACCCGGTGATTCCGGAAGCGGTCAACATGGTCGCCTTCGAAATCATGGGCAACGACCTCGCCCTGACCGTCGCCGCCGAGGGCGGGCAACTGCAGCTCAACGTGATGGAGCCTCTGATCGCCTACAAGATCTTCGACTCGATCCGCTTGCTGCAGCGCGCCATGGACATGCTGCGCGAGCATTGCATCGTCGGCATCACCGCCAACGAATTGCGCTGCCGCGAACTGGTCGAGCACTCGATCGGTCTGGTCACCGCGCTGAACCCGTACATTGGCTATGAAAATGCCACGCGCATTGCCCGGGTGGCCCTGGAAACCGGCCGCGGCGTACTGGAGCTGGTGCGTGAAGAACGCCTGCTCGACGACGCGATGCTCGATGACATCCTGCGCCCGGAAAACATGATCGCACCGCGCCTGGTCCCGCTCAAGGCCTGACGCTGCGGTGGTGTGAGATCACCAGGTCGAGGGACTAGACACCCCTCGCCTTTCAAGGGCCTGCGACGTCAATTGCGGGCCCTTTTTTTATATCCGGGAACCCTTCACCTACGGCCGCAACAGGGTATTTGCGGAAATACTTTGTGCGCCAAAAAACAGCGAGCACGCTACCAAAAAGCTGCACACACCTTGTTGCATGGGTATAGTGCCGCCCCTTTCCACTCAGCGAGTCACCCCCCATGCTGTTAGAAGCCATTAACGACTTCCTCTCGGGCAAGGTTCTGATCGTACTGATCGTCGGCCTCGGCGGTTACTTCACGATCCGCTCACGCTTTGTGCAACTGCGCCATTTCGGCCACATGTTCACCGTGTTCAGTGAAAGCCTGCGCAGTTCTTCGGGCCAGCTCAGTTCCTTTCAGGCATTGATGCTCAGCCTCGCCGGGCGCGTCGGTGCGGGCAACATCGCGGGCGTGGGCATTGCAGTGACCATGGGCGGGCCAGGTGCCGTGTTCTGGATGTGGGTCACCGCGTTGGTCGGCATGGCCACCAGCTTTTTCGAATGTTCGCTGGGCCAGCTCTACAAGCGTTGCGACGCGGACGGCCAGTACCGCGGCGGCCCGGCGTTCTATATCCAGTATGGCCTGGGCAAGCGCTGGTTGGGCCTGGTGATGGCGTTCCTGCTGCTGGTCACGTTCGGTTTCGCCTTCAATGGCCTGCAGTCGCACGCGGTGACCAGCTCGTTGCAGGATGCTTTCGGCTTCGATGTGGATAAGTCCGGCCTGGCACTGGCGGTCCTGCTGGGCCTGGTGTTCTTCGGTGGCATCAAGCGTATCGCTGCGGTCGCGGACCTGCTGGTGCCGGTCAAGACACTGCTGTACATCGCTGTCAGCGCCTACGTCATCGTGCTGCAGTTCGATCAAGTCCCGGCCATGCTGATGACCATCGTGCGCAGCGCGTTCGGCCTAGACCCCGTGTACGGTGGCCTGATCGGCGCCGCCGTGGTCATGGGCGTCAAGCGTGGCGTGTTCGCCAACGAAGCCGGCCTGGGCAGCGCGCCCAACGTGGCGGCCGTGGCCGAGGTCAAGCACCCGGTCGCGCAAGGCGTGGTGCAGGCGTTCAGCGTGTTTCTCGACACCTTCGTGATCTGCACCTGCACGGCGCTGGTCATCTTGCTCTCGGGCTTCTACACGCCGGGCTTCGAAGGCGATGGCATTGCCTTGACGCAGAACTCCCTGGCGGCGGTGGTCGGTGAATGGGGCCGCATGTTCATCAGCATCGCCCTGGCCTTGTTCGTCTTCACCTCGATCCTGTACAACTACTACCTGGGCGAGAACAGCCTGCGCTACATGTTCGGCGAGCGGCGCAACGCCATCCTCTGCTATCGCGCCGTGGTACTGGCGCTGATCCTGTGGGGCGCGACCGAAGACCTCACCACGGTATTCGCCTTCGCCGACATCACCATGACGCTGCTGGCATTCGTCAACCTGATCGCCATGGCCCTGCTCTTCAACGTTGGCATGCGCCTGCTGCGCGATTACGATGAGCAACGCAAGGCAGGGATCAAGACGCCCGTGTTCGATGCTCGCAAGTTCTCCGACCTGGAGCTGGACACACGCGCATGGCCCAAGCCCATGACCAGCGACCCACTGGAAACGCCAGTGCCGCATCGGGTCAATCAACCGAGATAATGGCGCCATTCTAAGGAAAACACAGATGACCACTGCTTCCCCCGCTCGTCACGTGCGCGTGCTTTATACCGGCGGCACCATCGGTATGCAGGCCAGCGCCCAGGGCCTTGCACCGGCGTCCGGTTTCGAGCAGCGGATGCGTCAGCAGTTGGCCGACCAGCCGGGCCTGCACTTGCCGGCGTTCAGCTTTCGGGAAATGTCGCCGCTGATCGACAGCGCCAACATGACGCCGGCCTACTGGCAGCGACTGCGCCAGGCAGTGGTCGAGGCGGTGGCAGTGGATCACTGTGATGCCGTGTTGATCCTGCACGGCACCGACACCCTGGCCTACAGCGCCGCCGCAATGAGCTTTCAACTGCTGGGGCTGCCGGCGCCGGTGCTGTTCACCGGCTCGATGCTGCCGGCCGGCGTCACCGACAGCGATGCCTGGGAAAACACCGAGGGTGCGCTGGCGGCACTGGGTGCCGGCCTGAACGCCGGTGTGCATCTGTTCTTCCACGGGCAACTGCTCAAGCCAACCCGTTGCGCCAAGATCCGCAGCTTTGGCCGCCATCCCTTTGCCGACCTGCAACGCAATGGCAACGGCGGCCAGACAGCGTCGCTGCCGCAGAGCCTGCGCTACGACCAGCCTCAGCGCCTGGCCGAGGTGACAGTACTGCCATTGATTCCCGGCCTGTCGGCGCACCTGCTCGAAGCGGTGCTGGGCAGCGGCACCCAGGCGTTGGTACTCGAATGCTACGGCAGCGGCACCGGGCCTGCAGACGATGAGGCGTTCATCGAACAATTGCGCCGGGCGAAAGCGCGCGACATCGTCGTGGTGGCGATTACCCAGTGCCACGAAGGCGGCGTTGAGCTGGACGTTTACGAAGCGGGCAGTCGTTTGCGTGAAGCCGGCGTCCTGTCGGGCGGCGGCATGACGCGCGAGGCTGCTCTGGGCAAACTGCATGCACTGCTGGGTGCACAATTGCCAACGGGCGAGGTCCGCCGCCTGATCGAACTGGACCTGTGCGGCGAGCTGACCTGAGCCGTCGGGCCATCAGACATCCCAGGCCTTGCGCAATCGCTGCACGGCCTCGCGGATCATCGGCTCCTTCACTGCGGCGAAGCCCAGTACCAGCCCGGCAGTCTTACCCACAGGCAGCCGGCTGTCCCTGAGCCAGTAATCGGTCAACCCATTCAATTCGACGCCTGCCTTGCGGGCCGTGGCGATCAGGTGCTGTTCGCGCGCGTGATCCGCGACATCGATCTTCACATGCAACCCTGCGTCTATAGCCGGAATGGGCGCACAACCGGGAATGGCTTGGGGCCAGGCGTCCAGCAGCGCATCACGACGGCTCAATGCCGCGCGTCGCATGCGACGAATGTGCCGCTGAAAATGCCCCTCGGCGATGAAGCGCGCCATCACCCCTTGCGTGCCGATCTCGACATGACGCCCGTCCACAGCGCGGCGCAGGGCAAACAGTTCGCTCAATGCCGGGGGCACGACCAGATAGCCCAGGCGCAGCGCGGGAAACGCCACCTTGCCGAACGTTCCGACATAAACGACCCGTCCATGACGATCCAGTGCCGCCAACGGCGCCAACGGGGCACCCTGATAGCGGTATTCGCCGTCGTAATCATCCTCGACGATCCAGCCATCGACGCGCTCGGCCCAGCCCAGCAGTTCAAGCCGCCGCGCCAGGCTCATGGTCACCCCGGTCGGATACTGATGCGCGGGCGTGACATAAGCCAGACGGCAGTCCTCCACATCGGCCAGGGCGCGGCAGTCCATGCCTTGATCGTCCAGCGCGATGCCGTGCAGTTGTGCACCCGCATTGGCGAAGGCCATTGCGGCAGCGCGATAGCCCGGGTTTTCCACAGCCACTGCCTGCCCTGGCCCGGATAGCAGCTGTGCACAAAGGCTAATGCCCTGCTGCGCGCCACTGGTGATCACTATTTGCTCAGCGCTGCACGTCATTCCCCTCGACCCGCGCAAATAGGCGGCGATCAACTCACGCAGCGGTGCATAACCAGCCGCCTCTGCGTAACCCAGCAACGCCGCCTCGGGTTTGCGCCAGAAACCCGCCTGCAGCCTGGCCCACACCTGGAATGGGAATAGATCCACGGCTGGCATGCCGACCCGGAATGCACAGGGTGCGCCAGCTGAAACAGGTGCCAAATGGTGCTGTTTCAAGCGTTCGAGCGCTTCGCTGAATGGCCTGGAACTGTACGTATCCTCAGGTTTTTCTGGGCGTTTTGTGGATAAACCTGTTGATAACTGGGGGTTAAAACCTGTGGATAGGTGTGTGGATTGTTTTTCCGGTCGTCTACCGAAGCGGGCCACGAACGTGCCACTGCCGACCTTGCCCTCAATGAAACCTTCGGCATACAGCTGGTCGTAGGCGCGCATCACGGTATTGCGCGACAGCACCAGCACCTGCGCCAGATCCCGGCTGGCCGGCAGGCGTGTACCGGCCGAAAGTCGGCCATCCAGTATCCGCGCGCGCAGTACCTGATAAAGCTGATGACTGAGACCCTGGCGGCGATCGAGATGAATACCGGAAGGATCGAACGGCAGCGCCGGGGTGGTCATCGATTGGCTCCTGTGATTGATCTGGAAATGGATCTTACCGCAGACCAATGCCTGGCTCAGGATGACGCTGCGCGTGCCCCTGTCGGGCACTTTGAGGACTGCACTCATGTCAGATATCCAGATACGCCCGGTCAGTGCCGAGGACTACAACCAGTGGCTACCGCTGTGGCGCGAATACCAGGGGTTTTATCAGGTCGACCTGCACGCGGTGACCGACGTCAGTTGGCAGCGCATGCTCGATCCGGCCGAGCCGATCAACGCGGCGTTGGCCTGGGACCAAGGTAAAGCAGTGGGAATGGTGCATTTCATCTATCATCGCTCATGCTGGACGGTGGAGAATGCCTGCTACCTGCAAGACCTGTTGGTCACCGGCCAGAATCGCGCCCGCGGCGTCGGCCGCCAGCTCATCGAGTTTGTCTATGCCAGGGCGCGCGAAGCGGGATGCACCAAGGTTCACTGGCTGACCCACGAAAGCAATCACAACGCTATCGAACTGTATCAACGCGTCGCTGAGCGACCGGGCTTCATCCAATTTCGCAAAGCCATTTAGGAGCTTTCATGTCCACCCAGCCACTCGATTGGAAGCCTTTGAAACCGCCTGTCGCCACGTCGGTGGAAGGACACTTCATCCGCCTGGAAAAGCTCGACCCACGCCGCCACAGCGAAGACTTATGGACAGTGCTGCAAGGTGAGGCCAGCGACCAGCACATGTGGGACTTTCTGCCCTATGGGCCGTTTCCCGAGCGCGAACGCTTCGATATCTGGCTGGACGGCTACGCCACCAGCAACGACCCCATGGGGTTTTGTGTAGTGGACCTGACCACCGGCCAGGCGCAGGGCATTCTCAGCCTGATGTCCATCGTGCCGGCCCATGGCCGTCTGGAAATCGGCCATGTGGCCTTCGGCGCCGTGATGCAGCGCACGCCCAAGGGTACAGAGGCCATTTACCTGGCCGGCCAGTTGGCGTTCGAGCAAGGTTACCGCCGGGTGGAATGGAAGTGTGACGCGGCCAACGAGCGGTCGAAACGGGCAGCGCAGCGGTTCGGCTTCAGCCCTGAAGGGGTCTTCCGTCAGCACATGGTGGTCAAGGGGCACAATCGCGACACCGCCTGGTTTGCCATTACCGATGAAGAATGGCCGGCGATCGCCCTGGCGTTCCAGGCCTGGCTGGCACCGGAAAACCAGGTGTCGGGCACGCAGGTGAAAACGCTGGAGCAACTGCGTACTGCGCACTGAAGGCCCTCTGAAAAAAAGGGGAGCCGAAGCTCCCCAGAGGTAAACGTTACCGCGGCGCCGGTCAGGCGCCGATTTCGATCAGTATCTCGCCAGGGTTGACCCGGTCGCCCTTGCTCACGTGAATCGCGGTGACCTTGCCGGCGACCGACGCCTGCACTTCGGTTTCCATCTTCATCGCTTCGGTGATCAGCACCGCCTGGCCGGCCTTGACCTCGTCGCCTTCCTTGACCAGCACATCGACGATGTTGCCAGGCATGGTCGTGCTCACGTGACCCGGCTCGGTCGCCTGGGCGCGCTTGCCGATCCCGCCACCCACGAACTCGTTGAGCGGTTCGAACACCACTTCCTCCGGCATGCCGTCGATCGACAGGTAGAAGTGGCGCTTGCCCTCGGCCTTGACGCCCACGCCAGTGATGTCGACGCGGTAGCTTTCGCCGTGCACATCGATGACGAACTCGGTAGGCACGCCCTCACCGCCCACCGCCGCTCGGCCACCGGCTTCGGGAATGGGCAGCAGGACCTCGGGGGCCAACGTGCCGGCTTCGCGCTCCTCGAGAAACTTGCGGCCGATATCGGGGAACATGGCGTAGGTGAGCACGTCCTCTTCGGACTTGGCCAGCTCACCGACCTCCTTGCGCAGCTTGGCCATTTCCGGCTTGAGCAGGTCCGCCGGACGCACGTCGATCACGTCTTCGTTGCCAATGGCCTGGCGGCGCAGGGTTTCGCTGACCTGCCCCGGTGCCTGGCCGTAGCCGCCCTGCAAGTACAGCTTCACCTCGTTGGTGATGGTTTTGTAGCGTTCGCCGGCCAGCACATTGAAGAACGCCTGGGTGCCGACGATCTGCGAGGTCGGCGTGACCAGCGGCGGGTAGCCCAGGTCCTGACGCACGCGCGGGATCTCGGCCAGCACTTCGGCCATGCGACTGAGCGCACCCTGCTCCTTGAGCTGGTTGGCCAGGTTGGAAATCATCCCGCCAGGCACCTGGTTGACTTGCACGCGGGTGTCCACGGCGGTGAATTCGCTTTCGAACTGGTGGTACTTTTTGCGCACGGCATAGAAATACAGGCCGATCTCCTGCAACAGCTCCAGGCTCAGGCCTGTGTCGAACTCGCTGCCCTTGAGCGCCGCAACCATGGACTCGGTACCCGGATGGCTGGTGCCCCAGGCGAAGCTGGAAATGGCCGTGTCGATGTGATCGACGCCATTTTCAACCGCCTTGAGCTGGCACATCGCAGCCAGGCCGGCCGTGTCGTGGGAATGGATGAACACCGGCAGCGACTGCTGACTTTTCAGTGCCTTGACCAGCTCGCCGGTGGCAAACGGGGTCAACAGGCCGGCCATGTCCTTGATCGCGATCGAGTCGCAGCCCATCGCCTCCATGGCCTTGGCCTGCGCCACGAATGCCTCGACGGTGTGCACCGGGCTGGTGGTGTAGGCGATGGTGCCCTGGGCGTGCTTGCCGGCCGCCTTCACGGCTTCGATGGCCACCCGCAGGTTACGCACGTCGTTCATGGCGTCGAAGATGCGGAACACGTCGATACCGTTGTCGGCCGCCTTGGCGACGAAAGCCTGGACGACGTCGTCGCTGTAGTGCCGGTAACCGAGCAGGTTCTGCCCGCGCAGGAGCATTTGCAGCCGCGTATTGGGCAGGGCCGCGCGCAACAGGCGCAAGCGCTCCCATGGGTCTTCCTTGAGAAAGCGCACACAGGCATCGAAGGTTGCGCCACCCCAGACTTCCAGCGACCAGTAGCCGACCTGGTCGAGCTTGTCGCAGATCGGCAGCATGTCTTCAGCGCGCATGCGGGTAGCCAGCAACGACTGGTGAGCGTCACGCAGGATGGTATCGGTGACAAAGATCTTCTTGGACATTGTTCTCTCCTTTTGGCAGCTCGCCATGCTTCGTGCCTTGCCGCACCGCGACGCTCGGGGGTGCAGCCAGCATCAGGCGAGCCGCAGCATTCATAGGCCTGCGTGGGCGGCGATAGCGGCAGCGATGGCCAGGGCCAGCTCTTCGGGTTTGCGCTTGATCGAATAATTGGTCAGTTCCGGATGACTCTCGACGAAGCTGGTATTGAACTGGCCGCTGCGAAACTCGGGGTTGCGCAGAATTTCCTGATAGTAGGCCGCCGTGGTCTTCACCCCCTGCAGGCGCATGTCGTCCAGCGCACGCAGGCCGCGGTCCATGGCTTCTTCCCAGGTCAGGGCCCAGACCACCAGCTTCAGGCACATGGAGTCATAGAACGGCGGAATGGTGTAGCCGGTGTAGATCGCAGTGTCCGTGCGCACACCCGGGCCGCCTGGGGCGTAGTAGCGCGTGATCTTGCCGAAGCTGGGCAGGAAATTGTTTTTCGGGTCTTCGGCGTTGATCCGAAACTGCAGGGCAAAACCGCGGTGCACGATGTCTTCCTGCTTGACCGACAACGGTAGCCCCGAGGCGATGCGGATCTGTTCGCGAACGATATCGATGCCGGTGATTTCTTCGGTAATGGTGTGCTCGACCTGAACGCGGGTATTCATTTCCATGAAATACACTTCGCCATCGGCCAGCAGGAATTCCACGGTACCGGCGTTCTCGTAGCCAACGGCCTTGGCCGCACGCACCGACAGGTCGCCGATGTAGGCGCGCTGCTCGGGCGTCAACTGAGGGCTGGGGGCGATCTCGATGAGCTTCTGGTTGCGCCGCTGGATCGAACAGTCACGCTCGAACAGGTGCACGACGTTGCCGAAACTGTCGCCGAGAATCTGTGCCTCGATGTGCTTGGGGTTGACGATGCACTTCTCCAAGAACACCTCGGCCGAGCCGAATGCCTTGGTCGCTTCGGAAATCACCCGGGGAAACGCTTGTTCGAGTTCGTCGCGGCTGTTGCAGCGGCGAATGCCGCGCCCGCCGCCGCCGGAGGTGGCCTTCAGCATGACCGGATAACCGATGCGTTCACCTTCCAGCAGGGCGTGTTCGATGTCGGCGACGTTGCCCTCGGTGCCGGGCGTGACGGGCACACCGGCCTTGATCATGCTGCGCCTGGCCTCGGTCTTGTCACCCATGCGCCGGATCACTTCGGCGCTCGGGCCAATGAACTTGATCCCACGGGCACTGCAGATCTCTGCCAGCTCGGCGTTTTCCGAAAGGAAACCATAGCCGGGGTGCAGTGCGTCACAGCCGGTTTCCACCGCCAGGTTGACCAGCTTGCGCGGGTTCAGATAACCGGCGAGCGGTTCGGCGCCGATGCTGTGCGCTTCGTCCGCGCGCTTGACGTGCAGCGCGTGACGGTCGGCTTCGGAATAGATCGCGACCGACCGGATGCCCATCTCGGCGCACGCTCGCACGATGCGAACGGCAATTTCACCACGGTTGGCGATCAGGATCTTTTTTATCACTTGGAGGCTCCTCGATCGTTTGCTTCGACCAGCCCAGCCGGTCGACCCGTGACCAGTCCCACTGCGCTGGTCGTGCTCGCACACTAGCGCTATCGCTGGATTAACAAAAATCAATATTTGTTGGGTTACATATTAGCTAAAGCTTATAGTCGCTTCATTCGGACCGTTCGGAAACCACAGATCATGCGTAAGTCCTTGATGAGGCTGACTTTGCGTCAGCTGCAGATCTTTCACGAAGTGTGTGATTTACGCTCTTACAGCCGTGCCGCCGAGGAAATGTCCCTGACCCAGCCTGCGGTGAGCCTGCAGATTCGCCAGCTGGAGGAACTGGTGGGGCAACCGCTGTTCGACTATGTCGGCAAGAAGCTGTACCTCACCGAGGCTGCCGAGGCCTTGCAAAGAGCCAGCCGGGATATTTTCGGTCGGCTGGAAAGCCTCGACATGCAGTTGGCGGATATGCAGGGCTCGCTGCAGGGGCAGTTGAAGCTGGCCGTGGAATCGAGCGCGAAGTATTTCGTGCCGCACCTGTTTGCAGCGTTCAAGAGGGTTCACCCTGAAGTGAACCTGCAATTGACGGTGGTCAACCGGGCCCAGGTGATTCGGCGGCTGTCGGATCATCGCGACGACCTGACCATCATGTCGATGGTGCCGCAGGACATGGACCTGGAATTCCTGCCCTTCCTCAATAACCCGATTGTCGCCGTAGCGCCACCTGACCATCCGTTGAGCCAGGCCGAGCGCCTGAACCTGCAGGACCTCGAACCCTACACACTACTGGTGCGCGAACAGGGCTCGGGCACGCGCAGGGCCTGCGAAGAGTATTTCAAGGAAAAGCGCGTGCATTTCTCACAGACGCTGGAGGTCGCTTCCGGTGAAGCCCAGCGAGAATGCGTAGTGGCCGGCCTGGGGTTGGCCATGCTGAGCCGTCATGCGGTGAATCAGGCACTCAAGGATGGCAGCCTGGTGGAGCTGCCGATCGACGAACTGCCATTGCTGCGCAGTTGGTGCGTGGTGCATGCCAAAACCAGGCGCCAGTCGCCCGTGGCGCTGGCATTCGTGGCGTTCATCCGCGCCGAGCGCAAACTGATCAGCGTTCTGCTGGAGCGCTTTGCAAGTCGGCCGACATAGCAGACTGCCAGTAGAGGTCCGGAAAATCACTGATTTCAGCGCTCAGGCGGCGCTGGTCGCAATGGCTTTCGATCGCGCGACGAAATTCCATGCGGCGTTGATCTTCCTGCTGACGCCGAGTCTTGCTACTGCTTGGCGCTTGCGCGCCTTCCAGAGAACGAGCCATGGTCTGTCTCCCAGTTCGGGTTCGGGGAGCTCAAGAGTGGCAAGCGCTGATGACGGTTTGGCGACTACGCCATGAAAATGTGATGACGCCCGGCGTCATTCGTCCTGATTCTTGATGGACTTGGGCGACAAGCGCAGCCCACGCAAGCTGCGCTTGACGCTTTTCAAATGGTTGACCAGTGCCGGGCCGCGGGCCATGGCCACGCCCATGGCCAGCACGTCGATCACCACCAGGTGGGCAATGCGTGAGGTCAGCGGGGTATAAATCTCGGTGTCTTCATGCACATCGACCGCCAGGTTGACTGTGGATAAGTCCGCCAGTGGCGTCTGGCTGGGGCACAGCGTAATCAGCGCCGCGCCGCTTTCGCGTACCAGGTTGGCGGTTATCAACAGGTCCTTGGAGCGCCCCGACTGGGAAATGCACACCGCGACGTCGCCTTCATTCAAGGTCACCGCCGACATGGCCTGCATGTGCGGGTCCGAGTAGGCCGCGGCATTGAGCAACAAACGGAAGAACTTGTGCTGCGCATCGGCGGCGACGGCCCCGGAGGCGCCAAACCCGTAGAAATGGACACGTGGCGCCGTGGACATGACGGTGACCGCCGCCTGCAGCGCGACCGGATCGAGCTTTTCGCGCACTTCCATCAACGTGTGTAGCGTGGTGTCGAAGATCTTCAGACTGTAGTCGGCGACTGAATCGTCTTCGTGAATCGCGAACTGGCCGAAGCTGGCGCCCGCCGCCAGGCTCTGCGCCAGTTTGAGCTTGAGGTCCTGAAAACCGGTGCAGCCAATCGCACGGCAAAAACGCACGATAGTGGGTTCACTGATCCCGACGTTGTGCGCCAGATCGGCCATGGAGCTGTGCATGACAGCGGCCGGGTCGAGCAGCACATGGTCGGCCACCTTGAGCTCCGACTTGCGCAGCAGGTGGCGGGACTGAGTGATGTGTTGCAGCAGATTCAAAGGACAGATCTCGGTGGGTTGTTTCGTTCGTACGGGTTGTAGCTTTCTTGTAGTTATACTACATGATCCCCGGAACGCCCAGTTAAACGATTCTGCGGGCTATGAGCCCTACAACAGCGTCACTGCGGTCGACCATTCGGTGCGCAGACGCTCGTTGAACGCCTGCGCGGTGATCGCCGGACTGACCAGAAAACCTTGTACTTCATCACACCCCAGGTCGCGCAGGTAGGCGAGCTGCGCCATGGCCTCCACCCCTTCGGCAATGACCTTGAGATCCAGGCTGTGGGCCAGTTCGACAATGGCGCGGGTGATCGCCGCGTCCTTGTGCCCCGAGGCGATGTCGCGAATAAAGGTCTGGTCGATCTTGACGTGGTCCACGGGTAGACGCTTGAGGTAGCTCAACGAGGAATACCCGGTGCCGAAATCATCGATCGCCAGCTTGATACCCAGATCACGCAGCTGCTGGAAGATGCCGATGATGTGATCGACATTATCCAGCAACTGGCTTTCGGTCAGCTCCAGTTCCAGCAAGGAGGGGTCCAGGCCGGTGTCGTTCAGCACCTGCCTGACCACGCTGACCAGCTTGCCCTGGCGCAGTTGATGAACGGACAGGTTGACCGCCACCCGAATCGCCGGCAACCCCTGGGCCTGCCAGGCGCAGGCTTGACGGCAGGCCTGGCGCAGAACGATTTCACCGATGGGCCCGATCAGCCCGGTTTCCTCGGCCAGGCCAATGAATTCGCTCGGGGCGATCAGGCCGGCCTCCGGATGATTCCAGCGCACCAGCGCCTCGGCACCGTTGATCTGCCCAGTGGTCAGGCACAGCTTGGGCTGGTAGAACACCTCCAGCTGATCCTCGTCGATGGCTTTGCGCAGGCGATTTTCCATCTGCAGGCGCTCGGGAGGGCTGGCCTGCAGGCTGGCGGTGTAGAACTGGAAGGTGTTGCCGCCCAAGTGCTTGGCGTTCTGCTTGGCGATGTCGGCCTGACTCATCAGGGTAGCGAGATCGCGGGCGTTGTCCGGCCACAGGCTGATGCCCACCGAGGCGCTGACCACCAGGTCCTCGCCATTGATAAGCTGCGGTGCGCGCAACTTGGCCAGTAGGCGACTGGTCACCCGCGCCAGGCTGGAAACGTTGGCGTAGGCATCGAGCAACACCACGAATTCGTCGCCGGACAAGCGCGCGATGGTATCGGCCTCCGGCAACGCCGTGCTGATGCGCCGTGCCGTCTGCTTGAGCAACTGGTCGGCGGCATCATGGCCCAGGCTGTCGTTCAACTGGCGGAAACGGTCGAGGTCGATGTGCAGCAGGGCCAGGCTGCGCCCGCCCGAGCGCATGCGCACGCTGGCATCCTGCAGGCGCTCGCGCAGCGAAGAACGGTTGGCCAGCCCGGTCAACTCATCGTAATGCGTCAGGTAGCGCAGGCGCTCTTCGGCGGTCCTGCGTTCGGAAAGATCGGCGACGAAGCCGACGATATGGCGAATGTTTCCCCAACGATCGCGCACCAGGCGCAACTGCAGCCATTGCGGGTAAAGCACGCCGTCGCTGCGCGCCTCCACCAGTTCGCCTTGCCAACTCCCCGCTTCCGATAACGCCTGCTCGATGCCGGGGAAGTGCCGATTGGCATCGCGGCTGCAGGGCATCTCGATAATGTTGTGGCCCAGGACCTGGTCGGCGCTCAGGCCGGTGATCCGGCTGAAGGCCGGGTTGACCGTCAAGACACGAAACTCATTGTCCATCACCATGATGCCTTCGCTGGCGACATCGAACACCAGCCCGGCCAGTTGCTGCTGGGCTTCGACGGTCTTGCTCTCGGTGATATCGCGGCGGGTGCCGACCATGCGCACGGCTTTGCCCTGCGGGCTGCGCTCGACGGCACGCCCCAGGTCCTGGAACCACAACCAGTGGCCCTCGGGATGGCGGACCCGGTAGTCGACGCGATAATCCTCACTGCGGCCCTTCAGATGCTCGACCAACGCCCGGCGCATGAGGGGCAGATCGTCGGGGTGCATACGTGGCTTGAGTTGCTGGAACATCTTCGACATGGATTCGGGCTCCATGCCGAACAGTGCCTTGATCTGCGAATGATGAACTTCATCGGTCACCAGGTCCCAGTCCCACAGCCCCAGCTCACTGGCGTCGAGTGCCAGCGCCAGGCGCTCCTGGCTCTTGGCCAACGCGCGATGGGCAGCATCCAGTGCCTGACTGCGTTCGGCGACGCGCTGTTCGAGGCCGCCATGAGCTTCACGCAGGCGCTGTTCAACGCTGCGCCTGCGTTCTACCTCGGCGGCAAGGGCCTTGTTCAACGCCGCGGCCGACGCCTGCGAGCGCTTCAGGCTGTCAATCAGCGCCAGGTTTTCAAAGCGTCGCAGCAGACCCTGCTCGACCACCCGATGCACCTGCCAGGCCACCAGTACCAGGGCCATCAATAGCATCAGCCCCAACCAGCCCCAACCGCGCTGAGACACGTCACCCCACATGAACAGATAGGCGATCGGAGGCAGCAGGCACGGCAGCGCGAAGGTCAGGAACGCTGTCAGACTGACCGCATAGGCAACGCTGGCAGACAGCGCCGCGGCACCCAGCAGGCCGAACACCCACGCCTGCTCGGTGAAGTTGTCCTCCGGGATCAACGCGGTGGCCGCCGCCGCCAGGGTCAAACCACTCAGGGCCGAGCCCAGCAGGAACATGCGCGGCCAATGCCGGTGCACACGCCGATTGGGCAACGCCGCATCGAACGCGGCGACCTGGATGACGCGCAGGGTCACCAGCACCATCAGCCACACCAGCCAGACACTGATCATCAGATAATGCTGGGGGCTCCACAGCAGCCAGGCGCACAGCAAGCCGTTGAGCAGCATCAGCAAGGTCGGTATCAACGAGCCCTGATACAGCAGGCGCGTACGTTCGGCGGCCAGTCGCGAGGCAAAGTCGTGGTCAAAGGCCGTGGCATGAAGGGCGTCGGCCGGCGAGTTCAAACCTGGGGTCATGGCGGAATTCTTGTCATTGGTTGCCGCAATCGTGCGAGCAGAATACACAACCGCCACCATTTATTCAGACCGGCTGTAAGCAGCGTTTGCTCCAATGCGCCCGCGCCCCCTAAAATGGCCGGATGCGCGATGACCTCTCCCTTCTGCTGAACTCTCTCAACGATGCCCAACGACAGGCCGTAGCGGCCTCGGTGGGGCGTCAGTTGGTCCTGGCCGGTGCTGGCTCCGGTAAAACCCGAGTGCTGGTGCACCGTATCGCCTGGTTGATCCAGGTCGAGCAAGCCTCGCCCCATTCGATCCTGTCGGTGACCTTCACCAACAAGGCGGCGGCCGAAATGCGCCACCGCATCGAACAACTGATGGGCATCAGCCCGGCCGGTATGTGGGTGGGCACGTTTCACGGCCTGGCGCACCGACTGCTGCGCGCCCACTGGCAGGAGGCCGGGCTCAACCAGAACTTCCAGATTCTCGACAGCGACGATCAGCAACGCCTGGTCAAGCGGGTGATGCGCGAGCTGGGGCTGGACGAACAGAAGTGGCCCGTGCGCCAGGCCCAGTGGTTCATCAACGGCCAGAAAGACGAGGGCCTGCGCCCGCGGCACATCCAGGCCTCCGGCGACTTGTTCCTGACCACCATGCGCACCATTTACGAGGCCTATGAAGCCGCCTGCCAGCGGGCCGGCGTCATCGACTTCTCGGAACTGCTGTTGCGCGCCCTGGACCTGTGGCGCGACAACCCCGGCTTGCTGGCGCACTACCAGCGCCGCTTCAGCCACGTGCTGGTCGACGAGTTCCAGGACACCAACGCCGTGCAATACGCCTGGCTGCGCCTGTTGGCGCAGGGCGGCAAGAGCCTGATGGTGGTGGGCGACGACGACCAGTCGATCTACGGCTGGCGCGGTGCGAAAATCGAGAACATCCACCAGTATTCGGCCGACTTTCCCGATTCCGAGATGATCCGCCTGGAGCAGAACTACCGCTCCACCGCCGGCATCCTGAAAGCCGCCAACGCACTGATTGCCAACAACAGCGGGCGCCTGGGCAAGGAGCTGTGGACCGACGGCGGCGAAGGCGAGCCGATCAGCCTGTATGCCGCGTTCAACGAGCACGACGAAGCGCGCTACGTGGTCGAGACCATCGAAAGTGCCCTGAAGTCGGGCCTGGCGCGCAGCGATGTCGCCATCCTGTATCGCAGCAACGCCCAATCGCGGGTGCTTGAGGAGGCCTTGCTGCGCGAGCGCATTCCTTACCGTATCTACGGGGGTCAGCGCTTTTTCGAGCGTGCGGAAATCAAGAACGCTATGGCCTACCTGCGCCTGCTGGAAGGGCGTGGCAACGATGCCGCGCTTGAGCGGGTGATCAACGTACCGCCCCGCGGCATTGGCGAGAAAACCGTCGAAGCCATCCGTGATCACGCCCGCCACTCCCAGCTGTCGATGTGGGAGGCGCTCAATCAACTGATTGCCAACAAAGGGCTGACGGGCCGCGCCGGCAAAGCCTTGGGCGCCTTTGTCGAGCTGATCGAGAACCTGGCCGCGAAATCCCTGGAGATGCCGCTGCACCTGATGACCCAGACGGTGATCGAACAGTCCGGGCTGATCGTTTATCACCAGGAAGAAAAAGGCGAAAAGGGCCAGGCCCGAGTGGAAAACCTCGAGGAATTGGTCAGCGCCGCGCGCAACTTCGAGACCAGCGACCAGGAGATGGACCTGACGCCACTGGCCGCCTTCCTCGGGCATGCGTCGCTGGAAGCCGGCGACACCCAGGCCGATGAGCACGAAGACAGTATCCAATTGATGACCCTGCACAGTGCCAAGGGCCTCGAGTTTCCCTACGTGTTCCTGGTAGGCATGGAAGAAGGCCTGTTCCCGCACAAGATGAGCCTAGAAGAACCCGGCCGCCTTGAAGAGGAACGCCGCCTGGCCTACGTGGGCATTACCCGAGCCATGCAGCACCTGGTGATGACCTATGCCGAGACGCGCAGGCTGTATGGCAGCGAAACCTACAACAAGGTGTCGCGTTTCGTGCGCGAGGTGCCTGCCGGTCTGATTCAGGAAGTGAGGCTGTCGAACAGCGTCAGCCGCCCGTTCGGCTCGGGCCAGCAACAGAACTCCGGCAGCCTGTTCGGCGGTGCGAACATTCCCGAGACGTCGTTCAATCTCGGACAACGGGTGCAGCACGCTGTGTTTGGCGAAGGCGTCATTCTGAATTTCGAAGGCTCCGGCGCCCAGGCGCGGGTGCAGGTGAACTTCGACGAAGGCAGCAAGTGGCTCATGCTCGGTTATGCCAAGCTGCAAGCCATCTGATCCAGGGTTGGGAACGGCTTCATTCAGACGCTTCCGACCCTCTTTGTCGAAAATTCCTACCGTTTTGAGCTGACGCAAAGGGATTTGCGCAAAAGCTGGAAACATTATGTCACTGGCTATGGATGACACACCTGTGCAACATGGCCCGAGTGCAATCACAACTGGAATAACCCTATGCAACGTTTTCTAAGCTTCGCTCTGGCGCTGTGCATTGGCCTGACGATGAGCCTCGACGCCAATGCCAAGCGCATGGGCGGTGGTAAAAGTATGGGCGCTGCACCTACCCACCAGGCTCGCCAAGCCACCCCGACCACGCCTGGCGCGGCGCCGGTCGCCCCTGGTCGTGCCCCCGCCGCGAGCGGCGCTTCGCGCTGGCTGGGCCCACTGGCAGGCCTCGCCGCCGGTGGTTTGCTGGCTTCGATGTTCATGGGCGACGGGTTCGAAGGCATGCAGATCTTCGACATCCTGATCATGGCCCTGATCGGCTTCCTGGTGTTCCGCTTCATCGCCGCCCGCCGTCGCAAGCAACAAGCCCCGCAAATGGCCGGTGCTGGCGCTCCGTATCAGCGTGAAGTGCAGGAACCGATGCAGCCCCAGGCATCGATCTTCGGTGGCGCAGCGGCAGGTGCTGCCGCCCGTCCGGTGATCAATGCGCCGGCCTGGTTCAATGAAGAGAGCTTCCTGAACGCTGCTCGCAATCATTTCCAGACGCTGCAGCAGCACTGGGATGCCAACGAGATGGACAAGATCGCCGAGTTCGTCACCCCGCAAATGCTCGCCGCCCTGACCAAGGAACGCGCCGAGCTGGGCGATGGCTTCCAGTCCACCTACATCGACGATCTGCACGTGCAGCTTGAAGGTGTGGACGATCGCGCCGAGAAGACCATTGCCACCTTGACCTTCATTGGTGTGTCGAAGACATCACGTTTCGACAAGGGCGAACCCTTCAGCGAAAGCTGGAACATGGAACGCGCCCAGGGTGACAACCAGCCTTGGCTGGTCGCCGGTATCCGCCAGAACGGCTGATCCAGCGCTTCACCTCAAAAGCCCCGGACCTGTCCGGGGCTTTTTGCGTTTTGAGCATTGCATCCATTTCCAGCTAAGGTATAAACCGCAACGCGTAATCAGGTCAGAGGACATATGCCGTGGAAGAAGTGATCGAACAACTGCGAGAAGCCAACGAACCTGTACCGGTCCCGTTGGAGCTTCCAGACGAAGACCAACTGGTGGAGATCGAGGAGCAGTTGTTCATCAACATCCCGTTCGTCTTCAAGGAATACCTGCTCACCGTCAGTGACGTGGTGTACGGCAGCCTTGAGCCGGTCACCGTGACCGATCCCCAGTCGCACACCTTCCTGCCGGACGTGGCGGCCAATGCCTGGGATGCCGGCGTGCCGCGTGACCTGATTCCGATTTGCCAGGATGGCGATGACTACTATTGCGTCGAGGAAGACGGCACCGTTGTGCTGTGGTCAGCCGAAGAAGAACTGGTGACCGAGGAAAGCTGGGAGTCGGTGTGGCACTGGGTACGGGACGTCTGGCTGGAAAGCTGATCAGGCCACGGCCAGGCCCCGCACACGCAGGCCCTGGCCGTCACCGCCCGCTGTCAGTGATGAGGTTCCTGATGGTTGCCCAACGTCTCGAGCAGGGCGATCTGCATGCGCGTATGAACCCGGATGAACCAGCGCCACAATACCGCAACCACCACGGCCGCCACGCCGGCGATGAGCAATAGCAACTCGCTGGTCGGCAGGATGCTGGCGGACAGCGCAGCGAGCAGGATGAAAATCATCAGCAGCGACAGCAGCGGGATCAGCTCGGCAATCACCCGGCGTACGCGTTGGGTGTGACGCCCGGCCATCTCTGGCTTGACCCCCATCTCCGCCAGCAGCATCGACAGGGCCTTGAGCTTGCGATAGGCCGCAATCAGGAATGGCAGTGACAACAGCAATGCACCACCCCAGATCAGCGCCTTCTGCCAGCTGACATCGCCGATCCAGTCATTGAGATAACCGCCGATGCGCTCGGCGAAATACGCGCCGCTGAAGAAAATCGCCACGACCAGTGCCAGATTGACGCCGACCTGCAGCAGGATTCGACGGATCATGGAAGCCAGCAGCGCGCCCTCGCCCTGGGGCTGAATGCTGCGCAGCCATTCGCCATACAGGCTGAATACCCGCGATACGCGCTTGGGCACCACCCGCGCCAGCGTGTGCGACAACGGGTCGGCGGCGCGGATCAGGTAAGGCGTCGACAGCGTCGTCAGCACCGAAACGGCCACTGCCACCGGGTACAGGAAGTCGCTGGTGACCTGCAGCGTCATGCCCAGCGTGGCGATGATGAACGAAAATTCGCCGATCTGCGAAAGACCCATGCCCATGCGCAGCGACGTGCGCCCATCATTGCCGGCAATCACCGCACCGACGCCGCAGGAAACGATTTTCCCGACGATCACTGCAACGGTAATGACCGCGATGGGCACCGCGTAGTCGAGCAGGATTTGCGGGTCGATCATCAACCCGATCGCCACGAAGAAGATGGCACTGAACATGTCGCGAATGGGCTCGATCAACCGTTCGATCTTCACCAGTTGCCGGGACTCGGCCATGATCGCGCCAATCAGGAAAGCGCCCAGGACCATGCTGTATTCCAGTTTGACCACCAGCAGGCAGAAGCCGAAACACAGGCCCAGGACCGTGACCAACAGCATCTCGTTACTGTCGAACTTGGCCACGTAGGCCAACAGTCGTGGCACCAGCAAAATACCGATCACCAGCGCGACGATCATGAACAGCGAGAGTTTGCCGACGGTGGAAAACACTTCGCCCGAACTGACCGTGCCGCTGACCGCGATGCCGGACAGCAATGCAATGATGCCAATCCCCAGGATGTCTTCGACAATCAACACGCCGAAGATCAACTGCGCGAAGCGCTCGTTTTTCATCTTCAGGTCGTTCAGGGCCTTGACGATGATAGTAGTGGAAGAAATGGCCAGAATCGCGCCCAGGAACAGCGAGTCCATGGTGCTCCAATCGAACCAGCGGCCGATTTCGTAACCGATCCAGATCATCAGGATGATTTCCAGGAAGGCTGCGATAAATGCCGTGGCGCCCACTTTGAACAACTTGCGCAGGCTGAACTCCAGGCCCAGGCAGAACATCAGGAAAATGACCCCCAGTTCCGCCAGCGTCTTGATCGTGTCTTCGTCATGGATCAGGCCGAAGGGCGGCGTGTGCGGGCCGATGATGAAGCCGGCAACGATGTAGCCCAGGACCACGGGCTGCCGCAGCCGGTGGAAAATCACCGTGACCACGCCGGCGACCAGCATGATCACCGCCAGATCCTGAATAAAGCTGATGGCATGCACGGTGACGATCTCCTTATGCTGTAGGCGGCCCGCGCTTCAACGACCGCGACGGCGGTGTTGGACGAGGCAATGGCGATGGATTGCGATGGCGCGAAGTGCCGTTTCCCTGGCAGGGTCTTCAGGTTAACACCGGCACTCGCTGGTCGCGCCGGGTGTAATATATGGAAACAGATCGACGAACTTCTGCTAAGTATAGGCGGGGTTGCGTGACGCCCCGCGCAGAACCGGCGTCCCGAACAATAATGAGAAATGAATGCGGGCCAGCCATCGGTGTTCGGTGCGCCCTTCAACTATAGCCATCTGACCGTGAGCTCATTATGGAACCCGGAAACGCCCAACTCTCGATGACCGTGTTGATGACACCCGACATGTCCAATTTCTCCGGCAATGTGCATGGCGGCACCCTGCTCAAATACCTGGATGAAGTGGCCTACGCTTGTGCCAGCCGTTATGCCGGCCGCTATGTCGTCACCCTGTCGGTGGACCAGGTGATCTTTCGTGAGCCCATTCATGTCGGCGAGCTGGTTACCTTCCTGGCGTCGGTGAACTACACCGGCAATACGTCCATGGAAGTGGGGATCAAGGTCGTCACAGAAAACATCCGCGAGCGCTCGGTGCGCCATACCAACAGTTGCTTCTTCACCATGGTGGCGGTCGATGACCAGCGCAAGCCCGCGCCTGTGCCGCCGCTGCAGCCCGCCAGCCCGGATGGCAAGCGGCGCTACATGCAGGCGCAGCAACGTCGCCAGATCCGCCAGGAACTGGAAAAACGCTACCGCGACATCAAGGATGAGTCGCTTTAAAGCCTGGTGGCCTCGAAACGGACGCGCGGGTGGGCAATGCGATCCTGGGCCCTGACCAGCTCCAGCTCATAGCTGGAACAGGCCTGGGTTTCCAGCAGTACTTCATGCACGGCCGCCGCCGTGAACTCGAAGGCGGCCCGCCACTCATCGCCCAACAGCACGCGCGCCAGAAACAACCCCGAGGTCAAGTCGCCCACACCCACCGGCTGGCGTGCAAACGCCAGCAGCGGCCGACGCAGGTGCCACTGGGCATCTGAGGTCACCAGCAGCATTTCAAAGTCGCCTGCAGACTTGCCTTCGTACGCCAGGTGCTTGACCAGCACGGCCTTTGGGCCACGCGCCAGCAGGCTGTGCGCCATGGCCACGCAGTCTTGCAGCGACGTAGCCTGGCGGCCGCAGAAGCTGTTGAGCTCCAGCTGATTGGGCGATAGCAGGTCAGCGGCCGCAACGGCCTCATTCAGCAGGAAATCACTGACCTCGGCAGGTACTACACAACCCTTTTCTGCGTGCCCCATCACCGGGTCGCACAGGTAAAGGGCCTTGGGGTTGGCGGCCTTGATGCGCTGCACCACGCTGAGTATCGCTCGCCCCTGGGCTGCACTGCCCAGATAGCCACTGAGCACGGCATCGCAGTTGCCCAGTTCGCCGATCGTCGATATCCCTTCAACCAGTGCAGGAATTTGCTGGGGCGCCAACACTTCTCCCGCCCAGTGACCATACTGTGTGTGATTGGAAAACTGAACGGTATTGAGCGGCCACACGTTGACCCCGACGCGTTGTATCGGGAAAACCGCGGCGCTGTTGCCGGCATGGCCGAAAACCACATGTGACTGGATGGCAAGCAGGTGGGGTGTACGTTTCATGCAAGGATCCTGGAACCGGTGTCGTGCGATAAGCCGCGCAGTATCGCGCGAAAGTCGCCTGTACGACAGGCCGGACTCAACGTTATGCTGGACAGGTCTGGTTGGAGCACTCGCAAATGTTGACCCTCGGAAACATGTTCGTCCTGATGTTGCTGGCCACTGGCGGTGCCTGGCTATGGCACAACCATGGGTTGCGTGAAAAAGCATTGGAGCGGGTCAAGCAGCATTGCGCAAAGCTTGACCTCGAGTTGTTGGACGACAATGTGGCATTCAAACGGATGGCTTTCATTCGTGATGGCAATGGCCGCAAGCGCCTGGCGCGGGTGTACACCTTTGAGTTCACCGTGACCGGCGAACAACGTCATCCTGGCACCATCACTCAGTTCGGCGCGCATTCGGCCCAGATCGAACTGGCGCCCTACCCCTTCGAGATGAAAACCCCACCTTCAGCTGAAGTGATCGAGATGAATCAATGGCGAGCCGAGCACAAACGCTGGCGCCCTTGATCGCTTGCCACGGCTAGACCCGGCAGGCGTCCAATTGTGCCCGCAGGGCGGCGACGTTCTGAGCGACCTCGAAGATCAACTCGATGCGGGAGTCGCGTCGCCATTCGCTCACCTTCCAGGGTCCTTGCGAGTTATCCACTCCATTGGCCGAAACCCAGCCTGCCGAGCTGTGGATAACCAGCTTTGCCCGCCGATACGTTAGCTCCTGCAGCCATTGCTCGAGGGCATCGGTGGCGAACACCTGGCTGGGATGCCAACGCCAACCGATGCTCCAGGCCTCAGGCTGGTCTTGAATGGCAACCAGAGGTAACTCGGAATTTGTCCACAGGGCGGCCGGGGCCCTGCCTACAGGCAATTGCGAAAAACTATCCACAGCCAGCTGAGTGACCGCTGGCAACTGCGGCAGCATTTCCAGCGAGACTGCATCACAGTCACTCCACTGTACAGCGCCTGTGGTTAACCCGTCAGTTATCCCCAGCCGGGTAGCGTCATCCACTGCCCCCGCTTTGTTCATGATGATCAACGCCGCGTAAGCCAGCGCTGCCTGTTGAGCGGGCGGAAGGGACTGATGCCGCGCCAACCACGGTGCGTCAAGAACCATCACCAACGGCTGAACTGCCAACACACTTTGCCAAGGCGCACGCTTTAGCTGCTCCATCAATTGCAGCGGGTGGCCCAGGCCCGAAGGCTCGATAAACAGCCGCTGGGGTTTGGCCTTACGCAGCAACTGCGCCAGGCCCACTTCGAACGGCGCTCCGTTGATGCAACACAGGCAGCCGCCGGGGACTTCGGCAATGCTCACGCCCTGATCACCTGTCGCCAGCAACGCAGCGTCCAGCCCGATTTGGCCAAATTCATTGACCAACAGCGCCCAACGCTCGTGGTCGGGTCGTTGCTTCATCAGCGTTCGCAGCAGCGTGGTTTTGCCCGCGCCCAGTGGACCAGCGATGACATGGGTCGGAATATTGTGCAGCATGGCGTCTGTCTTGAGTGGAGTGTGAACATGCGAAGTTGGGGGTTGCTGCTGGTACTGCTGACGAGCGCAGAAGCATGGGCGCAGGCGTGTGTGGTGCACAGTCAGGCGGAGCGCTTGGACATCAAGCTGTGTCAGCAAAACGACAATATCCCGGAAAAGCTCTTCCGTGAAGGTTTTTGCCAACCCAGCCTACCCGGGCAAAAGATCGAGGTGACCTACCTGGATCACTGCCCTGCCGGTGCTTTCGGCGTGTGCAGCGATGCACGGGTGGAGAACATGCCGTACCGCCAGGACATCTTTTATTACGGCGTCGCCACCGACGCGGCCTATCTGAAGCCGTTCTGTGAAAAGAAAAGTCAGGGCCGTTGGCATTTGCCTGAATAAATCAGCCTCGTGTTCCACGTGGAACACGATGCTGTTGTTCCATCACGAGCGTGGTTTGACCGAGCCACAATCGTTACCCAGCCAGACGGCACGGGTGTTCATGCTGCCTTTCTGCTGCGTGCCCGAGGCATTGAAGGTGCCACTGACGGTCGTCAGAAATTCGCGGTCGCTAAGAAAGTTGGCCTGGCCGGAGCCTTGCGCCTTAGGACAGCTGAAGCTGAATTTCCAGACCTTGCCGTTGCGCTCGGTGATGCGCTGGGTGCAACCCGACTGTGGGTCCTGCAGCGGAATGTCGTCAGTTTTGACCTGCTCAGGCGTCAGGCAGGAACGGATACCATTGCCGGCAATGGTGATGCCCTGCTTGGCCAGCACCTGTTCCATCATGGCGCGCTGTTCGGGCGGGAGCATTTTCAGTTGAGCCATCATCATCTGCATATCGGGCATGGCTTTACCATCGACCTGCATATTGCTGGTGGTCATCTCCCACAAGCCGGGTTGCAGCATCTGCGCTTGTGCCGACGGGGCTGCCAGGGCAAACACCATCGCCACCACCGGCCACTGAATCTTCATGCTTGATGCTCCTATAGTCCTGGAATGGACGGGTTGAACCGTTTAGAGGGTATTTTTGACAGTACGTTGCAGATACAAATAAAACGCGACAATGCCCGGTCGGCGTGGTCTGTTTAAGACTGGCGGAACGGGAGCGGTCGCGCAAATGGATTATCACAGTCCGTACTTTTTTGGTTATCTGGTCGGCCTGATTCATGTCTTGGGCATCGTCGCGGCGGTGCACTCATTGTTCACGGTGCGCACCGCCCAAGGCGCCATTGCCTGGGCCTTGTCGCTGCTCTTCATTCCCTACCTGACGCTGATACCCTACCTGGTGTTCGGCCGCAGTACTTTTGATGGCTACATCCAGGCCCGGCGCCAGGCCAACCGGGAAATGCACACCGCCATGTCCAGCCTGGACTGGCGGCCCTGGGTCGAAGAAGCACTGGCCGCCCGCGAATCCGCTTCCTACAAGTCGCTGCGAGCGATGCCCAAGCTAGGGCGCATGCCCTGCCTGGCGAACAACCATGTCAGCCTGTTGATCAACGGCCAGGCCACCTTCGAAGCCATCTTCGCGGCGATTCGCGAAGCCCAGCATGTGGTGCTGGTGCAGTTCTTCATCATCCATCAGGACCAGATCGGCAGGCGCCTGCAGTCGTTGCTGCTGGAAAAGGCGGCTGCCGGCGTGCAGATCTACCTGCTATACGACCGTGTCGGTAGTCATGCCCTGCCCGGGGAGTATGTCGATGTGCTGCGTGCCGGCGGGGTCAAGGTCAAAGCCTTCGCCACCCGCAGCGGGTGGATGAACCGCTTCCAGGTCAACTTCCGCAATCATCGTAAAATCGTCGTGGTCGACGGTATCAAGGGTTTCATCGGCGGGCACAACGTCGGCGATGAGTACCTGGGCGGCAACCCCAAGCTGTCGCCGTGGCGCGACACCCACATCAGCATCTCCGGGCCCGTGATCGCCTGCTTGCAGGAGTCCTTCGCCGAAGACTGGTACTGGGCTGCGCGCGAGGTCCCGCCGCTGATGTTGCCGGACACCTACGACGACGCTGGCGTGCTGTGCCAGGTGTTGGCAAGTGGTCCTGCCGACCCCCATGAAACCTGCTCGCTGTTCTTCGTCGAGGCGATTCACGCGGCCAACACCCGTGTGTGGATCACCACGCCCTATTTCATTCCGGACGAGGCGGTGTTCGCCGCCCTGCGCCTGGCCGTGCTACGGGGTGTCGATGTGCGCATCCTGCTGCCGTCGCGCCCGGACCACAAAGTGGTGTATGCCGCCTCCAGTCTGTATGCCTTCGAGGCCGTGCGTGCTGGAGTGCGGGTGTTCCGCTATACGCCGGGCTTCCTCCACCAAAAGGTGGTGCTGGTCGACCACGAGATATCCGCAATCGGCAGCGCCAACCTGGATAACCGCTCGTTCCGCCTGAATTTCGAAATCATGCTGCTCACCGTTGACGAAGCCTTTGCCGGCCAAGTGGACGAGATGCTTACAAACGACTTTGCGCAGTCGCGGGAAATCAATGTGCAGGAAAGTCAGGAAACCCATCGCCTGCAAAAGCTCGGCATGCGAATCGCACGTTTGATCTCGCCAATCCTGTGAAAGCGGGTGAAGCGTAAGCGAACGACGACACGCTTATGCATATAACTAAATATGATTATCAATCGACCATAACCAAATTGACGGAATAACAGAAACGTCTTAAAAACTCATCCCTGTCTTGGCGCCTCCATTCATGGCGTTTAACTGGATTGTGGGTGGGTCAATGGACTTGCGGCAACTGCGCTATTTTATCGCGCTTCATGAGCAACGCAGTTTCGTACGCGCCGCCGACATCATTGGCATCACGCAGCCTGCGTTCAGCCGCAGTATCCAGAGCCTGGAGCAGGAATTGGGCTGTACGCTGGTCGACCGTGCCAGCAAGGACCTGCGCCCCACTCCGGAAGGCTATGTGGTGCTGCAACACGCGCTGAACCTGGTCAAGGGTGCAGCGCTGCTCAGCAGTGAAGTGGCACAGATGAACAAGCTCGATGCAGGCGAGCTGCGCCTGGGCTGCGCACCCAGCTGTGCAGCCAGGTGGGTGCCTGACGCCGTGGCTGCGTTTCTCAAGGCGTATCCGCGTGTGCGCGTCAGTGTCGAGGTGCACAACTGGGAGCGGCTTGGCCGCCAGTTGAATCGTGAGGAGATCGAATTTTTCGTCGGTGACGTCTGCGCCTTCGACGCGGATACCAACGTTCAGATCCAATTGCTGAAGCCACGCCCCCTGGTGCTGTTTTGCCGAGCGCAGCATCCCTTGCTGGCGACACCGAAGGTTTCCAGCCAAGACCTGTTCGATTACCCGCTGGCAGCGTCGGTGATGACGCCACAGGTGCGCAAGCTGTTGGCAGGCTTGAGCGGCCAATCCGATTTCAGGCCAGCCGTAGAGACCAATGACTTGGCCATGCTGAGCGCCATCGTTCAGCAGTCAAATGCGATTGGCATTGTCAACGAAGAAGCGTTTCAAACCCACATTGCAACAGGCGTGCTGGCCTGCCTGCCAGCGCGCAGCCTGCCACAGGACCTGGCTCACCTCAGCGCCCGTTGCGGCATTGTCAGTCGTGCCGGGTATCGCCTGTCGCCTGCCGCCAAGGCCATGATTCAAGTGCTCGTCGAGCTCGACGGCTGACCTCGGGAGGCCGCGCACACAGACGGGCTCGGTAAACATGCCGGTATGGGTTACTTCGCCCTGGAGCAATGGACTAACATGCCAACGCTGGTTCCCAAACGGGACTAACAGGGAATCCCGGATGCTGTGCGTGTGCACGGCATCAAACGGAACTGCCCCCGCAACTGTAGATGCCGAGCCGGCTCCTCGATTGCCACTGGAACGACTTCCGGGAAGGCTGGAGCCTGGCGCTGACGCATCAGTCAGGAGACCTGCCAGCCTAGCGACATACACTAACCGGCGGGGTGTCCGGGAAGGACATCCTGACGGCGCCTGCACGCCTGCTGTCGACGATGCCTCCACATTGCACGCCCCGCGTACGATTCAAATGGAGATTGCATCATGGTGTCCCGTCTTGTTCCGCTCGTTGCTGGCCTGTGCTTTTCAACCCTGGCCACGGCGACCCCTACCCATTACCCCCTCACGGTGGAAAACTGCGGCCGCGTGCTGACGTTCCAGCATGCACCGGCGCGTGCGGTCACCATTGGCCAGGCGGGCACCGAAATGCTCTATGCCCTGGGGGCAGGTGACAAGCTGGTAGGCACCTCCTTGTGGTTCAGTGAAGTGCTGCCCCAATACAAGGCCCAGGACGAAAAAGTGCCGCGCCTGGCAGACAACGACCCCAGTTTCGAATCCGTGATCGGCAAACGCCCGGAGCTGGTCACCGTGCAGTTCGAGTGGATGGTTGGCGTACAGGGCGTGGTGGGCACGCGCGAGCAATTCCACGATCTGAAAATTCCGACCTACCTGATGCCTTCCGACTGTGAAGGCAAGGACAATCTGGTCGGCTCCGACGGCACGCGTCTCCAGCCTTTCAAGATTGACAGCCTTTACAAGAGCATCAGCCAGCTGGCAGCCATCTTCGATGTGCAGGAGCGTGGCCAGCAGCTCAATGCGCAGTTGCAGGAGACCCTGGCCAAGGCCGCTGCCACATTGAAGGACCAGGGCGGCGAGCAGCCTAGCGCGTTGTTCTGGTTCTCCAGTGCGGACCTGGCCCTGGACCCGTATGTGGCGGGCCGCAAGGGCATTCCTGACTTCATGCTCAATACCCTGGGCGTGCGTAATGTCGTGGAGTCCGACGAGGAATGGCCGACGGTTGGCTGGGAAACCCTGGCCAAGGCCAATCCCACCTTCCTGGTCATCGCCCGCATGGATCGCCGCCGCTTTCCCGCCGACGATTATCAGAAAAAACTCGACTACCTGCGCACCGACCCGGTGACTCGCAACATGGAAGCAGTGAAACATAACCGCATTGTCATCATCGATGCCGATGCGATGCAGGCCAGCCTGCGCATGTTCGCTGCCATGGACACCCTGGCCACCGCCGTCGCCGGTTACCACCCGGCGAAGTGACCAGCACTCGACAGGTTTATCGCGCGGGTTGGCCAGACCGACCCGAGCACTGCTGCGGATACTCGAACATGCGTATTTCATCTTTATCCCTGAGCCTCGTCGCTACCTTGCTGTGCGCGTCGGCCCACGCCCAGACCCATGACGTGAAGATGCTCAATCGTGGTGCTGACGGCGCCATGGTTTACGAACCGGACTACCTGCACATTGCCCCCGGCGACACCGTCCGGTTCATCGCGACGCACAGCAGTCACAATGCGGCCTCGTTGCCCGGGCTATGGCCAGCAGGCGTGCCTGCATTCATGGGCCAGATCAATCAGCAAGTCGAGCAGACCTTCACCACACCGGGGCTCTACGGCATTCAGTGCCTACCCCATCTGGCGATGGGCATGGTCATGCTGATTCAGGTAGGCCCCGCGTCGGGGCACACGCCTGCGTGGCCGGCCGAACTGCCTCCACGGGCCATCGAACGCCTGAAGGCCATCGCGCAAAAACGTTGATGCGCCTGCGCAGGGGCACCCCTGCATTGTTTCCTTTCCCCACGCGCTGCCATGGTGCACCTGCACCTGCGTAGCGCCGCGCAACACCTCGCTGCCGGGCACTGCCCGGCCGATCATTTGACATCTCGCTGATATCGCTGGGTTTTCCACGCGTGCACGCCCTGCGCAACCAACTGGCATGGATTCTGCTGAATATTCCGTTGTTACAAACCAACTTCCGCTATAGCGGAAAATACATCTTCGGCGGAGTGTACGATATGCAGCGCCTTACCCATTCGTTCAAAACCCTGGTTCTGGGGGCCTTGCTGGCGGCGGCCGGCACCGCGACCGTGCAGGCGGCCGATGCCAACAAGCTGGACGCCGTTCTTGCCCGTGGCCATCTGGTCGTGGGAACCGGCAGCACCAATGCACCCTGGCACTTTCAGGGCGCAGACGGAAAACTGCAGGGCTTCGATATCGATATTGCACGGATCGTCGCCAAGGGTTTGTTCAACGATCCCAACAAGGTCGAATTCGTCGTTCAGTCCTCCGACGCCCGAATCCCCAACCTGCTCACCGACAAAGTCGACATGAGCTGCCAGTTCATCACCGTGACGGCCAGCCGTGCCCAGCAAGTCGCCTTCACCCTGCCCTACTACCGCGAAGGCGTGGGCCTGCTGTTACCGGAGAACAGCAAGTACAACGAAATCGATGACCTGCGCAGCGCCGGCGACGACGTCACCATCGCAGTGCTGCAGAACGTCTATGCCGAAGAACTGGTGCACCAGGCGTTGCCCAAGGCCAAGGTCGACCAGTACGACAGCGTCGACTTGATGTATCAGGCCATCAATTCGGGCCGGGCCGATGCCGCCGCCACCGATCAATCCTCAGTCAAATACCTGATGGTGCAAAACCCCGGTCGCTACCGCACCCCTGCCTACGCCTGGAGCCCGCAGACCTACGCCTGCGCGGTGAAACGCGGAGACCAGGACTGGCTGAATTTCGTCAACACGGCGTTGCATGAAGCGATGACCGGGGTCGAGTTCCCTGTGTACGCCGAGTCGTTCAAGAAATGGTTTGGCACCCAACTGCCTACGCCACAGATCGGCTTCCCGATGGAATACAAGTAGCTTTCCGGGATCTTCAGACAGGTCCGGGCCGCTTTGCCGGTTCGGACTCAGGTAATGCCCCATGAATTATCAATTGAATTTTTCGTCGGTGTGGCGAGACTTTCCCAACCTGCTGGCAGGGTTGGGACTGGGCCTGGAACTGGCACTGGTCTCGATTGCCATCGGCTGCGTCATCGGGCTGGCCACCGCCTTCGCCTTGCTGTCGCGCCAGCGCTGGCTGCGGGCAATCGCGTCGCTGTATGTCACGGTCATCCGCAACACACCGATCCTGGTGCTAATCCTGGGCATTTACTTCGCGCTGCCCAGCGCGGGCATACGCCTGGACAAGCTGGCGTCGTTCGTCGTGACCCTGTCGTTGTACGCCGGTGCTTACCTGACCGAAGTGTTCCGCTCCGGCCTGGCCGGCATTCCCAAGGGCCTGCGCGAGGCCGGGCTGGCCATCGGGCTGGGGGAATGGCAGATCCGTGCCTATATCCTGGTGCCGGTGATGCTGCGCAATGTATTGCCGGCGCTGTCGAACAACTTCATCTCACTGTTCAAGGACACTTCATTGGCGGCCGCCATTGCAGTACCGGAACTGACCTACTACGCGCGCAAGATCAACGTCGAAAGCTACCGGGTGATCGAGACCTGGCTGGTGACCACAGCGTTGTACGTGGCTGCGTGCTACCTCATTGCCCTGTTGCTGCGTGTCGTCGAGCAACGGCTTGCCATACGTCGCTAGGAGATACCCATGTACCAACCTCCAAGCTGGCTGCACGAAGTGTGGGCTGCCCGGGAAACCTTATGGCCAGGGTTCCTGACCACCGTGCAGTGTTCGGCCCTGGCCATTGTGTGCGGCACGGTGCTGGGAGTGATCGCCGGCCTGGTGCTGACCTATGGGCGCTGGTGGGGACGTTTGCCGTTTCGCATCTATGTCGACCTGATCCGTGGCACGCCGGTGTTCGTGCTGGTGCTCGCCTGCTTCTACATGGCGCCTGCCCTGGGTTGGCAGATCAGTGCATTCGGGGCGGGGGCGCTGGGGCTGACGCTGTTCTGTGCCTCGCATGTGGCGGAAATCGTGCGCGGCGCCCTGCAGGCGATTCCGGCAGGCCAACTCGAGGCGGGCAAGGCCATTGGCCTGACCTTCCGCCAGTCGCTGCTCAATGTGCTGTTGCCACAGGCCCTGCGCCAGATCCTGCCGACCTGGGTGAACTCCTCGACGGAGATCGTCAAAGCCTCGACCCTGCTGTCGGTGATCGGCGTGGCCGAACTGCTGCTGAGCACCCAGCAGATCATCGCTCGCAACTTCATGACCCTGCAGTTCTACCTGTTCGCCGGGTTGCTGTTTTTCCTGATCAACTACGCCATCGAGCTACTCGGGCGCCATATTGAAAAGCGGGTGGCCTTGCCATGACTGATACCCCTGTGACTACCGACCAGCCCCTGTTGAGCATCGAGGGGCTGCACAAGGCCTACGGCACCACGCAGGTGCTCAAGGGCGTCGACCTGAGCATGCAGCGCGGTAACGTGTTGACGCTGATTGGCTCGAGCGGCTCGGGCAAGACCACCCTGCTGCGCTGCGTGAACCTGCTTGAAGAGTTCCAGGGCGGGCGCATCCTGCTGGAAGGCCAGAGCATCGGCTACAACGAGATCGACGGCAAGCGCGTGCGCCACTCCGAAAAGGTCGTGGCCGCACACCGCGCCATGACCGGCATGGCTTTTCAGCAGTTCAACCTCTTCCCGCACCTGTGCGCGTTGGATAACGTGACGCTCGGCCTGCAGAAGGTCAAGAAGATGCCTCGGGACGAGGCCGTCGCCCTCGCCGAAAAATGGCTGGACCGGGTCGGCTTGCTGGCTCGCCGGGACCATCATCCGGGGCAACTGTCCGGCGGCCAGCAGCAGCGCGTGGCCATCGCCCGGGCGATTGCCATGAATCCCAGCCTGATGCTGTTCGACGAACCCACCTCGGCGCTCGACCCGGAACTGGTGGGCGAAGTGCTTGCCGTGATCAAGGGCCTGGCCGAAGAAGGCATGACCATGCTGCTGGTGACCCACGAGATGCGCTTTGCCTACGAAGTCTCGGACCAGATCGTTTTCATGAATCAAGGCCGTATCGAGGAGCAAGGGCCACCGAAGGCGCTGTTTGATCGACCGCAGTCGACTCGACTGCAGGACTTTCTCAAGAACATTCACTTTTAGGACAAAGGAGCTTCCCATGAGCATTACCCGTTATGGCGCCGGCAGCACGGCCGCTGGTGGCACGCCACGGCCCTTCGCACGGGCCGTGGAAGCCGACGGTTGGCTGCACGTTTCCGGCCAGGTACCGGCAAGGGACGGTGAAATCGTCGCTGGCGGTATCGTTGAACAGACGCACCAGACCCTGCACAACCTCGTGGCCATTCTCGCCGAGGCCGGCTATGGCCTGGAGGACGTGGTGCGGGTGGGCGTATGGCTGGACGACCCGCGTGATTTCACCAGTTTCAACAAAGTCTTCGGCGAGTACTTCCGCCCCGAGCACGCCCCGGCGCGCGCCTGTGTACAGGCCAGCATGATGGTGGACTGCAAGGTCGAAATCGACTGCATCGCCTACCGCCGCCCGGCGCCTGCGGCATAATCGCGGCTTTAGCCCAATGGACGCCCTGTCAATGAGTGAAGATTCGATCAAACGTCGAGCCCGCGGCCTGGATCGCGCTTTCGACATCCTCGACCATCTCAAGACGACGGGCGCGCCCATGCGCCCCAACGAGATCGCCAGCGGCATTGGCAGCCCCAAGTCGACGGTGTACGAACTGGTGGCGTCGCTGTTGGAGCGTGGTGTGTTGCAGCAGGTTGGCAATGACGGGCATGTCTACCTGGGCCGTCAGTTGTACTTCCTTGGCCAAGCCCATCTACGCCATTTCGACTTCACTCGGGAAGCCGAAGTGGCGCTGAGCGAAATCGTCGAGCAGACCCGTGAAACGGCGCAGATGTGCCTGCTCAATGGGCGCAAATACACAGTCGCGCTGATGAAGGAAGGCGCGCGGCACTTTCGAATTTCATCCGACATCGGTGAAGACGCTTCCATCGCATGGACCGCTTCGGGGCGGCTGCTGCTGGGCCACCTGAGCGACGAGCAGATTGTGCAGTTGATCGACCCACACGACTTCATCCTGCCCAACGGCGAGCGCCTGCCCGCGCAGGACTTCATTGCCCAGGTGCGTGCAGCCAGCGCCGAAGGCTTCTTTTCGTTCGACAGCATTGCCGACACCTTCACCCATTGCTTCGCCGCGCCCGTGCGCGACAGCCAGGGCGTATGCGTGGCCACCCTGTGCATCGTGGCACCCCGCGACGATGCCCGTAACCACTACCAGGATTATCGTCGGGTGCTGATCGAGGCAGCCGATCGGCTGGCCCGACGCACCCAGAATTGAGAATCGCGGAGAGCTTTATGGATGCTTTGAACAAGGGCGCTGCCCTCGCGGGCCAACGCCTTCTGCACGATGTGTCGCTGCCGGCCCTGGTGCTGCACCACGAGGCGCTGGAACACAATCTGCGCTGGATGCAGGCCTTCGTCAGCCAGGCCGGCGCGCAACTGGCGCCGCACGGCAAGACCAGCATGATGCCCGGCCTGTTTCACCGTCAGTTGGCCCACGGCGCCTGGGGCATTACCCTGGCCACCGCCACCCAGACCCAGGCGGCCCATGCGCACGGGGTGCGCCGGGTGCTGATGGCCAATCAACTGGTAGGCGCACCCAACATGGCGCTGATCAGCGAATTGCTCAAGGATCCGGCCTTCGAGTTCCACTGCCTGGTCGACCATCTGGACAATGTTCGCCAACTGGGCGAGTTCTTCGCCAGCCGCGCGCAGCGCCTGAACGTGATGATCGAATACGGCGTGCCCGGCGGCCGTTGCGGTTGCCGCAGCGAGCCGGAGGTACTGGCCCTGGCCGAGGCCATCGCCGCCCAACCGGCGTTGGCCCTCACTGGGATCGAAGGCTATGAAGGGGTGATTCATGGCGCGGCGGCCGTCGCTGGCATTCGCGGCTTTGCCGCTTCGCTGGTACGTCTGGCCGTGACCCTGGCCAACGACGGGCGCTTTGCCTTGTCTCGACCGATCGTCACCGCGTCCGGTTCGGCCTGGTATGACCTGATCGCCGAGGAATTCGACCGCCAGGCCGTACGCGATCGCTTTCTGGCAGTGCTGCGCCCAGGCAGTTACGTCGCCCACGATCATGGCATTTACAAGGATGCCCAGTGCAGCGTGCTGGACCGGCGCCATGACCTGAATGAGGGGCTGCGCCCGGCACTGGAAGTGTTCGCCCACGTGCAATCATTACCCGAGCCCGGCTGTGCAATCATCGCGCTCGGCAAACGTGACGTGGCCCATGACGCCGGCCTGCCCAACCCGCTGCGCCGCTACCCCGCCGGCGGCAGCGCCGCCCAGGCCGAGGACATCAGCGCCTGCCGCGTGACCGCCATCATGGACCAGCACGCCTTCATGCACGTGCCCGACAATTGCCACCTGCAGATCGGCGACATCATCGCCTTCGGCACTTCACACCCCTGCCTGACGTTCGACAAATGGCGCACCGGTTGCGTCGTCGACGAGCAGCTGCAGGTGCTGGAAACCCTGGCGACGTGCTTTTAGCAACGGGCCTGCTGCCTGCTGTGCAGAACAGTGGCCTGGACACCGTGAGGTTCACAGGTCCTTCTTGACCTCTTTATCGAGGTGTTTGTCCGCCTTGTGGCGCTCGGCGTCGTCGTGCTTCAGGCCTTTATCGACTTCGTCCGCATGCCCATCGCTCACTGGCGCATACCGATCGCCAAACGATTGAAGGCGCTCATCAGGGCGATCGCGAAGCTCAAGTCGGCGATTTCCGCATCACTGAACTGCGTTTTGAGCGGTTCGAAATCCTCATCGGGCGCGTGGTGCACTGCCACGTTTGCCAGCGATTCAGCCCAGGCCAGCGCCGTACGCTCCCGTTCGCTGAAGTGCGTGCTCAAACGCCACCCTGCCAGGCTGTCCAACTTAGCATCCGACAGGCCACCGGCGCGCAGGGCGGCAGCATGCATTTCCAGGCAGAAGGCACAGCCATTGATTTGCGAGACTCGCAGGTAGACCAGCTCGATCAGTTGCTTTCCCAGACTGCTCCTGTCCAGGGCTTTCTTGGTGAGGCCAAGCCCCTGATAGGCTTCAGGTGAGAGGGTTTGGTAGGGCAAGCGAAGTGTGCTCATGTGGATTTCCTTGTCATGGAGCCGGTACTTTAGGAACACTATGACCCAGCACAAAGGTGCAAGAAGTGAATAACGGGATAGGACATGAGACATGGACATGCGGTCGTTCAAACCAGACCGAAAGCACAGCGCGCCCCTGTATTTGCAGGTGTATCGACGCTATCGCGACGCGATTGCCGCCGGGCAACTTCAGCCCGGCGCCCGCGTTCCCTCCGTGCGCAGCCTTGCCAGTGAACTGAACCTGGCACGCGGCACGGTCGAGATGGCCTACCAGATGCTGACCAGTGAAGGCTATTTCCTGACACGTGGGCCATCCGGCACCGTCGTTTCGCCCCAACTTGGAAATCATGGCGAGCCAAAGACCGCCCCTGCGTCCGGCCCCCGCGCTCCTTCACCCTTGTGCCCGCCGACCGAGCGCGATCATGCGCAGCCTTTCCAGCTGGGCTTGCCGGCGCTGGACGCATTTGCGCGCAAGACGTGGGCGCGCCTGGCCGGCCACAATCTGCGCACGCTGGACAGGGCGGCAATGGGCTACCCCGACCCAATGGGGCATGAGCCATTGCGTCACGCCATCGCGGCCTACCTGGGTATCTCGCGGGGCATCGCCTGCACGCCCGAGCAGGTGTTCGTCACCGCGGGCTACCGCGGCGCCCTGGAACTGGTGTGCCGCACCCTGCTGCGGCCCGGTGATGTGGGATGGTACGAAGACCCCGGCTACCTGTTCGCCCGCCAATTCCTGGAGCGCGCTGGCATGCGTCTGCAGCCCGTGCCCGTGGACACGGAGGGCCTGAACGTGGATATCGGCCGACAGCAGGCCGCAGCAGCGCGGTTTGCCGTGGTGACGCCCACGCACCAGAGCCCCATGGGAGTGGCCTTGTCCCTGCCCCGCCGGCTGCAACTGCTGGACTGGGCCAACCAGCGCCAGGCGTGGATCATCGAGGACGACTACGACAGCGAGTTCCGCTACCACGGCCGGCCTTTGCCGGCACTCAAAAGCCTGGACCGCGACGGGCGCGTGCTTTACACCGGCACCTTCAGCAAGGTGCTGTTTCCCGGCCTGCGCCTGGCCTACCTGGTCGTACCTCAAGCGCAGATCGAAGCGTTCAGGGACACGGCGAATCACCTTTGCGGCCCTGGCTCGATCCTGCTTCAGGCGACGGTGGCCGATTTCATGGAGCAAGGCCACTTTTCCCGGCACCTGCGCCGAATGCGCTCGCTGTACGCCACCCGGCGCGGCTACCTGGTCGACGCCCTCGTGCACGTATTCGGCTCGCGCCTGCACGTACAGCCCCAGGCGGGCGGCATTCATGTGCTAGCTCATTTGAACGCAGGGGAAAACGACAAGGCGCTGGCTGAGATGGCCCAAGCCCATGGCCTAGCGGTCCAGGCGTTGAGCGACTGGCGAATGCGCAGCGCTCAACAGGGCGGTTTGTTGATGGGGTTTGCCGGTTTCAGTACGCAAGACCAGGCGGCAGCCTCGGTTCGGCAGTTGAGCGCCGCACTGGCCGTGCGCTGAGTTCTGTACCGACAGGGGTCTGCGTGATGACAGCCCTACAACGGGTCGAGGCGGTGAAAGCTCGCGCGCCAGCCCAAGGTTTCGAAGGCCCCCTTGTCACTGCAAGCTCCGACTGAGGTGTCGTGTGGTTTGGCGGGGATCTACCGGCAGAGGGTATGGAGCGGTCTGAGTTGGCAGCGAGAAATGCCGATGTTCCGATATCAATCGGCACCTCAGGGGTGGTCTTTTCAGCTACAGAGATTCCGGGCGCGCCGATACGCGGAATCTCACAAGTAGTGGCTGCACGGCCATTTTCAGTTAATATTTTTTGAGCGTTCGGTGCGTATTTTAAGAAAATCTTGGCTCTGTTAAAAAAATCCAGCCAAACCCAGGGAAAAAAATGGGAAATCTAGTGGGTTACGCCCATTTGATCAATGCGATGGGGCTGAAGGTTATTGGCGTAAAGGAGCCTGCACTCGTTCAACCCGTTACCCGCATTGAGCGAATTAACGGCGCGCTTTCAGTGCCGCAGGCGGTTGCCCCGGAGGCAGAAGACTATCTCGCCCACATCATCTTGCGCTCAAACATGAGGGCGTCAACCTCTCCATTTTGGCGCAGGCTCTGCCTCGCATTGAAAGTCGACTGCTGGTCGAGGCCATAACGCAATCTCCCAGCAGCGGCTATCTGCGCAAAGTCTGCTTCCTCTGGGAAGCTTATTCTGACCACTTACTGGACTACACGGACAAGCCGCGGGGCCCCGGCGTCCTGCTGTTTGATCCAGAGCGGTACATCACGGGCCCATCGGTGCGAAACAACCGCTGGCGCGTGGACTTCAATGGACTAGGGACGCTCTAATATTGCGTAACGGTAGAGCGCACGTCTGAGGTCCAGGCCCTGCTTGAATACGACATTCTAGGGCGTTCGAAAGAGTTCATTGCTTCGTTGCCCAAGGAAATGATGGATCGCGCCATCAACTGGGCGTACCTCAGCGAAACAGATTCGTCATTCGCGATTGAAAAGGAAGCACCGAGCGAGCAGAAGTCAAAGCGGTTTGTTCAGTTGCTGCGCCAGGCACATGACCATCAACCGCTAACCGAAGACTACTTGGTCTCTCTACAAAACAATGCAATTTCCCAACCGCTCGAATGGGCAGTGGCCTTCCGGCATGAACAAAATCACCTCACCAACTCTTCTCGAGGAGCGGCGGGGGTTACCTATATTCCCCCTCCTTCAGACCTGTGCCGGGAGCTGATGTTCGAACTTATGGCCTTCGCAAACCGTGCGCCCTTGGAGCTTGACCCGTTGGTGGCCGCCGGTATTGCCTCATTCGGATTCGTCTTCTTGCATCCCTTCATGGACGGGAATGGCCGACTGTCACGCTTCTTAATACACCAGGCCTTGTGCTGCAGCGGTGCGCTGGAGAACGGATTGTTGCTTCCTGTCTCCGTGGCCATGAAGCGGGAAGAACAACGCTACCTTGAAGCTCTGCAAAGCTTCTCGAAACCTGCGCGGCAATTTTGGGACGTTCGTTGGATCGATGCCGACAACATGTCGCTCAACTTCACTGGCGACCCAAGTTTATATCGCTACTGGGATGCGACGGAATGTGTGGCTTTCACGCTGGAAATGGCCAAGCGGGCATTGGAAATCGAATTAAGGGAAGAAACCGAGTATTTGCAACGATACGACACGTTGCTCAAGCTGGTTAATGACAACTAGGACGTGCGCGGCAGCCTCTTGAGTAAGCTGATTATGCAGTGCTTAGACCAGAATGGGGTCGTATCGAAGGGCGGGCGCAAGCAATACAACGGCTATGTCCAAGAGGAGGTTTTCGACTTTCTTGAGTGTCACGCCCAGGCACTTCTGGCAGAAACCTACGCGGAGCTCGATGACCAATAGTCCAGCGAACGGAGCAGTTGATTGGCCGGTGGCAGATCCCTTGCGTAAAGCCATGTTCATCTCAGCCGCGCCATCCCGAACAGCTATTAGGCGGCCTTTTAACACTGAAGCGCACAAGAAAGCGTCGCTGGCTGCTTAACCGGGGGGGCGGGAGACGCCAGCGACAAACTTCATTTAACTCGACAGACTTTATTTCGTGGCCTTAAGTGAATTTAGAGAATTAAACCTGTCACAGCAGGCTCCCATATTTCGCGGCCTGTAGCCTTTTGTAAACAAAGCCCAAAGCTGTCGCATTCTGCCAAACCGCTGGTTTGGCATGATGCACTAGAGAATTAAAACTGTCGCAGCCAGATAGGGCTTAGGTTTGGTGCAGGTTTAGCATCAGCCGTACGCCGCCTCCACGGCTTCCCACTCAACAAGCGCCCAGATAGTCGGCGTTTTGGTCAAGCCGTACATTTTGCCTATCGTCAGTCCGGCATGCAACACAGGAGTAAACGCCTTGGCCGCCTGATTTCAGACCGTTGGCTGTCCAAAACGTCCTCGTGAGCCACTACCTCACTAGCAGAGTTGTTGGACGATTAGCACTGAACAGGGCTTGACGCATCTCTTCTTCAGTAAACATTGAGCTAATTTAGTTTCTCTGGCGATTGCAAATTTTAATGTGAGCTATCTTGCGTCCATCAGAATGACCAATAGTTTTCGATCATTCTATAGGATGTAAGCCAATGGGCCATTTAAACTGACCAGGCCTCTTAAATCATCGAGGTTCAGTCGTACAGTCACAATACCATTAGCACCGGCAGCAGCTTCATACTCGGAAAAACACAAATATAGGTAACTGCTGTCAAAATAGTAGCACTGATTATCAGACACCGTCTCAAACCAGTTCCTAGGTATCGTCTTCGCCAGCTCAGTGCTAGCCATAGTATTTATTTGTTTAACATAGCCTGAGCGAAATAAATCTTTAAATTCGACAGGCTCACCGTTTTTGATATTTATATTCAAACTGACAACTTCATTGTGCGCACCCGCAGCATTATGACCATAGAAATGTCCTTCCGCTACAACACTTAAAATCCCCCCATCAATCATTGCACTTTTCACATGCATGATACGATCCTCACTGCCGTCGAAGGTTTCATTTACACCTATTCGACGTTGAGTTTGCGAGTTGATTTTTTTCTCTAAATAGGCATCCCCTAAACCAGACACCTCAACGTACTCTAACTCAATAGTGGCGACTTCGACATTTGTATCAGGCCTGTAATCCTTTATATGTTTACTGACCTTACGATACTCTAGCTTTGGCTGATAAGGGGTGGGTGGTGGCGAAGGCTGATGTTGTTCAGGGACAGGTTCACTAGATTTTTCGCCCATTATTTTTTCTGCTGGGTTCGTCCAAAAAACCGCCGCAAACACCGCAAGTGCGCCGCCAGCCCTTAGCCAGCCGCCAAATTTCACCTCAATAAAACCTGACATTACGGCTACAACCCCAGCGGCAGATAGCGACGCAACGAGCCGAAAAATGACGTATTGGAAACCGGTAGGATTCGGTAAAAATATGGCAATCGCAATGACCGCAATCAAAAACACGACGCCAAAGACGAAGGAAATCACTATTCGGATGCCAGAAGTCAAAGTAAAGCCCTCTCTATTATCAAAGCCGTAGGTCGGCAAACTATTTTCGACTAGGCTCTGACGCAGCGACCGGATGAGAGGCGCCTTCAAGTACTTTTTGCAGAGTCGCTGCATATTTGCGTACTCGGTACTCGACGGCCTGTAGCTACCCTCAATTTTCAGTCTCTCGAAACCAGCCTGTAAAAGGTTGAAATGTTGCGGCATGGTTTGCAATATCGAATAGCAATCCTCAGCAAAGCCCTGCGCCCACAAGCCGTCACTATGAGCGCCTAACAAACTGCTATTGCCGACAAACTCCTCGCAGAAATTATAGTATTCAGCACCTTTACGCTGAATTTCTATAAGGTTTGAAGTCGCCGCCCCCGAATCCCACTTGCCCTTAGTGTTAAGCACATACCGAGTGATAGCATCAACGTAACTTGATTTAAATTCCGCCAACCTATTTTTGGCCAGAACAACGTCTTGCTCTTTCGTACTCAATTGTTGTGCCTGCCTGAGACGGTCATCGTTTAGTTTGCTGCAAAGCCATCGTTAACAGCATCGAGATATCTTTATTATCCACGCCAGCAGTAACAAAAAACTGCGTGCCAGGACACTGTCGAGCAACAATCAACGCGATGTCAGTCGATGTGATGACCCTCTTCGACGCCTTTAGCGCTTGTAAATGGCTCTCTATTCTTGCGAGTTCCATTGAACTAGGGGCCCAGCTCCTGATTTTTGCTGTTCGTTCGAGAAACTCTCTAAAATCCCCAGCAATCATCCCGCGCGCCCTTCCGTGACTTGGATGGCCAACGCAAGCAAGGTTCTAATATCGGAGTTATCAAGGCCCCGGTATGCCCACTGACCGGCGGAAGGACAATGTTTCTTTACTAGCTCCGCCCATTTAGCGGCATCCAGAGCATTTCCGGATCTAGCATATATTACGGCTTCGGACGATATATTGAATGCTTGTGAACGGTTGGGTTCGTGGGGTGAGGTGCCAAATGTCATCCTGATCCTATAAGCAAAATCCATCAGTCGGTCCTTGGTGATCACAAACCGTCATGATAGCACCGGGCCTTCTTCCGATTGAATCCTCTTCGAAGAAACGATTCCATATCCGGATCTGCTTGGTTAGCCACACCGAAATCTGGTGTCGCGCATCGAACCACAAAACGACTCAGAAGGCCCCTTATCTTGAGTCAAAATGGAACGTCAAACTCATGACGACTCGAAGCATATGAGGTGCCGATTGGTGGTGCGCAGCGGTTCCAAGGCGCAACGGATCCAGCCGGAATAACCTTGGCATCGTCCAGTACCACCGAGAACTCCACAATCCATTCGTCGGCAAGCAGCCTCAACAGCGCTTCAAACGTTCTGAATTCTCTGGCACCACCTCTTTGACGTTGCAAGACGTACACCCCCTCAGGCGTAGCTATCTCCAAGATGAATCGTCCAGTTTTCTTTCGTCGAGCATAAGGAATCGCTCCTCGCGTCCTCAATCGCTCGCGCAAGCCAGACTCAATAAACCCAAGCATCGGCACCTCATCAAAATCTACTTTTTGATTCATTTTAGCAGTTTTGATAGCGCTAAAACGCCACGGATCACAACCTGGAATTAACTAATCATTTTCAGCTGTAAGCCACGTCTTATAAGGGCTTGCTGTCAATTTAAGGAAAATGGATTATCTAGATGTAGCTGCGAGAGTCTGGAACACTGCCTTCGTACCTGATTTTGGAGCTAACGAAATGGACCCATTCACACGTTTTCTGACCACGGCCCTAACGGCAGATCCGCTCAATCTATCCTTGTGTGCCGTGATAACCCTTGCAGTAGCAGTCGTCGTGATTGCCAGCAGAAGGAGCTGATCTATGAAACCCGCCGATTTGCCCGCATTCGCTCGGCTTCCAATCAAGTGGATTCAGAACGCAGGAATAGCGGTGTTCGACAGCCGTATCGGGGGCCAGCCAAGGTCACGCGCTGAACAGAACTCAAGCATTGCCGCGCTCAGGCTGTTCGTGAGTTTATGCATGGTGGCGGACTATCGCTCCGGGCAGGTCGAAACGACCTACCCGAAATTGATCGCCCTGTCGGGGCTGTCGCGCCCTATCGTTGCGGGAGCACTCAAACGCCTGGTCCAGGAGGGGTTGCTAAAGAAGATCGACAAACCGATTCGTGAAGGCACCGCTTTGCAACTTGCAGGATGGGACGACCCGTTTCACGGCAAGCTGCCCAAAGGTCGGCTGTACGATGGGAGCAAAACCCAGTTGCTTGTCTTGAAGCAATTTGAGTTCAGCGCGCTGAGCCTCTACGCTCTCAAAATTTATCTGGTCATCTGCGCGTACAGGGACAGAAAGAACTCCAATATCGCCACAATTAGCTACGACACTATTTCACGCCTGTCAGGTGTACCTTTGCATCAAATTCCGAGCTTGCTGAACCGGCTATATCATCTGGAACTGATTTCATACAAACAAGCTGACTACTACGACCTTTGGGTCAGCATGACTGACAGAACCAATCGCTACCTCGTCCGCGGGTTGGGGGATAAGTGGCCGGCGTTTAATCCCGAGAAGAAAGGTGTCAAGCTAGCCAGTGATGCACAGGTAGCTGCAGCGAACGAGTTTGTGGCAAACAAATAGCCTCGCCATGCCCTGTAAACCGTCATAGCCTGCGGATGGCCAAGACTTGGGGGCAATTACTTCAGGGCTGGAAGCTCGGTAAACCCGGCTCCAATCAGTTCCTCGCGCAGCTCTTTTAGACAGGAGTTGGGAACAGCCAACCAGAATAGGTTCCTCGCTCTGGTAACCGCTACATAACCGATACGACCCTCTTCACTACCGGTGCCTGCCAACAACGCTTGGACATTGGGCTTCTTCGCCACATACAGAACCGCGCCGATGGACTCACCTTTTACCTGATGGACCGTCTCTACCCTAATACCTAGCCCCTGTTTTTCATCTGCGCCTTCCCCTGCGAGTGGAAGGTCCAGCAGCTTGGTCTTTGCAAGCTTGTTGCCAAGGGTGCCAACTGCCTTCAATCCAAACTGCTTCTCGATCGTCGCCAGTAGAATCTTAATATTCTTCAAAAGCCTGGAATGCCAATCGGTTTTGGCAATAAGAGCTGAGGGCGGCAGTCCGGATTCGTCATTACGGACAAAGGCCCATAGCAATCGTCTCAACCGCAGCATCCACCCCTCATGCGGAGCCCCTTGCAGCTCGGAGCTGAGTCCGTGGGGAGGATCATCCAGTAAACCGACGACGGCTCTGCATACACATTTAAAGCACTCCTGATAGCGCCCTTGCTGATCTCTTAACAGCGCCGCTTCACTGAACATAGCGACGGTGCCTTGTCCAGGAGGGGCTATTTTTCCAGAGAGCACCACCGCTCGATCCGCCGATCGACAGACAATTGCGGCATCGTCGTGCCGCATCTTCAGCTCATCGATTCGGGCTTTGAAGGAGTCGAACAGCTTGGGGAGCTGCAAATCTTTGTACCCAATGAAATAAGCTCCACCCGCCTCCGGATCCCGGTCTGACTCGTCGTTCCGGCCACAAAGCCGATTCGCAATGTCGATGATCGGAGGTAATGACCGGTAATTCCTAGTCAGCTTGTGTGGGGTGACGCCAGCCCGCGCCTCATAGGTGTGCAGAAACATACCGTCAGCGCCCGCGAAAGCATAGATGCCTTGATTTACGTCCCCAATGAGGGAAACAGTTGCACCGGCGTGTATGAGGAGCTCCAAGATACCCTGGTGCAGCGTGCCCAAATCCTGAGACTCATCAACAAGGATTTGCGGATAACGAGCTACTAAAGCTCGGAGCACAGCCGGCTGCTCTACCAACGTTCGATAAACCCAATAGCGCCCAAGCTCATGGGTGTAAGCGCCTGTGCTGCCGAGCCGTGTAACGGAATCTAGCGCCTTCCAGGTGACTAGTCGTACTGGCCCTGCGTGGGTATCGACGAAGAAAAATGGCTCCCCGACGTCCATTCCAATCTTCAGCTCCTTGACCGAGATCGGGCGCTCGTCGCCACCTGGCCAATAGTGATAGTTGCCTAAGAATGGCTCAGAACCTGCAACGAGGTACGCAGCCTTGGTCGCTGCCATCGTCCGATAAGAATGAGGTCGAAGCACATGCTGCGTAAAAAAACCATCAAGGGTATCCACCTCTACCAACTTGCGATTGGCATCATCCGGCAGTGCAGATGCGAGCTGTTGGTATCCCTTGTTGAATGTGTTGACGGCTACATTGGAGAAAGACAGCAACACGACCCGACCCCGGCTTTTTTCCATCTTTTGCCGAACTGCGATCAGACGTCTGATTGCGGTAGCAGTTTTTCCGCTTCCAGCACACGCCGTTACTGAGATTGGACCCAATTCGGCGCCGATGACATTTTTCTGTTCATCAGACAGCCTCATGCTTGTTGACTCCCGTGCAGACGTGCCGGATCGCTTGCTCCAAGTATTCGGGAACCTTACAGCCAGGTTGCTTGGCAATGTGTTCGGCGAGTGCTTGGGCGTAACGGCCTTTTTGCACATTGCTGCTGCTGTCCTTACGCTCAAACATTCCGCAAAACAGTGCTTTCGCCTTTGACGTGTTATCCGGCTGCGCGTTGACAATTTTGCCCAGCGCCTTCGCGATTCGCGGATGGGGATCACCTAGGGCCGCCAGCATGGTATTGCGATTCCTCTCAAGAAGTGCCAGGTCGTATTCCAGAGTTTTCAAACCATGGAAGACCTTAACAAATGCGTCTTCCATACCCTTCATCTTGGCTGTATTGCTTGAGATCCGCACCTTGTCCTCGAGGGACGGATATACCTCAACACGCTTGAATTTTTTCTTTTTCACCCCGGCTTCGGCTGGCTCTTCGTTTTCTGCTTCTTCGTCCTCAGGCTCACCAGCTTCTTCTTGGTAGCTAGCCTCAGCGAGAAGATCTTCGATCGTTTCCTCGTTCAATTCACCCTGTGCTTTACCCTGAATCTCAACCTCCTCGAAAGGGTCAGCGTCAGTGATTACTGAGACGGGAATCCGCAAACCGTTTTCGCCGAACAATGGCAGGAAGGAATCGAAATTAAGCCCCTCCACGCTGATAAGGCTGACACCGTACTCACGCAGATCGAGATTTATTAGTTTTGCGAGGGCATCGACTAGCATGAGCTCGGCTGCACCTTCGACGAAGATCACCCGCCGGGCAAAAAACAGCTCTGCTCTGGTTACATCCAGATAGCGTTCGAGCTTTTCGCGCTTCCCCTTCTCAAAGGTGATGTCACGGGGAAAGAACGTCTGCACACCTGCATCGTTCTCGACCAGGCAGACCAACGACTCAAGCTGTGAGTTACTGGCAAAATTGGGGGAATGGCTTGTGACGAAGAGTTGAACTGATTTTTCGCCTTCACCTTTCGGCACGCTAGCGAGATAGCGAAGGAGCACCCGCTGTAACTGTGGATGCAGGTGTGCCTCAGGCTCTTCGACAATCAGACTCCGGTAGGCAGCATCGGGATTTTTAGCCAGCTCGCTCAGCACCACAGCCATAAAAATCAGATTGTTGAAGCCAAGGCCGTTCTGCTCAATCTCCAACGCCTCGGCGGTGATAGAGAGTCTTGCCGAAAGACGCTGGAAGTCCGTGGCTGTTAGGCCAATAGCAAGCGCCTGAGACAACTGCTCACCCATCATCAAGCCATGGCGGGAAGAAATAGCGGCATGAGTGCTCTTGATTGATTCGTTCAGTTGAAGCTCGTCATCCAGCTTTTTCAGCGCATCATTAATCGTCTTGCGGCCATCGTCATCGGTCAAAAGATGAAGCAAGCGAGCCAACTGACTGTTGCGGCTAGGACGAAGCCCTTGGGCTGCATCACGCAGCGGCTGCAAGTAGACGCCGCGAAGGTTTTCCATCATATCGGAGGTGAGCGTGACCTCCTGATGATCACCGCACCATCGTTTCACTTTGAAACGTCCCGTCTGGTCCGGATCGGTGTACCGGACATGGATGTGCGCCTCCATGGTGTCGTCTTCACATGGTTTTAGCGCCGCAATGAAGTCTGCTTCATCATCATGGCTGAGACCTTTGAAGACGAAATGGAATGTGATGTCGCCTCCCGGCTCTCCCTTAGTGGGACGGTGTCGATCAGAAATATCAAGACGGGGGTACGGTTCGTCATGACCGGCGAGAAGGGTTCTAAGCGCATCGACTACGGCGCTCTTGCCGACATTGTTTGGTCCAACCAACACATTCAGTCCAGGCTGAAATTTCAGCTGGGCGTCACGCAGTTTGCGGAAGTTCTTGATCATCAGTTCGGCGAGGTACATGAAGGTCTCCATCCTTGAATCGCGGATCAAATCCTATTTAGCAGAAGCGTGCAATACCCATGCGCGGTGTTGACTTCAACAACATTGAACTTGGATTAAGTGCCCTGCGCGCCCGGCTCGAGGCCGAGCAAAGCACTCACAATTGGATACTCGAGAGCGTAAGCACATTTGGCGGTGCGCTACCTGCTGGATAGCACCCTATAGCGCTGGAATGTTTTCGGAAAAACCCAGCTATAGCGACGTGGCAAACTTCCGACACGCTTTCAAGCGTTGGACTGGGCCACCTCCAAAGCTTCACACGCACAGTACGTATATACCCAGGACCTGGGCACCGCCATGCGGCTGGTCGACGAACTGGAAAGCGGCGAGGTGTACGTCAACCGCATCGGTCCGGAAGAGATCAACGGCTATCACGCTGGCTGGAAACGCTCTGGCCTGGGCGGAGATGACGGGGAGCTGGGTTATCGTACCTATGTGCGGACCAAGCTCACTTATCTGGATTACAACTGATACGTTGCCAGGCCTGCTCGGCCGTCGGTTGTATCCTCAAAGTCATTAGCCGCAATATGGGCCTCCAGCGATTATTCGCATGGGGGCCCATAACTTTCGCGTGCAATCGACTTTTAGCCGATGTTGCCTCGACGCGCTGCCGTCTTACCAAGCGCGGCCCAATCCAACAGGCCATAGCCTTGTGAGCTGGCTTCAAGGTGGCTGTCACGCAGAGTACTTCCCAGAGGGAGTGGCAAGTGCTGCGCTTCCCCGGCTTCCAGCGCCAGGCGAACATTCTTGAACCCCAGCGATAGCTTGAACCCAGCAGGCGAGTAGCATTCCTGCGCAATCATTGAACCGTAGCCTTTGTAGACCGGAGACGGGTACCTGATGAAGCTAGGAAGGACCATGAAAGCAACGCTCCAAGCCGAACACGATACAGATCAGCGGGCAACGTGAGCGATATACGCCCTAGTCAGCAGGTCGATTCGTTGGTGTCGTCTTGCAAAGGGGAACCGCCTCAAATGGCAAGCTCAAGGGGACGAACGCGCGAGACGCTTGCGGAACTGAAGGTCACTGCGACGGTTTTTTCTTCTCAGATACTCGACTTTTACCGGCATAGGCCGAAGCTTCCACGTCAGCAAAGGCTTGTATCGCATCGTCGGTAAAAAAACTTCGATACCTGGATGACTGTTGAATTTTCTTCAATCTAGCGATTGCAGCTTCAAGTGCAGCCATATCTTCACCGTATCAACCCGAGCATGATCGCACCAAATTGACCAAAAGCGCGAACGCTTCCCATGACCGGAACCACGCCAGAGTAATTAACCTCGCCCCAACTACAAAGAAGGCAGCTTTGATATTCAAGATTCGATCCTAGCTCAGAGCTCAACGGATGTCTTGTTGTAGTGGTCTAATGAAACCGGACACCCATTTAGGCGAGAATGCTCGCCACAGAGAGGTGTCTGATGACCAAGCAACGTCGTACCTTTACCCCTGAGTTCAAGCGCGAGGCGGCGTGCCTGG